>Ga0105252_10000787_pt1 | contig 17007 bp, 30 predicted proteins | sample EasRivMeERMZT100_FD_89675 | JGI IMG/M metagenome (GOLD analysis project Ga0105252, IMG submission 89675) | Soil microbial communities from meander-bound floodplain in the East River, Colorado, USA - East River MetaG ERMZT100 | ecosystem: Environmental > Terrestrial > Soil > Floodplain | place... | reverse complement strand
TCCAGGATCGTCTTGATCGGCTCGATCAGGCGCGGACCCAACTGACCCCCGCTGCGGTCCCCGAAGAAATCTCCCTTGCCGCCGAGCCTGATTGACAGACAACGTAGAAACTAATAGTATTTTCCTGTCAGGCGGTACGGGTAGTCCCTGGAGCTGAGGGACCCTCGTTGTATCAGGGGCCAAGCTGCGCGGAAACCTGGCAACTAAATGCAGATGGGAATAGAGCGACACGCTTTGGAGCGTGTAGGTCGCGAGGCTGGCGAAACCCCGCCGACGGGTAACCCGTCGTAGCTCAGTGCCAAAAGGTGCCGGTCGTACTAGGAACTGGAGGGCCAACATCTCCCACCGCGCTGAGCGGCGGACAACAAATGATCTAGCGCACCGTTTAGGACGGCAGCGGGAGATCGACTCAGCTACCAAATGAAGACAGGCACGAATCGGTGGACGAGTGGCTAAGTCGCGTCCCTGAAAGGACGAGATCGAGGGTTCGACTCCCTCCCGGTAATTCGTAGAGCCTCCTAGTGGTTCGCAGACCTGTTTCGCGCCCTGACAGGGGGCGCAATACAAGTTCTCTGTGACACATGGAGTGAAGTGGAAGATCGACTCGACAAGATCGCAGCCCTGGAGCCGAATTGGGACTCCTACGGCGCTCTGTCGATCGACCCACGTGCTGTGGCCGAAGTGCGCAGCTTCCTCAAGAAATGGCCCAAGGGCTGGTCAAAGCCGTTCATCGTGCCGACCACCAACGGCGGCATCGCCCTCGAATGGCAGGACGACGAGGACTTCACGATGATCTGGAACCCCGACGGCACCTTCCGCGTGGAGGAGGACGATGACGACTGACCCAACGCCCAATCACGGTCCCGGCTGCACGCTCGGCCAGCCCTACGGCGAGTGCGCCCCTGCCTGTGGGATTCAGCCCTACCAGTGGCGGCTCCTCGAAAGCGCCCAGATTTACGTCGATGAGTTCGGCAAGCAGTGGGTGGAGCCGAGCCTCAAGCAGGCCGAGACCTACGAGCGCGCCTGGACCGCGACCCATGAGGATGTCTACAAGTGGGCTGAGAAGCTGCCCTACTCGTTCAAGAAGAAGAGGCCCACCGAGCAGTTCATCGACATGCTCAAGCGGCTCCGTGACGAGGAGGCCACCTACAACCGCATCCTCGATGAAGCGGTCGATGCGCTGTCGTGATCGTCTGCTACTCGCGCTGCCTGTACTGCGGGCGGCGCACACCCCACGAGGTCTGTCACGAGCATTGGGCCTCTCCACCCGAGGGTGACGACCGTGAATTCCAGGAAGTCCTCGATGCGCTCTGGGCAGAAAGCTACAGCGCCGAGCCTGAACTCTGCGACAGCCCCACCTGTCCCCAAGCCAATACGTGAGTGGTATGAGCGCCTAGCCATGCAGTACGACACGATGGAGAAGATTCGTGCTGACTACTTCGACGCCACCAAGTCGCTCGACGAGCTGAACGAGACGATCGAAGCCCTCAAGGTTTTCACCGAACAGCGGAAGCAATACGACACCCTGCTCGACACGGCCGTCGATGAACTCCTGGAGAACTGAATTGCCCTTCATCAACGTATTCCTCAACGACGACCTGCACCAGGCGTTGAAGGACCTATCGAAGCAGCAGCACCGCCCGATGTACTGGCTGGTGCCGAATCTCCTGGCCGAGGGTGTGGTCAAATGGGAGCAGCTCACATCCCGAGAGAGCACCGAGGCTACCGAGCGAGCCGTCCTTGAGGTGAGCACCGTACGAGCAAAGCGAGCCGTCAGTCCCGAGAGCACCACGCCACCGAAGCGAGCCGTCAGTCCCGAGAGCACCACGCCACCGAAGCGAGCCGTCAAGCAAAACGGCACCGCAGCCGTAGAGCGAGCCGAGACTGGCAATAGCACCGTGGAAAGTGAGCGAGCCGAAGCATCAGACAGCGCCGGAGTAGACGAACGAGCCGGGGTAGGGCAGAGCACCGAGGTACTCGATCGAGCCAGTACGACAGATGGCACCAAGGAACGTGAGCGAGCCGTCGAAGCTGACAGCACCGTGCAGTCCAAGCGAGCCGTGAGCGTTGATAGCACCATGAGCGTAAGCGGTGGCCCCGAGGTCGATGAGATCGATTTCGGGGTCATTTCCTCCAATTTCGGCGAATCGAGGCCCGCACCGAAGCCGGGATCGGGGAAAAAGCGCGGAAATCGCTAAAAACGGCTGTCAACCCACGAAAACGCCGTTTTATGGGGGAAAACCGCTGTAAAGTCTGACAATGCCTGATTTGGTCACCAGAGAAGAAATGACCGAGAAGCTCGGTAGTGGCATCACGCCCGAGCAGGTCTTCATGATCGCCTTGGGCATGATCCTCGACATGAACGGCGGCAGGTTCACCTACAACCAGGCTCAGCTCTCCGATTTCCGCTCCATTCACGGGGATTTCGGCCAGTTGGGCATCCAGGTCGATGGCGACACGATCACGGTCTTCCTCTACGACGCTCCGGTCGCTCGTGCCTGATGGCAGAACCAGGAAAGGTCGAGGTAGAGGTCAGGACCCGACTTTCAGAGGAGGGGCGGCGTGAGCTTGCCGAGATGGTTCGCCGCATGGATGAGGCGTCGCGCATGGTAGCCAGGCTCCCGGTCGCGGCAGCGAAGCCGATCCCTCGCAGGACGACGACGACACGGCCCTCGCGGGCGAAGAAGCCGGAGCCGTCACTGACCGAGTACATCCGCAAGGAGTACGAGGACGATCAGGTCCTCCAGGCGTTCGCCGACATCATCGATCACAACCCGGCCATCTGGCGCGCAATGGGTGTCCTGCGCAACCTGGACATCAAGGCGGGCGATGGCTTGCGCGGTTGGAACGTGGACCGCAGGATGGAGGTTCGCGAGGCGCTGACCACCACCGTCGTCCTCGAAATCATCGATGTGGAAGGAACCAAACGTGCCCGATCTTGACGATCCGCGAGTAGGCGTTCTGTCGCGCGCCCTGCATACCTTCAATGGCCGTGGGTACTGCACCGCAGGCAAGCACCTGCCCGGACTCAACTTCTTTTGCTACGACGAGGCCCGTGCGCTGCTGTCCGCGCTTGATGGTGACAGCGAGCCTGGCGAGTACGTTGTGCCCAAGAAGGCGCTCACGCTGTCGGCCCGTCAGCAGAACAAGCCCAAGACCCGAGCGCGCGTTCACCGCGTATGAAGGCGATCTCAGTCCGGGAGTTCATGCGCGGTGGCTACAAGCTCATCATGGAGCCGACCATCGTGACCAAGCATGGGCGGCCTGTGTTCACCGTGCTTCCGCCGTGGCTACCGGTGGACATCGGGACGATCAAAGACACCCGTTCTGAGGTCAAAACCTCTAGCCGATGACAGAATTCGCGTGCTACGCTTCACACGCTCGACGCAAGCCTGTCGCGTTGGCACCCCGATCGGCGGGGGGCATCGCTTCTGATTTCCTTCCTTTGCGGTGCCCCTCGTGATCTACACGATGGGTGCTGTGAGGAAGTTCTCAGCGGCGCATGTCCTCACTGGTCATCCAACGTGCGGCAAAATCCATGGGCACACGTTCCTGGTGCGAGTCATGGTCCAGGGCGACCCTGAGCCTGACATCTTCAACTTCGTGGTCGATCCCAAGGTGTTCCACGAACGGCTCGACGCCCTAGTCGCCGAGCTGGCTGGCCGACACCTCAACGAGATGCTGCCCGGCGTGATTCCGTCCGCGCAGGGCATAGCGATCTGGTTCTGGGAGCGCCTGGCGCTTCACTACCAGCTAGATGAGGTCAAGGTGTGGCAGGACGACGTGGAAGCAGCTCTCCGACGAGAGCAATAGAGGTCGATACCGCCCCGATCCGCTCGTTCGTTCCAAATCCGTGGAACCCGAACGTCATGGAGCCGTTCGAGTACGAGAAGCTCCTGGAGTCGATGGAGCGGTTCGGTTTCACCGATCCGGTCACGGTCAGACCCAAGGCGGGCCAACTGGAGTTGATCGACGGCGAGCACCGCATCAAGGCCGCGAGCGAACTCGCGATCGAGCACATTCCGTATCTGAACGTCGGGCCGATCCCCGATGACGAGGCAATCGCTCTCGGCATCATCCTCAACGAGCTGAAAGGTCGCCACGACCCCAAGAAGCTCGGATCGCTGCTGGACGACCTGTTGAGCAAGGGCAGCCCGGAAGAGGTGCTCAAGGGAATGCCGTTCACCGGCGAGGCCCTGGCTGGGCTAACAAGCCTGTCGAGCTTCGACTGGAGTTCGCTGGAAAGCAAAAAGCCGACAGCTCCAAATCCTTCATCGAGGAAGGGAAGCTCCTGGGTGGAGCGCACATTCCGCTTGCCGGACGAGGTGAACCTTGTGCTCGACGAGGCCATCGAGAAGGCCAAGGACGGGGACGAGATCGAGGACTGGCAGGCACTAGAGCGGGTGGCGGCTGACTTCCTCGCTAACTAGGAGGAGTCATGAAGGGACCACGCAAGTACGACCCGAAAGCGGTCGAGCACGAATACGTGACCGGCGACATCAGCCTCCGGGCGCTGGCCGCCGCACATGGCGTCTCGTTCAGCTCTCTTGCCGCGTATGCGCGCAAGGAAGATTGGGCGGGCAAGAAGATCGCCTACAACAGCGCGTTGTCGCGCAGGACCTACGAGACGATGGCTGCCGAGGCGGGCAACCTCAAGGGCGTCGTCCTGGAGGACTCAATAAAGGTATTGCGCGCCACGCTGACGGTTTTCGCCGAAGGGCTGGCCTCGCGCAAGATTCCTGTCTCACCGAAGGACGCGATGGACGCGATCCGAACGCTAGCCGTCCTGCTGGGCCAGGAGGAAGGAGGTGCCGGGGATGATCGAAACACCACCATCAACGTCACCCCGAGGCCGGTCGATGCCGACTTCCTCCGACGAGTTGCAGAAGCTGCTAGAGGACAAATCGCTACCGACAGCATTCTGGGAGGAGCTGCTCCAGGCGAGCCTCCGGGAACTCGCCCGAACTGACGTTTTCAGCTTCGGTGAGTACGTCTTCGGCTATGAGGCCGCTGACCACCACCGAGAGCTGGTTTCCTGGATTCTCGATCGTCTCGCGGCGGGAGAGCATGGTGTTGTCCTCGAACCACGTGGTCATGCCAAGACGACGTGGGCCAACACCATCCTCCTGTCGTTCCTCGTAGCGCAGCACGCCAACATCAGGATCGGCCTGATCTCGAACACCGCGAAACAGGCAAACGCCTTCTCGCGTGCTATCCGCTGGACGTTGGAGGCCAACGACCGGTTCAAGCAGATATTCGGCAACCTGGCAGGCGACCACAAGTGGACTGACGTTGAGTGGGTCCAGCGCGGGTCACCGCTGCATGGCTCGAAGGACGTAACGATGTACTCCGCCGGAGCGGGCGGGGCCATCATCTCCAAGCGTTTCGACCTGATTCTCTGCGATGACATCATCGATGAAGAGAACTACGCGAATCCTGAGCAGGCCGAGAAGATCAACACCTGGTTCTGGAAGACGCTCAAGCCGTGTCTCGCTCCAGGTGGCTCGGTGATCATGATCGGAACGCGCTGGGCAGAGGGTGATCTGTACCAGCAGCTCATCGACGATAAGAAGTGGCCCTCGCTCGTGAAGAGCGCGATTACCTACGACCCGGCTGACAAGAAGCGCCAGAAGCCGATTGCCCTGTGGCCAGCCGTTTGGCCGATCAACAAGCTGGAGCAGGAGCGCCGGGACATGGGCAGCGCGATGTTCGCGTGCTCGTATCTGAACGACATCTCCGGCCTGATGACAGGCAACATCTTCCTGCGCCAGTGGTACGCGCAGCACTACTTCCGGGAGCTGCCGAAGGGCAAGCGTTACCGCTACAAGATGGGAGTCGATCTCGCGACAAGCGAGCGTGAGGAGGCGGACTACACCGCCAGGGTCACGATCGCCGAGGACGAGGACATGAACGTCTACGTTCTGTCAGTGGTGAGAGATAAGCGGGCCACCGGTCACCGGAACTTCGTTATCGACGGCGCTCATGCTTATCCACAGCTTGAGCGCATTTTGGTGGAGAACAACCAGTTCCAGTCGGCCCTTGTGCAGGACCTGTTGAGTACCACCCGGCTACCGGTCATCGGTAAGCGATCTGACGTGGATAAGGTCACCAGGGCGCGTGCAGTCGCTGCTCGGTATGAGGCTGGCAAGGTGTTTCATCATCAGTCACTAGAAGGCTCGAACTTCGAGGTCGAGCTGCTCCAGTTCCCCAAGGGCCACGATGACATGATCGATGCCCTGGGACTCGCAATGGAAACCGGCTCATCCGGCTTCTTCTTCGGATCGATCGGGAGGTAGCTGTGGGCGAGCCATTGGTCAACGTGGAGTTCCGGGACGGCGAGAAGCTCGTCCCGCACCACGTAGCCGTGCTCATGAAGGGGTTGGACACACACACGATGACCTACGACCAGGCCATCAGGGCAGCGAATCAGGCACTGATGAAGAACCGGCTCGATCAGGCCCAGCGCGACCTGGTGAACACACATTTCCGAGTGAACCGCTGATGGGCGCTGTCGTCCAGGCTGTTCGCTCGTTGGTGCCGGTCACGCTGTCGGGCAAGTCATCTCCGAAGAACCTGCCGCCGTCGTCCTCGTACGCGGTCGCTACATCAAACGACAAGGGCCGCGTTGGGAAGTCCAACGTGGCTCTGTTCCGTAATTGGGCCGAGCACTCAGAATGGGTACGCGGGGCGGTCAACATTCGGCGTAGCCAGGTCTCATCCGCCGAGTGGAAGATCGTCCCCGCCGACAACACCAAGCCCTACCCCAAGCGGCTCCAGCGCGACCTGGAAGAGTTCCTGCGCACGCCGAACCCGCGCAACGACAGCTTCCGTAGCTTCATCGAGCCTGTGATCGAGGACCTGATGGTGCTCGATGCTGGCTGCGTCGAGAAGGTGCGCAACCTCCGTGGCGAGCTGTTGGAGCTGTGGCCGGTCGATGGCGGCACGGTCAGGGTCAATGCGCTGTGGGACGGCGACCCGCTGGAGGCGCGCTACTTCTGGTATCCAGACAACTGGCAGGAGCGGGCACGCTGGCTCAACCGGGACTTCATCTACATGATCGCCAACCCGCGCTCGTACTCACCAGTCGGCCTTGCGCCGCTGGAGACCCTGCGCATGACGATCGAGGCCGAGCTGTACGGCCACGAGTACAACGCTCGCCAGGTTCGAGGCGCTGCGCCAGACGGCGTTATGGACCTGGGTGAAGGAATCACGCGCGATCAAGTAATAGAGTTCCGCACTTTCTTCGAGCAGGAGGTCGCGGGGCGTGGCGCGATGGGCTTCATCGGAGGCTCGAAGAACGCCAAGTGGATTCCGTTCCGGTCGAGCAACCGGGACATGCAGTTCCTTGAGTGGCAGGTTTACCTGGTTCGGAAGATCGCGGTCGTCTTTGGTCTGTCGCCACAAGACCTCGGTGTCACGTTCGACGTGAACCGTTCCACTGCCGAGATTCAGCTACAGATCAGCGAGGACCGTGGTCTCCGAACCCTCATGAGCCTGCTCCAGGACTACCTCACCGAGGAGATCGTCTGGGACGAGTCATGGGGCGGCGACAGCAACAACCTGGCGTTTCGCTTCACGGCGCTCAATCTCAAGGAAACGACGGCCAAGGCGGAGATCAACAAGCTCGCGCTGGCCGGTACGCCGTGGAAGACACCTAATGAGGCGCGCATCGAGGACGGTCGCGAGCCGCTCAAGGGTGAGGAGTACGACGACTTGATCATGCAGACGCCACAGGGCGCTGTGCGGGTCAGGGACATCCCGACGGTACGGGAGCTTATCGAGCTACAGGCCCAGAGCCGAGGACGGCCTCCGGGCGCGCAATCGCCAACAGCGGGATCGAAGCCATCGGCCCAGAAGTCGCTCACGGCGGGAGCCTCACCGGACGACAGTCCCACCGTCTCACTGGAGGAATAAGTGGCAGCAACTGTGACCCTGCGCGTCTACACGGGCGCGAGCGCGGGAACCGAGTCGGCATCGGTCTCCGGTATCGACTTCGAGAGCGCCGACAACGCGACCAACTCGTTGGCCAACCGCCAGGCCAACCCGATCACCGTGGGCACCAACAGCTACGAGAAGTGGCTCAAGCTCAAGGTGGATGCGGCCCCGGCCAACGGCGTGACCAATTTCAAGGTCTGGGGTGATGGCGCGGTCCAGACATCCACTACCCTGAACTTCACGGGGGCGTACGTCACCGGTGCCACCCCGACTACGGGCACGAGCACCGTCGCCAACGCGGGCTTCACGACGTATACGTCGGGGAACAAGGCAACGTGGGACAGCGCCGCATACACGGCCACGAACGCGACCACCAAATATGCGGTGTTCCAGCTTGCCGTCGATGCAACCTGTGGTCCTGGCAACTGGACCCAGGAGACGATCTCGTACAGCTACGACGAGACGTAGGAGATGGAAATCGGAGTTGGGACCTTCCTGCTTCTCCTGCTGGTGATCGTCGTGATAGTGGTTCTCGTCCGCCGATGAGCCTCACCGTGCTCTGTCCATCTCGTGGGCGGCCTGATGCAGCTTGGGCGTTGTGGGACTCCGTAGAGGCCACACGCCGGAACCCGCATACCCGCTTGGTGTTTGTTCTCGACACTGATGACGAGACGATGCCTGAATACATCCGCCCACGGGATGGCCACGAGCTGATTGTTCGTCGGCCAGAGCATCCGAACAACACAGGCATGAGCGCCGCGCTCAACGCCGGTGCCAAGGATGTGCTCGCTCAGTGGCCGGAGGAGCGTGTTCTTGGGTTCGTCGGAGACGACCATCGTTTTCGCACGCCAGGCTGGGATGACATCTTCCTGGAGTCGCTCAACGACCGACCGGGCTTCGTCTACGGGAACGACCTGTTCTGGAAGAACGGGGAAATCCCGACACAAATCTTCATGAGCGCCGGAATCGTGAAGAAGCTGGGCTGGATGGCGTTGCCGACAGCTCATCACCTCTACCTCGACAACACCTGGCTGGAGCTAGGGCAGGCCACCGGGTCGATCCGGTACTTCGCCGATGTCGTCGTGGAGCACATGCACCCATCGGGTGGCAAGGGCCAGTGGGACGATCAGTACCGCAAGAACAACTCGGAGGCCATGTACCACCATGACGCGACGGCTTTCGCGGAGTGGCGCGATGGCGAGCAGTTCATGGAGGACGTGAAGAGGGTCCGCCAGGCGCTAGTGCAGAAGCAGCGGGTCAATGCTGCGTGAATGCCCTCTTCTCGAAGGTCAGCGATCGGCTGACTGAGTGGGCGGGGTCGCCGTTCGCGGTGCTCCTCGCTTTCGTTGGTGTCGCGGTCTGGTTCGTCACCGGGCCGCTGTTCGATTTCAGCGATACGTGGCAGCTCATCATCAACACGACCACGACGGTCATCACGTTCTGGATGGTGTTCCTGATCCAGGCCAGCCAGAACCGATCGGTCAAGGCCATTCAGCTCAAGCTGGACGAGATCATCGCCTGGATGGATGCGCAGGAGCCGAACGAGGCGATCGGCGCTGAGGAGAGGACGGAGCAGGAGATCGACGAGCTACGAGAGAGAGTGCGTAATGGACCCGAAGCCAGCGCCTGAGATCGATGAACTCGTTGCTCTTTCCGGCATCGAGTACCCCAATGGACATCCGTACACCCACATCACTTTCGTAATGGTGGTTTGGAACGATGCAGTCAGAGCAGCCAAGCTCCTCGCCTACGTCAGGCCCTACTTCGAGGCCCTCGTCGTGGGGGTCCAGGAGTCACCGGACGACACCCTCGAAGTGGCACGATCTGTTGCCGACGTGGTGGTGGAGGACGTTCACCACGGATTCGGGGACGCCACCTTTGGCCCGAAGCTCCTGCCCCGTGTGCGAACGCCCTGGACGTTGAAGCTCGATGCTGATGAGTGGCCGAGCAAGGACCTGCTCGACTCACTGAGCAGCGCGACCTGGTTCGCCGATCACAAGGCACATACACGGGGTGCCTGGATACCGTTTCGTTCATCGGTGGACGGAATCGAATACGAAGAGCAGCATTCCCACCTGCGACTCTTCCACACGAGTGCGGGCTGGCCCGCCCATCTGCACTCTCGACCACCTATCGAAGACGGGATTTGGTGGCCGACCGGGCACATTCGTCACGATCGCTCGCTTGACGAGATGATCCGCGACTACCTGGAGTACCTGCGTGTTGGCCAAGGAAACAGGCAGGTAACCGATCACAATGAGCTGATGATTCGTAGCGCCTGTCGCGGCACCGCCGAGAAGAAGGGCTGGGAGTACGTCAGGTCCCATGAGTGGTGGCCGCAGGTCGCGTCCATCGTAGGCAAGGAGGAGTAAGTGGCCGCTGCAATCACAGCGCGTTCAGCAACCGGGACGGTGGTCAACAAGCTGACCTTCGCCCACATCAGCGTGACCGGCGTTGACGACAACGACTCAGACGGTCTGGAGAAGCGGTACTACCTCCAGGCAACCCTGGCTGGCCAGGACACCCTCCGTTCGCACGTGTTCGGCCCGTCCTCGGACGGCAAGCACACGTGGGACAACGTGATGTTCCCGGTAGCCGGAGCATGGTCGGTGACCCTTCGCGATGTCGAGGATGACTCGACCGTAGCGACGTTGGCGCTGACTGTTGCGTGACACCCCTTCACGGGGGGCGGTCACGGGAGTTCCAGCTCCAGTACCACCTCGGGCGTAACGACGCACCCGAATTCGATCAGGGGCAGCCTGGCCGCATAGACCTGGCCCGCTTCCTGATCGAGAAGATTCTGCTCAAGGACCTGCACCGTCGCCCTCTCCGAATCGTGGAGCTGGGCTGCGGTGCCGGTGACGTATCTGGCCCGTTCAGCCAGAAGGCGATCTACACATATCCGCGTGGCGACATCGAGACCGTGGGGATCGAGGTTCATGGCATCGACGTTGTGCCGATCGCCAAGGAGAAGTGCGCGGCCCGGTGGCCAAGCATGAAGTTCACTTTGTCACCGGTGGAAGATATTGAGCCAGAGGACTGCGACATCCTGGTGATGACGGAGTTCCTGGAGCATCTCGCCGATCCGATGGCGGTGGCGAAGGCGTGGATGCCACATGCGAAGTGGGCTGTCATCGGACACCCGCTCAACGAGCCTGACCCGCCCTACGAGCACGGCCACTCGTGGTCATATACCGAGGAAGACTGGCGCAACTGGTTTGCGCTGACCCCGATGCCGATCTGGGAGATGTTCAAGTTCCCGATGGGCTACTACCCCGAGATGATCATGGGGCACGGCGGGACGCCGTAGGAGGAGAGGATGTCGCTCACGCCGTTCCAGAAGGCGAGCTTCCGGTTTCACAACCACTCGTCCGACCAGATCAGGGACCCGGAGACGGGTGATCCTGCGCAGGTGACGCCTGCGGCCAATGTCGCTTTGATCGCTGATCCGGCGAGCGCGACGGCCCAGGACGCCGCCGAGAAGGTCAACGCCGTGATCACCGCGCTGATCGACGCAGAGCTGATGGAGGCTTCGTGATGGACGCCGAGCCAGGCGAGGTCCTCGTTATCAACGACGAGGGGGACCAGGAATTCGTCGCACCTGAGCCGCAGCGTGCATATGAGTGGTACGGGCCGTGGACGGGTTCGGCGGGTAGCGGCAATACGAGCGAGACGAAGTGCGCTTGGGCGAGTGTCGCCGCTGCCTCTGCACGCAAGTACACGGGACCGTCGGCGATCAATATTCACGGCATCCGCGTAATGGCGACGCCTGGTACGCCAGGGACGATCGGCCAGCTCCAGGTCAGACTGCGCCGTCAGGCATCGGTCGCATCGCCGCCGTCCGCCTCAGCAGGCGACATCTTGAAGACGATGAATATCGCCGCGCCCGTCTCCGGCGTATATCAGTTCGACGAGGTGATCAGCGTGGCCGCAGGCGACGATATATGGGTCACGTTCCGCGCTGACAACAGTTGGGACGGTGCCTCCGTCGCGTTGCTGGTGGACGTACTGGCGTCGAGAGAGACCACTTGAGGGTTCTGGTAACCGGGGGCGCAGGCTTCCTGGGCCGTCATTTCGTCCAGGCGCACCTGGCTGATCACGATCAGGTCGTGAGCATCGATGACTTCTCCGGCACCGACATCGCAACCGTGCCGCAAGACGTGCTCGATGTGACCGAGCGGTGGGACGTGATCGAGTGGTTCCGTGACGCTGGCGACGGGTACGACCTCGCCTACCACTTCGCAGCTCCGGTCGGTGGGCGGATGAAGATCGAGGGTGACCCGATGTTCAACGCGCACAGCTTGGGCATCGATGAAGCGTTCTTCCGCTACGCGATCGATCACGTCGATCGAGCGGTTTTCCCCTCGTCCTCCGCCGTCTACGGGCGGGCGCTCCAGGCCGACACAGACGCAGGCGCGCTCCAGGAGTGGTTGTTCAATCCGCAGAACCCCAACTGGTTCGCTCCCGATGAGATGTACGGCTTCACGAAGCTAGTCGGGGAGATGTTGGCATGGAAGGCAGCCGCCTACGGTCTCAACACGCTGTGCATCAGACCTTTTTCCGGCTACGGCGAAGGGCAGTCATTCGACTATCCAGTACCGTCCATAGCTCGCCGTGCCCTGCTCAGGGAAGACCCGCTGACGATCTGGGGGAGCGGCACTCAGAGCCGGGACTTCATCCACGTGAGCGACATAGTGGAGGGGACCCGGAGACGCCTGGAGTACCCGCTCAAGGGCTATGACACGCTGAACCTGGGGGCGGGCAAGGCCGTCACATTCAAGATCATCGCCGAGATGTGCGCGGAGCTGGTGGGGTATGCGCCCAAGATTGTCACCGATGAAAGCAAGCCCGAGGGGGTCAAGAAGCGGTGGGCGGACGTGGGCCGCATGAGCTACTACCACCAGTCACGAGTGGGATTGCGCGAGGGGATGAAGCGCGTGCTTGCCGACATTGAAAGTCGGCTGGAGGTAACCGTATGAAGACCAAGATGGACCCGATCAGACATGATCATCGCCATCCGGTGAGTCACATCATTGGCGAGGACGGCGAATCCATTGTCGTGGGTGGCGGGGGCGGTGATGAGGGTGGCGAGGCCGGTGGCGCAGCCAACCTCTACTACCTGCCGTACGAAATCCCTGCGGATCAGGAGGAGGAGTGGGACCAGGTGCCCACCTACGAGACCCTGATCGTTGAGCTTTTGCCAGGCGAGATGGCCGAGGTGTACGGCTTCGATGGACAGGGCACGTACGTCATGCAGTTCAGGCTCTATGACGCCGAAGGCAAGCTCATGGACGTGCAGGGTGGCCTGACTGGCTATCGCTCCAGGTGGTGGGTTTCGGCCGATGGGACCATCGGCTGGCAGGACGGGGAGATGAGCGACAGCCCTTACACCTCCCTGCTGACCGGCCACGAAGAGCGGCCTATCGCACGAGCAGGCGTCGCGATCTACTACGGCAGCTATACGGGACAGGGGTCCCCCGCCTACAACGGCAACCTGTTCTACACGAAGCAGTCGGGGGTTGACATCGTTGCTGCCGACCCGATCACGCTGCCATGACCAGGAAGACTGACTTCATCAGGCGGGATCACCGTCACGTCACCGATGACGTGGTGGACAAGACGACGGGCGAGCCGCCTGCGTCAAGTGGCGGCGGCGGGGGAACGCGCTGGATTGGGCCTGTCCCGTGGAGCTTCGAGGACTATGGCGACATTGGTGATGGCGAGATGGGCATTGCGCTTCCGATCACCTTTGCCCAAGGCGATCTGGTTCTTGGTGGGACGCTCCTGATCGAAAGCACAGTGAACGGGGTTAGCTCGATGCTGATCGCGGCAGGGACGCCAGGTGAAGCCAACGTCATGACCATCGATGTTGACCAGTTGACCGGCGCTCAAAACAGCTCTGCTGGGTCGAAGCGAATGCGTTGGGGCATTTTCGGCACCACAGCCGTCCCGCGAGTCATGTACGTTGACGATCCAGATGTGTTCCAGGTTTGGATAGCGCCAACCGATCCACCTGAATCCGGGTCGGGTCAGGCGTTCATCTTCGTTGCAACACCCGAGGCCCCCGAATAGGAGAACCATTGGAAACACCGTTAGCGACGCTCGACGTTCTGAGCGCACGCGCGGCTAGTGAGCCGGAAGGCACTCTCGCCTTCCCTGTCCGAGACCACATCAACACCCTGACAGCGATGTCGCTGATGTATACGGACTGGAGCTGGCTCGAAGGCGCGCGCCTGGATCACCTGGTCCTTCACGGATCGATCCTGACGATGCAGCGCAACGAGGCCGTGCAGAAGATGCGCGGCAAGTACCTGATTTTCATCGATGACGACATGGTGTGGCCGCCTGATGCAGTCCATCGGTTGGTCGGCAGCTACATGGAGCTGCTGGACGCGGGCATTACCGAGCCGTTCATGGTGGGAGGGCTGTGCTTCCGGCGGACGCCGCCGTACCAGCCCACGCTCTACATGCGGGAGCAGCCGACGGCGGGCCAGTACAACTTCATGGAGGAGTGGACCGAGGGCCTAGTCGAGGTCGATGCCACCGGGATGGCGTTCGTTCTGATCCCGACGGAGGTTTTTGCGGCGGTTGCGGGCACGGAGATGCCGAGCTACGAAACGCGCCAGCGGCTGGGCGGCCTTCCGAGCTTTTTCAGGTGGGACAAGAACTTCGGAGAGGACCTCCAGTTTTGCCAGGATGTAAAGGCCGCAGGGGCGCGTATCTTCGTTGACACCCGGATCGAGATCGGGCACGTTGGCGAGGTCCAGATCGGTCACAAGGACTTCATCCAGGCGCTTGCCCAGCGATCGATGCCTGAGTACGCGCAGCGGCTCATCGTCAACAAGCGTATGGGTTTACCGACCGTCTCGCCAACCAAGGCCAAGGCGAAGCTGGGGTGGTAGACGAGTGGAAGGGTCCCAACCCGTTCTACCTGACGATCCAGACCGCCGAGGACGGCAACACGGTCATCGACCTTGACGAGACTGGATGGTTGACCACGTATGCACACCTTTTACGCAAACCGGGTGCATGGATGCTCAGCCACAAGGCCGTTTTACAGGCGGTTGCGATCATCCTGGTCCAGGAGGGAGAGCAGCCGTACTACACCGCACGTCATGTTGGAATCGCCTTCGGCGGTAGCGGCGAAATGATCGCGTACGGCATCGGCAAGAAGCGCCTTGATGGCCACGTTGATCGCATTTGGGTACTCCCTAACGGTGTAATTTGCACCGGGGACGACGTAGAGCCGCTAGTGCTCGCATTCATTAGAGCTGGAGGTGCTCAGGGTGGCGAAGCCCAAGAAGAAGGATGAGACCTACGAGAACGCCCACGGCGTTGATCTGACGGTCCAGATCGAAAAGGGCGGCAAGGGCAGCATCAAGGTTGTCCGTCCGTCCAAGGACGAGCCGGGCAAGGACGTTGCCGCAGACACGATGACCTACACAGCGCAGGACCTCGTGATCGTCGGCAGTGGCTTCCAGGATGGCGAGGTAGTGCTCAACTTCGACTCGCTCGATGGTCAGAGCATGAACACGCGCATCTCGGCTCAGGCCGTCGATGGCAAGTTCAGGGCGCTCCCACCGGTGTTCGGCTGGGCCGGTACGTGGCGGATCACCGCCTACGTGCCCCAGGAGAACGTCGAGGGCACCGACAGCAAGCGTGTGATGGAGATGGTCGATCAGGCAACGATCACCGTCGAACCGCACAGGGTCTAGGAGGACCAAATGGGCGACAAGGGAATCACCACGGGGTCAGTCGGCAAGAGCGCCGACGCAGTACAGACCGACAAGCCGGGCGGCAACGCCTCGGAGATGCCGGACGCGGCTGACGCGACCGAGGATCAGTCGGTCACGGTTGAGGGTCCGTCGGAGGCGCTCAGCGCCGACAAGGACCTGGAGGGCAAGGACGCCTGATGGCCGACAAGGACGACAAGAAGGACGACGCGCAGGAGCCGAACAGCGTCGATCTCCTGAACCGGCAGTATCGCGAGGAGGCTGAGAAGGCCGCCAAGGACGCGAAGCCGGAGCCGAATTCGGTTGACGAGATCAACCGTGAGGCCCAGGGCGGGAAGCCCACTGCTGCCGCTCAGACCGAGCAGCAGGAGGAGTCGCTCAACCCGCCTGGCGGGCTTGAGGAGGAGTCCAAGTGAGCGATCCAGGTGCGGAGGAGATGCGCTACATCCCCGACGCCGAGGACCCCACTCTCGCCACCGATGACGGTGACGGGACCAAGAGCTTGGGCTACAAGAAGTTCCCGCCCAAGCCCGGTCTGCCCACCGATGCTGATGACGCAGCTCGTGAGCAGGGAGACGATGTGGCGACCGACGAGTACGGTCGATCGATCGTCATGAAGAACCGCTAGCTGCACTAGCGGCAAGTGAGAAGCCCGCTCCGCGAGGGGCGGGCTTTCTAGTACCCCAATCCAATGGGGTGAGAGGCCAATCCAATGGCTGTTGCTCTCGTCGGCACAATCGGAACCAAGGTCCAGGGCACGGCGGGCGCTGCCGTGTCACCGGGTTGGGGAGCAGGCGAGAACCGCACCGCCGGTAACCTGCTGGTCCTGTTCGTGGGTGTCACGGGCACGGCGACACCCCCCACCGCGCCCGTCGGTTGGGAGCAGATCATTGAGACCGGCGCGGTCTCGTGTTCGGCTGCGATCTTCACCAAACGTGCTGATGGGGCCGACGCTGCGCCGACCGTAGCGGCGATTGCCTCGGGGGTTATCTCAGCGCAGCTCGCTGAGTTCTCGGGTGCCGTCGTCGGTTGGGATACGCGCGGTGCGCAGGATGGCGCATCTAGCCCGCAGACGGCAGGCTCCGTCCCCGCCGACGCCCTCAACGGTTCGTTGATGCTGATCGCATCTTCGATCTACAGAGGCGCGGCTGCGACCTCGACTCAGACGCTCTCGTCCAACCACACGACGCCAACCGCTGCGGGCAACAACAACGGCGTCAACTCGCAGCACCACTACGCCTTCGGCTATGGCGCGACCACGAGCAACTCCGGTGGCGACACCGCAGCAGTAAGCGCCTCGAACACGGCGAGCATCAGCCACGTATCTGTTGTCTTTGCC
>Ga0105252_10000786_pt1 | contig 17011 bp, 14 predicted proteins | sample EasRivMeERMZT100_FD_89675 | JGI IMG/M metagenome (GOLD analysis project Ga0105252, IMG submission 89675) | Soil microbial communities from meander-bound floodplain in the East River, Colorado, USA - East River MetaG ERMZT100 | ecosystem: Environmental > Terrestrial > Soil > Floodplain | place... | reverse complement strand
TCACGTGCCCGATTCCATCGCGACCCTGCGTTGTCTGCTCGCCTCCAACATCATCATCCGACAACTCGATCGATGCCCCAGCTGCGGCAGATGGAATCAACATTAATGACACAGTAATACTAGGCGCTACGGAAGTTAAGTTCGACTGGCCCAAGTTTTCCTTTATCGGCTCGCCGGAACGGTACGATCAGGTTCTGTTCATGCGCGCGGACGGCCCCTACAAGACATTAGAAGATATTCGCAAGGCGACCGAGCCGCCCAGGTGCGCGGCTCAAGCGCGAACCACCCTTAGTTATTTTTTTCCAAAACTGATTGAGGAAGGGCTCGGGATTAAGGTCAATATTGTCGCCGGCTACGGTGGCGGCGGCGAAATGAATTTGGCGATCGAGAAGGGCGAAGTGCATTGCCGCTCCGGCACCGTATCGGCCTATGTCGGGCGTGAACCTACCCGTACTTGGATGAAGTCCGGTTTCGTTCGGGCCCTGGTTCAAAGTGGAGCGACTCGGTATCCAAAGTTGCCCGAGACCCCAACTGTCTATGAATTATTGAACTCATATAAAGCATCCGATACAGCCAAGCGTCTGACTAAAGTGATGCTCGCCGCCGCCGATCTCGGCCGTCCGTTCATCGCTCCGCCAGGCACGCCAGCGGAACGCGTCAACGTCTTACGCTCTTCTTTCGCCAAAGCACTGACCGATCCCGACCTGTTAGCCGAAGCCAAGAAACGCAACTGGGACATCGATCTTATGGCCGGTGATGAGCTGGAAAAACTCGCGAAGGAAATCATGGTCCAGCCGCCGGAGGTTATCGAAAGGGTTAAAAAGATGCTGGGGAGTTAGCCGCGTCGCGCTTATTTCCTACCCCATATCTGCTCGAAGAACCCGCTCTTCTCCATCTCGTCGAGATAGCGGGCGTCTATCATCTCCTGCGGCTTCACCGTTTTCGCGCGCGGCTCGGTTGGCGCGATTTCGTCGAGCGTCGATTGAAAACCTTCGGGCTTCATCGCCAGGCGCGGCTCTAGCGCTTTGATCTCGACGTTATAGCTTGCCTCCAGCAACTTGCGATCGTCGACGCGCAAATATTTTTCCATGATCTTGTACGTGTACTCTTTATCGGTGTGCATGATTCTCGCCGCCTCGGCCATCGCGCGCATAAAACGGCCGATCACCGGACCGCGCTTGGCGACGATCGTGCGGCGCGTAATGAAAGTTGTCGCGGCGTAGGCGATTTTCAGATCGGGACCGTAGACAACGTAGTGATAACCGAGCTTTAATGCCTGGGCATCGGTCGGCACCGTCAGCACGGCCGCATCGATCCCCTGCGCGACCAGCGCCGCCAGCGTCTCCGGCGCACCGCCGGCTTGGATGAAGCTGACTTCGCGCGGGTCGATGTTGTAATGGCGCAACGCCTGCACGGCGAAGTAGTGAGGGTTGCTGCCGATGCGCGAAACGCCAATGCGTTTGCCTTTGAGTTGCTCGGGCCGCTTGATGTCTGGTTTCGCGATTAGGCTGTGCGTCAACAGACTCTTGATCCCCCCAACAAAGACCGGGTCTTTATTGCCCTGCACCCAAGGGCGGGTAATGCCCGCCGCGCCGATCACCGCCACTTCGCTATCGCCGGAAAGAATCGCCGCCACCGACGGCGCACCGGGCGTGACGAACACCATCGGCACATCCAGATCGTACTTCTTGAATAGACCGGCCTCATGGGCGAGCCACGGATAAGCCTGCGACATTACGCGGGCGGTGTAGATAAGATTCACCTTATCCGCCCCGAGTACGCTTGCGAGCGGCAGCACGATGAACGACATCACCGACAGCCGCAAGATTTTATTTACTGGTTCAAACAAACTCATACTCCCTCCTCCACGAAGCAATGCTTTGTCCGTTATTACAACAACCGCGCCATAAAAACCAAGCTGAATTCCTCTATTGCTTAATGCGTGATGCCGATCGCCTTACCCCATCAGAAATACTTTGACAAACTCCCCGCATCTGTAGCAACATCGGCATCAGTTAGTCCAAGGAGGTCAATCCAATGGGCACTAACATCGTCTCCACCCCAACTCACGAACGCTGTGTCACCTCTTATGCCGCAAGAACCCAATACAAGCCCGGCGTCGTCCATCCACCGCATATCAAAGTCAAAGACGCCATCGACATTCATTGCCATGCCCATGAAGGTCAGCAAGATCCCTACGACCTTGCGCGGCGCGCGTCATTGGCCGAAATGAAAGGTCTGCTCTTCAAAAGCATTCCCGGCGAAGATCCGGTCGAAGCGACTCAAGCCGTGCAAGACGACGTTAACCGCTGGGCCGAGCAGGAAGGCGTCACGCCGATCACCTGTTGGTCGGCTTATGTGTGCGGCCGGCAGATGGCGCCGGTGACCGCGAAAATCGTGAGTGAGATGATCGACCGCGGCGTCAGCGCAATCTGGCTGCCGGTTTTCACCCATGTGATCACCATGAGCACGGTTGGCACCTACGGACGTTTTGTCCAGAGCCGCAATAGTCCCGGCTGGACCGGGCCAATTCCCTGGGCCGAAGCAATGAATATCGGCCACTACGATCTCGACGAAAATGGCAAGCTGAAGCCGGAGATCCGCGACATCGTGCATCTCTGCGCCGACCGCAACGTCGCGCTATTTTTTGGCCACGCGACGCACGCGGAGATCTACAAACTCGCCGAAGAAGTGCAAAAGGTCGGCTTGCGGCGAGCGGTCATCGATCATCCGTTCAGCCCATTTTTGAACGTCTCGCCGGACATGATGAAAGAACTCAGTCCAGCGGGAATCTTTTTCAACTTCACCTGGGACGAACTGTCGCCGCTCTTGGGCGTTGACCCGCAGATCATGTACAACACCATCCGCGCCGTCGGCCCGGAGCATTTCACACTATCGAGCGACGCCGGTGAACCGCTCTTCCCCGACTCGGTGGAAGCGATGCGGCTGGTGCGCGGCTACATGGAAGCATTCGGCTTGAATCAGGACGAGCTCTACACGGTCTGCACGAAGAATCCGGCCAAGGTGGTGGGGTTGGAATTGCACTGACCGAAAAGTGCAGGCCGAAGATGGACGATCGATGATAGAGGATCACTGGGAGAGCCCGTGGGCGGGGCGCCATCTTCGATCTTCCATCCTCGACCAAATTTATTTCAATCCCAACTTGTCAAACGTCCCGTCCTTCTCCATCTCTTCGAGAAAGCGCCGGTCGATCAACTGCTCCGCTTTTACTTGCTTGGCGCGCGGGTCGGTGCGCGAGATCTCGTCGAGGTTGGCTTGAATGGCGCCAGCGCGGATTTCCAGCCTGGGTTCGAGTACTTTTAACTCGGCCGTGTATGCCGCGTCGAAAACCTTTCGGTCGGTCAGGCCGATTTTTTTGCTGATCACTTTGAACGCCAGCTCCCGGTCGCTGATCATGAGCTTCAGCGACTCCGCCATCGCGTGCATGAACTGACTGACGGCCTTTGGCCGCTTGGCGATCACTGAACGGAGCGTCACGAAACCGGTAGCCACGTAAGCCGGGCGAAGTTCGCGGCCATCGATAACATAGTTGAATCCTTGAAACGCCGCGCGTGTGTCCTGCGGCGTCGTCAGCGACGCGGCGTCAACCGCGCCCGTGCTCAAAGCCAGATAGGTTTCCGGCGCGCCGCCGGTTTGGATCAAGTTCGCATCCTTGAGAGGATCGAGCCCCTTTTGCCGCATCCCGTACATCGTAAAATAGTGCGAGTTGCCGCCGATACGCCCCACGCCGATGCGTTTTCCTTTCAAATCTTCCGGCCGCTTGATCTCCGGCTTGCCCATCAAGCTATGGGTCAATACGTTCTTCACCGAACCGATGAAAACGAAATCCGTGTTACCGCTCAAATACGCACGGATCGGTCCCTCGCCGCCGGCCATCGCCACACTGCCGTTGCCGCCGCTCATCGCGGCAGTGACAATTCCAGATGACGCGATGTAGACCAGTTGAAAGTCGAGATCGTACTTCGAAAAGAGCCGTGCCTCCTCGGCGAACCAGGGCAAAGCCATCGCCACGCTCGGCGCCGACTGCAAACCAACCAGCCGCTCGGCTGCGCGAGCGATATTGCTGATGCAAACAGCCAGCGCAAAAACTAAAGCTATGTAATGCGGCGAGACTCTGCCACTCCTCATAATTGATTCCTTTCTCTAAACCCGGCTACAAACGTTCTTCCAGCGTGATGCACCCAGAAGATAGTCGAATGACCGTCAAACACGCAAGAAAAATCATTGGCGACTAATTTTTGTTGCTGCGATTGACACAGCGCTACATAGCGAGGTAGTTACCAAATGGGCTCCGTATGAAAGCGAAAAAAAATAAACCTCTCGTGAAATACGACCGAGCGAGCGACGTGCTCTATATCGCGACCCGCAAGGGGTTCGAGGAGGACTTCGTCGAAGTCGCTCCTGGCGTAAATGTCGAACTGGACGATAAAGGGAATGTCCTTGGTGTTGAGATTCTCAGAGCGTCACAAACTCTCAAAGGCTTCTTGAAGTCATTGGGCAAGAAAAACGCTGCCGCCTAATCAGATCGCTATTGCGATGTCCCGTCCTTGTGAACGTCGCCAAATCGACCATCCGCAAACCATCATAGCTTTCAGGCACGTCACTCCCTGCTCATCGAATTACTTTATCCGCCCTGACCAAAACATTTGGTGGAACCGTCAGGCCGATCTTCTTAGCAGCCTGCAGATTGACGATAAACTCGAATTAGCAGCCTGCAGATTGAAAACTCGAACTTCATCGGTTGTTCCACTGGCAGGTCAGCGGGCTTGGTACCATCGATGATCTTATCTACGTATGTGGCCGCCCGTCTGTACGCGTCAGCAGTGTTAACGCCATAGTACATGAGTCCTCCCGCATCCACTTCAGTTGACCGTTCGTATATCACCGGCAAACGGCTTTTTACCGCGAGGGCTGCAATCTTTGGCCGCTGAGGAGTCACGAATGGGCCTGGCACCCGGAAAAGGACCCCGTCAGCCCGCCCCTTCACTGCGGCGCGGAATGCGGTCTCAACATCCTGGGCGCTGAGCACGTCTAGGTATTGAAGCTTCACTCCTAACGCCCCTGCGGCGAGATCGATCTCTTTTTGAATTTGTCCGTGTTCCGAGCTCATTGAACTCGCGAAGACAGCCACGCGGGAGAGCCGAGGAACCACTTCTTTCAGAAGCTCCAGTCGTTTTCCGCTCAACTCCGTGCGAAGGCTAGACAATCCCGTGATGTTCCCGCCCGGCTGCGCTAGACTAGCTACGAAACCGGCTCCAACAGCATCACCGGCCGCAATCATGACAATAGGAATTGTCGAAGTCGCTTCCTTAGCTGCCCGTATATCTCCCGAACCGACCGCAACGATGACATCTACCTTGAGGCGCACCAGTTCGGCTGCGAGAGCACGCTGGCGATCGCGATCTCCTTCATGAGATCGCCACTCGATGAGAATATTTTTCCCCTCGATGTACCCGAGGTCACGCAGACCCTGCCGGAAAGCTTCCCTTACGGTCGAAGTAATGGAAAGGGGGTCACCGGTTAGGTATCCTATTCGAGGGATTTTCCCCGTCTGCTGCGCATAGACGTGAAATGCACTAGTTAGGCAAACAATCGCCAGTAACCAGACAAATATCTTTCGGCCCATCGTTTTCCCTCCCGCTGGGTTTCGCTTTTACTTTTTATTTTTGCCTTTTTACTTTGCCTTACTTAATCACCCGATCAGCCTTCATCAGCGTCCACTGCGGGATTGTCAGGCCGATCTCCTTTGCCGTCTTGAGATTAATAACAAACTCAAACTTCATCGGCTGCTCCACCGGCAGGTCGGCAGGCTTTGCGCCCTTAAGAATCCTATCCACGTAATTTGCGACGCGCCGATAGCTCTCCGCTCCGTCCGCCCCATAGGACATGAGGCCGCCGGCATCTACATATACTCTTGCGCCCATCGACGGTAACCGGCTCTTTAACGCGAATCCCGCAATTCGCTTTGCGTTAGAACGCATTAACCCGCCCGCGAGGGCCACGTAGAGTCCATCGGTGCGTTCCTTTGTCAGCCCTACTAATACCTTCTCGAGATCGTCAACGCTGTGTACCTCCCAAGGCCGAACGGTCAACTTGAGCGCGCGCGCCACGACCGGGAAATCCTCTTTCAACTGGCGTGCTGCGCCCGGAGTCGCCGGATCAAAGAGAACCGCGAAGCGGGCAGCTTTAGGAACGGCTTCTTTGAGCAGCTCCAGCCGCTTCCCGCCTAGGTCTATCGAAAGGTTTGTTATGCCAGTGACGTTGCCACCCGGACGGGCAAGGCTTTGAACGAAGCCCGCCTTGACAGGATCGGACCCTTGGCCCCACAAAACGATGGGAATCGTCTTGGTCACATTCATGGTATCCTGGATTAAGTCATCCCCTCCTGCTACCACGATGATATCGATCTTGAGACGCACCAGCTCAGCAGCGAGAGCAGATTGCCGATCATGCCCCATCCCCGCCACATACGGGGACTCAATAGAGATATTCTGTCCGTCTATGTAGCCGCGCTCGCGCAGAGCCAGCCGAACTCCCTCGTAACGGTCAGAGTCGCGAACTGGGCCGCCCGACGTTAGAATTGCCAGCCGAGGGACTTTCTTCGGCTGCTGCGCCCGAGCTGAAAAGGGAAAAGCCAAGAGCATCGAACAAAAACTTCGCCTAGTAATTCTTGTGTGCATGCGGTCTTACCCTTTCCCTCGCCCTCTCACGTACAGCGAGCGAGGGAGTGAATGGAATCGAAGATTATTACTGTAGCCTATTGCCTCCAATTCATTTGATCAGCCGATTCGCCCGCGCCAACAGATTCGGATCGATGGTCACACCAATCTGCTTCGCGGTCTTCAGATTCACCACCAGCTCGAACTTCATCGGCTGCTCCACCGGGAGATCGGCGGGCTTGCGGCCTTTGATGATTTTGTCCACGAAGGCCGCGACGCGCTGGTAGCTTTCCGTCAAGTCCGCGCCATAGAACATCATCCCGCCCTGATCTACAGCCTCTCGATTGTCGTAGATCGACGGGAACCGGCTCTTTATGGCGAAGGACGCGGTCAGTTTATGGCTCCGATTCATCAACGGGCCACCGAGTGCAAAGATTCCATCAGGGCGGTCCTTGTTTATCGCCGCAAATACCCGGTCGAAGTCATTCGTATCGCGCACCTCATGACGCAAGATAGTCAATTTCAGCGCACGTGCCGAGGCAGGGAGCACTTCTTTGAATTCAAACATGTTGCGCGGGTTCTTGGTTTGATAAAGGACGGCGACTTTAGAGATTTTTGGCACCGCTTCCTTGAACAACTCCAGACGTTTGCCGCCGAGATATCCGGAAATGCTTATGTAACCTGTAATGTTTCCGCCGGGGCGGGCAAGGCTATCAATCAAGCCAGCCTCGACAGGATCGAGGCCGGCGCCGGTCATAACTATTGGAATGTTCTTGGTCGCGTCTCCCGCCGCGCGGATCGGACCATATCCCCCTGCCACAATGATGAGATCAACCTTCAGACTGACCAGTTCAGCCGCTAGTGCAGGAAGCCGATCGACATTGCCCTCCGCAATTCGATACTCGGTGGAAATGTTCTGCCCTTCGGTATACCCGATGGCCCGTAGCGCCTGGCGCATCGCCTCTCGGCGGTCGGAATCGAGCGCCGTCGGTTGAGTGGTCAGGTAGCCGACCCGGGTAATCTTCTCCGGCTGCTGCGCCCCAGACGCCGCAACTGGACTAACCATTAGAACTAACGCCGTTAGGACGCTAATAACCTTCCCCATACCGACCTCCATCACGTCCCTATAGCGCAATGGCTATGCCACTGGCTAGAGTAAATTCGCAGACATGTAAGCTTCGGAGTTTAAAGAAAAAGCCCACGACCGGCCGGCCTGTAAGCCCGACCGCGATCGAGGCCAGGTGTATCAAAACTGCAACAGGGCTGTAGCAAAAATGCTACTCAGGAGACGGGATCATGTGGCCGCTCACCCGCCCAGCCCATACAACGCCGCGCAATTGTCCCACAAAATTTTCCTCTGGCTTTCCTGCGACACGTCTTTCATCTCGAGAAACTCGTCGACGGCCTCGGGGAAATCCGAATCGCCGTGGGGATAGTCGGTGGAAAAAACGATTTTATCGTCGCCGATCAAATTGATAATCATCGGCAGCTCTTTTTCATGCTCGGTGGAGATCCAACATTGGCGCTGAAAGTATTCGCTCGGCTTCATCTTGCCGGCGGTTGGGAAGCGACCCTTGGCCATCGCGTTGTCCATACGATGCAGCAGAAACGAAACCCAGCCGCAGTAGCACTCGAGAAACGACAATTTCAATTTCGGATGGCGCTCGCACACCCCGCCGCCGATGGTGTCGACCATGGCAACCATATTTTCCAACGGATGCGACACCACGTGACGGAGCAGCAAATTATCGCCGAAGCGGTCGCCGATCTGCGCCACTTCACCGGCCGCCGTGGCGGAATGAAAGCCGATGGGAACGCCGAGTTCTTCCAGGCAAGACCACAACGAGTCGAAATAGCGCGCGTGCCAGGGCATGTTCCATAGCGGTTCAGGCCGCGCGAATACGCCGATGAAGCCTAACTTGCCAACCGCGCGCTGCGCTTCCTTCACCGCTTCGTTGGGGTCGTGCAGCGGAATCATCGCGACGCCCTTTAATCGCTTCGGATCGGTCTGGCAGAAATCATAGAGCCAGTTGTTGTACGCCCGCGCGATCGCCGCGGCGAGCTTGGGGTCCATATCATCCCGCATCATGATACCCAGGCCGATCGACGGATAGAGCGCGGCGACATCCAATCCTTCCCGGTCCATCGCCTGCAACTGCGTCCTCGCGTCGAACCCCTGGGCGCGATATTCGGCGATCTCCTGGTCAATTCGAGTCGCGTCGAAAATTCCGCCGCGATAAGTCGGCCTGTATCCCTGAAGAATTTTTCCGTCGATCATCACCATCGCCGAGCTGCGCGCCGTCGAGCTTAAAATCTTCGGCGCCCGCTCGCGCCACTCGGGCTCCATATATTTGTCCCACAGATTACCCGGCTCGCGCAGATGCATGTCGGAATCGAGTATTTTGAAACCGTCTTTCATTAAGATATCTCCAATTTTTTTCAGGAATATCACGAGCCCGTAGCGGGATGTCAACTACTTGTGATCTAGCGCGGCGATGCCGCAACCGAAACTCGGAAAGTCTCCCGCAAAGACGCAAAGGCGCAAAGGGAAAAGAAGACAATTCTGAACTTGAGGAGGGTGAAATTTGGGTGCAAAAACGCAGCGCAACGATGGCGCAAAGGGAAACTCGGATTGTCTCGCGCAAAGTACGCAAGGGTAAGAATGACCAATTTCCGAACTTGGCGCCCTTAGCGTTCTTTGCGCGAGTAATTTCCGGTCTTAACGCCTTACCTGCGGTTACATCAGCTCTCGGATCAGCGATTTCGCCGCCTCCGGAGAAATCCCAAGCGCACGGCGTGCCAGCGGTCCGCCTTCGTCGAGCACCGGCTCTAACTCGTCCAGGGCGGGTAAATCGTCTTTTTTCCAGAATAGGCCAATGGCTATTTCATCGCCCCATTCGTAACCATACTTCATGGCGGCGGCAAAATCGGTTGGATCATGCTTCCTATCCTCCAACTTGAACGTCCGCTGTTTGAAAAAGTCGTGATCGTTTTCGAGATTGAAGGTCACGCAAGGACTGAAGGCGTCGATGAGCGAAAACCCTCGATGCTGAATGCCGCCCTTGATGAGCTCGACCATATGTTTCACCTGCCCAGTGTACGCCCTGGCGACGTAGGTCGCTCCCGCGGCGATCGCCAGCGGGATCGGATTGATCGGATTCTCCACGCTGCCCTCCGGCGTGCTCTTGGTTTTCATGCCTTTGCTGCTGGTGGGCGAGAGTTGCCCGGTGGTGAGGCCGTAAATCTGGTTGTTCATCACGATGTAAGTGAGATCGACGTTGCGGCGCATCGAGTGAACGAAGTGATTGCCGCCGATACCGTAACCATCGCCGTCGCCGCCAGTGACGATGATTTTTAGTTCATGATTGGCCATCTGGGCGCCGGTGGCGACTGACAGCGCCCTCCCGTGCAGCGTATGCATGCCGTAGGTGCCGATATAACCGGGGAGATTGGAAGAGCAGCCGATACCGCTGATCACCATCGCCTGATGCGGGCGAATGCCCAGCTCGGCCAGTGCCTGCTTCAGCGCGACCAGGACGCCAAAGTCACCGCAGCCAGGACACCAGTCCGGTTCGGCCTTGCCCTTAAAATCCTTGACCGTTAACGGAGTAGCGCGCGGCGGCACGGAGGCTTTAGATTCAATTTCGACCGTGGATAATGTCATCATTTACTCCTTCCAAGAACTGTTCAAGCCGTTCAAATCGTTTTGGGACTTTTGCGGCAACGAAGCTTGGGAGTTATTTTCATTAGCCTGCTAGACCATGATCTCATGCACCGGCACGTATTGCTTAGTTGTTCCCGCCAAGATTTTCTTGACCCCGTCGACGATGTGATGCGGCATGAACGGCTCGCCGTCATACTTGCGAATTTGTCCGTCGGCGACGATGCCGGTTTCAGAACGCAGGTAACGCGCGAACTGGCCGCTGTAGTTGTTCTCGACGATGATGGTCTTCTTGCTTCTTGCCAGCGTCGAAATGATCGCGTCGCCGTGCAACGGCACGAGCCACTTGATTTGCAGCAGGTTCGCCGCGATGCCTTCCTCTTCCGCCAGCTTCTGTATCGCCTCTTGGACGACCCCTTCAGTGGAGCCCCAACCGACGAGCGTGACTTGAGCGTCATCCGCACCCCAAAGCTTCGGTGCGTCGAGTAAAGGCAAAATCGAATCCATCTTGCGCATGCGCTTTTCATGCATCGCCTGGCGCTTGTGCGGGTTGGTGTATTCGTCGCTGATCAGCACACCGTCTTCATCATGATCGTCGGTGGCAACCACATGCTCGAAACCCAGGGTGCCCGGCAACGCCCGCGGCGATATGCCGCTGTCATTGATCTCGTAGCGTTTGTAGCCACCGTTGAGCGGCGGCGTCGCACCGTTCAGGCCGATCACCGCGCCGCGCTCGATCGCTACGTTGAAGTCCAACTCGGCTGGATCGACGCTCGATCGGCCTTCAGACAGTAGTAAATCTGAAAGAATAATTCCCGGACACTGAAACTTATCGACCAAGTTGAAAAGTTTCGGCACGGTCTTGAAACAATCGGGGATCGTCGTTGGCGCAACGATGATCCGTGGGTAGTCGCCTTGTCCCGCGCCCATCGCCTGCCACAGATCGCCCTGTTCGGTTTTTGTCGGCACGCCGGTCGCCGGCCCGGCGCGCTGGACGTTGATGCACACTACCGGGATTTCCATCATCGCCGCCGCGCCCAGTCCCTCGGTCATCAAAGCGAAACCGCCGCCGGATGTCGCGCACATGGCGCGGCAGCCGGCATGGGCCGCGCCGATCGCCATATTGATGACGCCGATCTCATCTTCCACCTGGCGCACCATAATGCCCAACTGGTGTGCGTGGCGCGCCATCCAGTGCAGCACGCCGGACGACGGGCTCATCGGATAGGCGCAATAAAAGCGCACCCCCGCCGCCGCGCCACCCATGGCCAAAGCCTGGTTGCCTTCAAAGAACGCCAGTTTTTTGCCGGTATCCGGTAGCGTAATCGGCAAGGGCTTGAATTGCGCCGCGGCGTAGTCATAGCCAGCACGCGCCACGCCGACGTTTTCCGCGACCACTGCCGCGCCTTTTCGTTTGAACTGCAAAGTGAGTATCTCTTCGAGAATTTTGAAATCGACGCCGATCAACCGCAGCACCGCCGCTAACGCAATCGTATTCTGCACCAAGTCGCCGCGGACTGCCGGCGCCAGCTCCTTCACCGAGAAACCGCCCAGCTGGACTCCAGCGGCGGCGCCGTTAGCTTTGATCTTGTCCTTGTTGTAAAGCACGGATGAACCGGACTTCATTAATCCGAGATGGCGATCCATGGTGTCTTGATTGAGCGCAATCAGAATATCGAGCTTATCGCCGAAGCTCAGCACCGGCGCGTCGCTCGTGCGCAAGGTCAGGAAAATGTGACCGCCGCGCACGATCGACTGATATGCGTTGTAGGCGTTTAGATGCAGCCCGCGGCGCACGAAGATGCGCGCCAGGATATCGCCGGGAGTCGCGATGCCCTGGCCGGCTGCGCCGCCGATTGCGATTGATAGATCGACTTTCGCCATTACTGAAACCTCCTTGGTTAATGTTGCTTAGCACTATCAGACTACTGATTTAAACCCTCGGAATCCTTCGACACGCTCAGAGCCCTGAGTCTATCGAAGGCACGAACGGAGAGAGGTCTGAATTGAGTGAAGCCATCCCGTTCATGCTGTTTGTCGAAGCATAATCCTCGTTATATTAGCAGCCGCTATTTGGTCGAAGTCACTTCGGTTGTCGGAAGCATTGCGACGATCTTATTCATTTCACTCACGGAAAACGCTCGCAACGTCTGTGTACGGATATTACCGAGAGATGCCATGCTCATCGCGAACGCCGTCATCGTCTCATCGTCCGGCGCGTCAGCGGTAAACACCGCGTCAAACGCGCCCATGGTCCAGTAAATCTCTTTGATTTTAATGCCAAGATTGGCCGCCGCGTTGACGAGGCCTTTGGCTCTCTCCGTGGTCTGGCGAATATGTCGGGCACCCTCTTCGGTAAAGTTTACCAGCGAAACATAAGTCGCCACCGAAACCTCCGTAGTGCCGGAGTAAATAAACGGTGCTTCAGGCAGCCGCGTGAGTCACCGCGGGGGTGCGGAGGACACAGAGTAAAGAGATTTTAATTAGAAATTACTCCGAACTCTGCGAACTCTGCGAACTCTGTGCCTCTGCGGTGAATACTCCTTCTCAGAAAACCCAGAAAAACAAATAAAAAGCCGGCTTGCTCCAGCGACATCTCGCTAAAGCAACCGGCTTTTCGCCACAAACATACACTCTGAAGATCACACCGCGCTCCTTGCATCATTGCTCTGAATCGCGAGAACCTGCCAAAGTTGAGGAAAGCAAGTTAAATCGCACGCGGGGCTTGAACGCCACGCGCGACCAAAGGGGTAGCTCGCCCCCTTTGGAAACCCCATTTAATTGTGCCCGCCTCAAGAGGCGGGATTAGACGGAAGTTATGTAAAAAAGCTACCAACCCCCATGGCGCCTGTCAAGTTAAACTTTATTTCTTCGCATTGGCCAACTCTTGTACTTTTGCTTGGATTCGGACTATTTCTGTGAACTCCAAGCGACGGACATCGACGTCGCATTGAACAAGCCAAGTCATCGGAGGTTTCATGTTCGACTTCCTTTTTCCCAACCATCCGTTCGGCGGCCACACCTTACGGCTCGTGGCTCAAGCGCAACAGGGCGGCGCCGATGTCTTCGATATCGCTCGGGCAATGAGAAACGTCGAACCTGGCGATCGAGAAGCATGGGAACGCGAGTGGGTGGCGTTGGCCGAGAAGACCGAAGCGCGCGCCAACGCAGCCCTTGCCGCGGGTCAGAACGGAACTGCGCGGCAAAACTTTTTTCACGCCAGCAACTATTATCGGATGTCGGATGTGCTCCTGACGATCGCGGAGGAAACCAAACGGGGCGAGCGCTTTCGCAAGTCCCAAGAAAACTTTCGCGCCGCGGCGAAACTGAATCCGACCAAGATCGAAGTGATTTCGGTTCCCTGCCACAACGAACTCGACAACGAACTCTATGACGGCTATTTCTGCCATCCGGTGAATCCCAAACCGGGCAAATGGCCGGCGGTGCTGTTCCTCGGCGGTGCCGACGCCTACGCAGAAGAAATTTATTTCGGCGGCAAACAGATGCTCGATCGCGGTTGGGCGATGCTGTTAGTAGACACGCCGGGGCGGGGCTCGTCGATGTACTTGAAAGGCATCAAGACGCGGCCCGACTATGAAGTTCCGGGCAAGGCTTGCATCGATTATTTAATTTCACGGCCGGAAGTCGACGCCAACCGCGTCGCACTGCTCGGCATCAGCATGGCCGGCTACTACGCGCCGCGCGTGGCGGCATTCGAGAAACGGCTCAAAGCGCTGGTCGCCTGGAGCGGCTGCTACAGCATTCTCGACGATCTGTACGACTGCTGCGTGCACCTCCAGCCGGTGTGTCAAAGATTGTTGGGCGGTGTCAGCCACGAAGAAGCGCGCCGGAAACTCAAAGACTTCACCATGGCCGGTGTCGCGCAAAATATCACTTGCCCGACGCTGATCACCCACGGTGACAAAGACACTCTGATGTCGGTCCAAGGCGCGAAGCGACTATTCGAAGAGATCGGCGCGAAAGACAAGACGCTAAAAATCTACGGCGAAGCGGACGGCGGCGGTCGCATCCACTGCAGCCACGACTACTGGGCGCACAATCTGCCGTACATGCTGGACTGGCTGGAGGAGAGACTTTAAAAGAGAAGGTTCCAGTCGTTCCAACCGTTCCAGGCCCCCTCCTTTATCCCCCCGCGTCGCGGGGGAGGAACGAGGTGGGGGTGGAACCACTGAAACGATTGGAACTACCGGAACGAGTTTGAGTTTACACGGAGGAATGATCGTGGGCGCAATTGTTAAAGATCTAGATTGGGACAAAGAAGTCGACGTTCTCGTCGTCGGCTTCGGCGCGGCGGGCGGCATCTCGGCGATCACCGCCCATGACGCCGGCGCAAAAGTTTTGCTGATTGAAAAGATGCCCCATCCCGGCGGCATTTCGATCCTGTCCGGCGGCGGCGTGGCGTTTGCCCATAACGCCGAAGGAGCTTTTCAATATTTGAAGCGCAGCTGCAACGGCACCACGCCCGACGACATCCTGCGCAAGATGGCTGAAGAGATGGTCGGTATGATCGATTGGGTCACCGAACTCGCCAAAGTCAGCGGCACCGAGCCGACCAAAACCGAGACCCGCGGTCACGGCACCTATCCGTTCCCCGGCACCAACGATATCGACTCGATCAAGCTCAAAGATTTTCAAGCCTACTCCGAATTTCCCTGGGCCAAGGGGCTGCGCGGCGGCGCGCGCCTGTTCAAAGTCGTTTACGACAACGTGCACACGCGCAAGATCGAAGTAATGTTGTCGACGCCAGCGAAAGAATTGATCATCAATGCGGACGGAGAAATAATCGGACTCAAGGCCGAGCACGACGGCAAAGTCATCAACATCAAAGCGCGCAAAGGCGTAATCCTCGCCTGCGGCGGTTACGAAAATGACGACGCCATGAAGCTACAATACTTCGAAGCGCAACCGGTTTATCCGGTCTATCTCGGCAACACCGGCGACGGTTTGAAGATGGCGCAGAAGGCCGGCGCCGGGCTCTGGCATATGTGGCATTTTCACGGCGGCTACGGTTTCAAGTTCGCCGAGCTGCCGTTCGCGATCCGCCATGTCTGGGCCGGGCCGAGAAATGAAAACCGCAAGATGATCTGGATCGCCGTCGACAAGTTCGGCAAGCGCTTCATGGACGAGTATCCACCGGCGCCGCAGGATACCGGCACGCGGCCGTTGGAATTTTACGACGCCGACATTCAAGACTACCCGCGCATCCCCTGCTATCTGATCTTCGACGAGGAAGGCCGCAAGCTCGGACCGATCGGCATTCCGATCGTCAACGACGAGCGCTACGACGCCAGCTGGAGCACGGACAATCTCGCCGAAATCGATAAAGGTTGGATCAAGAAGGGCAACTCACTGGAAGACATCGCCGCGCAGATCGATGTCAATCCGAAAGTGCTCAAAGCCACGGTCGAGCGTTGGAATGAGCTATGCGAAACCGGCCAAGACGGCGATCATAAGCGCCCGCCCAAAACCATGATGCCGATCAAGACCGGCCCATTTTACGTCATGGAAGCCTGGCCCATCGTCAACAACACCCAAGGCGGCCCCGAGCATGACGTGAAACAACGCGTCCTCGACCCGATGAAACAACCGATCCCGCGCCTCTACGTCGCCGGCGAGATCAGCTCAATCTACGGTCATCTGTATATGGAAGCGGGAAACATCACCGAGTGTTTCGTAGCGGGCAAAATCGCCGGACAAAACGCCGCGGCGGAACAGCCGTGGGGTTAGTTTGTCACCCTCCGTCATGCCCGCGCACACGGGCATCCAGGTTCGGTTAATGAAATCCTGGATTCCCTACATTCATAACCACCCGTGGGTAGCGGTCGGCGTGTGAACAGCGCGAGCCCCCTGTCCGCTGCACCGCGAGGTTCGGCACAGCCGAGAGCGCAGGTAACTTACTGCCGCTGCGTGAGATTCGCCGCCACGATACGCGGACGGAATGTGAACACGTTGGGGTCGTTCGCATCGACTGTGACGTGGACCCAATGGTGGTAGGGAGTACCGAACGTCTCGACGCGCGTGAAATTCTCGAGCGCCGGCGTGACCGTGCCCGGCCGGCCCCTCGGACTCAAAGGTTTATCGATTCTGAAAAAGTGGCTGTCGCCGTGGACTAACACGACAGGCTTGCCGAACGCCATCGTCTCCTTCTGGAGCTGCGCGCGGAGATCGGCAAAGCCGCTCGGGTCCTTCGGGGTCCCTGGAAACGGCAAGAATTCATGGAACACATTAGCCTGCTGCATAATCATGATTGCGCGGCTGTTGCTAGCCTTGGCGTGCGCGAATCCTTGCTGCAACCAGATGAGGTTCGCCTTGTTGCGCTCAACGTATTCCGCGTCACCCTCCGGAGTACGGCCGCGCCCGTTATTGCTGCCTGGGACATGAATCGTCAGGAAGGTCACACCTCCAACATCCCATCGAACGTTCTCCCGGTATTTGGCGAGAAACGGATCCGCGCTCTGGCTTTGACGGGTCAGCGCGAACGTCCGCTGGCCGAGGGTCTGCTCGCCCTGGAAGAACACCGTGCGTAGCCTAGCCCGCATTTCTCACGACCTGGCAATTGTGGTGGCCGCAAGGTCAGAGCAGTGAGATTTGCGAACAGAGTTAGGGTTGGGAGGGTTGGCAGAGGGGAAAATCCGCAAACCGTGTAGCG
>Ga0105252_10000785_pt1 | contig 17019 bp, 14 predicted proteins | sample EasRivMeERMZT100_FD_89675 | JGI IMG/M metagenome (GOLD analysis project Ga0105252, IMG submission 89675) | Soil microbial communities from meander-bound floodplain in the East River, Colorado, USA - East River MetaG ERMZT100 | ecosystem: Environmental > Terrestrial > Soil > Floodplain | place... | reverse complement strand
CTCCTGATTGCTTGTCAGGAGCGCGCGCTCTCGAAATCACCGTCAGGAAACACATCGGCTCGACATTCCAAATCGCTTGAGCCAGAATAGCGCTGTCATATTAATTCGGAGTTGAATAAACGAACAAACTCCTTCGTGCCCGTTCACGTCGTTGCCGAGAAAGGTCACAACCCCGTTGGGGTTGCTTGTTCCGGCGCTATGTTCCCCAGGGTAGCCCCGACTTCGTCGGGCCAACCCTGGGCTGGAGGCCTAAACGCCTTTGGCGTTTCAGAGCAGAAAGGCGGGGTGGCATGCTTGCGTGGCATGGTCCACGCAAGCCGAGCGGTACCCAGGGATAGGCCCGCACAAGGCCTTTAGGCTAAAACCCCATCAATCCGCAGCAACGGCGACAGACGGGCATGGGGCCGTCGGTGGAAATGGACTTGCGGAACTTGGTGGCCAGGTCGTTGTTCCATATATCCTCGACGCGGTCCTTGGTGATGTTGCCGATCACGTAGTCATGGTAGTCGCGGCATAGGCTGACATCGCCGTTGCTGTTCACCTCGAGCGTCATGTAGATGCTGATACACTGATTGTATCCGAACGTCTCTTCGTGATTGGCATAGTAGATCTGCACGTGCTCCCTCTTTCGCAACTTCGGAAACAGGATCGGGAGACACTTCCTCTCTTTTCGCCAAAGCTCTTCAATCTCGTCAAATTTGTCCATGATCACGCGGTGATCAAACCGGTTCCAATCACCAATCCAGCCCAGGTGCGTTGTTGGTTTGAAGCCGAATCGTCGTTCAAAATCCTCGGTGTGCCGTTCCGCGGAATCGCGATCGATAAACCAAGTGAGATAGAGCCAGTATTGGTCCCCGTATTGGCTGCCGAATTTGTAGAGATCGACCAGCGTTTCGACGTTGTACACCGTCACGCAGCTGAGCGGGATGATGTACGGAAACTTCTGTTTCCGCTCCTTCTTCTTGGCGCTCAGCACCTCCAGGGCCTCTTTTACGTCCTTGAAGTTGTCATAGTTCTTGGAAACGCCCGGCCGCTGTCTGTTATGCACCTCCGCATTCGGCCCATCGACGCTGAGATAGATGATCGAACAGCAATCCAGGATATCGTCGGCGTGCCGGGCGACGTTCGTGCCGTTGCTCACCAAGGTGAGCGGCATGCCGCGATCCTTGATGTAGTGCAGCAGTTCGATGAGGCCAGGATAGAGCATCGGCTCGCCGCCCCAGATGTACCACACGGGTGACCAGCCCTTCTCGACCATCTGGTCCACCAAGGCTTTGTACACCGCCACATCGACTTCGCGCTTCTTGAGCACGTTCAACGGAATCCCCAGGAGATAGCCGTTGTCCCCCCACTGTCCGCACGAATGGCAGCGGAGGTTGCACATGTCGGTGATCCGTAAACTCACCAACTGCACGCTGTCGCCGCGGCCGTGCTTGGCCCCGAAGGGGTGTCGGATGTTGAACGTTTCCTTGGCCATCTGGTAGCGGAGCATCTTCGTGCTCGCCGAGAAATCCGACTTCAACGCGCTGACGGCTTCGCCGAAGAGATACGCAGGATCAACGCGACTACGGATGGCCATGTCGACACCTCGATTGTGTGGGTAAAACGATCGCTCGCGCCCGAGGTCGCCAAGGCTAAGGTGGCAACCCCCATTTGTCCAGCCATTCGGCGTATGCAGAGCACTGCTCAAGAGCAGTGGCACCCTGGCGCGGGCTGAAGCCTCGCGGCTCAGGCTAACCGACGTCGAAGGCCCAGATGTGCTTGCGGTCGCGCAGGTAGAGCTTGGTGCCGACCAGGGTGGGAGCGGCCCAGGAGTACAACTCGCCGACCTTGGCGCTGGAATGGACTTCCAGGGCTTCGGGGGTGGCGGTGGCCAGGGACAAGTTGCCGTCTTCGTCGAGGATGATCATTTTTCCGTCGCCGTGGACGCAGGTGGCCTTTTTGAAGCCGCGAGCCCGCCAGGGGGTTTTTCCGGTTTGCCATTCGGCGGCCATGAAAAAGGCGGGGCCGAAATCGCCGCTGGAGCCATAGACATGGTCGCCGATGGTGACGGCGTTGCCGTGGTGGAGGCGCATTTTTTTGCTGAACCAGAGCTGCTCGGGCACGGTCTTGCCGTCCTTTTTCGAGAGCTTGACGACGCGGGCGCCGGAGTCGTAGGCGGCGGAGCAGAAAATGAGGTCCTTGCCGTTCCACAGCGGTGTCATGAGGTTGGCACCGTACTGGGTCTTGTGCTCGTGGCCCCAAAGCAGCTCGCCGTTGGAGGGGTTGACCCCGATCAGCGAATCGGCCGTGAAATAGACGAGCTGGTCCTCGCCCTCGAAGCGGATGATGATGGGCGAGGAGTGGGTGACGCCGAAATCGCCCTTGCTCCAGATGACGCTGCCGGTGTCGGGGTGGAAGGCGGTCAGGCCATGGCCGGCCTTGGTGATGGGGAGAATGATCGTGTCCTTATAGGCCAGGGGGCTGCACGTGTAACCCCGATCCTGAATGGAGGCGCCGAATTCGTCGGCGAGGCTTTTTTTCCAGATGACGTCGCCGGTCTTCTTATTGAAGCAATGGAGCATCATGTTGGTGCCGACGGAATAGAGCTTGTCGCCGACGATCAGGGGAGTGGCGCTCGGTCCGGCGCCGTATTCCTCCATGACGGGGGTGGTGGGCGAGAAGACCTTGTGTTCCCAGAGGGTCTTGCCGGTTTTGGCGTCGAGGGCGATGGTGAATTCTTCCTGCCCGGCGCGATACATGGTGTAGAGCATGTCGCCGTCGACGAGAATGGTGGAGTAACCGTCACCGAGTTCGCGCTGCCAGAGCTTCTTCGGGCCGCCGTCGGGCCATTTGTCTTTGAGGCGCTTGGTCTCGACGGTGAAATTGCGGTTGGGTCCGCCCCATTGGAGCCATTGGGCGGAGGCGGAATGAAGGCTCAATAAGACCAGCAGCGTCGTTCGACACAGTGTGTTGCGAATGATCATTGGTTTTTGTGACATTGATTACATCTCCCATCTATTGGCGGTCCGGGCCGAAACAGTACACAAGGCCGTCCTCGGTGCCGATGACGAGCACGCCGCGAGCCACCGCGGGGGAGGCGGCGATCGGCGAGCCGGCCTCGAACTTCCAGGATTCCTCGCCGGTTGCGAGTTTCAAGGCGTAGAGGTTTCCATCGGATGAGCCGACGAAGACTCGGTCGCCGACGATCACCGGCGAGGAATCGTTGCGGCCATTGGTGGAAAAGTGCCAGCGCTCTTTGCCGGTGCGCGGGTCGAGGCCGCGGATGCGTTTGTCGCGGCCGGCTACCACGACGATTTCCTCGGTGACGGCGGCGGAGGCCAGGAATGGGAATTGCCGGTCGGGGTCCTCAAATGTCCACACGGTTTCGCCTCTGACCCAATCCAAACCGAGGACCTTGTTGCCGTAGGTGGGGATGAACACCTTGTCGCCGAGAAGCGCGGCGGAGGCGCCGGAGACCGATCCCATGATGAAGCTGCCGATCCGCTCGCCGCTGGTCAGGTTGACGACGTGCAGACGCTCATCGCACCCGGCGACAATGACTTTTTCACTGGCGATGGCCGCGGTTCCATGAATGCGGCCCTCGGTGGGGTATTTCCATAACAGCGAGCCGTCGCGCGTGGAAAGGCAATAGAAGCCACCGTCGTAAGAACCGAAGACGAGACGGTCGCGGGTGGCGTTTGCCGACGAAATGATCTCACCGCCGGTGGAATAGCTCCATTTTTTTTGCCCGTTGGCAACATCCACGGCGTGAAATGCACCGCCCGAGTCGCCGAAGTACGCCGTTTGATCGTGGACGGTCGGCGAGGAGCGAATGGGGTCTTCGCCGGCGGTGTACTTCCAGCGAAGCGAGCCGTCTTTCAGGTTCAGGGCGTAGAGGATGCCGTCCTCGCCGCCGATATAGACGGCGTCATTCACGATGGCCGCCGATGAAGAGACGCCTTCGGTGATTTCGAATTTCCAACGAGTGACGAGACGCTCGGGGAGGGAATTCGTGGCCACGCCGGTTAGATGGGGATTGCCGCGGAACATGGACCAGTCGGCGGACGAGTTGCGTTCGTCGGCGGTGGCAATCGAGCCGAGGATCAATATCCATAGGACTGCGCCCCGAAAGTCGGTCCCACTTTTGTTGGTATTCTTCCAACTGAACATCGCCGAGCTCTCTATGTAGGACGGAAGCGGAGGACCAATGCCGCGCCCGCGCCGGCTAGAAGAATGCCCAGGTAGAAAAGAGCGCCCGGCGACTTCTCCGGGCGGGCCCAGATCATGGCGACGGCGGTGTTCACGATCGGGGCGCCGGCGAACACCAGGGGAGCCACGTATATCGGTTTGCCCTGGTTTTTCAGGGCGAAGACGATGCCGAGAGCGCCGATGGCTCCCAGGACGCCGGCGAACGTTGAGAGCGTGATTCCCTTGTTTGTGAACTCGAACGGTTCGGATTTCGTGGTGTACACGTATGCCAAAGCGGCGGCGGCGAGAATGAAATAGGCGACGCCGACGAACAGAAACGCCCGGAGGGCGCTGTTCTTGCCCAGCGCCGTCTGTCCGTGATGCAGGATCGGGACGTATGCGCCCCAACACACTATGGTCAGCAACACAAACCAGGGCCAGAGATGCTTCATTGTTGACTCCCTACCAGCCAGAAACCCTCATCCCTACCCCTCTCCCTGCGAGGGAGAGGGGAGACAAGCTCTTATGACCTCGTCGCGCCGCTTGATGCCAAGGCGTGGGTCAGTTTGCTGCGCATGTCCTCCGGAATGGCGATCGATCGAAACGCGCCCTTGGACATTGTACAGCAGACGGCGGTCGTGCGGCCCAGAGCGATCCGCTTGCCGTCGCGCCGGAATTCCACCTGATAGCTCACCGAACGTTCGCCCACCTGGGCGACGGAAAACGCAAGCTCCAATTCTTCCTCGAAGTGGGCGGGGGCCAAGTATTCGCAGCTCGTGGCGACGCGCGGCCAACTAATCGTGGCGTCCGGGCCGCGGGTCACGACGCCCGAGCCGATGGAGCGCCAGAACGCATGTTCGACTTCCTCCATCAGGCGGTAGTAGTTGGCGAAATGCAGTACGCCCGCCAAGTCGGTCTCGGCGAACTGAACCATGCGTTTGATGACGAATTCAGCGGCCATCGGACGAGCCTCCGATTAGCACCGCCGGGGCGAGCGAGCGACGGGCGTGGAACGAAGGAAGTTTCGGCGGAAAGAACTTGGCCACGGTTTCGGGTGACGGGGGCCGCGTCACGAACGAGACCAGAATCAGCGCCGCCGTGGAGGCGGCAACGATCAAAGTCACGGGGGTCAGCCCCCAGTGCAAGTGCTCGCCGCCGGTTGCGCCGCCCGCCTCGCGGAACAACCAGAACCACGTTCCCGCGGCGGCTAGGATAGACGCGTATGCGCCGGCCTTGGTGACGCGCCGCCAATAAATCGCGGCGAATAGCAATGGAAACAGGCTGGCGAATCCGCTGAAACACCAGACGCCCAAGCCGAAGACGCCCTGACGCTTGCTTTCGAGGATGAGCCCCAGCCAATAGGAGACGGCCACGATGATGACAATGAAGACTCGGCCGAGGATGACCAATTGCCTTTCACTCAGGGGATTGCTCTTGCGGTAGTGGGCGACAATATCATTGGTGAACATGCTCCCGAGGCTGAGGAACTGGGCGTCCAGGCTGGACATGACCGCGGCGAAGATGCCGCCCGCGAGCAGGGCGCCCATCATCGGCGAGGCCAGCTTCTTGACCATGAGCGGGAGAACCTTGTTGGCCTCCTTGAAGTCTGGGGGGATCACCGGCTGGCCATTGGCGATCGCCGAAGTCGCCCAGATGCCGATCATCACGCACGGGACCCAGATGATCATGATGAGAAGCGGCTGGCCGATGATCGAAAGCCGGAACTTTTTGGCGCTGCGAGCGGTGAGCCAATACTGAAACAGGTGCGGGAACATGGCCACGCTGAGGGGTATGAACAGGTAGGTCGTGAACTCCGTTTTCGAGGCGGCGTGGGGCGGCCGCGGCCTCACGACGGTGGTCTTGGGGTCGGCTTCCCAGGCTTTGAGGCGCTGCTGGTAATGTTCCATGTCGGCGGCGGTGACGTCGCGTTTCAGGCGGGTGGGGTTGTGCTCCATGACCATGCGGGTGGCGTTGACCGGTCCGCCGAGTTTTTCGGTGATGACGAAACAGGCGGCGAAGCCGAGTACGAGGAAGATAATCGTCTGCAAGGTGTTGACCCAAGCGGTTCCGCGAACGCCGCCCGCGGAGATGTAATAGAGGACGACGGCGCAAGTTACCAGTGAGCCGAGCCAGAATGGGATCCCGCCCTTTGTCGCGGGAAACCATTCGGGAAATGCGCCGGCGGTCACGGCCTCGATCGCGCTGCCGGAGCTGATGACACCGACGAGCAGGTACGGAATGACGAGCGCCACGAGGATCGGGAACAACAGCAAGCCCAGCTTGTCCGACTCGAAACGGTCGCGAAAGAATTGGATTTGGGTGACGTAGCCGTAGCGCTTGCCGAACGACCAGAGCTTCATGCCGATCAGGAAATACATGGCCGCGTGGATGATGCCGGACCACGAGGCCATCTTCCCGTAGACGACGATTCCCGACTCCCACGCCTCGCCGCTGCTGCCGATGAGGGCGAAGGCGGTCATGGTCGTGCCGATCAATGACATCATCAGCATGATTGAGCCGAAGCCGCGAGAGGCGACGAAGTAGTCAGCCACCGTCAAGCGCAGAACCAGCTGGCTGAGCAGGCCCAACACGATCAAGGCGACCATGTAGGCCACGATGACCAGTACGGCGGTCTGTCCCGGGTTCAGGCTGGATAGGCTCATTGATGACCTTTGAAGAAAACCGTAATGGATCAGGGGGTTGGGCCGTCGGCGACGTCGACCTCGTGCGGCCAGCAATAATGAACGGCCAAGGCCCACAGGACGCCGGCGGCGATGGACACACCAATGTGATAGGCCAAGCCAATCGGAATGAAGCCGAACACCAGCGGTTCGATGCGGTTCCAGAACCAGAAGTCCTGATGCAGGATCGCCAGGAGGACGAGCAAGCCGTAGACGAATCGTTTCATGAAACGGGCACGCCCCCTTCCAGCTTGTAGGGTTTTGGGAATTTCACCGAATCGCGGAGCAACTCGAAGACTTCGCCCACGTCATCGTTCTTGAACACGTCGCCGATCAACAGTCGCACGATGTGGTCATGATACTCGGGATGCCGGCGGTTGAACTGCCCGAAGCTGAAACTTTCGGTGTAGAAGGAGTAGACAAGCTGGCGGATGAGCTGCATTCCCGTGGCCAGTTTCGCGCCCCAGGCTCCCAGGCGTTCGCCGCTCAGGTCGCCCACTTGCAAGGCGGCGTGAATCGCGTCCGCCGCCAGGTTGCCCATCGAGAGGGCCAGGAATACGCCCGACGAATAGATGGGGTCGAGAAACGCGAAGGCATCGCCGATCAGCACCCATCCGTCGCCCGCGACGCGGCGCGAATGGTAGGTGAAGTCGCTGGTGACGTAGGCGTGACTGACGCGCTCGGCGTTTTCCAGCCGGCGGCTGATGCCCGGTGTGCGGGCGATTTCTTCCTCTAGCGTGGCGAGCGGATCGTCGCCGCGGCCGGTGATGATGAACTTGGGTTTGGAGACGATCCCGACGCTGGTAATATCGTCTTCCAGGGGAATGAACCAGAACCAGCCGCTCTTATCCGGGGTGTAGATGACCAGGGTAGCCCCGCGATTGCGGCCAGAGTCGCGCGTCGCGTTCTTGTAATACGCGTAGATTGCCGCGTTTTTCAATTCGGGTTCGTCCTCGCGAATACCCAGTTGTTTGGAGAGGAGGGCGTTGACGCCGGTGGCGTCCACGACAACGTCACAAAAGATGCTGCGCGGCTCACCGTTGACGATCGCGCGAACACCGATCGCCTTGGGCCCTTCGAAAAGGACTTCCTTGACGGACACGCCCTCGAACACGTTTACGCCGTGCTCGCGGGCGTTGTCCAACATTAGCTTGTCGAACTTGTCACGCTTGACCTGCCAGGTGGTTGACCATTCTCCCGGGTCCCGATCGGGAAAGTAGTACGGCTGTGAATCCTGCCCGGAGGAGGAGACGAATTGGACGCTTTCCTTCACGACGAAATCGGAGGCCTTGAGCTTTTCCAACATGCCGATGCGCTGAAAGATCCAATAGGTCTCCGGCATCAGCGACTCGCCGATGTGGTGGCGAGGGAATTTCTGCCGCTCCAAAAGCCCGACGGAGTGGCCCAGATCGGCGAGAATCGTGGAGACGGTAGAGCCCGCCGGCCCGCCGCCGATCACGAGGACTTCGTAGCTGTCCTTGATTGCCGTTGAGGCCATAGAACCAAAGCCTGTGGGACCGATTGTTTTTCAGTACCGCGCCCGTTAGGAAGCGGGCCACAGCGACAAACTCTCGTCGAGTCCTCGGCAAGCAGCCCGCACCTTCACAGTCGCGGTACTGATCAGCCGGTAGCTACGCTAAACACATATTTCAGTCGGTCAGCGTCTCCGTTGCTATTGAAAATCCGTCACCACTTCGAGCAAATCGATCGCCGCGGCGCCGTCGCAATGGATCGTGGCCAGTCGACCGTAGCATGCGCCGGTTGCCTCGAACCTAAGGTACTTCTTCATGGGCGAATCGGCCCCAAATTTTAGAAACCACCGTGGTTCCACCCGCGTCAATACGCGATGGTCGTTGAGTATAGCACCTAGCGGTTTGGAACGCTGCAACACCTCGGCTCGAACTTCTTCCGTCAGGACTCTCAAGTCCAAACGGACGATGCCAAACTCGACCACTTTCCGGGAGTTGGACGCGGTCAGGATGATCTTGCGTTCATACCAGGGCCATTCGTCGTGATAGGCCAGGACTCGCAGGGCGACGTCACCGCCGTGGTACTCCTTCAACGTGGCCGTCATGTGTGCGGAATGGCCGAGCAGGCGGCGATAGGTTTCGGGCATCGACGCGGGATCGATGAACTCAACGCCGCGGCAAGCCAGGTCGCCGTCGCCAAACGGTTCGCACAGCGCGGCCAAAGTCGCGAGCGCGGGTTCGTGCTGAATGGCCTCTGGTTCCTTGAACATCAGGTATAGCGCACGCCTCGATACTGGGGCTCATAGAACCGGGGAAGTAACTCGTCCACGCGGAGGAGGCCAGCGCGGGTCAGGCGAATGTCGTCGCCGCGCACCGTGGCCAGGTCTTCGTTCACAAGTGAGCCGAACGCATCGGCAAAGTGGGTGGTGATTTCGGCGCCGAACTTGGCGCGAAAGTAGCCGGCGTCGATCCGGCCCAGCTTGAGTTGCAGGATCATCTCTCGGATGAGGCGCTGGTGATCGGTAATCGGGAGCGCTCGGGCCAGGGGCAGCTCGTCGCGGTCGAGCAACGCGCTGGTGTATTCCTCCCATTCGTCGACGTTCTGATAGTGGACGCCGCCGACGTGAGAAAAAGAGGCGACGCCCGTGCCGACCATGTCGGCCCCATGCCAGAGGGCGTCACGGTACACGAAGCCCAGATGGTTCGACGGTTTCACCAGGGTGTAAGCACTCGAAACGACATACCCGGCCTTCTCGAATTCCGAGAAGGCGTGGCCAACCCAGGCTCGTTTCTGAGCCCAACTTGCGACCGGTGTCGGGATGTGCGCCGCCTTGGCTTCGCGGGCGACCACGGTATTGTGCGGCACTTCCATCTGATAGATGGTCACGTTGTCGGGGTCGAGGGCCAGGGCCTTTTCGACGGTGAGCCGCCATTTGTCATCCGTTTCGCCGACCATGCCGGCGATCAGGTCGATGTTGATCTGCGGGAAGCCGACCTCGCGGGCCCACTCATAAGCCCGATACACTTCCGCCGATTTGTGGGCTCGACCTCCTATTTCGAGGATTTCATCGTCGAAGTGCTCAATGCCCAGGCTCAGCCGCGTGACGCCGATCGATTTGATCGTCTCGAGCTTGCTCTTTTTCAGAGTGCCCGGCTCGCACTCAAACGTCACCTCGCGGGCGTGGTCCCAATCCCAGGACTCTCGAATGCGCTCAATCAGCCGTTCCAACTGCTCGCTGCTCAGGAAGGATGGTGTACCGCCGCCGAAGTAGACGAAGTCAAATTGCCGACCGGCCAGGGCGGGTCGGTCGGCGTAGAGGGCCGCCTCGCGGGCCAACGCCTGCATGTAGTAATCCACGTCCCCCGAGTTTTTGTCGGTGTAGACGCGGAAATAACAGAACTTACAGCGTTTCCGGCAGAACGGAATGTGGAGATAGAGGCCCAGCGGTGGCGCCTCGCCCGACCCGTTCGACGATCGATCCAGAGCTGTCAGAGCGGCCGGTAGGTGCTCGGGCTTCCATGCCGAAAACGGGGGGTAGTTGGCGACGAAGTAGCTGCCGACTTCGGTTGATTCGGGCGTCGGTTTGTTTGGCAGGAGTTCGAGTTCCATATCGTCCCGTCCACTGAGTATAACCGAGGTTGCAAAGTCAGGCATGTAACAATTTGTCAAGCCGGGACTTACGATTCGTTGGAGGCGCGACAAGAACGACACTTCTTTTGCGTCTTTTTCGTTCCCGTTGGGCGCATTTCAGGATTTCTGGGCCGGTTTTTGTTCAAGATGGCGTTTGATCCTCTGAACCCAAAGGTGTCGGACTCACGGGTGAAGGCCGCACCGGTGGGAACGGAGAGAACGATCATGCAACCGCGTGCATCATGGTACTCAGAACGTATTGCCGCCTTCTTGATCAACGTGAGCTGCGTCGGCATTGTTTCGGCGCTGGATCCACCGGTGCCGGATGGCATGCCGAAGTCGCGGTACATCTCATTTACGCCCGGCAATCCAGGGCAGATGACGGCATTGCGCGTCACGCTGGCCCGGGTTGGCAACTCCGCGGATAACGGTAAGGTCCGCTGGGTCGGACCGCCGGGCGATTACAATGACTGTCCGGCACGGCCGTTCAAGGCCGCCTTTCTCCAATGCGCGCCTCATTACCAGGATTGGGGACCGGTCGGCCTGCTGGATGTGACCGGCGGCAACGTGGCCGGCGACGGCATTTATGCCGTTCAGGCGATCGCCGGCGGCGATGATATCGAGAATGAAGCCAACTACTCGGCTCCGGCGATCATTCTCACGGGTCGTTACACCGACACCGTTGGGATTTGGAACGGCGCGACCTGGACCCCACCCGATGGGCTGATCACCTTCCACGATTTCGTGGCCGGTTTGGACACGTTTGCGTGCATGCCTACTTCCCTTGAGCGTCCGCGATCCAAGACGCGGCGGATCGAGCCGAACATCGGTGTGGGTTTCGATTCGGTGGATAATCATCCTCCAGGTTTCATCGGCATCTATTTGACCGGGTATGGTTATGGTTCGACGGCCCCGAACTGCGCCGACACTCCGCGTTTTCTGTGCGGAAATAACATCATTGAACCGGGGGAAACGTGCGAAGACGGCAACACGGCATCAGGGGACGGCTGCGACGCGAACTGTCGCACGGAACTCATCTGCGGCAACAGCATTCGGGAACCGGGCGAGGAGTGCGACGACGGAAACACGGCATCAGGGGACGGCTGCGACGCGAACTGTCGCACGGAACTCATCTGCGGCAACAGCATTCGGGAACCGGGCGAGGAGTGCGACGACGGAAATACGGACGATGGCGACGGATGCAGTTCTTCTTGTCTGGGCGAGGTGCGCAACGCGATTCTTTCATTCGTGCCGGTCAGCGCCACGGCTTCGCACACGATCGTGGGTAACGAAATCGTCATTCACGATCCCGACGACGAAGACAGGCGAGTCGTTCTTGAAATCCGTGTAAGAAACTGGGATCCGAAACACGACGGCCTGCCGCCCCTCAAGGCGATACAAGTCAGCACCGATCCCGCTGGTTTCACGAGCGGAGCGGCGGGCAGCCTCCAACCCCCCCCACCCGTGGAGTGCGAAACGCAGGACGAATGCACGTCAGCTTTCGGACTCGGCTCCCGGTGCACCGGCAACCTCGGCATCAACTACTGTGAAGCGGCGTTTCAAGACGAGACACGCGACAACTACGTCTTTCCTTTAGGAAACATCCACGTTACGGACCAGAGAGCACCGCGATTCCGTTATGGGAGTATGCATTTCTTCCAAACGTACACGGCAGACGACGGCACCAATTTCTATGCGGGGACAATGGTCTTGGACTACAGCCCGCACGCGGGCGGGACGTTTACGATGAGCTTCGAGGCCGGGTACAACCGAACGTTCTTGGTGAGCGGTTTTGAAAACACGCCGATCCCCATCGCCGCCTTCGAACCTGCAACGATTAGAGTTTTGAGGGGTGAGAGCCGGTACCTGTCCTTTGCTCCGAGCAAGGTGTCGCTCGCGGGCGGCGACCCCGTCGGACTCCGCGTGAAGCTTGTCGACTCGCCGCTGTTCCCGGGTTCGGAAGGTCAGGTTCGGTGGGCGGCCCCGCCGCAAGATTATTCGGAAGGCTCCGGCGGCGGCGTGCTCACCGCTTCGGCATTGCAATGCGATCCGAATGTTCAGGATTGGAGCGGGGTCAACGTGTTGAGCGTTTTCGGTCGCGAAGTCGTGCCGCAGTCGACCTATGAGATTCGTAGCGCGACGGCCGAGTGCATCGCGATGGGTACTGAGGCCTGTATGTCCGCTCCGATTATGCTGCGAACGGAGCGAATGGGGGATGCGGTGTGGCCAGTGGCGGTGTCGGCGCAGCCAAACTTCGCAGACATTGCGGCTCACGTGTCCAAGTTTCAAGCGCAGCCCGATGCGGTGAGTCTATCGCGCACGGATATTTCGCCGGAAGTGCCCAACCAGGTGACGAATTTCGCGGATATTTCCGCGGCTGCGGCTTCGTTCAGCGGACTGCCCTACCCGTTTGCCGGACCCGGGACGTGCCCGTGATGAACGTTCAATAGGCGTTCTCATAGATGGCGCGTAGTTCAGGAGCGGCGACAGGCAGCGGATTGAATTTCGCGGTCCATTGGGCGGCGGCTTCTTCGGCGAGATCGTCGAGGGCGGCGCGATCCACGTTGCAGTCGCGGAGGCGGCGGGGAAGTTGGGCGGCGTCGAGCATGGTCTCGATCCGCCGGGCAAGCCGCTGCGGGTGTGAATCAAGGGCGGCGTAGGGGTTCGGTCCGTTCGAGCTATTGAAGCGGACCACATGCGGCAGCAAGACGCCGATGGCCACGCCGTGCACGATCCCGAATCGGCGGGTCAAAGGGTTGGCGCAGGCGTGAGCGGCCCCCAACATCGACTTTTCAATCGCCGCTCCGGCCAGGTGGGCGCCCAGGAGCATTCCCTCCCTCGCCTGATCATCGAGCGGATTGGCCATCGCCCGTTCGAACGAGGGTTCGAGCCGGGCCCATGCTTCGCGGGTCAGTGCCAAGGAGATGTCACTCCGGCGCGTGGTGGCCGCGGTTTCGACCGCGTGAGAGACGGCGTCGATGCCCGTGGCTGCCGCAACCGGACGCGGCTGCGTTGCCGTCAGATCGGGGTCGAGAATGGCCGCCTTCGGCAGAGCCTTTTCGTCCCCGCAGGCCATCTTTTGATGGGTCGCCGCGTCGCAGATCAAGGCGAAGGATTGGGCTTCGCTGCCCGTGCCCGCAGTCGTGGGGATCGCGATCAGCGGAAGCATCGACTTCGTGGCCTTGTTGACACCCCAATAGTCGGCCATCGTTCCGCCGTTGGTCAGAATGAAGTTGATGCCCTTGGCGCAGTCCATCGAGCTGCCGCCCCCCAGACCGATCAGCAAATCGACGTTCGCCGAGCGGGCGGCATCGACGCCCCTGGCCACGTGGGCCGTCGTGGGGTTTTCTTCGACGCCGTCGAACACAGTAACCTCGATGTCGGCCCGCCTCAGGAAGGTCAACGCCCGCTCGACGTGCCCCGCGGCGACAATGCCACGGTCCGTCACCAGCAGGGCCCGCTTGGCGCTGAGTTCGCGGGCGAGCTCGCCGACCTGCCCCAGAGCTCCGGGGGCGAACACGGTGCGAACGCGCGAGTGACTTAGCGCGGCGGAGAGGGCGTGGCGATCGGCGGTCATGCGGCGGGCTCGATCTGAAACGCCCGTTGACGATACAGGTGCTGGAACAGGTTGCCCTCGTGCGGCTGGTCCCAACTGATTTGCCACGTGGGGATCGGGCCGATGTTCAGCCGGTCCACGTTGGAGGAGGCCATCAGCGACCGGGCGAAGCTCCGATCGTGGGTAATGGCCGAAACCACCAGCGTGCGGCCGATCGCCGCGGGCATTTCCGCCGTCGGACACTCAATCACCGATGCATACGGGAAAAGGAATTCTCGATTGGTCAGGGGGTGTTCGCGGCTCTCGCACCCGATGATCGTCGGCAGCAGATACGCGCAGCGGCCGAGCGTGGCCAGGCGGGGGGAACCGCGAAGCCGCTCGGTGAGATCAATCGCACCCGGCTCTCTTAATCCGTGGTCGATCATGGCGGAAATGCGACCGGCCATGTCGGGGTTGGCGAAGGCGGCGATCGTCGCGTTCGGGTCGTCCGCGGGCAGGGCTCGGACGGCCGCGAGGCGTTCCGCGATCCGCTCGGCGATTTTTCGGCCGTGCCGCGGCGTCCAGACGGCCGAGGCGTTGATGCACGAGCGGCCGCAGTTGGCGGCGATCGACGACACCATGAGATCGACGTAGCGTTCCCAGTCGTCGGCGGTGTCATCCCCCAGAATCACCTTGCTGAAGCCGGGGCCGTGGATTTCGACGCGATGGTCGTTCCGCCACGGTTGCGTCGTGTTCGTGTCGCCGAACAACATCGACCGATCCGTACAGCGGAGCACTTCGCCGGCGCCGGCGTGGTCCGTGGGGTAGAAGCCGAATGCTTCGCGGGGGATGCCCGCGGCGCACAGGGCCTCGATGATCCGTAACGGCGTCCAGGGTTCTTCGCGGCCAGGCTTGAGAACAACCGGGGTTTTGAGGGCGATCGCGGGAATCCATAATCCATGCACGCCGGGCGAGTTGCTGGGGAGCACGGCGCCGAAGATGCGGCCTTCACGAAAGAAACTGAGGGTGCGTTCGTCCTGGGCTCCGTAGCCGCGATCCAAGATATCCAGGTCGAACCCGCGAGTGAGCCCCGCGATCACCGTCTCCATTTCGGCCAGCACGCGGCGGATCTTGTCGGCGTTCGCGCGGCAATAGGTGATGGGCATTCCGGTTGTGGCCGAAAGCTGCTTCACGTAGTCGTCAAATGATTGCTTCGCGTCGCCGATGGGCAGCACAGCGGTCATGAACAAATCGGCGGCCTTGCGGCAAATGGCGACCAACTCGGCCACGGTAAGCGATTCGAGCACCGTGTCATCCATGCGATGCACGTCGCGGACGATCATGCCGCTGTTGGCCTGGCTGACGCGGGCGATCGGCACGCCGGCGGCGTGATGGACGAGGTCGATTTTTTCGACGCTTTCGTAGGGCGCGCCGCGCCGCAGGATAGGGATGGAAAGCATGGACGTTTACCCGGATTCCGTTAGGACTCGCCGCCTAACTGCCGTATATTATAGACGATGAGCGCGTTTGAAACTATCGTCCACCAAGGTGGGTCGGCCGCTATTAAAGAAGCATCGAGATTCTTCATGCGCTCCGATGCGGTTAATGAAACATTGCGAGAGATCGCCGCATCATTCGGACAGCTCGGCGTCCCCTACGCGGTCATGGGCGGGATGGCGCTTGTCGCTCACGGCTATTTCCGCACAACGGAGGATGTCGATATTCTCGTTTCGCCTGTTAGCCTCGATACCATCCATTCCTCGCTTATCGGGCTTGGGTATCGTCCTCTCTTTGAAGGCAGCAAGAACCTCCGAAACACACGCACCGGCGTTCGCATTGAGTTTGTCCTTGCCGGTCAGTTTCCCGGCGATGGCCGACCGAAGCCGGTCTCTTTTCCTGATCCGGAACAAGTCGCGGTCGAAAAGGACGGAATCGCCTTTGTGGGCTTGTCCACCCTTATCGAATTGAAGCTTGCTTCAGGTATGACCAATCCCGGCAGGCTTCGTGATCTGGCCGATGTGCAAGAACTCATCCGCATCCTTAAATTGGCCGACACCTTCGCGAACGAACTAAACCCTTACGTTCGGGCAAAGTACCTTGAACTGCACAACGCTCTTGGCGGATAGCCGCGTTCCCCGAATCGTTAGCGTGCGAGCAGGTATCGTGCGGTCACAGACTATGTGGTTGCGCCAGTCGATTCCTCTCGTCATCATTATTCTCTAACATTCAGCCGTGCCTACGGCACTGGGTTTTCCGACGATCGGTACCCAGCGATAAATCGCTGGGCTAAACTCACGGCGTCCCTACGGGACGCTAAGCACGGACTGAAATCCGACACTACCTTTCGGCCGCCTAATATACGCCTTCCACGATCGGCGTGGCGAAACCGGAAAAGGGCCGTACATCGCCCGCGCCGTCCCATGGATATTTTTCGCACGGCGGATGGCGGATGGCCTCGTCGCGCTCCAGGAATCGTGGAATAAATGTCTCGCGCGTAAGAGTCGTGAGCCGCACGCGGCCGAGCGACCCATACTCAACCACTCGCGTCGGCTCGTTAGGATCGACGATTTCGATCATGGCCCGCGGCGACGGCGGGTGATAGATGATGCTGTAGTTGTCCGCCGGGTCGAACGGCTTGTGACAGGCCAGGCCCATCAACGTGTTGCCGTAGGTCGGCACGAATTCGATCGCCCCTTCGAGCAACTCGTCCCGAGCGAAGCGGTGGAACTGGGCGGTCAACTGGGTCCCCCCGCACATGACGCCGGTGATACCGATTCGGCGCAGTGAAATTCGATCACAAAGCGCTTCGAGCAGTTTCGGGGTGGTGAACACGCAGCGAATCGTCTCTTGCGACTTCAGCAGAGTGAGGCCTTGGTTGATTACGTGGTCGCGGTATTCGGTCATCAAATCCATGCGCCCGGATTTGACCAGCTTGACCACCCAGCGGGGGTCGAGGTCCACGTGAAAGCAGACGCCGCCCCGATGTTGACACAGGTGTTCGAGCGCGAGTCGCAATCGGCGCGGACCCGTGGG
>Ga0105252_10000783_pt1 | contig 17055 bp, 16 predicted proteins | sample EasRivMeERMZT100_FD_89675 | JGI IMG/M metagenome (GOLD analysis project Ga0105252, IMG submission 89675) | Soil microbial communities from meander-bound floodplain in the East River, Colorado, USA - East River MetaG ERMZT100 | ecosystem: Environmental > Terrestrial > Soil > Floodplain | place... | reverse complement strand
TGCTCTCTCTTTCCAAAATGATTGAGGCGCGAAGAAAGAGAGACCAAAAAGAAACCGGAGCAGCCTCGAAGAATGCTAGCTTAAAAAACGCGCCCAGTGGTACGAACGTAGGGGTCCACTTCAGCGGGAGGAGTTGGAGGACTCCTTGCGATCAATGTCAGCACCAACGGCGTCCATTTCCCAGCGTTTGATGGCAACGGAAATGTGCGTGCCTTGGTGAGTGCATCCAGCGGCACTCAAACGGCGACCTACGAATATGGACCATTTGGCGAAGTGCTGCGCGCTGAGGGGGTCGCCGCTAGTTCGAATCCGATTCGGTTCTCCACCAAGTATCAGGATCAGGAAACGGATTTATTGTATTACGGGTACAGGTATTACAACCCAAGCATTGGAAGGTGGCTCGGCCGCGATCCAGGCGAGGAATGGGATGGTCCAAACGTCTACGCCTTTGTTCACAACATGTCGGCGAATCTTATTGATAGGAATGGCCTCGAATCATGGGCCTTCGCACCTTACTTTCACTATCAGAATGGACAGTGGGTTTACAGGCGCCCGTTTGTCGGGAGACCTTCCACACCTGCAATGCCGTTCGCACTTTGGCGAAGTTTCCTGACTAGTCCGGTAATGCGGTTTACTTCAATGGGATTTGTGCCTCAAGTGAATCAGTTCAACGATACAGCGTGGTTTGATCAGAACCGTCCCAATGCGGTGGGAAAAGCGAAAGAATATTTCAAGTTCGAGATCGAGGCACAACGGCGTATGTTGTGTACTGGTAAGGCGCTCGTCCGAATCGAGGATTTTAATGTGGGGCCGCAGTGGGCCGGTAACCGGGGCAGGAACGAAGCACAATTGGGCGATCCTCAACAATCACCTAACGAGCTTCGCTTTTATCTTGGGTTCTTTGGATTCAGACTTAGCGACAATATTACCGTCACACGAAGTGGCAATAGACTTAAGTATGAAGGCCGAATTGACTTGATCGATATATACGGCGATCAAGAAAAGTATTCTGGGAGGTTCCTCCACGGCGCATTTGTACCAATCTTTGGGAATGAACATGAAGTCATCCTCGGTAGTTGGACGATCCGAGGTATAATATACTGCTGTGATTGAAAAACGATCCGACAAAACTAAGCTTCTAGCAAACCTTGCTGTGTTCATTGTAGGAGCTACATTGACAGGTATCGGAGCTTTTGCGTTTTACTTTATTGGAGGAGATTCAAATCTGGAAGGTCGGACGATGTGGGCCTTGTTGTCAGGAGCGATTACCTGCGCGATTCTATTAATTCCGCAACTCCTTCTGCAATGGGCATTCCACAATGTAATTCGCCGCCGCCATTTCAGCGGATCACTATTGAAACAAGTGTTCCTCCTTAACTGCCCCATCGCCATCCTTGTTATCGCTGCGTTAGTGTGCAGATATGCAGCGACAAGTCCCAGGAGCACATTTGAGAAACTCGTTATGAAGCCGACACCCGAATCAGTGAGAGATCTAAAACGGGGACGCCTCATCGCGATGGATGCCGCCTTTTGGGTATTGCGGTTTAAGATTAATTCGAATGATTTACACAGATTGCTGGAGATCAAGAACTTTGTTCCAAACAACGAAGAGGACCTCGAACAATGGAAACAGCGCATCCGAGCGAATGTTGAGATGGACGTCAACCTCACGGCGGAATGGCAGATTTATGCCACCGAGAATAAAAAAATGGAAGAGTACCTGTTTGTCAACACCAACAGTCTTGATGTCGTGTTTGTCCTTCAATACTGAACGGTGTCAGCCTGAAGTTTGACGGTGAAGGTCCCGGTGTGCACAAAACTGTGCACAAACGGCTAGTTCAGATCTACTGAATGCCTAGTGGCTGAGCAGTGGTTGACTAACTTCACAGAAACCGTATCTTTTGGTCGTTGTTGCCGCGTTTTTGGTCCGATTCCGACCCTCGCCTCCAAACTCTAGTGTGGGTGCATCAAGAATTTAGGAGGCAGTGGTGGGTGAAGTGTCAACGAAACTGTCAACACCATGGACTAGTCTGTCAGTAGGCTGGCACCATTTTGACGTAGACACCTACTACTCACTAACACGTCGGAATCGCTCTGTTCTATCCTCACAACCCAATGAAAGGTATGAAGCAGAGATATCGATTGTTCCGACGCCGAGGCGGTGTGTTTTACACCGTCGATAATGACACGAGCAAACAGGAGAGCCTCAAGACCCGAGATCGCAAGCAAGCACTTGCACTGTTGCAGGCCAAGAATGAAGCATTCGAGCAGCCAGCCCTCAGTTTTCAGAAAGCCAGAATTTATTTGATCGAGAGTGATCCTGGCCATGCAACACGAACGTGGCAACATATCATGGTCGAAATGGCGAAGACAAAAAGGGGCGAGACTCTCAAGCGCTGGGAACGCGTCGTCAAAGACCCTGCGTTTGATTCCATCCGTGAGTTGGTGTTGATTGAGACCAAGGCAGAGCATTTCATAAATGTTTTGGAGGAAGGCACTGTTTCCACGAATGTCTTTTTGCGCAGAATCCACAACTTTGCGCTCGATCTCGCTTGGATTCCAAAAGCCATTATTCCGAAAAGACACTGGCCGAAAATCCATTTCAAAGAAAAGCGCGCCATTACGCCCGAAGAACACTGGAGAATTGTGCTGCGCGAAACCAATGCGGAGCGGCGCGCCTTTTATCAACTCTGCTGGCTATTCCTTAGCGGGTCAACCAGCGACACGCACGCCGGCGACGGCACGTGGTTGTGGAATCCGACACAGTTCCGCGTCAGCGAGTGCCGCGCGGTAACAATGGACTTCGAAGGCAACCTGCTGATCTGCGAGCATGACTCCGGTTACATCCGCAAAGTGCAGTTCCTGCGTCAAGGGCCATGACCAAAGCAGGGGAGCCTCATTCCTGATTTCGAGCAAGCGGCTTGTCGTGTCTCACCACCACAAACCACGACGTTTCATCGTCCTGAGTTCCGCCGATTATCTCCATCTCCTTTGAGTTGATTTGTTGGCGGGACGTTCTGGTCAATTGTCCTTTGCGGTATAGCCGGAATTCGATTTCCTTTTCGTTCACCAGCCTAATTTCCAGGTCTCGAACTTTGTTGAGAGAGATTTTGTTTACTTTACGCCTTTCAACCGTGATCTCTTGCAAACTCATTTCCCAATAATTCTTCCATTGGAACACAGGTGACAGCCGCTTGCTCAACTTCGGGCCAATGGGTTTCCAACTCCGCTCTTTTGGTTTCTCGTCATTAGTTCCCCGGATAAATTGCACGTAAAGGTTAACGGCTTGTGTTTCTGCACTGGAAGCAACGGTCACAACGAACGTTAAGAGGAAGACCAAATAGAGCAATCGACGCATGCTCATTTAGACGACGGCAAACGGGGTGGTATTTCAGGAAGATTCCAATCGCACTGAGTGCCTATGAAGTAGCGCTTTCACTCGAATTCTCATGGTCTCCATTCTCGCGAAAGGGCTGCGATAACATCCGGTCGAGTCGCAACTCTTTCGGATCACGGAACTGCTCGATGCCAATAGTCATTCTTTCGTGCCCGGCCTCGGGTTGGGCGCGATAGGTGCGAAGGAGCCGGTCCCACCACGGGAAATTGAATCCGAAGTTGCTGTCCGTTTCGCGTCGCACAATGGAGTGATGGACGCGGTGCATGTCGGGTGTGACTACCAGCCAGCGCAGCACGCGCTCGACGGGTAACGGCATCCGCACGTTGCTGTGGTTAAACATGGAGGTCGCGTTCAGAGCGATTTCAAAGAACAACACTGCCAGCGCCGGGATGCCCAGCGTCACGATGACGACGAACTTGATGGCCAGGGAAAGGAGGATCTCGATGGGGTGGAATCGTGCGCCGGTAGTTACATCAATGTCGAGGTCGGCATGGTGCATCCGGTGGAGCCGCCAAAGTACAGGCACGTAGTGGAAGACTCGGTGCTGTAGATAAATTGCCAAGTCGAGCAGCAGCAACGAGATGAAAAACTCCAACCAAGTCGGAAGAGCAACGTGAAGAAAAAGTCCCCAGCCTCGTGCCTCGGCTAACATGGCAAAGCCGACTGCTCCGGTCGGCGCTATAACTCGCGCCAGTAAAGTGTCCACAAGCACGACCCCGATGTTGTTGGGCCAGCGCTGCAATCTGGGAAACGACCGTTCCCGCCTTGGGCTGAATCACTCCCAAACAGCCATTACGATGAAGATGCCAACAAGGGTTCCCAGCCGAATGAATGGCTCATTATTGAGAGTTGCTGTGGTCATATCGCACTGTTCGCAGCAGATGCAGGCTCAATTGCATGTCTTTCAATTACTTCTTTAACAGAGTTAATCCCATAGTGGGAGAATTATCCTAAGAAAAGAGTTTATGGAACGCAGCAAGCCGAAGGTCGAAAACTTTGGATGCTCAACTTCATTGGTCAACAGTGCATGAGCGCGGAGCATCTATCACCGTCCAGTTCGAATGGAAATGGTGCAAAAGACGTGCAATTCCTGCCAATTCAGGGTGAGCAATTAAAAACGCCAGAGGGAAAATTACTTCGTGAAGATTCGGGGACAACAATGCGCAAAGCGACACGGTGAACGTCGAGCGATAGTTCAAGGGCGTGAGAGGTGTTCCGTCTCGCCCAAGCTTCCTCGGCGTCGGGTGCCCCGGTTCGAATTCACACGTATTTTGGTTCCCATTGATTTCACGCGGGAATCGGAGAAGCCATTGCGTTATGCATCCCTGTTAGCCGAAGCGCATGGCGGGAAAATCGTGCTTCTTCATGTGACGAAGCCGATCAAGTTTTGCGTGGATGTCGGTTATGGGCCGGTCAATCGTGAGGTCCCTGACGAACCGCAAACGCGTCGGGACCGCTCGCGACTTCGACGGTTCTCCGTCCATCACCTCCGAGAAAACCTGCTGACTGAGATTCTGATCCGCAGCGGCGAAGCGGCGGAGGAAATCGTCAACGCCGCGAGGGCACAAAAGGCCGATCTTATCGTCCTCTGCGCTCATGAGGAGACGGGCAAGGAGTCGATTCGATCGCACGAAACAGCAGAGCATGTTGCTCGGTTTGCACCATGTCCGGTGTTGATCGTCCGCAAGCACGAACAGGACTTCGCGCCGCCAGCAAAGGCGAAGCAAAGGCGTCGCGTATGAGAACCCAATTTCGTGATCGGACGGAGGCCGGGCAGTTGCTGGCACAAAGACTGGCGCACTATGCGAAGCGGCCTGACGTGCTCGTGCTCGGCTTGCCACGTGGCGGTGTGCCTGTGGCGTACGAAGTATCGCAACGGCTCGAAGCGCCCCTGGATGTGTTCGTGGTGCGCAAGCTCGGCGTGCCCGGACACGAGGAATTGGCGATGGGTGCCATCGCCAGTGGCGGCGTGCGCGTTCTCAACAGCGCCGTGGTAGAGGCATTGCGGATTCCAAAGAACTTGATCGACGCCGTGGCCGCTCGGGAACAACAGGAACTTGAGCGTCGCGAGCGGGCATACCGCGGCGACCGGAACGCGCCCGACGTGCGGGGCCGCACGGTGATTGTCGTCGATGATGGCATCGCCACTGGTTCGACCATGTATGCTGCCATCTCCGCTCTCCGACAACGCGGGGTGACCGAGATCGTAGTGGCCACACCAACCATCTCTCAGACGACCTACCATGAGATGCAGAGAGAGGCTGACGACTTAGTGGCGGTCATCGTGCCGGAACAGTTTGATGGGGTCGGTCAGTGGTATGAGGATTTTTCGCAAACGACCGACGAGGAGGTGCGAGCCTTGCTCAGGAAAGCCAACGAGATGCAAAGCCATAGTCTGGCATGAAGATCCTGCCCAAACTCATTCGTGAAACAGCCGAACCGCTTGTCGGCGCACCGCACGACTACGACTCATTGTTGGACCTCGTCGGTGAAGCGCGCTTTGTCTTGCTCGGCGAGGCATCGCATGGGACCCACGAGTTTTATCGCGAACGCGCTCAGATCACAAAACGCCTCATTAAAGAAAAGGCCTTCACATCGGTCGCAGTCGAAGCGGATTGGCCGGATGCCTACCGCGTGAACCGCTATGTCCGTGCCGCGAGCGATGACGCCGACAGTATCGACGCACTGGCGGGGTTTAAGCGCTTTCCCGCATGGATGTGGCGCAATGCCGACGTGCTCGACTTCGTTGGCTGGCTGCGCGCGCACAACGATACATTGCAGGACTACGAGAAGGTCGGCTTCTACGGCCTCGACTTATACAGTCTGCACGCCTCCATAGAGTCCGTATTGAATTATCTCTCCAAGGTCGATCCTGCGGCGGCCGCGCGAGCCCGCCGACGTTACGGCTGCTTCGACCGGTTTGGAACCGACACTCAAAGCTACGGGTTGGCGGCAGGATTGGGCATGAGCAAGTCGTGCGAGGAAGATGCGGTCAACGAGCTGATCGAACTGCGTCTGCGCGAAGTTCAGTATCTTTCCCGCGATGGCCGCGTGGCAGCCGACGAATTCTTTTTTGCCGAGCAGAATGCGCGGCTCGTCAAAAACGCCGAGGAATATTATCGAACGATGTTTCGCGGGCAGGTATCGTCGTGGAATTTGCGCGACCGGCACATGTTCGAGACCCTTGAGGCGCTCGTCTTGCATTTCAATGAGCAGCATGTGCCCGCAAAGGTTGTCGTATGGGCACACAACTCACACCTGGGCGACGCGCGCGCCACGGAGGCAAGCCGGCTGGGCGAGTTGAACTTTGGACAGCTCACACGGGAGCGCCATGGAGCTGAGGCGGTGCTCGTGGGTTTCACCACGCATCATGGCACGGTGACGGCCGCTTCAGAATGGGATGCACCGGCAGAACGCAAGCTGGTCGGACCTGCCTTGACCGACAGCTTTGAAGACGTATTCCACCAAGTGCCCTATCCTCGCTTTGCTTTGATGCTGCGGGGCGAAAGCGAAGTGAGTTTCAACCTGCGCGCCTCGCGATTGGAGCGTGCCATAGGAGTCGTCTATCGCCCCGAAACGGAACGCCAAAGTCATTACTTCGAAGCCCGCCTGGCGGACCAATTCGATGCCGTGCTGCACTTCGATGAGACGCGCGCCGTGGAGCCGCTGGAGCGAAATGTCGCGTGGGAGCTTGGCGAAGTGGACGAAACGTTTCCGACTGGCCTGTAAGCTGGCGATGAACGCTTTCAACGATGCCATTGTGACGGTGCCAGCAAGGCCGGGACTTTCTGCCAATGCGCTCCGCGTGTTGGAAGCGCGTTATCTGCGGCGTGATGGGCAGCGGCACGTCATCGAGACGTCCGAGCAACTTTTTATTCGCGTGGCCAAGGCCGTGGCCGAGGCAGAGCGCCTGATGGATAACTCCGGGGAGTTCAGTTTCTGGCTCGGCGAGTTTCATCAGATGCTCGCGTCGGTGGATTTTCTGCCCAACAGCCCCACCCTGATGAACGCCGGCACGCCGCTCGGCCAGCTCAGCGCGTGTTTTGTGCTGCCCGTGCCCGATACGATCGAAGGGATCTTTGATGCCGTGAAGCAAATGGCTCTCATCCAGCGCACGGGCGGCGGCACGGGTTTTTCTTTCTCGCGCTTGCGGCCCAAGGGCGATCCGGTGAGTTCGACCGGCGGCGAGTCGTCTGGCCCGGTCTCGTTCATGAAAATCTTCGACTGCGCCACGGAGAACATCAAACAAGGCGGGCGCAGGCGCGGCGCGAACATGGGCGTGCTGCGCGTGGACCATCCGGACATTCTGGAATTCGTTGAAGCCAAGCTCGACGGACGCAGTTTGCAGAATTTCAACCTCTCGGTCGGTGTCACGGATGAGTTCATGCAAGCGTTGCGCGAGGAGGAACGCTTTCCACTGCGTCATCCGTCCACTGGCCACTGCATTGACACTCTGCCCGCGCGCGAGATCTTCGATGCCATCGTCGAAGCGGCCTGGCGCACGGGCGATCCGGGCCTCCTCTTTCTTGACACGATCGATCGGGCGAATCCCACGCCGGAACTCGGCGACATCGAAACGACAAACCCCTGTGGCGAAGTACCACTTCTCCCTTACGAGTCGTGCAACCTCGGCTCACTGAACCTGGGACGAATGCTTCGTGAGCGGGATGGCAACGTGGCCGTCGATTGGGAGAAGCTCCGCATCACAACCCGTAAGGCAGTGCGGTTTCTTGATAATGTCGTCGAAGTAAACAAATACCCGACATCTGAAATCGCCGACATTTCTCGCGGCAACCGCAAGCTCGGTCTTGGCGTGATGGGATTTGCTGAAATGCTCATCCGGCTCGGCATTGCGTATGATTCGGCAAAAGCAGTGGAGTTTGCGGAAACGCTGATGGAGTTCATCTCAGAGACGGCGGCCCAGGCATCGCAGGAGTTGGCCGAGGAGCGGGGCACTTTCGCGAACTGGCGCGGGAGTGTTCACGAAGCACAGGGCTTGCGTCTCCGCAATGCGACGCGCACCGCCATCGCGCCCACCGGGACCATCGGCATCATTGCCGGCACCACGCCGAGCATCGAGCCGCTCTTCGCGCTCGCCTACCGTCGCGTAAACGTGCTCGACGGACAGACTCTTGTGGAAGTGAATCCCATTTTGCGCGAATGGCTGGAGAGTCAGGGCTTGGAGGCTGATGCCTTGATGCAGCAAATTCAAAAGTGCGGCAACCTCCGGACTGTGCGTGGCGTGCCGGAAGAAGCCCGCCGCCTGTTTGTCACGGCATTGGAGATTCAGCCGGAGCAGCACCTGCAGATCCAGGCCGCGTTTCAGCGACACGTGGACAATTCGATCTCGAAGACGATCAACCTGCCCCACGACGCGATGCGCGAGGAGATTGCGCATGCCTATCTGCGCGCGCATGAACTCGGCCTCAAAGGCGTCACGGTTTACCGTTGCGGCAGCAAGTCTTCACAGGTGCTTGAGCTGGGTGCGGGCGAGCAGTCGCTGTATCACGAGCACGCCTCACGTTGCGACCCGCAGGAGTGCCGGGTATGAAGCTCACTAGGACCATCGATGCTGGCGCGAAGGAACAGATTGCTCAGGAGCAACTCTTGCCATTCCTGCTCAACCCAAACTCGTATCCACACCGCCCACGGAGAGTGCGGCTGATTCAGACGCACTCATCGTTCGTGTTCATCGCGCCGCCGTTCGTGTACAAAGTCAAAAAGCCTGTCAACTTCGGGTTCCTGAACTTCTCGACGTTGGAGAAGCGACGCCACTTCTGCGAACGGGAAGTCGTGTTGAACCGCCGGTTATCACCCAACATCTATCTTGGCGTTGTGCCCATCTCGATGCGTGATGGCCACTTTACGTTCGGCGAGGGCGAAGAGGTGGTGGAATACGCGGTCAAGATGCGCAAGCTGTCAGAGCGTCACTTCCTCGATCAGCTCGTCGAACGCGATGAGGTAGTGCCGGGCGACCTGAATCGCATTGCCATTGTCCTGAGGCAATTTTACCAGGCCCAACATCCGACGGAGGAAATCGAGGCCTGGGGCCGCATTGACCGCCTGCGCATCAGCACCGACGAGAATTTCCGCCAGACCAGGCCGTTCATCGGGCAGACGCTTTCCCGCCCGGCCTTCGAGGCGATTCGCTTTTACACGGACCGGTTTTATTCGCGGCACGCGCGTCTGTTCACTTCGCGCATCAGGGAGCAGCGCATACGCGATTGCCACGGCGACCTTCATCTCGAACACATTCATGTCGCGCCGCGCGCGCTGCACATCTACGACTGCATCGAGTTCAACGACCGTTTCCGCTACGTGGACGTGGCGAACGACGCCGCTTTCCTGGCGATGGACCTGGACTACGAAGGCCGCCCGGATCTGGCGCGCCATTTCGCCACGCAAATGGCCCATGCCCTCAATGACGATGGGATGCCGCGCTTGATGGATTTCTACAAGTGCTATCGCGCCTACGTGCGCGGCAAGGTCGAAAGCCTGCACAGCGTCACCCACGCCGCGCCGGAGGAAGAACGCCGGGTCAGCGCCGGGCGGGCGCGGCGCTACTTCCGACTCGGGCTGCAATATGCCGTCGCTGGTTCGCAGCCGATGGTGCTCGCTGTGATGGGCCGTATCGCCTCCGGCAAGAGCACGCTCGCACACGCGTTGGGTGCTGAACTGGGCTGGGAAGTCTATTCCTCCGACTATATCCGCAAGAAGACGGCGGGCCTCCCGCTCTACGAACGCAGCAGCGCTGCCGCCCGGAAGCGTCTCTACTCAGCGGCAATGACGAAGAAGACCTACGACCGTCTTCTAACCACCGCCGAGGCGCAGCTTCAAAAAGGTCACAGCCTCATCCTCGACGCCACCTTCGCGCGGCGCGCGCATCGCAAGTTGCTCGCCGAGCGTTTCGGAAAGCGCGGCATCACTTGGCGCGTCCTCGAAGCTCAGGCCAGCAACGACGCGGTGAAGCAACGTCTCCGCGCGCGCGAGGCCAAACCGGACGAAGTCTCCGACGCGCGTCTTGAGGACTTCCACATGCTGACGCACCTTTACGAACCGCCGCTTGAGTTGACGAGCGATCGACGGATCAAGATCAGTACTTCTGCGCCGCTCAATCAGACGGTTACCTGCGCCCTCAAGGCCTTGGCAAAAGCAAATGTGGAGGCTCCATGTCCATCGACCTGAACAGAGACATCGCCGGGCGGCTCGACGAAGTCGCGCGCATCCTCAATGAGCAGGGCGCCAGTCGCTACCGCGTGCAGGCGTACCAGCGTGCGGCGACAACGTTGCGCAGTCTGCCACGTCCCATTTCTGAAATCTTCGAGAAGGAAGGCTTGGAAGGTTTGGAAAAACTGCCAGGCGTGGGCGAAAGCATTGCTCGGGCGATCCGGGACATTCTTTTGCACGGCAAGCTGGCCATGCTGGACCGCCTGCGCGGTGAGCACGACCCGATTGCGCTGCTGACTTCCGTGCCCGGCATCGGCAAAGCGCTCGCCTCGAAACTGCACGATGATCTCGGCATTGAGACACTGGAGGAAATGGAAGCTGCCGCGCATGACGGACGGCTCGAAAACTTCGCCGGTCTGGGAGCCAAGCGGCTGGAGGGTATTCGCGATTCACTCGCGCACCGATTCGGCCGAGTCCGCAAGCAGCAACCTCCGCCGGACGAAATGGACGAGACGCCTGCAAGCGAATTGCTCGACGTGGACGCTGAGTACCGCCGCGAAGCCGCTGCGAATACGCTGAAGAAAATCGCGCCGCGGCGCTTCAACCCCACTGGCGAAGCCTGGCTTCCAGTGCTGCACACGACGCGCGGCAAACGCCACTACACGGCGCTGTTCTCGAACACCGCTCACGCTCACAAACTGCGCAAGACGCGCGATTGGGTGGTGCTTTACAACGACGGCCACCAAGCCGAGCGTCAATGCACCGTCATCACGTCCCAGTTTGGGCGGCTCAAAAACCTGCGCATCGTGCGTGGGCGGGAGAACGAATGCGAAGAGTTTTACCGGGAACGAGGTCAATTGCGGCCCGGGCAACTCGAATTGCTCGGACATTCATCCGGGGAGTAGGGCATGAATGATGGCGCGCATCTGGCAGGCTTCGCCGAACTTCGCCGAAATCGGCTGTTGTTCTTGCTAGCCCTGGCCTATGCGTCGATCTGGCTGGCCATGGGCATCAAACCATCCCACCGCGAGGATTGGCTGCTGGAAAACCTGATCGTCTTCCTGGCGCTGCCGGTGCTGGTCGTCCTCTACCGCCACCGGCTCTTGTCGAATTTCTCCTATGTGCTGCTCTTCCTCTTTTTGACCCTGCACGCCGTTGGAGCGCACTTCACCTACACCGATATGCCGCTGGGCAACTGGTTACGCGACGGCTTGAACATGAGTCGCAATCATTACGATCGCGCTGTGCACTTCACCTTCGGGTTGCTGGTTGCTTTTCCATTGCGCGAGGTGCTGACGCGAGCCGGAGGTCTTCGCGGCGCGTGGAGCTACGCGGTGCCGGTGCACATCGTGATAGCCTGGAGCGGGTTTTATGAAGTGGTCGAGGGAATGGTAGCACACATCGTCAGTCCGGAATTGGGCGCGGCTTTCAACGGCATTCAGGGCGACATCTGGGACGCTCAAAAGGACATGAGCCTGGCAATGCTGGGCGCCATCATCGCAATGGTGCTGGCCGCCGGGTACCAGAAAACAAGCCTCTTGTCCCACCGCTCCATGAACTCGGCGGATAAGAAAATGGCTTAGGGGCACTTAGCTTTTTCTTTAGAAGGATTCGGCAGCTATCCCAATTGTGGCGTAGCGCTGTGGTCTTAGGCTGAGGTCTATGGAAAACTTAGTTCGAGAACAACCCAAGCCGAGTCACGAAGAAGTTGCCTCACTCGCTTATCAGATCTGGGAGCAGCGTGGCCATCCGCAGGGGCAGGATGTGGAATTCTGGCTGGAAGCCGAGCAGCAAATTCTTTCTGCGGGCACCAGTCGATCCTCTAATTCCCTTGCCGTGCAACGACGGACGCCCCAAGTGGTGGCCAAAGCTTCGCCAACCGTACAATTACAGACTGGCAGTCAGACGGCGGTGAAGGAAGATGCGAAACAAGCGACAGCGCGGAAAGCCATCCCACCCAGTCGCCAAAGCAAACCAGCGATAGTGGCGAGCCGGTAACCAGACCACACCCGCATCGAGTTCGCGCGGATGCTGAAAGCAATTTTGCCTGAACCGCAGTGCCAGGCGAAGGACCGAGTTAAAGAGGGCCAGGACTGGATGTCGGTCGGCGCAGTCCTGCTCGTCAAAAAAATGCTGGCCGGAAAGAAAGAGAACTATGAGTGCATTGACTAAATGGAATCCGTTTCGAACGTCGAGTGAGATTGAAGAGCGCGGGCCACTGGCCCTCTGGGAACCGTTTCGCGAAATGGAACGGAGCTTTAACCGGTTGGAGCGGCTCTTTGGCCGCATACCCGGCAATGGCGAACGCGAAGCGATGACCATCACGGAATGGTCTCCCTGCGTGGACATCAGCGAGGACGACAAGGAGTTCCTTGTGAAAGCGGAGTTGCCCGAAGTGAAAAAGGAAGATGTCAAAGTGACCGTCGAAGAGAACGTCCTGACGATTCGCGGCGAACGCAAGGCCGAGAAGGAAGAAAAGGGCAAGAAGTATCATCGCATCGAAGGTTCCTACGGCAGCTTTGAACGGAGCTTCACGCTTCCGGAAACTGCCGACGCGAGCAAAATCAGTTCGCAATTCAAGGACGGCGTTCTCACTGTGCATCTGCCCAAGAATCCAAACGCCAAACCGAAGGCCATCGAGATCAAAGTGCAGTAGCTCGGCTCTAGATCCAAGGGTGGCGCCGCAAAGGGTTGAGAGGACAGGAAAGCCGTCGGCGACCGCCATGCCGGCGGCTGCCTCTTCGTTTGGTGTCCACCCTTGGGTGCCGCCCCGTAAGGCACGCTGAAGGGTGGACACCGAACATTTGAGGAAAGGATTCGGTCTTATGAAGCCTTGGTTGACATCATTGATAGCGGCAGTTTTGGCCACTGCTTTGGCAGGCTGCGACACCGGGCCGAAGTCGGGCGGAGGATTCCGACTGCCTGATGGTGACATTGAAAAGGGCAAGGCGGCCTTTCTGGCGCTCAAGTGCCACACTTGCCACCGTGTCAACGGTGTCGATTTGCCACCGCCTGTCTCGACCGCGCCAACGAATGTCGTGCTGGGCGGCGAGGTCAGTTACATACGCACCTACGGGGAACTGGTCACATCGGTCATCCATCCATCCCATGGGCTGGCACCGGGATTCAAGAAGGAGCAACTCAAAGACAGGCTTTCGCCCATGCCTGAATTCAACGACCTGATGACAGTCCGACAGATGATCGACCTCGTGGCATTCCTGCAGTCGCGCTACACGAAACTCGAACGCGAGTACCCGGCTTACCCGTAGGCGCTGCACGATTGGGGCGTTGAAGCGATGGCGCCCCATCAAAACACACAACGCAAGGCATAACCATGAAGTCAAGAGTCCAGCATTGAAAAACCGGTTGGCCGAGCCAGTTCAACGGAGGACGCACAGAGAGAATTTGCCCAGCAGAATGGTGAAATGCAGAAAAGAAAACGAAACACTATGAAAACCAAATCAGCTCGGATTGTGGGGAGAGTCATCGCAGGCGGCGCGCTGCTGCTTGCCGTTGGCGCCAGCTACGCTGGAACATTGCACTTCAGCCCCACGTCCATCTTGCCCTACGATGATTACGTGAGGGTCGGTTCGCAAACGAATTTGAAGGTGACCGGCTCGAGCCTGACCCTCGAAGCGTGGATCAAACCGACGGGACGCGGGTCGGACGCTGTCGAAGGCGGCATCATCCTGGGACGGGAAGGCGAATACATGCTGGCCCGTTTTCCCGACGGGACCATTCAGTACTCCGTGGCGACGACGACTCCCGGGTGGACCTGGAATGCCGGCCCCATCGTGCCGTCCAATCAGTGGACCCACGTAGCGCTGACCTACGACGGCTCCTTTTTTACCTTGTACACAAATGGCGTTCTGCGCGGTTTGACCTCGGCCAGTGGGGTAATCGGAGACACGAACGCAGCCATGAACGACTTTCAGATCGGCAACCGTCAGGCTTTGCCGCGCTTTTTTCAAGGCCAGATCGACGAGGTCCGCGTCTGGAACGTCACCCGCAGCCAGGCCGACATTTCCGCCCACATGGCCCGCCCTCTACTGGGCAACGAACCGGGCCTGCTCGCTTACTACCGGTTCGAGGAAGGATTCGGCACGACCACCGGCGATGCCACCGGGCGCGGCTCGACGGGGTTTTTGGTGAACGGCCCCGTCTGGGACTCCGCGAGCGAAGCCTTGCAGGTGCAGGTCCCGATCACCCAACCGGCCGCTCTGGTGACCGAGACCAACGCCCAATTGAACGCCCGCGTCAGCACCAACGGCATCCTCGCCACCAATTCGTTCTGGCTGGCGACCAACGCCTCGACAGCCCTTTCGTTCGATGGGATCAATGATGCCGTCTCGTTCTCGCTCGGCCCGAACAACAACTACAACGCTTACCCGCTCACCGTGACGGTCTGGCTCAAAACAGACCGACCCGGCGTCACTGGTGGGATCGTGAACAAATACACGTCCGGGTCGTTGAACGGCTGGCAACTCCACCTGGTGAACGGGCAGGTGCGAGCCTTTTACTTCCGCAACGCCAGTACCAATGTTTTTGGCGGCGGCGACGGCCTCAACGGCGGCAATGTGGATGATGGGCAATGGCATCACGCCGCCTTCACCGTGGGACCCACGGGCGGAAAACTCTACGTGGATGGCCTGCTCACGGCCACCACCAACTGGGTGGGCACGCCCGCCGCCACCACCAACACGCAGCCGCTTCGGCTCGGCGCCTACGGCACAATCTACTTTGCGGGAAAGCTCGACGAGGTCACGCTGTGGAACACCGAACTCTCCGCCGGGGCCATTGCCAGCCTGATGACTGCGCCGCCAACTCCGGCCCATCCGCAATATGCGAGTCTCGTGGCCCACTGGCCGCTGGACGAAGGAAGCGGCGTGTTCGTGAACGACGCGCGCGGCCGGAATGCCGCGGGCATCCTGGTGGGCGAGCCGCAATGGGTCCCACAAGCCCGGCCGGACATTTATGGCGCCACACCGCTGACCCCGATCCGCGGCACCAATTCGGTGCTCGATCTCGATGGCGTGGATGATCATGTGCGCGTGCCGGCGGGAATATGGTTCAGCAACGAGTTCACCATCGAAACGTGGGTTTACGCGCGAAGCTACAACTCCTACTCGCGAGTCATCGATTTTGGTAACGGTGCGCCCTCAGACAACGTCATACTCGTTCTGAGCGAAGCATCTACTGGCCGGCCGGACTTCTCCGTCGTCCGCGGCGTCACTGTTCAGACGATCACCCCACCCGATCTCATTCCACTCAACGAATGGGTCCATCTGGCCGTCACGCTAAGAAGCAATGCCGCGACCCTTTACGTGAATGGCGTGGCGGTGGTTTCAGGACCGGTGACGGCGCCGAATGCGGTCAATCGGATCAACAACTATATCGGGCGCAGCAATTGGGCAGGTGACGGCTACGCCAATGCTCTTTTCGACGACCTGCGCCTTTGGAAGGTCGCCCGCACCCCGGCGCAGATCCGGCAGTTCATGACTAATTCGGTAGCGCCGGATGACACCAACCTGGTCTTGAACTACCGCTTCGATGAGCCCTCGGGTCTGACCGTGATGGATTCCCGGACGACTGCGCCCCAGAATGGCACGCTGACCAATGGCGCTTCCCGCCTGGCGTTCGAGCGCACGAGCTTGGACTTGTCTGGTCTGATCCCCGGCACGAAGAATTACTTCAGCAGCGTGGCCACGAGTACCAACGGCGCCGAGTATGGGCCGATTGAGAGCTTCGCCACCTTGACGCCAGCCGCGGGTACGGCGCTGGAGTTCGACGGCATGAATGACTTCGTACGCATCGCCGGATTCGGCACCTCCATGCCGACCACCAATGTGACCGTGGAATTCTGGCAGCGGGTGCACTCCATCAAAGAGCAATCCACGTTCAGTCTTGAAGCGGACAACAGTGCCAACCGTTTCCAGGCCCATGTTCCCCACTCAACTGGGATCGTCTATTGGGATTTCGGAAATATCGCCGCTGGTGGACGGCTTTCGTATGTTCCGCCGGTTTCGCTGGTCGGCACATGGCAGCACTTCGCGCTCGTGGCAAAGTCTCCTCCCAATGGCTACATGCGCATCTATCGCAACGGCGTGCTGGAAGCGCAGACGATCACGGCCAGTTTCTTTGCCCCAGGCGCCCGCGATCTGGTTTTAGGCAGACTGACCTCATCGTATTTCGACGGCGAACTGGACGAGTTCCGCATCTGGAACGCGGCCCGGGACGGCACGAACATCTTGCGGGATTTCAACCGCCGCCTCGTCGGCAATGAACCCGGGTTGGTCGCCTACTACCGCATGGACGAAGGAGCCGGGCCTGTCTTGGCGGATGCCACCGGGCGCGGCAAGGATGGGCTTTTGCTGAACAACCCCGAATGGGTTCCGTCCACCGCGCCGGTCGGGTGGCCGCTCGTGACGACGTCCGACGTGAACCACATCGTGCTCGGCGACGTGACGCTCGATGCCGAGGTCAAGGGCGAT
>Ga0105252_10000782_pt1 | contig 17068 bp, 13 predicted proteins | sample EasRivMeERMZT100_FD_89675 | JGI IMG/M metagenome (GOLD analysis project Ga0105252, IMG submission 89675) | Soil microbial communities from meander-bound floodplain in the East River, Colorado, USA - East River MetaG ERMZT100 | ecosystem: Environmental > Terrestrial > Soil > Floodplain | place... | reverse complement strand
TTCGACAAACTCACCATGACCGGCTCGGTCTTCCGCTCGTCCTGATTCCTCGACGGGCTCGGAACTAAAGGCCGTCGAGGAAGCCCGCCGTGAGGCTTCTCGAACGGTCGAAGGATGGGCTCCATTGATTATGGGGACCAGTCCGTTCCAGTCGTTTCAATCGTTCAACCGTTTCACTCCGTTCCAATCGTTTGGCAGATTCAATAACATGGGAAACTTCCACGTTTCCGGAATTCCGGAAACGTGGAAATGACCGGCGCTTACCGTCGCCCGTAGGGAGCTGCTTTTTCTTCGACCCGGAATCCTCTTGAAAACCAATGTGGCTCCGTTTTTGTCCAAAGGTAGTGTCGCGGTGCCAACCTTTCTGCCGCTGGTCCTCGCTTTGCTACCTGTAGGGTCGAGAGTTTCGCCCGCCTGAACAGTCGGCGCGCTGAAACGGAAACAATCAATCTATGGAAGTTTTGTTTCGTGCTGGGATGGGGATTTGTCCGCACCAGCCCACGAGGCACGACGAAAACTGAGCACGCGCAGGACAAACTTGTCGACTAAGAAAGCTGGACGAATGCTGCAGAGCGAGCGGGAAAATACTACCTCGTGGGCGGTCAGTTCGTCCTGACGGGTAGCGTAACGATGCCGATCATAGAAAGAGATCCCTGGCGCACTCAATACTTCACTGAAGTTTCTTGCCCGGACAACGTCATCATTCCCACTGACGACGAGTTGGCCTATCAGCAATATCCTCGCCATCGCTGGGTCTACAACAAGTTACTCATTTGCGAAACGCAAGGACTGGACAACGCCCCGCATGACATCATGCCGCGGCATTTCCCGGTCTTCAGCAAGCCGATCTACAATATGCGCGGCATGGGTTGCGGCGGTAAAATCATTGAATCGCCCGAACAGTTCCGGGCCGCGCTACAGCCCGGGCATATGTGGATGCCGCTGCTGCTCGGTGAGCATGTGAGCACGGATACCGCGGTGATCGACGGCGAGCCGGTTTGGTGGCGCCACACCATTGGCAAGACGCTTGAGCAAGGCATGTTCGATCACTGGGTCATTCTCGCGGAATCACGGCCGATGATCGAAGGATATTGCGGCGACTGGTTGCGCTGCCACTTCAAAGGTTATACAGGCTGCGTGAATTTCGAGACCATCGGCGGCAAAATCATCGAGGCCCATCTGCGCTTCGCCGACCAGTGGCCGGACCTGTACGGTTCAGGTTGGATCGACGCCGTCATCGATCTCTATGCGAGCGGCCGCTGGCGCTATCGCGATGACGACCGCCGGACCGGTTACAGCGTCGTGCTTTTCGGAGCGCATGGTCCGCGCTATAAGAAACCGGGGCAGGATGCGGTGCAGAAGTTTCTCAGCTGGCGAGGCGTATCGAGCATTCAAATGACCTTTCACGAAGACCAGGCTCCGGAGCTGCACTCGATGCCGCCCGGGGGGTTCAGACTCGCCATTATCAACTGCTGGAATCCCGAGACCGGATTTCAAGTCCGGAAGCAGCTCGCCAAGATGTTTGGGTCGAGCGATGCGCTGGAGGAGCCGGTAAACCCAACGGCGATTCCAGGTTCGAGGGTCAAGGTTCAACGTTCCACTTGCCCGAACCTTGAACTTTGAACCGAGTGTGCTCTCTGCTGACATTCGATCTAACCCGGCAAAATTTTCACGCGAGCCGGAACGTAGCACGACTCAAAAAATACTGACTTAGCTGCCGGCCTTGAAATTCGCAGATGGCACTCTTGACCGCCGCGGCGTCCGGAAAGCTCGCGCGAACCATTCAGGCTAGTATAATGGGCGGGACGGAGCCTCGATGAAAAGCATCCATCGATTTCCTCATGGGGTCCGGGTGATTGAAAACTGCTGGATCCCAATGTCGGACGGCTGTCGCCTGGCCGCACGCATCTGGCTGCCGGCGTACGCCGAGACAGCTCCAGTTCCGGCGATCCTGGAATATATCCCGTACCGCAAGCGTGACTTCACGCGCGGCCGCGACGAGCCGATGCACCACTACTTCGCGGGCCATGGATACGCCGCTGTGCGCGTCGATCTCCGAGGTTCAGGCGATTCGGACGGCCTGCTGCTGGACGAATATTTGAAACAGGAACACGACGACGCTCTGGAAGTGATCCGCTGGATCGCGCAACAACCATGGTGCAGCGGCTCCGTCGGCATGATGGGCAAATCCTGGGGCGGATTTAATTCCCTGCAAGTGGCCGCGCTTCGTCCGCCCGAGCTCAAGGCGATTATCACGGTCTGCTCCACGGATGACCGCTACCGCGATGACGCGCACTACATGGGCGGTTGCCTGCTGAATGAAAATCTAACCTGGGGCTCGGTGCTGATGAGCTACAACGCCTATCCGCCGGATCCCGAGCTGGTTGGAGAACGCTGGCGCGCTATGTGGCGCGATCGTCTCGAGCACGCGGTATTTTTTCCCGAGGTGTGGCTCGAACATTGCCAACGGGATGATTACTGGAAACACGGATCAGTGTGTGAAAACTACGGCGCTATCGCCTGCCCAGTCTATGCCATAGGTGGCTGGTCGGATGCCTACAGCAACGCGATTCCCCGGCTGCTGGCGGCGCTCGATGTCCCGCGCAAAGGCCTCATCGGCCCCTGGGCCCATCTCTATCCGCACGACGGCGTGCCCGGTCCGGCTATCGGATTCCTGCAAGAGGCGCTGCGCTGGTGGGATCAGTGGTTGAAGGGCGCCGACACCGGGATTATGGCGGAGCCCATGCTGCGTGTTTGGATGCAGGAGAGCGTCCCGCCGAAGCCTTCTCAGAAACATCGCCCCGGGCGGTGGGTGGCGGAAGCACAGTGGCCCTCGTCTCGTATCGCTCTCAGTCGTCATTGGCTCAATCCGAGTGGGCTGAGTAGCACCCCGACTCGCGAATCACGACTCGACTTACGCTCGCCGCAAACTACCGGCCTCGCCGCGGGCGAATGGTGCGGTTTTGGCGCGCCGGGCGAAGCGCCGCCGGACCAGCGCGGCGACGACGGTTGTTCGTTGACGTTCGACTCGGAGGCTTTGCCAGAGAGAGTGGAAATTCTCGGCGCCCCGGTGGCGAGCTTGGAAGTTACGGCCGACCAGCGCGTGGCCTTTGTTGCCGTCCGCTTGAACGACGTCGCTCCCGACGGCGCGTCCGCCCGGGTGACCTATGGGCTCCTGAACCTAACCCACCGCGACGGCCACGAGTATCCGGAACCCGTGGAGCCGGGTAAGCGCTACCTGGTAAGGGTGACGATGAACGATGTCGCGCACGCATTTCCCGCTGGCCACAAAGTGCGCTTGGCTATTTCCACCTGCTACTGGCCGATAGCTTGGCCGGCGCCGCGGCCCGCAACGCTGAGCCTTTTTACCGGAAAAAGTTTTGTCGATCTCCCTGTGCGACCGCCGGACCCGAGAGACGGCGCGCTCAGGCCCTTTGAACCGTCCGAGCGCGCAGCGGTGGAAACAACCGAGCTTCGGCCCGCCGCCCTGAAGCGTATCGTCGAGCGGGACCGCGCGACGAATGAGACGGTCTATACAATCTCCAGCGGCCGCGGCGACTTGGACAGCGCGAAGCTAGTGCACATCAAAGCGATTGACCTCGAGATCGGCCAGACGATGCTCAAGCGTTTTCGCATCGGCGAAGAGGATCCGGAAATGGCTCAGGCTGAGGTCATTCACAAGACCTGGTTTCGCCGTCACCCGTGGAAAACCTTGGTCGAGACGCGTACTCGCGTCTCCTCGACCGCTGACGTTTTCGTGCTCGAAGCCGATCTTGCGGCGTACGAGAATGACGAGCAGTTCTTCACGCGCAGCTGGTCCTGTCGCGTGAAGCGCGACCTGCTGTGAACTTTCCCCGCCAGACGGGGCACATCAACGCATCACGCATGGAGAAGGCAAGTGACAAGAGGCTAAGACTGCCTGTGTAATAAATTTCTTTTCCGTTTCGATCCACCTGCTCCGCGATCGTCGGCGGAAAAAGTGTGATTGGGGTGATCAGGCATAACAATCTTTACAATCCCTCGAGGGCCACGACAAAAAGGAGCGCAGCTTCAGGCTTTCTACATTTTACAATCTGCATCGAATCGCAACGGCGGTTTCCTCAACGTTTCATTCTCACGCAGATGATCGGCAAAGCGGCATCTTGTCTCCTGGGTAAGACTTTTACGGCTCGACTTTCTTCGCCTCTTTTCCAAATCTAAATACGGTCGGTTTTGTGCTCGAAAAATCGGCAGGATCGGAGTCGCCACATCCCGGCTCGGCGCATTGTCTAATACTGATGCCCGTTCCAATGGTTCGACAAGCTCACCATGAGCGAAGTTATTGTTAAACTGCGGCGCTCCGTTCAAAGGCTTACGCCAGTTCAAGGGTTTAAAAGTTTAAAAACAGATTCGGAGAGGAAACTTCGACGTTTCGAAAATTCTCGAAACGTCGAAATGAGTGCTGGCTGGCGGCGGCCGTAGGACGCGGCTTCTTCTTTAACCAGAAAGCCGATTTTCCTTTTCTTCGACTCGGGCGGCGCCATCAGTTGGCGGATGGCGTCGAACACAACTTTGAACTATGCGTCGTATTTTCTTTCGAGAAGTAATTAGGATACGCGGGGCTACACGGGTCGGACCAGGCTAAGTGTGACTGCATTGGGAATTTTTCACCCAAGAGACACTTTTTCCCGGCCTTGTCGTATCACTTTCGGCACCAAAATCTTCTGCGCGAGCATCTCTGTGTTCCGGCCGTGGATACGTTCTGTCGACTCCGCGACCTGATCACGCGGTCAGGTCCTGCAATCAAACAACGCTCTCTTTTCGCAAGCGCCTTCGGAGCACTGGGCTCGGGAAAATCGTTTCTGTTCTGAGTACTTGACCATTTATGAGCCAAGTTATTTCTGCGCCGCCGGAAACCAACCTTTGTATTTCACCAGGCCGCGCAGATATTCGATCTGGCCGGCGTGGCGGGTGTTGCAGTTGATCACGCTGGCGAGACGAATGCTCAACGTCGGTAGTGGCGTGTATTGCGGTTCGTTCAAAACGCGATTGAGATCGGCATTCGAAACCGTCGAGAGATAGGTTTTCGTCTGGGCGAAAACCGCGTCGAGGTAATCAAGCAAAAGCGTTTTGTCGGTAACGGTGAAAGCGTCCACTTGCTCCCGAGTTTGTCGGTGACCGGTGCCGTAATCTCTCGAATCGGGAGGCATGTTGAAGCGCGCGTGCCAGCCGTCGGCGATCCATAGCTGCTGGTCTTCGAGCAATCCGGAGAAATTGGCGTCCTGCACCCGCGACAGATGCCAGACCAGCCACGCGATATGCGGCTTCGGCGGAGATAACAATTCTTCCGGCGTTAAATCCTTGAGCGCCTCGCGCACCACTTCGCGCACTCGGCCTAATGCATCCAACACAAGTCCTGCGCTTTCCATATTTGACTCCATGAATGTATTTTGCGCTGCCTTTCCCGGCTTTCGTTGCCTCGCGACCGTCGCGATTCGACTATAGCTAATTTTCGACTCAATTACTTCGCTTGAAACATACCACGACCTCGTCCTATGCTCGCGCCAATGGCGAAAACAAAAACTACTTTCGGTCTCACCCTGTCCAACCGCGCCCTGGTGACCAAAGGCACACCGGCAAGGGAGCTCATCGACATGGCGGTCGCGGCCGAGAACAGCGGTTTGGTCGAGGCGATCTGGGTTGGCGATAGCATCTTGAGCAAGCCGCGCTTGGAATGCATTCCGCTGCTCGGCGCCATCGCGGCGCATACTTCGCGGGTAAAGCTCGGCGTCGCTTGCATGGCCACCATCGCCCAGCGCAATCCCGTGCTGCTCGCTTTGCAGTGGGCCAGCCTCGACGTGCTGTCGGGCGGACGCACCTGGCTGGCCGCGTGCATGGGCTATCCGGCGAGCCAACATCCGATGGCGGCCAAGGAACTCGAAGTGATGGGCGTCCAAAGCAAAGAACGGCCGGGACGAATGGAAGAAATGCTCCAAGCCCTGCGCGTCCTTTGGACCGACGAACAGGCGAGCTTCCACGGCAAATACTACTCTTTCGATGACGTGAATCTGCTGCCCAAGCCCACCCAAAAGCCCTGCCCGATCTACATCGCCGGCACGCCAAGGCCGAATCAGATCGGCGAGCGCGGCGTCGAGCGCTCACTGCGACGCATCGCCCGCTACGCCGACGGCTGGATGACCAATCAGATCGAGCTCGCCATGTTTCAAGACTACGTGCCGCGATTGCAAAAAATGTTGCGTGAAGAAGGGCGCGACCCGAGCGCTTTCAAGACAGTCTTGTACTACGGCGCCGCCGTCAACTCCGATCGCGACCAAGCGTTTCGCGAGGCGAAAACTTTTCTCGACGCCTACTATCAAAAAGATTTCACGCGCCAGGGCGTGGAAATCTGGACTGCCTGCGGCCCGGTGGAACATTGCGTCAACTCCCTCTCTGGCTTCATCGACGCCGGCGTCGGCCACATCGCCATCCGCCCCATCGGCGATGACCTGAACGCCCAGTTCGGTATCTACTTGCAAGAACTTCTCCCGGCCCTGACGGCGGCGGCCGGTAATAGGGCGTAGCTCAGCCGGAATATTCAATCTGCGGCTCGGCGATGAATTTGCTCCGTCTGAAAAATGCGGCCCGCGGAAAAAATGCTAGGCGGGATACAAAAATCGTGCGGGTTATCATGCTTTTGATCAAATATTTCTGCAATCTTGTCATCGTACTGATCTACGCCCTTGGTCCAGGCCGCGCGTTGGCGCAGAGCCGCGTCGTCGTCGCGTTGCCATCGATTAGCGTCAACCAAGCTGCCTTTCACGTTGCCCGCGACGCCGGCTTCTTTCGCGACGAAGGACTGGACCTCATCACGCCGACCATTCGTCCCAACGTCGCCATCGCCGGGCTTTTGAATGGCGATGTCGATTACACCCTCGCCGGCGATTCGGCCGCCTTCGCGGCGATGAACAGCGTGGCCGTGCGCCATATCGGCTGCATCAACCGCTACCAAGCGTTTCAATTCATCGTCAACCCAAAAATCGAAACCCCCGCCCAGTTGCGCGGCAAAACCGTCGCCGTCACCAGCGTGGCGTCGACGACGGGTATCGTGACGCAATGGGTCCTGCGCCACTTCGGCCTGGGGCCCGACGCCCAAGTGCAGCTGATCAGCGCCGAGACGACCGGCAATGCGCTGCTCACGCTCCAGACTGGGCGCGTCGACGCGGCGCTGCTCTCGCCGCCCTTCGACGTGCAAGCGCAACAATTGGGTTTTCGCTCGCTGCTCACCATCGGCGATATTATCCCGATGCCGCCGACCTGCTTCGGCGCGGCGGCGAAAAAGCTCGCCGAGCAGCCCGAGCAAGTCAAAGCCATGCTGCGCGCTTCGTTGAAAGGCCTCCGCCTGGTGCTCAACGACCGAGAGCGCACCTTGGCGGTTCTGACGCGCCTCTTCAAGCTCAATCCTAACTTCGCCGAATCGGTCTACACGACCCACCGCGGCGCCTTCGACACCAACGGGTTACCGAGTCAAAAGCAATTGGAGTTTTTGATTAACCAAGGCAAGGCGCAGGCGAAAATGACTCGTGAGATCAGAGCGGAAGACTTCGCGGATTATCGGCTATTGCAGGAAGTGATTCGCGAAGCGAGATAAGCCTCGCGGCAGTCGCGCCGCGCCGGAGAAAAAGTTCTCGAGGCATTTGTTTCAACCAGGAATCGGAGATTGCACCGCCGAGGCGCGGAGGGCGCAGAGAAAATCGCGTTGAGATAGCAACTTGAACATACCCTCCGTAAACTCTGTGCCTCCTGTGGTGAATACTTCTTCTGGGGGAAACCCAGAAGAAGCCGGGGAAAAAGCCCATGAGCCGAAATACGATTGTGATCCTGTATCTCGTCGCTGCCTGGATCGTTTGGCCCGTCGATAAAACTCAGTCCGCTGAAAGCAGCGCGCCCCAACGTATTCGGATTCTCTATGCGTCGACGGCGACATCGTTCGCGCCGATCTGGCTCGCCAGCGATCTGGAAATTTACAAAAAACACGGCCTCGACGCCGAAGCGGTGCTGCTCGGCGGCGGGCCGTTGGTGGCGTCGGTGCTGCTCTCGGGGTCCGCCGACGTGGGTGTCGGTGCCGGCGATGCGCCGGTTCGGGTCGCTCTCCAAGGCGGCGACATGAAAATCTTCGCGCTGCAAAAGCACGCGCGCATCTTGAGCATCGCCAGCAAACCGTCGATCCAAGATTTGTCGCAAATCAAAGTGCTGGGGATTCAGAGTCTCGGCAGCAGCACGCATAACTACTGGCTCTGGTATGCCCGGCAAAGAAAACTCGCCGAGCAGCAAGTCCAGTTCGTTCACACCAATTCGTCGGCGGAGAATTTTCTCGCGCTTAAATCCGGCCGCGTCGACGCCGGAGTCTTCGGCCCGCCCTTCGATGTGCAGGCGGAGCGCGACGGCTTTCGCCTGTTGGTCGAGGGCATCAAGCATCCGCAGCCCTTTCCGGCGACCTGCTACTTCGCCACTGGAGTATTCCTAACCAAGCGGCCCGAGGCCGCGCGCCGCTTCATCGAAGCGATGAAAGAAGCCGTGCAAGTATTCCACGAGGATAGAGCGACGGTATTTAAAGTTATCGTGAGACGGCTCAAGCTCACCGATCCGAAGGTGCTCGAACGCGCCTACGAATATGAACGCCCGTTCATGCGCCGCGATCTCTCGCTCCAGCTCGACGTCATCGAGACCGCTCTGGCGGAGGCTAAACGGGTACTCGGCGCCAACGCGAAACGGCCGGATCTAACCATCGATGACGTGATCGATAAAAGCTTTGTCAGCGTCGTGCGCTGAGGCAAGGACTCCGAGAGGATTTTTCAGCAGCCTGCTACTTCTGCGGCAGCACTTCTTTGACTAGTTTGAAGATCGGTGCCAGATCTTGGTACTCGGGCTTCGCCAGATCCAAATACTTTTTCCCTTCGTCCAGGCGATTGTATGGATCGACGTCGTCTTTGGGAATGTCGATACGGCGCGAATTGTGGGCGTCGGGACGACCGAACTTTTGGAGCGCCATCTGACCGTCACGGGAAAGCAGCCAGTTGACGAGCACCTTCGCCGCGTTGGGGTGCGGCGCGCGGCTGGGCATGCCGAGGGTTCCGCCGGCGGCGCTCGAACTGCCGCCCTCCTTCCAATTCTCGGTGTCGAGATAAGCGATCGGCAGTTTCTGTTGGATCGCCTTCTCCACTTCGCCGCCGGCGTTGCAGCGAATGCACAGCGGCACCTTGCCGGACGATAGCCAGTCGGTCATCTGGCGCGGATCGCGGCTTACCACAACTTGCATCTCACCATAAAGTTTCTTGAGGAACGGCGCGCCAAGCTCGGGATGATAGTAAAAGAATTGCAGCGCCGCGCCCATGCCGAAGCTGGTCGGATCGAGGGAGGCGATCTTTCCTTTCCATTTCGGGTTCAAGAGATCCCAGAATGATTTGAACTCTGAGGGACTCACCTGTTTCGAATTGTAGATCACCTGCCCCGACTGGGAGTTGGCTATGAAAGCGAAAATGTAGCGCTTCTCAGGGTCGATATAGCGGTGCTCGCCCTCATACCATTTCGACGACTCCAAAACCTCCGGCAGCAGCAGCGCCGGCTTAATCGGCTCGAGAACGTGCGCCTTGTAGAGCGCGTCGTGCAACGTGTTCGCGCCGGAGCTTACGACGTCAGCAAGATACTTTTCGCCGCGCCGTTCGGCGAGGATACGCGTCGAGAGTTGATTGCCCGAGCCGAGAACCGTCGTGATTTTGATCTTCGGATGCTTTTTCTTAAAGCCGTCGAGCACGCGGTCGTATTCATAGCAGCAACCGTAAAGCGTCACCTGCCCCTCTGACTCGGCGGCGCGCAAAGTCTTTTCCCACTCCACCTGCCAATGGGTCTGCGCCGAAACTAAATTAGCGAACAACGCGACGAATAGACCGACGAGACTAAACAAGAATAGGTTTGGGATCGCCATGCGAAGATCGATCCTGACGGATCGTATCAAAAAGCTCGCAAGCATGATTGAAGGTTGAAAACCGGCTTCGGCTATTCTTTCACTTAGCGCCCTTTGCACCTTTGCGCGAGATAATTCGGATGCGACCAGTTGCTCGCTCCGGGGCGTGAATCAATCATCCCTTGATAAACCGTTGCACCGGCAAGTTGCCCTGCTCAAAGCGCGGGTCGTAGGGCATGCCTTCGCGAATCCGAGTCAGATAATTGTCCCGGTTGACGCCGAAAAGCTCGTAGCGATACAGGTGGTTAAGCAAAAACGTATGCACACCCATCTGATAGAGTTTGCCAACCGCTCCCGAGGTCAGCGCAGCGCGCTCTTCATCGGTCAAGCGAAATTCCGCGAGCACCGCGTCGGGCTCTTCCATAAGCCGCTGGCGAAAAGCCGGATCGTTGTCGGTGAGATAAAGCAGCTTGCTGACCTGAAACACGCTCATGGCAGTCCTCGTTTCAAAGCGAATCACTGTGCGTTAATCAGACGGGAAACACAGAATTCACCGCAGCGGCACAGAGTTCGCAGAGATTATTTATTACGTTTTCCCCTCGGCGTCCTCCGTGCCTCTGCGGTGAACAGTCTGAATCCGACGTTCGACTTTGCGTACTTTGCATTGCAATATCTCAAAATTTGCGCGGCTAGCGCAAATTTTCCGGTGATCTGGAATGCTCGAACATGGGAATTGACTCCCGCCAAGCATGTCCTGAGCCTCGTCGAAGGGGCGCCAAGCACGCCAAGTTCGGAATCGAAAGATTGATAATTTTACAAACCATTCTGTTCATTTTTTCCGACCTTTGCGGCCTTGGTGTCTTTGCGGGAGATATTCCGAGTTTCGGTTGCGGCTCTGCCGCGCTAGGTACTTTGCGGTTAATTTTCCGAATCCGAATCTTCTTTCTATGTAACCCTTGAGCCCTTTGCGGTTACAATCTTATTCCGCCCCGTCCAATGTCTACTCTAATCGAATTTCCACACGGCGTAACCATTGCCTTCATCGGGCTCCAAAAACAGCGGCTTGGTTTTGCCGACCGCGCCGGCGACGGTGATCCAGTTGAGCAGCTCGCCGCTGTTGTTGCCGGCGGCATTGATGCGCTCTTCGGTGGCGCGCCGCGCCAGCGTTGGATATTGGCCGCGCGACATAAGCCGGGAAATCGTTTCCGCCCACTGGTTGTCGATCCAGCCGCGCAGCGGTCCGCCGACGTCCATGGCGAAACAGCCGCTGGCGATGAGCGCGATGCGCTCCTTGCCCTCCCACGCGTCGATGAAGCGGCGCACCATGCGTCCCAAGGCGAGACAGCGAGTCGCCAGCGGCAACGGCGAGGCGAATCCATTTGTATAAATCGGCACGACGGGAAGCCGCATATCGGGATTGAGAAAGTGCAGCGGCACGACCAACGAGTGGTCCAAGCGCAGCTCGTGCGCCGCCGCGAGGTCGAATTTTTCACCGACGCCGTACTTGAACAACGCCTTGGCGAGCGGCACATGACCGCGTACCGTGTAGCGCGGCATCGGGCACCAGGTTTCTTGCGGACCTTGAGCTTCTTCGGCCATGCCGACGCAAAAGGACGGCAGGTTGTTGTAGAAAAAATTGACAAAATGATCGCTGTCGACTTCGATGATCAAGTCGGGATCAGCCTTCTCGACTTGCTCGCGCACCTGTTTCATCAAAGCCTCGCCCTTGGTTTTTCCCGGCGCTTGCTGCATTTCAAAAACCAGACGGGGCGGGTGCGGAACGCCGGCGGCCAACACTAACTTTGCCATGATGCCTCCTTTTCGCGAAACGATGCGCGGGGTTCTCGTCGATCCTCTTAACATCGCGGTAAATCCCGGTCAACGAATTCTTAAACTAAAATTTACTCCACATTCATCGCGCGGTTAACGCAGACTCGATTGGCGCTTTGTGATATATGGAGATTAGCATGGACGACAAACAATTTTGTGAGCTGGCAAGTTGGATCACGGCGGCAGGATTGTCGGGGCAGAGCGAAACGGCGACACTCACCGGATTCTGCGAGCGCGTTTTGGCCGTCGGCCTGCCGCTCGCGCGCGGCAATGTTGTCATCGACACCCTTCATCCGGTATACGAGGGCCGCGCCTTCACTTGGAAACGCGAAACCAGGGAAACCGCGCTGACCGAATATGGCCGGAGCAACGAGGACTTGGGAAGATGGGAGCGCAGTCCTTTCTACTTTCTCGAAATATCCGGCGAGTCCTTGCTAAGGCGCAGCCTAACGGCGAAGACGGATGGAGAATTCCCCGTCCTTGCCGATCTTCGCGCCAGAGGCATTACCGAATATGTAGCGATGGCGACTCGGTTTGCCGCGGAGGGAATCATCGGCGATATGGATTGCGTGTACTCATCCTGGGCTACGGACGCGCCACAGGGTTTCCACGACAATGATGTCGCCAACCTAATGCGCCTCGTTCCCGTGGTCGCGCTGACGCTGAAATCCGCGTCATTGACCCGCATTGCTGAAACCCTGGTCGAGACCTATCTTGGCCGCGACGCCGGCCGGAAAGTTCTCCAGGGCCGCATTGAGCGCGGCGTCACGGATCGCATCGAAGCGGTCTTATGGTTCAGCGACCTGCGCAATTACACGCGCATCAGCGACTCGGCCGAGCCGGAACAGATTATTCCTCTGCTGAATGAATACGCCGATGCTATTCTTTCAACCATTCATGATTGCGGCGGCGATGTCCTAAAACTGATGGGCGACGGGACGTTGGCGATCTTTACCGCGGATAATCGCGCCCGCGCTTGTCACGCCGCGCTCACCGCCGCAGCCTCGGCGCGCCAGGCCGTTGCGGTGGTGAACCATCGCCGCGCCGCCGACAGTCTGCCAACCACTGATATGTACTTGGGGCTTCACATCGGCGAGGTTTTTTACGGCAACATCGGCAGCAAAGACCGCCTCGATTTTACCGTCGTCGGCCCCGCGGTCAATGAAGTAAGCCGCATCGCCGGCCTATGCCGCTCCGTCGACCAACCTCTGCTGATCTCCTCCGCGTTCGCGAGCGCCATCGGCGAACCAAAGAATCTGCTCGTCTCGGTGGGCCGCTACGCGCTGCGCGGCGTGGGCCGGCCGCAGGATTTGTACACGCTGGATCCCGAGCCAGATGTTCCTGACTGAATTATTTGGCAAGGTGATCATCAATCAGCGAAGCCACTTCGCGACCGGGGTATCGACCCCGGCGCTTATTAAAAATCGCAAAGGGGATGTTCAACCCCCTTAGGAAACCCCATTTAATGGTTCCACGCTGAAATCAGCGTGGTCGACAATAAATGGATCGATGGCGGTTTGATGTATACCGCAGATCGCGTTCAGCCCCGCTTGCTGATTCGGTTCATTGACGACTTCGATCGCGCGCTTTAGAGTCGGTACATTTTCCGCGGATCGTCGGCGAGCTCGCCGCAGCCGTACGGGGCATCAACGATCACTTCGGACCACGCCAACCTCCTGATGACTGGATTGTCGCGACCCCTCGACACTGCTTCCAAAGCGGAGCGGGCGGCAATCGGCGAAGGGCACGGCGTCGAAATTGCGCGCTTCCGCGTAACCGCTTGTTCGAGTATAATTTTCATTCGACTTCAATAAACGGAGCATTTCCCCATCAATAGGGTGCCCGCAGCAAGCTGCGGGGAATTATTAGATTAAGCCGCTAGCAGGCAAAAGCTCGCCGGCAAAGGTGTAAAGCATGCGAACCGAAACAGACGACCTGAGGGATTTAACATCTCAAATCGAAGCCTGGCTTCGCGTCCAAAACGGCTCAGGCAATCAAGACCAATTCGTCGGGATATTGCGCACGTTACTCAAGTTGGCGACGGATAACACCGAGCGCGGTGATCTGAAAATCTTAAGCCGCGCGACGCAGGAGCTGCGTCACGCCTTTCGAATCTTCGCGCCTTACCGGGGGATCCGTAAAGTCAGCATTTTCGGTTCGACGCGGGTGGCGGAGATCGATCCCTACTATCAGCTGGCGCGGAATCTCGCCCGTGGCCTGGCGCAAGCAGGTTTGATGGTCATCACCGGAGCGGGTCCCGGCATAATGCAAGCCGGCCATGAAGGCGCCGGGCGAGAAAAAAGTTTCGGCGTCAACATACGCCTGCCTTCGATTCAAGACGCGAACCCGTTTATTCGCGACGATCCCAAGCTCATGAATTTTCACTTTTTCTTCACGCGCAAGCTGATGTTTGTCAAGGAAGCGGACGCCGTGGTGATCTTCCCAGGCGGTTTTGGCACACAGGATGAGTTGTTCGAGTCGATCACGCTGGTGCAAACTGGAAAAAGCCGGGTTGTGCCGATTATTTTAATGGACCGGCCCGATGGCACCTATTGGTCGCGCTGGCAAGAATTTCTCCGCGACGACATGATGAGCCGCGGCTACATCGACGACAATGAAATGAAACTGGTCAAGATCCTCACAAGCGCCGAGGCTGCGGTCACGGAGATCACGACCTTCTATCGCAATTATCATTCTTACCGCTTCGTCAATGGAGATCTAATCATTCGTCTCAACCATCCGCCGCAGCCCGCTCTGATCGAACGGCTGAACCGCGATTTCGCGGATATCGTCACCGACGGAACCGTCCGACAAACCGCGCCTCTGCCCGAAGAAGCGGATGAACCCGACACGCTGCATCTGCACCGGCTGACGATGCGTTTTAACCGCGCCGACTTTGCCCGGCTGCGCCAGATGATCGATGCGATCAACGGCGCGGGGTAAACTTAAGCAGTCGGCGCGGACGCGCTATCAATTCACCCCGCTTAGGGATTTTCGCCAGCTCAGTGGCTACCGCAGATCACGTTGAGCACCGCTTGGCGTTTTTCCTCTTTGACGACCTTGAGGGCGCGCTTGAGCGCCGGCAAAACTTCTTGCGGGTCATCGACCATCTCGCCGTAGCCGCCATGCGCTTCGACAACTTTTTCATAACGCGGCGACGGCGCTAACTGGGTCAGCGGGAAATTTCCCGTGCTCACCGCCCAGCCGTCCGGCATAACTTGTTGCGTCGCCGCTTTAGTGGAGTGCCAGATGGCGTTGTTGCAGATGATTGTGAGCATGGGAAGATCATAGGCGTGAGAAACGAAATGGCAGGCGGTCGGGTTGTTGAACATATAAGTCCCGTCACCGACGCTCGCGATTACAGTCTTCTCCGGGTGAGCAAGTTTCATCCCCAAGCCGCCGCCGATACCCCAGCCGAGACCGCCGGCGGGAGAGCCGCCAAAATAACTGGCCGGCTCGCTCAAGCTGAGTTGCTCTTGCGAGACACCATGATCGTTGACGATGAGCGTATCGACGTCCCGCACTTGATCGACGCAATAAGACAACCAAGCGGTATCGATGGGCCGTTCGCGGCTCGCCGTCTCGGCTTTTTGCTTCGTCCGTTCACGATAACGTTTGTGCTCAGCGCGGATTTTCTCGGCGCGCTCCGCCAATGCTTTTTCATTCCGTGGTTGCGATTTCAATTCCTGTGCGAGCAACTCTAAAGCGAGCTTCGGATCGCCGCCGATGGAAATGTCCTTGGGAAAATTGCGAATCGGGATGCCGCTATAGTTCGGATCGCGTGCGATCTGAATCACCTTGCCGTTCTCCGGCGGCTTTCCCTGAAATGGGTACCACGGCACGTCGCACTCGACCACCATAATTACGTCGGCATCTTTGATATATGGCGCGGAGCTGACACCGAGATGAAATTCATGCGTGTTCGGGAAACTCACGAACGGGCTCGCCGGCGTGACCACCGGCGCCGCCAGCGCTTCAGCGAATGAAACCATCGCCCTCACCGCAGTCGGATCGGAGCCCAGCCGGCCAGTGATGATCAGCGGATTGACTGCGCCGCCCAATATCTCCGCGGTGCGCTTGATGGTTTCCACGCTTGGCCGCAAGGCTTCCGCTGGGTTTTTGCGAAATGGATGAATCGTGATGGAATCCATCTTTTGCGCCAATACTTCGCGCGGTAGGGTTAAATAAACCGGACCTTGCGGGTTGCCAAGCGCCATTTCCAGCGCTCTATCAACAACGGTCTCCACTTGATCGCCGTTGCGCAATTCGTAATCCCAGCGCGTGAACTCGCGCAACAAGCTGCCCTGATCGAAAGACTCTTGCCCCCAGTGGATAAAATTGCTGCGACTGCCCGTCATTCCCTCCTCCGTGAGCGGCGTCCGACCGGCGGAAAAAATCATCGGCACATTGAGCCGCGACGCGTTCATCACGGCCGCCGACGCGTTGCCCGTGCCGACGATCACATGCACCATCACCACCTGCGGCTCGCCGGTAATCATCGCGTAACCCTGCGCCATGCTCACCGCGACAAACTCATGCGGCACAGTGATCGGCACCGGATGCATTTTCTTCTCCGCGCCAAACTTCGCCAAGCCGTCAATAATTGGCCCAAAGTCCGTGCCGCTATTGCCGAAGAAATACTTGATCCCGCGAGCGCGCAGGACTTCTAAGTAAGCTTGTCCGACAGTCTCCACTTGAACAGTTACTGCTTTATTGGCTTCCATGACGATGCTCCTTGATTTATGGGCGAAATGATCTTTAGCTCATATCTCGACTTGATTAGTCTGGCAAGCCACGGTGTACTGAACTCGTCGTTTACTTGCGCGCAATTCTACTTGACCGAAGTGGTGCAAGAAGCCGTGGGCGAAGCCGCTCGCAATGGGGGATAACAATGCCAGCGACGTGCATCTACACGCATGTTTTGAATCGCTGTGGCGAGGCGTTCAAAGTCCCGGGGATCGGCTATTGAGGTATTGAAAACGCGACGTTCACTCGGGGATAAACTACTGGCTAATAGTAGGATAGGCCGCCACGCCGCCAGCAATTACCAGAAAACGTGCCTTGACTATCGAGTCGCAAGTGAGCGATACGGTTCAACGAGTCGTCGTGTAAGCCTTGTAGGTTGAATGGGATTGGCGGCCAGCAATGGCACGGCCTAAACGGCTCACTTATTACTATTACTGTGTCATTAATGTTGATTCCATCTGCCGCAGCTGGGGCATCGATCGAGTTGTCGGATGATGATGTTGGAGGCGAGCAGACAACGCAGGGTCGCGATGGAATCGGGCACGTGACGTT
>Ga0105252_10000780_pt1 | contig 17152 bp, 18 predicted proteins | sample EasRivMeERMZT100_FD_89675 | JGI IMG/M metagenome (GOLD analysis project Ga0105252, IMG submission 89675) | Soil microbial communities from meander-bound floodplain in the East River, Colorado, USA - East River MetaG ERMZT100 | ecosystem: Environmental > Terrestrial > Soil > Floodplain | place... | reverse complement strand
TTTTTCCCCTCCTCTCTTGAGGAGGGGTGCCGGCGAAGCCGGCGGGGTGGTTTACAGCCGCTCGGCGACCACCCCCGCTGCTTCGCAGCGACCCCTCCTCGACGAGGAGGGGACAACGGCACGGCGTCTAGTTCCAAAAGCTCTTCGATGTCTTCGAGTGTTTCTCTGCGAGGCTGCGCATCGCGTCGTACACGGCGCGTGCGGGCAGGCCCTTGCCCTCGAGCTCCTTGATCTTCGCCTCCGAGACCTCGGCGCCGATCTTGCGCACCCTGGCGCTCTCGGCGGCGGAGAACCGAATCGCTTCGGCGCCCCCGTCAACCAGGAATTTCTTCCCCGGCACGTCGAGCGCGTCCCAGGCCTGGCCGACTTCCTTCTCCCTGCCGGTAACCGAGTCCGTCACCAGCTTTTTCAGGTCGGGGGGCAGTTTGTTCCAGAAATCCTCGTTCATCGCGATGCCGAAGCTGGTGACGTAGCTGTACAGCTCGGTCGAGTACTTGATGATGCCGCCGAGCTTGAAAGCGATGCCGGCGCCGCCGTAGTCCATGAAGGCGCCGTCCAACGTGCCTTTCTGAAGCTGGTCGGAAACATCGGTCGGCTGCACGCCCACCGGCGTCGCGCCCAGCGCCTGCACGAAGTCGCGCACCGTCGGCGAAGCGAAGCGCAGCCGCAGGCCCTTGAAATCATCGAGCGTGCGTATCGGCTTCCGGGTCGTGTGCGGGCCGCCCGGCTGGTGCGTGAGCAGCATCAGGATCTTCACGCCCTTGTGCTCGGCGTCCAGATACTTGGCGCGTAGCTGGGAGTCGTTGAGGACCTTGACGCCGATCTCGGCGCTGCCGACCATGAACGGCAGGTTGACGATCTCGGTGAGCGGAAAGCGCCCCGGTGTCCCGCCGTGGAGGAACCAGGTCACGTCGGCCTGGCCGGTGCGGGCAAAATCGTAGTGCTGCGGAGTCGGGCCCATCTGCGCGCTCGGAAAGCGCTTCACCGCGATGCGCCCGCCCGATCCTTTCTCGAGCTGCTCCGACCACTTGATCAGCCACTGCGACATCGCGTGCTGGTCGCCCACGAAGTAGGCGAGCTTCATTTCGATCTTCTGCTGCGCGAAAAGCGCGCCCGACCAGGCGAGGCCGAGCGCGGCGAGCAGGCACAAGCTCCTTGATCTCATGGTGTCCTCCTCTGAAGAGCAAAATCATTATACCGATGGGCAACGCGCGCATCGCCCGGCGATTCCAGTGGGCAAGTCCCGCGCTTTTTTTGCACGCTTCTAGCCGCGCCTGTTTGACGTGCGCACCGGTTTCCCCTTAAAATTCTTCGGTTTTGCGGAGCGGGGCGTGTGGCGCATATTTCGCCCAATCATCGGGCTGCAGGTGCTGTCCACCGCCGTCGCGACCTTGTTCTTGGCCTGGATGGCCGGCGTGCACGGAGCGGTTTCGGCCGCGCTGGGCGGGTCGATAGGGATCGCTGCCGGGCTGGCTTTCGCCGCGCTGGTCGCAAGAATCAAATCAAGGTCGGCAGGGGAGGTCCTGCTCGTCGCGCTGGGGGCTGAGGCCGTCAAGCTCACCCTCGTCGTGTTCCTCCTTTGGCTGGTGCTCGCGACCTACCCCGAGGTCGTTGCGCCGGGACTGATTGGATCGTTCATCGTCTCGATCCTCATTTTCGGGATGGCGTTTTTCGTTCGTGATGTGTAATCGACAAGTTGGCGTGGAAGCGCAATGGCTGCAGAACTGACCCCCACCTCGTACATCGGCCACCACCTGACGCACGGCAGCAAGCAGTTCGGCGACGGCGGCTTCTGGACGATCCACTTCGACTCCCTCGCGGTAGCGAGCGTCCTCGGCCTCATCGGTATCGGTTTTATCTGGTGGGTCGTGCGCGGTGCGACTTCGGGCGTGCCCAACCGCCGCCAGGCGTTCGTCGAACTGCTGGTCGGCTTCATCGACAACCAGGCGAAGGGCATCTTCCGGCGGGGCGACCGCAACAAGTTCGTTGCGCCCGCGGCGCTCACGGTCTTCGTCTGGGTGCTGCTGATGAATGCGATGGACTTCCTGCCGGTCGACATCATTGCGCTCGGTACGAACGCGATCTCCGAGCACGGCTTTCGCATCGTGCCGACTGCGGATGTCAACACGACTTTTGCGCTCGCGCTTTCAGTCTGGCTGCTGATGATCTTCTTTTCAGTCAGCGTGAAAGGCTTCGGCGGCTGGATGCACGAGCTGTTCTTCACGCCGTTCGGCAAGTGGCTGCTGCCCGCCAACCTGCTGTTCAACGCGATCGAGTATCTTTCCAAGCCGTTGTCGCACTCGCTGCGGCTCTACGGAAACATGTACGCGGGCGAGCTCATCTTCATGCTGCTCTGGATGTGGGCTGCCACGGGCGTCGTCGGCACCATCTTCGGCTCGCTCCTCGGCCTGGGGTGGGCGATCTTCCACATCCTGATCGTCGCACTGCAGGCCTACATCTTCATGATGCTCACCATCGTCTACCTCTCGATGGCGCACGAGCACCATCACTGACATCAGTCAATCGCTCTATTCCGCTCAAGAAAGGAAAGCAATGGAAAAACTCCAACTCATCGCGATGGTCCAGGCCTACACGGGAATCGGCATCGGCCTGATGATCGGCCTCGGCGCGCTCGGCGCCTGCGTCGGTGTCGGCATCATGTGCAGCCGCTTCCTGGAGGCCGCCGCGCGCCAGCCCGAGCTCACCGACTCGCTGCAGGGCAAGGTGTTCCTGCTGCTCGGCCTGATCGACGCATCGTTCATCATCGGCGTCGGACTCGCGCTGTGGTTCGCCACCGGCAACCCGCTGCTCGCGAGGCTCGGCTGAGCAGTTCCGGGATCGCCGGAGGGGAAGCATGAACATCAATTTCACGCTCTTCGCGCAAGCGATCGTCTTCGCGGCATTCATCTGGTTCACCGTCAGGTTCATCTGGCCGCCGCTGCTGCGCGCGATCGAGCAGCGCCAGAAGACCATCGCGGACGGGCTGGCCGCGGGAGAGCGCGGCCGGCAGGAACTGGAGGCGGCAGGCAAGCGCGCTCACGAGGAACTCGCCCAGGCTCGCGCCCGCGTCGGCGAGATCATCGCCTCGGCCGACAAACGCGATGCCCAGATGCTCGACGAGGCGAAGGCCAATGCTCGCGCCGAGGCCGATCGCATCATCGTCGCCGCCAAGGCCGACATAGATCAGCAGGTCGCGCGCGCCAAGGAGATGCTGCGCGAGCAGGTCGCCGCGCTCGCGGTCGCCGGCGCGGAGAAGATCCTGCGCCGCGAAGTCGACGCCAAGACGCACGCCGAGATGCTCGAGCAGCTCAAGCGGGAAATTTAGGCGGCCCATGGCCGAAACCGCCACCATTGCCCGACCCTACGCCGAGGCCGTATTCGCTCTCGCCGAGAAGTCGGGCGCGCTCGCCAAATGGTCGGAGACGCTCGCCGGCATGGCGCGCGCCGCCGCCCACCCGGAGATGCAGGGCTGGATCGCCAACCCGAACCTCTCCCCAAGGCAGCTCTACGACCTGTTCATGTCGCTCAGCGCGGGCGATCTTCCCGCGGAGCTGCGCAACTTCGTGCACCTGCTGATCGCGAACGACAGGCTCGTCCTGCTGCCGGAGATCCACGCGCAGTTCGTGCAGCTGAGGAACGAGCACGACGGGGTGGTCGAGGCCGAGATCCGCACCGCCTTCCCGCTCGACAACAAGCAGCTCGCGGGCCTCGTTGCCGACCTCGAGCGCCGCTTCAAGCGCCGGGTGCAGCCGCGCGTCTCCCAGGACAAGGAGCTGATCGGCGGAGTGCGCATCGCGGTCGGCGACACGATCATCGACGGTTCGGCGCGCGGCAAGCTCGAAGGCATGGCCTCGGCGCTGAAAGCTTGAACACATGACTGCGATTTGTCAGTTTGCAATCCCCTCCTTGGATAAGGAGGGGTGGCGCGAAGCGCCGGGGTGGTTCGACGCGATGGCATACCACCCCGCCGGCTGCGCCGGCACCCCTCCTCAAGCGAGGAGGGGACAGACGAACTACCAGGAGCAACAATGCAACAGTTGAACCCATCCGAAATCAGCGACCTGATCCGCAGCAAGATCCAGAATCTTGCGCTGCCGGCGGACGTGCGCACGCAAGGGACGGTCGTGACCGTCACCGACGGCATCTGCCGCGTCCACGGCCTCTCGGACGTCATGCAGGGCGAGATGCTGGAATTCCCGAAGAATACTTTCGGCCTCGCGCTCAATCTCGAGCGCGACTCGGTCGGCGCGGTGATCCTGGGTGAATACGAGCACATCACCGAAGGCGACACGGTCAAGTGCACCGGACGGATTCTCGAGGTCCCGGTCGGACCCGAGCTGCTCGGGCGCGTGGTGAACGCGCTCGGCCAGCCGATCGACGGCAAGGGGCCGATTCCCGCCAAGATGACCGACGTGATCGAGAAGGTCGCCCCCGGCGTGATTCACCGCAAATCGGTGTCGCAGCCGGTGCAGACGGGGCTGAAGGCAATCGACGCCATGGTCCCGGTCGGCCGCGGCCAGCGCGAGCTCATCATCGGCGACCGCCAGACCGGGAAAACGGCGGTGGCGGTGGACACCATCATCAACCAGAAGGGCAAGGATCTCTTCTGCGTCTACGTTGCGATCGGCCAGAAGGCCTCGACCATCGCCAACGTCGTGCGCAAGCTCGAGGAGCACGGCGCGATGGCCTACACCATCGTGGTCGCGGCCTCGGCCTCCGAGTCCGCCGCGATGCAGTACATCGCGCCCTATTCGGGCTGCACCATGGGCGAGTATTTCCGCGACCGCGGCCAGGACGCGCTCATCATCTACGATGACCTGACCAAGCAGGCCTGGGCGTACCGGCAGATTTCCCTGCTGCTGCGCCGGCCGCCGGGCCGCGAGGCCTACCCCGGCGACGTGTTCTACCTGCACTCGAGGCTGCTGGAGCGCGGCGCGCGCGTGAGCGAGGGATACGTCGAGAAATTCACCAAGGGCGCGGTCAAGGGCAAGACCGGCTCGCTCACCGCGCTCCCCATCATCGAGACGCAGGCGGGGGACGTGACCGCGTTCGTGCCGACCAACGTGATCTCGATCACCGACGGCCAGATCTTTCTCGAGACCGATCTTTTCAACGCCGGCATCCGGCCCGCGATCAACGCCGGCATCTCGGTGTCCCGCGTAGGGGGTGCCGCTCAGACCAAGATCATGAAGCGCCGCGACACGGGCGGAGGCGTGCGCCTCGCGCTCGCGCAGTACCGCGAGCTTGCCGCTTTTGCGCAGTTCGCTTCCGACCTCGACGAGGCGACGCGAAAACAGCTCGAGCGCGGCCGCATGGTCACCGAGCTGATGAAGCAGCCGCAATACCAGCCGCTGCAGGTCTGGGAAATGGCGCTGACATTGTTCGCCGTGAACAACGGCTACTACGACGACGTCGATGTGAAGAAGGCGCTCGCCGCCGAGAAATCGATACGCGATTACCTGAAGGGCAAGTACGCGGCGCTCGTGAACAACATGGAAGACAAGAAGGACCTGTCCGCCGACGAGGAGAAGGCGCTCAAGGCCGCGATCGAGGACTGGAAGAAGAACGGATCGTTTTGATTCCCTGCCCCCCTGCCAAGGTGGGGCTGCCGCGAAGCGGCGGGGGGTCGAGGAACTAGGAAAGGGTAACGGGGAAACCTGGGTTTCCCTGTTCGAGAAAAGGATATGCCGGGCACCAAAGAGATCAGGATGAAAATCCGGAGTGTGCAGAACACCCGGAAGATCACCAAGGCCATGGAGATGGTCGCCGCCTCCAAGATGAGGCGCGCGCAGGAGCGCATGCGCAACGCGCGCCCCTACGGCGAGAAGATCCGCAACGTCGCCGCGCACATCAGCCACGCCAACCCCGAGTACCGGCCCCCGTTCCTGGTCGAGCGCGACACGGTCAAAGGCATCGGCATCATCGTCGTCAGCACCGACAAGGGCCTGTGCGGCGCGCTCAACACCAACCTGCTGCGCCTCGCGCTCGCGAAATACAAGGAATGGCAAGGAGAGGGCGAGAATATCGAAGTGTGCGCGATCGGCGCCAAGGCCTTCGGCTTCATGCAGCGCCTGGGCGCGAACATCGCCTCGCACGTCGTGCAGATCGGCGACCGGCCGCAGATGGAAAAGCTCATCGGCGCGGTGAAAGTGATGCTCGACGCCTATACGAGCGACCGCGTCGACCGCGTCATGCTCTTCTACACGCGCTTCATCAACACCATGAAGCAGGAGCCGGTGATGGAGCAACTCCTGCCGCTCGCCGGCGACCGGCTCGGCTCCCCCGAGACCCTGTGGGACTACATCTATGAGCCCGAGGCGAAGGTCGTGCTCGAGCATGTGCTCACCCGCTACATCGAGACGATCATCTTCCAGGCGGTCGCCGAGAACATGGCCTCCGAGCAGTCTGCGCGCATGGTCGCGATGAAGGCGGCATCGGACAACGCCGAGACGCTGATCGACGAGCTGACTCTCATCTACAACAAGAACCGCCAGGCCGGGATCACCAAGGAAATTTCGGAGATCGTCGGCGGGGCGGCGGCGGTATGAGGCAAACAAACGAATCCCCTCCTCCCTTGGGAGGAGGGGTACGCCGAAGGCGGGGGGTGGTGGGTGACGCACAAGACCACCCCGCCCGCTTCGCCGGCACCCCTCCACCACCCCGCCGGCTTCGCCGGCACCCCTCCTCAAGATGAGGAGGGGATGAGGAGGGGATGGGAGGGGATACTGAATTTGGAAAGCACCAATAGGAAAAACGTCATGGCAGAAGCCCAAACCTCAGGAACCATCGTCCAGTGCATCGGCCCGGTGATCGACATCGAATTCCCGCGCGAGTCCTTGCCCAGGATTTACGACGCCCTCGTGCTCGAGGAATCGGGGCAGAAGAGTTTCGCCGAGCGTGGGCTCACCTTCGAAGTCGAGCAGCAGGTCGGGGACGGGATCGTGCGCTGCATCGCCATGGGCTCTGCCGACGGCCTGCGCCGCGGCATGAAGGTGAAGAACACCGGCGCGTCGATCTCGGTGCCGGTCGGCAACGGCACGCTCGGGCGCATCATGGACGTGCTCGGCCGCCCGATCGACGAGGGCGGCCCGATCAAGACCGAGGAACGCCGTTCGATCCACCGGGCCGCGCCCAAGTTCGACGAGCTCTCCCCGTCGGTCGAGCTGCTCGAGACCGGCATCAAGGTGATCGACCTCATCTGCCCCTTCGCCAAGGGCGGAAAGATCGGCCTTTTCGGCGGCGCCGGCGTCGGCAAGACCGTGACCATGCTCGAGCTCATCAACAACATCGCCACCAAGCACGGCGGCCAGTCGGTCTTCGCCGGCGTGGGCGAGAGGACGCGCGAGGGCAACGACTTCTACCACGAGATGGTCGAGGCCGAGGTCATCAAGCTCGACAACCTCCCGGAATCGAAGGTCGCGATGGTGTTCGGCCAGATGAACGAGCCGCCCGGCAACCGGCTGCGCGTGGGCCTCACCGGCCTGACGATGGCGGAGGCGTTCCGCGACGAAGGCCGCGACATCCTGTTCTTCGTCGACAACATCTACCGCTTCACGCTGGCAGGAGTGGAGGTCTCGGCGCTGCTCGGCCGCATGCCTTCGGCGGTGGGATACCAGCCGACGCTCGCCGAGGAGATGGGCCGGCTCCAGGAACGCATCACTTCGACCAAGACCGGCTCGATCACCTCCGTGCAGGCGATCTACGTGCCGGCGGACGACCTGACCGACCCGTCTCCGGCGACCACCTTCGGCCATCTCGATGCGACCGTGGTGCTGTCGCGCGACATCGCCTCGCTCGGCATCTACCCGGCGGTGGATCCTCTGGACTCGACTTCGCGCCAGGTGGACCCGAACACGATCGGCGAGGACCACTACAACACCACGCGCTCGGTGCAGGCGACCCTGCAGCGCTACAAGGAATTGCGCGACATCATCGCCATCCTCGGCATGGACGAGCTCGCGCCCGAGGACAAGCTCGCGGTGTCGCGGGCGAGGAAGATCCAGCGCTTTCTCTCGCAACCCTTCACCGTGGCGCAGAACTTCACCGGCACGCCGGGCAAGTACGTGACGCTCGCGGACACCATCAAGGGCTTCAAGATGATCGTCAACGGCGAGTGCGACGCGCTCCCCGAGCAGGCCTTCTACATGGTCGGCACGATCGAGGAAGCGGTCGCCAAAGCCGAGGAGCTGAAGAAGGAGACCGGCGGCAAGAAAGCGGAGGAAGAGAAGAAAGAGACCGGCGCCAGGAAACCCGAGGAAGCGAAGAAAGTAGCCGGGGGCAAGAAATAGTGGCGGCCACGATCCACGTAGACGTCGTCAGCGCCGAAGCGAGCATCTACTCCGGCGAAGCCGAGTTCGTCGTGCTTCCCGGCGAGGCGGGCGAGCTCGGCATCTATCCGCGCCACACGCCGCTCATCACGCGCATCAAGCCCGGCTCCGTGCGGATCAAGCCCGCGGGCGGAGGCGAGGAGGAGCTGATCTTCGTCGCGGGGGGAATCCTCGAAGTGCAGCCCCAGGTCATCACCGTGCTCGCCGATACCGCGATCCGCGGCCGCGACCTCGACGAGGCCAAGGCGACCGAGGCGCTGCAGCGCGCCGAGGAAGCGCGCGCCAAGGCGAAAGACAAGCAGGAAGTCGCCACCGTCGAGGCGGAACTCGCCACACTTGCCGCGCAGATCGCGGCGATCCGCAAGCTCCGGCAGAAAAAATAGGAGAAGCCTGCCTAGACGATCCGCTCCAGCGGCAGTTGGAACAACCGGAAGCGGTCGGCAGGCCGGCGAATCTCCCGGTTCAATTCCTCGATGCCGTCTATCAGGCTCTGCAGCGGAGCCTCGTCCTCGAAGGCGATCATCAGCACCGTGTTGGTGCTGCCGTACGCACCCTCCCCGAGATGCGGCTCGGTGCCGTGCCCCTTGCCCTTGGCGTTGTCCCAGCTCGTGTAGTAGTCGATCCTGCAATCGGCCAGTATCTGCATTGCGCGGTCGGCGAAGTAGCTGTTGAAAACCATGAAGCTCATCTTCACGGCGGTCTCGCTGCGTGGTTGCGATGCCAGGGACTCTAGCGGCGGCTTCGATTCAGGTCAATGACGACGGGATCTGCGCCGAAGGAGAGGCCGATAATGCTATTCTTTCGCCGTCCGCAAGTCACCGCAGGAGTCCTGAAGATGATCTCAAGAATGCTGTTCGTCCTCGTCGCACTGGCGGCGGCTTTCCCGCCCGCGGCATGGGCCCAGGCCTATCCGTCCAAGCCGGTGCGCGTGATCGTCACCTTCCCGCCCGGCGGCACGCCCGACATCTACGGGCGCATCATGTCCGCCGAGCTGCAAAAGATCTGGAACCAGCCGGTGGTGGTCGAGAACCGCACCGGCGCGAGCGGCAGCATCGGCACCGACCTGGTGGCGAAGGCTGCGCCCGACGGCTACACGCTGCTGTTCGCGGCGGATGCGACCATCACGGTGATCCCGCACCTGCTGACCAAGCTGCCCTATGACCCGCTGCGCGATTTCGCGCCGGTGGTCAACGTCGCGGCGGGCCCTTTCGTGCTGCTCGCGCACCCTTCGTTCCCGGCCAACAGCGTGAAAGAACTGATCGCGCTGGTGCGCTCGCAGCCCGGGAAAATCAGCTACGCCTCCTCCGGCTCCGGGAGCCAGCAGCATCTCGCCATGGAATCGATCCGCACCATGGCCGGCAGCATGGACATGATCCACGTGCCTTACAAGGGCTTCGGGCAGGGCGTCGCGGACGTGCTCGCCAACCAGGTGCCGCTCATCTTCGGCGGCATCACCGCCTCCATCCAGCTCACGCGCGGCGGCAAGGTCAAGGCGCTCGGCGTCACCGGTCCAAAGCGGGCGAAAGCGCTGCCCAACGTGCCCGCGATCGCCGAGACGCTGCCCGGCTTCGACATCACCGCCTGGTACGGATTCCTGGCGCCCGCGGGCACGCCGCGCGACATCGTGAAGAAGATCCACGACGACGCGGTCGCCGTCATACGCCGCCCGGATTTCCTCGAGCGCCTGGACCGGGACGGCGTCGACCCGGTGGCGAACTCTCCCGAGGAATTCGCCGCGCAGATCAAGACCGACCTCGCAAGGTGGGCCAAGGTCGTCAAGGCAGCGGGCGCGAAGCTCGACTGATTTTTCCCCTCCTCATCCCCTCCTCATCTTGAGGAGGGGTGCCGGCGAAGCCGGCGGGGTGGTGGAGGGGTGCCGGCGAAGCCGGCGGGGTGGTGGAGGGGTGCCGGCGAAGCCGGCGGGGTGGTCCCGAAGCGGGCGGGGTGGTCGTGAAGACAAGGAGACACCAGATGAAAAGACTCGCAACATTCACCGCGGCGCTTCTTTTCGCGTCGCTCGCCCACGCGCAGGACCCCGCGGCGAGCTATCCCTCCAAGCCGATCCGCATCTACGGCCAGGGCACGGGCAGCACCGCCGATTACCTCTCGCGCTACATCGCGGCGAAACTCACCGAACGTTGGGGGCAACCGGTGATCGTCGACAGCCGCGCCGGCGCGGGCGGCACCATACCCACCGACGCGGTCGCCAAGTCCGCGCCCGACGGCTACAACATGGTGATGGGTCACGCCGGACCGTTCGTCTCCGCGGTGACGCTCTACGCCAAGACCCTGCCCTACGACCCCTTGCGCGACTTCGAGCCGATCACGCTGGTCGCCACCGGCGTCACGGTGCTCGTCACCCACCTCAACCTGCCCGTGTCCAACGCAAAGGAGCTGATCGCGCTCGCCAAGCAGAAGGGCGATCTCACCTACGGCTCGGCGGGCAACGGCACCATCAGCCACCTCACCGGGGAGCTCCTGAAGAGCGTCACCGGCATCCCGCTGCAGCACATTCCCTACAAGAGCGCGGGCAACGCGCTCACCGCGGTGCTCGCCGGCGAAGTGCAGGTGTCGTTCCTCTCGCCCCTCACCGCGCACAGCCAGCTGAAGGGCGGGAAGCTGAAGGCGCTCGCGGTGTCGAGCGCGACGCGCTTTCCGAGCGTCCCGGAGATCCCGAGCGCCGCCGAAGTCGGCATTCCGGGCATGCAGGCCAAGCTCTGGTTCGGATTGTTTGCCGCCGGCAAGACGCCGCGGCCCATCGTGATGAAGTTGAACCGCGAGATCGGCGACATCCTGCGCAATCCGGAAACCCGCGAGGCGATCCTCAAGCAGGGCATCGAGACCACGCCCTCGACGCCGGAGGAACTGGGCGCATGGGTGAGGAACGAGCTCGCGCGCTGGACGCCGATCATCCAGGCGACGGGCATCAAGGCCGATTGAAGGCCGGCACGGGCAAGCACGTTTGAAAATCCACTGAGAGAAAGGAGATCGAAATGAGAACACGCGCAACATTCCTGGCGGCGATCTTCGCGTTCGGTGTGGCGGGCGCCGCATCCGCGCAGGACCGGCTCTACACCGCCTACAACATCTGGTTCGAAAAGCCGGACCGGATCTACTCGACCAGCTACCAGAAAGGCAACATGCTGCCCGCGGGGAGCGAAGTGAAGGACGTCAAGCGCTCCAGGAGCAAGATCGAGTTCACCGACGTGAAGCAGGACATGAAGTTCTCCGCCGAGTTCGTCGGGAAGCATCATCCCGGCGTCACGGCGGAACAATGGATGGACCGCTTCCTGACCACCAAGGATTTCGCGGCGCTTACCAAGGGCTTGACCGGCGCGGAGATCAAGTCCATCAGGGCCGGGCTGGTGCAGGCCGGCATGTCCAGGAGAGCCGTCCTGGTAAGCGTCGGCTATCCTCCCGAGGTCGCCACCGCATCGACCGATCTCGATGTGTGGAAGTACTGGCGGGATCGCTTCCGCAACTACCAGGTCACATTCGCCGGCGGGAAAGTGGCGAAAAGCGAGCAGTGAACGCACGCCTCGCCGAAACACCCAGGGCCGGGGCCGTTCTTCGCCGTCATTCATGAAATACCGCAAGCTCGGCAGGAACGGCCCTACGGTTTCCGCGATCGGCCTGGGCGCGGGGAGCGCGACGACGAACTTCGGCGAGCGCGACGACGAAGTGCAGATCGCCACCGTCCATCGCGCCATCGATCTCGGCGTCACGCTCTTCGACACCGCCGACCGCTACATGCAGGGGCGCCACGAGCGCATGCTCGGCCGCGCGCTGGCCGGCCGGCGCGACAAGGTCGTGGTCTGCTCCAAGTTCGGCAACATCGACCGGCCCGACGGGAGCAAGGCCTACAACGGCAGGCCCGAATACGTGCGCTCCGCCTGCGACGCGAGCCTCGCGCAGCTCGGCATGGACACGATCGATCTCTATTATCTTCACCGCATCGATCCGGAGGTGCCGCTCGAGGAGACGGTGGGCGCGATGGCGGGCCTGGTGAAGGCGGGCAAGGTGCGCTGGCTGGGACTCTCCGAAGCCGGTCCCAAGTCGCTGGCGCGGGCCTGCAAGGTACATCCGATTACGGCGCTGCAGACCGAGTATTCGCTGTGGGCGCGCGACGTCGAGGACGCGATCCTGCCCGCGTGCCGCGAGCTCGGCATCGGCTTCGTCGCCTACTCGCCGCTCGGGCGCGGGTTGCTCACCGGCACGGTCAGGAAGATCGAAGACATCGCCGCGCACGACCATCGCCGCAAGCAGCCGCGCTTTCGCGCCGGCAATTTCGAGCGCAACCTCGAGCTGATCAAGCCCCTCGAAGCGATCGCCGCGAAGCGCGGCGTCGCGCCCGCGCAGGTCGCGCTCGCGTGGCTCTCCTCGCGCGGCGAAGACGTCTTCCCGATTCCCGGCACCAAGCAGAAAAAATGGCTCGAACAGAACGTGGCGGCGGTCGATCTTGCCCTCGAACCCGGCGAAATCGAAACGCTGTCCTCCGCGTTCAGGCCCGGCGCAAGAGCGGGCGAGCGCTACGACCCGGGATACTTCGTGACGCTGGGAGCATAGAAAACGGTTTTCCCCTCCTCATCCCCTCCTCAGCTTGAGGAGGGGTGCCCGCGAAGCGGGCGGGGTGGTTAGCGGGTGGTTAGAATAGGAAGCAACACATGTCTGTCGTCTTCAAGTCCACCCCCGAAAGAGACTCCCGCGTCGAGGCCGCGATCTCGCACTGGGCGCCGCGCTTCGTCGCGAACGGCGTGCCGCTCGCCGATTTCCAGGAAGTGACGGCGTCGGTCCTGCGCTGGGAGGACTGGTGCACGGCGTGGTCCGCGCGCGCCGCGATCCACGAGGAGCTCGGCAACAAGGCGCTCGCGGGCGGGCACACGATTTCCGCCGGCGAGCATTTCACGCGCGCGGCGGTGTGCTATCACTTCGGCAAGTTCCTTTTCGTGAACGACATGGCGCAGATGAGGGAGGCGCATCGGCGCGCGGTCGAATGCCGCAACAAAGCGCTTCCCTACCTTCTGCCGCCGGGCGAGCGCGTCGCCATCGACTACGAAGGCAAGAAGCTCTACGGCAACCTGCGCAAGCCCGTCGGCGTCGCAAAACCGCCCGTCGTGGTCATGTGCATGGGGCTCGACTCGGCCAAGGAAGAGATGGACGACTACGAGAACCGGTTCCTGAAGCGCGGCCTCGCGACCTTGTCGTTCGACGGGCCCGGGCAGGGCGAGGCCGAATACGATTTCGCGCTATGCCCGGAGTACGAGAAGCCGGTCAAGGCGGTGTTCGATTTTCTCGAGACGCGCTCGGACATCGATCCCGCGCGCGCCGGCATCTGGGGCGTGTCGCTCGGCGGCTACTACGCGCCGCGCGCCGCGGCCTTCGAGAAGCGCATCAAGGCCTGCGTCGCCCTCTCGGGACCGTTCCAGCGCTCCGCCGATTTCACCGGCCGCCCGCAGATGAACGTCGAAGCCTTCCGCGTGCGCTCCAAGAGCGCCGATCTCGAGCAAGCCGGCAAGGTCGCCGTGCGCTTCTCGCTCGCCGAGTGCGCGAAGAACATCACCTGCCCGATCTACATCGTCGCCGGCACCCAGGACCGTCTCACGCCGCACACCCAGGCGGAAAAGCTCGCCGCCTCGGTGGCGGGCCCGTGCGTGCTCTCGGTGATCGAGGGCGGCAACCACGTCGTCAACAACCTCTGGTACCGTTACCGGGATCAGACCGCCGATTGGATGGCGACGCGGCTCGGCGCCGCGAAACGCTAGACTCAGACCACCCCGGCGCTCCGCGCCACCCCTCCTTGGCAGGAGGGGATGACAACCCTCATCCCCTCCTCATCTTGAGGAGGGGTGCCGCCGAAGGCGGCGGGGTGGTCCTAGATCATCTCCGCCTTGGCCTCGGACTGGCGCACCAGTTCATCCCACAGGCCGTCGGTTTTCTTGCGCAGCACCAGCTTCGCCTCGGGCTCCTGCACGTGCCACAGGCCGCGTTTCAATTCCTCGTCCAGCTGGCCCGGGCGCCACACCACCAGCCCCATGAAAAAGCGCGCGCGCTCCGACTCGGACTCGATCACGCGATCGACCGTCCGGCCCGAGTAGGCGAGAGAAAGCTCGGGCGTGAGCAGCAGCGAATCGTCGCGCGAGCCGTCGTGGTTCTCCACCACGGCGAAAACGAGATTGACGTCCGCCGGCCCGCCGAGAAAAAGCGGATCGGCGATTTTCTTCGAGGGTTCGTGCTCGGGAAACATTTCGCCGAGCTTCACGTTCGTCGGCCGGTTGAGGATGAAGCCGACGTGCGTGCCGTTGGGCAGCGGCTTGGCGAGCAGGATGGTCGAGCTGTAGAGCGGGTCCTTGAGCGCCCGCTTCGCCACGAGGAGCAGCGACTTGTCGGAATCCTCGGCGCGCGCCAGCGACAGGTGCAGCACGGCAAGCGTCAGCACGCAAAGCGATGCAAACAGCATACGCACGAGAGCAAGGTTTCGGTCGGACATGGCCCATCTCCTTATCCAGTGGCTCCGTAGCTCATTTATGCAACGAGCATGCCAGCCGGGATTCCCGGGTTTGCCACCGGGAAATCTTCCCTCCATTCGTACTATCAAGAGCTTAGGCTCCGCGGGGCGCGCACCCCGGCGGTGCGGCCGGCCGAAAACGGGCACCCGATGAGCGCAGGTGGTCACCAGGCCCCACGCCGTCTATGCTTGGACCCTTGAGCGGAAAACGACCACCGGAGCAGCCATGAACCTCACCATCGACCACCTCGCGGACATCCTGATCGGCATCGCCCGCGCGCAAAACGCCGTCATCGACGCGATCGACCGCGCCAACCCGGGCTTTCGCAGCCAGCACGCGGCGCCGCTCATCACCCTCGCCGCCAACATGCGCGCCGGCGACCCGCGCATGATCGACCTGTCCTCGCGGATCCTGATGCGCCTGCAGGGGCGCGTCGCGCTGGATGCGGCGGCGGTGAAAGTCGATCTCGAACGGCTGATGAGCGGCGCGCCCGCGGCGGCTGCCGCGCCCGCGGCGAAGCCCTCGGCCGCGTCGCAGGTCCCGGACTTCAGCACTATGGATTTCAACGTCAAGCTTTGAAGGCGGGTGCCTCGTCGAGCTGCGAAGCACAAGAGTTATACTAAGTTTCTCCAAATTTAGTATAACTACTACGGGACCCTGGCCAGGAGGGCGCCCCCAGGTCTCGAAACCCAAGCACCCCACCCCAAACCTCTGTATAGTGCGCGCCAAGGTTCCTGTTTCGCGTTATCCGGTTAGCGTCACAGCCTCTTCGCGGTTCTTCCCAAGTTCCCCGAATTTTCCAAGCAGTTTCTCAGCCTGAACCGGTGTGAAGGATTAATCCTTCCCAGGCCGATTTCAGGAGCGGTTTTCCCAAGAGGGGCGAAGCCCCTCGAATCCTCCTCCTGATAAACCATTAGGAGAATTACATCGAAACGTCGTTCCAGAATCTCGGGCTTACGCCCGAGCTGCTCCGCGCAGTCGCCGAGCAGGGCTACACCCAACCCACCCCCATCCAGGCGCAAGCCATCCCCGTAGTCCTCGCCGGGCGCGATCTGCTCGGCGCGGCGCAGACCGGCACCGGCAAGACCGCCGCTTTCACGCTGCCGATACTGCAGTTGCTGGCGGGGAAATCCAACGCGAGTCATTCGCCCGCGCGCCATCCGGTGCGTTGCCTGGTGCTCGTGCCCACGCGCGAGCTCGCGGCGCAGGTGCAGGAGAGCATCCGCACCTACGGCAAGCACATGAAGCTGCGCGCCGCCGTCGTTTACGGCGGCGTGGGCTTCGCGCCGCAGGCCCAGGAGCTGCGCCGCGGCGTGGACATCGTCGTCGCCACGCCCGGGCGCCTGCTCGATCACGTCGAGCAGCGCACCATCGACCTGCGCTACGTCGAGATTCTCGTTTTGGACGAGGCCGACCGCATGCTCGACATGGGCTTCATCCACGACATCCGCCGCGTGCTCAAGCTCCTGCCCGCGAAGCGGCAGAATCTGCTGTTCTCGGCGACTTTTCCCGACGAGGTGCGAACGCTCGCCGCGGGCTTCATGCACGACGCGGTCACGGTGGAGGTTGCACGGCGCAACATGCCGATCGAGCTGATCGGCCAGGTGGTGCATCCGGTGGACAAGGACCGCAAACGCCAGCTGCTCGCGCACCTGGTGAAGAGCGGCAACTGGCAGCAGGTGCTGGTGTTCTGCCGGACCAAGCACGGCGCGAACCGGCTGGCCGAGCAACTGGAGACCGACGGCATCGAAACCGCCGCGATCCACGGCAACAAGAGCCAGCCGCAGCGCATGAAGGCGCTGAAGCGCTTCCAGGACGGCGAGCTGCAGGTGCTGGTCGCCACCGACATCGCCGCGCGCGGCATCGACATCGAGTCGCTGCCGCACGTGGTCAACTACGACCTGCCGCACGTTTCGGAAGATTACGTCCACCGCATCGGCCGCACCGGCCGCGCGGGGGAAACCGGTCAGGCGGTGTCGCTGGTGTCGGGCGAAGACCGTTCGTACCTGCGCGACATCGAGCGGCTCATCGGCAAGAAAATCGAGCAGCAGATCATCCCGGGCTTCGAAGTGGGCTCGGGCTACCACAGCGCGCAGCCCGAACCGCAGGGGCGGCGCGGACAAGGGCGCCAGAGCCAGCCGCGCAGTTCGGGCGGCCAGCGGAACCAAGGCAACGGCCAGCGCCAGAGGGGTTTTTCCTCTCCCTCCGGGAGAGGACGCGAGCGTGGCGAGCGGGAGAGGGCAAGGCATTCACCCCAACCCACTTCCTCCGGCAGAGGGCGCCAGCACAGCGAGCAGGGGAGGTCAGGACGTCCCCAAC
>Ga0105252_10000779_pt1 | contig 17206 bp, 15 predicted proteins | sample EasRivMeERMZT100_FD_89675 | JGI IMG/M metagenome (GOLD analysis project Ga0105252, IMG submission 89675) | Soil microbial communities from meander-bound floodplain in the East River, Colorado, USA - East River MetaG ERMZT100 | ecosystem: Environmental > Terrestrial > Soil > Floodplain | place... | reverse complement strand
GTAAGATACAACGCATCTTTAATTCCATATTCCACGAGTATTGGCTACCGGGTTATACACATAATGGCCTGGTATTTACCCTCGACGGTACGACGGGTACGGTAGTCGAAGATTTGACACCAGTACTCAAACGAGCCGAGGACATTCGCTACGTATTCTACGAGGGCGAACAGAAGCCACTCAATCGTGCGCCTGAAGTATTCAATCCCATCGGTATGACTGGTGGCTATCGTCGCTACTGGCAACCGACCGCCATTACAGGCAAACACTTTCGCATTCTCCCTCTCAACACCGCTGGACAAATCTCACTGCACTGCCGCGTGCGTCCTGATCCGTTCACTGCTACTAGCGAAGTGATTATGGACGAAGAACTACTCATCGCCGGTGCAGTGTACGACTACCTTGTCGATGATAAAGAGAACGAGATGGCCATTAAGAAGTGGGAGGGTATCTTCACCAAGCGTGAGAGCCAGCTACGTCAGCAGTTGAATAGTGGTCCTGTCCCATTCGGACAGAGTGCGTATAACCCACTAACGGAATGGATGACAAATCCGTGAGAAATCAGACTACAGTCGTTCGTGACTTCAATGGCGGCCTCAACATTGTTGACGACGATCTCAATCTGAATAGCTCATTTCAGACACTACTAGATAATGTCCATCGTGGTATCGACAGTGCTCTTACCACTCGCTACGGCTATACACTATTCGGCGATATGCGAGACGGCGCGTCTGCAGCATTCAATCAGATCGATAACATTGTTACCACTGATGGTGTTACTAATCCTACCGATGGTAATCGTGTCTTTCTCTTTATTAGTGCAATAACTATACAGAACTTCGAGCATATTACTTTCATCAGTCCAGTTCCCATTCCCGGTGCGGGCATTACGCTTCAAGGTACTTACGGAATTGTCCCTGCTCCGGGTGTCGCTGGAGTTCCTGACGGTAGATATCTAATCTGGCATGAGGTTAAAGCTACGGCATCGGTTGCTACAGGTGTTATCGTTCGTCCGAATGGTTTCGCGCACGACAACCATATGCTTGCGGGCAATATCCTCGAAGTCGCCTATTTCAATGATTACATCGTCGTAGTCGATGATCTCGGTGAGATCGCCAGCATCGATAGAGACGGAACAAAGTTACGCATCTGGTCTAATACTAATGCGTACCTCAAGTGGGAGCAGGATCTCCGCGAATACGCAATGCTGCGTCCGTGGAGCCGTATCATCTATGCAAGCTCTGACATCTTTAAGGCTGAACTAATCATATGTAACGGCTTCGATGGACCGTTAATCGTCGATTTTACTGAGGAGCAAATCGTTCGGTATATGGGCGATCCCGGCAACAGTGATAGTACTGTTAATACGCCTATCTGCCGTTACGTCCGATCTGTAGGGCGTTGGTTACTCATGGCCGGTGACGCTGCTAATCCATTCCGTGTTCATGTTAGTGCTACTGACGCAGGGAGCGTGTGGGAAGGTGATAAAAAGCCTAATGATGCTACCCACGTAGACGTAACTAATATTGCCTCTTCGTCTAGCTCCATCATTCGAGGTATCAATCGCTTCCGTGAGTTCTGTGTCGTCGGCTTCGATGATGCATGTGTCCTCTTGGAATTGGGTATCTTCGATGGAGAAGACCACGTACCTGATCCAGTTGATACCATCGTTCGTCACGGTACTATTGCTCACAAGACGATGGTCTATATGGGCTTTGATCTCCTTATGGCCGATGCTGTTGGCGTACCTGGCTTGGCTAAGTCGCTATATGATAATACTACTATGCCTTCACGCCATAGTGACTTCATCGGTCCTGTTCTTCAGCGGAATGTATCGAGGCTTTCGGGATACGCATTAGAGAACGAGTGCTTCGCCGTCTTCAATAGTCATGACAATCGCTATATTCTCTTCCTGCCTGACTACGACGACGATCAGATAGAACTCGCACGCGATCCATTCGTTATTCATGCAGAAGTCCCACAAGGTCGCGTACTTGTCCACGCAGAACGGCACCTTCTAGAACCCGGTAGCCTTATTTCTTTTAGCGGTGTCATAGGTACAATCGGCGGTATCGACGGGGCAGCGAACTTCAACACTTCGGCTTATGTAGTCGGCGTCATAAGCGACGATTGGTTTTCCATCGATCTCCCATTAACTTTTACAGACATTGGTGCAGGCGGTGGCACTACAGTCGTTATGACCCGTCGCCGGTCAGAGCATACAGGTTACGCCTATACCTATAATAAGAGCCTAAAGATCAAGTCGTGGTCACGATACCGCAATATGAACTTCGTCGCTGGTTGTTCCTCCGTCTATGGACGCCTATTCCTTGCTACTAACAGTCGCGTGTGGCGCATGGGAACTAGGGCGGAGCCGATCTATGGCGATCAGTTAAACGGCTTCGAGCTACGATGGAATAACGGCGCTTTCATCGGTGTTGATCGTCTCGTCCTCGATGAAGAAGAGAATAAGACTTACAAATGCCTCGCTACTCACCAAGCTGCGGCCACTGGTACGTTTGAGCAAGCCCGTGCTACGACTGATAAGGACTTCTGGGAGCCATTCTACGGTCATCCTATCAGCTTTGAACTCGAACTCCCGTGGGCCGACTTCGATAAGCGTGATCGCCTAAAGATAGTCAAGCAACTCGGCGTAGATGCTAAAGGTACGGGTCGCTTCAATGTGCAGATGTTTAATGATTACTACTACAAGTCCCGTCTCGATGGCACGTTGACGCCATCTAAAGAGATGGAAATGATCGGTGGTGATAGTGGCGGTTACGGCGGCGAAACAGTACCATATGGCTCTGGTCGATTAGCAATTCGACAACGCTTGTGGCCGTGGGATATGCGTGGTAAGCTGTTCAAGCTCCGTATCGAAGGCTCCACTAACGAACACTTATCATTTATCGCATTCGTTCTGACCTATGGCCTCGGAGGCACAATGCGATGACGATTAAAGAGTATACAACATATCAGCAACTCGAAATCCCTGTCTATGATGTACCCGGTTGGCATCAGTATATAGATCGTAACTTCCATGCTATCGACGGCTATATGTATCTACTCACGGGTGTCACGAACATCCGCGGAGTATGGAAGAACAATACCGTCTACCACGTAGCCGATCACCTCGTAGATCACGTTGACGGTACAGTTTATAAGTGTCTAGTTCAACATACTTCACCCGCAACAGGCACATTCCAAGCCTATCGCACTGCTAATCCGGGACATTGGCAAGGACCGCTAGACGTATTCCAAGGCTCGTCTACCACTACACGTTTCGAGTTCCTTAATACCGACGACGCGATAACCGTCTCCGATGCAGCAGTTGAGATACGGGGTGGCCTTGCTGTTGCCAAGCGAATACTCACAGGCTCTTATGTTAGTATCGCGAGTACCGATGGCTACGCATTCTCAGTCGGTCGTCTCAACCGTGTTAATCCCGGCTTTGCAGTCAATACTAGTAACGTCACCAGTGAGACCGGCGTACTTGTCTCATCTAAGCCTGCTGGTGGCGGCGTCGATATCCAAGTCATCTCGCCTTCCGCTAATGAAATACTACGCATCGATGCTAAAGGCACTGGTGCTATCGTCATTGGTAGTGTGTCTACAGGGCCTGTTGGTATTTCGAGGCCGGTGGATATAACTGCCGCAGTCGTAATAACCACTACGGCGGGCGGGGCCTTTATGGTCGGTGCGGGCGTAGACAAAACATTTCAGGTTAATACTGTTAACTCGCCCGCTGGCGGTGGCATAATAGTATTTGGTACGCCCGGTGCGGGTAATGGTGGTACTATTGTTGCGTTAGGCACTACGGCTGACGAGCGTTTAGTAATTCAAGCTAAAGGAGCCGGCGCACTCCACATAGATGGAACCCCCCTCTATATGAATAATTCTACTACCGCCAATATTGTCTGCTATGGTATGTTAGATGTACGTAAGCAGATTGTATCAACTAATTCAGCGAACGGCTCTATCGTCGTTGTCGGTATAGGCGGCATCGGTGTCGGCGGCGATATCAACGCCGGTGGTACTATCAAAGCAATCGGTAACATTGCGACAGAGGGCTTCTTCGTCATTGATGGTACTACCGTCGTTAAAAATCAAGTCCCTGGTTGGGGCACCCCCACGACAACAGTAGATAGAACGACATTCGATAACGCAGCTACATTACCTGATGTTGCTAAACGACTAGGTACTCTAATTAACGATCTTCGTGGACACGGACTTATAGGAACATAACCATGACAATAGTGAAACGAGTAGCCGATTGGCGTATTCAAATCTTCCTCGATGACGATCAGGCTGAATTGATTAAGGCGAATGAGATCGTAGAGGACGGAGTTGTGATCTCCCGTACTTCTCATTCGACATTCGTATGTAAAGCCAGTGAGATCGATAGTCTCAACGCTCTTATCTCTGAGATACAGTCGGTCGGTGCAGTGCGAGGAGTACCAGAACCAATACCAGAGATGAGGGTCGATCCACCTAGGAGGGGAGTTAAGAGATGATAGGAACAATCATTGGTATCATTTTCGTACTAATCATACTCGGTGTCATCTGGTGGGCCATTCAGCAACTATTACCGCTGATCCCACTACCTGATCCATTCAGGACAATCATCTACGTCCTACTCGTAGTAATGATGGTTATCATCGTACTATGGGTCATCGCAGCGTTACTCGGTATCGGTGGCATCCATGTGAGGAACTTCCTATGAACATCCAACTAACGCCTGAAACACTATTCGCTAAGTACGGTCAGAAGTGTCTCGAATGTGATGCACTTCGTGAGCGCATTAGTGAACTCGAACAACTACTCGAAGCACAGCGCGGCGTAGCCGCTCACAATAACGCTACCGCTCACAACGAAGGACAACCTGTCCCCGACGCCGACTACAACGAACTCAAAGAAGACCTCTTTAGCACTCGTCAACATACCAACGGTGTGTGATGATGTCCCCACTAGAGCAGAGTGCGAAGGTAGCTACATCGTTCTTCGACTCGATGAAGTCGCAGCCTGTCATACTCGCTCTATGTGTCATGAACTTCGCTCTAATTGGTTTCATCTACCTAGCCAGTGTTCAGTATAATACCCAGCGATCAGAGAATGTTAAGTTGATCGTACAAATCCAGAGCGAGGTTCAGAAGCTCCTCGTCCATTGTGCAGCACCAGTGAGATAACAATGTCCCTACAGATGCAACCTGTAAAGCGAGTTGATCGACTTAATAAGTTCTGGGTCGATATTAGAGAGATGTTAACGAAGGAAGACCTCTACGAATGCGAAGCGTTATTCCGTTCCGCACACGAGGAACTCGTACCGCATATCCCGTTCGACATGGACGCCATCGTGCGGCACGAGAAATATAAACTTGCCGACCCCGAGCGCCTGTCCTATAATGGCTGGGTCGCCTACAGAGAAGGGAAGCCCATCGGCTTCATTATCGGATCGGTCTCTCCGTTCTACTACTCCTACGACAAACAGTGCCGCTTAGATGTCTGGTACGTGTCGAAGGAGTATCGCGGGAGTCCCGTCGCCTTCCTGCTGCTTAAAGCACTCATCAAATGGGGAGCATTACGCGGAGCAATCCGTACATTGCTCGACATTGTAGTGGATAAGCATACAGTGAAGCAATTCAAAGCCTTTGAACGACTCGCCACAACCAAGTTGGGCTTCCGTAAGGCCGGAGCTTTCTTTGTGAGGGACTACAATGCTTCCAGCATGGATGATAAACGACATCAATAAGAAGTCGGACACGTCGAAGGAATTGCATATCGGCGACAGTGAGTTCCTTGATCCTCACGTTGTCGATGACTTCGAGGATAACGCCGCACCCGTCCTCGAAGCGGGAAGTGGTGGTGGTCCATCGCCGCCACCACCTCCTGACTATGAAGCACAAGCCAATGCTGAAATGAAAGTCGAACGCGAACGTGCTCGTATCGCTGACGAGAACCGTATTCGCGACGAAGAGAAAGCTGCCAAAGAGGAAGAGGCGAAACGTGGACGCTATCAATCTGGGCTATCGAGTGCGTACAGTAACGCTCAGAATTACGGAAGCGGTCGTCTACGTGCTCTGGGTATTGACGATGAGTTTGGCATTATGCCTGCTTATTATGCTGAACTTGATCGTATCAAGTCTACTGTACCTGATCTCGATCCTAATCCTGGCAGCTACTTCGGTCCTGCCGCGTTTGAGACGGCTTTGGGTGGACAGCGTGAGGCACAACGCAAGAAGCTAACTCGTGGTTATGAGTCCGTAGTCGGCCCTGGCTTCGACACTTCGATGCTTGCAGACACTGCCGACGATCCATTCCTACAAGCTATCATCGGTGAACAGTATCAATCGGCGATGGGCGATCTCGACCGTGCGCGTGGCCGTGGTAAGTTGAATGAGATCGGTTACGAAGACGCACTGAAAGGTCTAAACCAAGCTAAGGCCGGTGCTCTCGGTAAAGCACAGACAATGGGTATGGGAGTCCTAGAACGTGGACGAGAGAAACTACGTGAAGCAGATAAAGCCAACCGTGAACAAATCTCCAATTACGATTTCGGCGATCGGTTTGACTCTTCCACTGCGGCTGGCCGAGTGCGTAAAGCCGGTTCCGACTTCTCTCTCGGTCTCGAAGGAGATATACGCAACACCATTGGTGATACACAGTTCTTCGACCCCAATGCTCTAATCACTCGTGGTGGCCGAACACAGGGACCAATCAATCCCGGTAATCCTCTAGCCAACGCAATGCTCGATGATGAGATCAAACGATCTACGGGTAGCAGCGGAGCGTTCTAATGGCTAAACGCTACGTCGATCTAGATAACAATCCTTATAACTATACTCCACAGGAGTTGATGGATATCTACGCGGAGGAGTCCGCGCAGCCGTGGTTCGATCCTAAGAGACCATTCCAACTACAGACTGGTGTAACCACCAATATGGTTGCACAGGGAGATATGGGTTATTTCCCACAGCAGAACCCTGTCTATACGGATTATACTATCTCTGGCCTCGATACCGACAAAGATAACGTCGAAGATCGTAAGACGTTCATACCGACTGGACGAACGCCCGATACGTTCTTAGACGACTACGCTGCGACGAAAGACTACGCTGCTATCGATCCAGCTACAGATAAGCCGTACACAGAGACTCCCGTTACGACTGCACCGACTACTCCCGTTGGTCCAGAACAATCAAAGATCGATGCATATACTAAGAAAGTTAGTGACGCTTATCAAGGAGCACTTGGATATGGTAGGAACAGGATTTCGCAACTCGGATACGACGAAAATAACGACCCATACAATCTCTACTCGGGTCTCCAATCTGAACTTGCGAGAATTACGGGCACGATACCCGATACACTCGAAGGACCGTCGTATTATAGCGATGACACTACCTTCGACATCGCTGGTGCGTACAAGGGTGTCCCTTCCTACATTGATCAGTACATTACAGACACTCGATCCAAGACCCGAAAAGGCTATGAACGAGAACTCACCAACAAATACGGCACCGACTACGGAATGACCGCACTCCCAGACACCTGGGACGACACTTATATCAACGAACTAATCGAGCCGCAGTATACCGATGCAGCCGCACAGGTTAAACGTACTAAGGATCGCGGCCTATTAGACGAAACCGGCTTCACTAATGCTATGGGAGCATTAGACAAACAAAAGCAGTCCGCCATCGGTAGTCTAAGCACCTTCGGTAACAGTTATCTTAACTCTGGACGTAATGCACTCAACTCATCCTTCGGAGCCGAGCGTAATCGTGCCACTGATTGGGACTACGGTGACAACTTCGACATCGGCGGCGCAGATACACGCCTCTCCAGTGAAGCTACACGCCAAGGCGATCTCGTTAAGAGCCAATTATCTTCTCAGGCTGGTTCTCAATCCTATTTCGACCCTACTGCGGCCATTGGTAAGAAGACCTCTTCATATAGTAGTGGTAGTGGCATGGCTGGTTCTGGCAGCGGCAGTGATGCGCTGATGGATCAGATGGGACAGCAAGAACTACGTCGTACTCGTAGTCAGAGCGGAGCCTTCTAATGGACTTTGGTTTGGGAGGTTTGTTCGGAGCGGCCGGTAGTATCGGCGGTGCTGCCATTGCGGCTGATGCACAAAGATATACTGCCGATACGAATTGGGCAATCGCTCTCACGAACTACTATGCTCGCGAACGCGAGAAGTGGGATGCGAAGCTAACAGCTAGACGAATGGAGGCTAAGACTGACCTCGGTTCGGTAGACGCACAAGGTACAGAGACTAGGTTCATTCCCGGCGTCGGTTGGAGAACCGAATTATCCGACGAGAACCAAGGTATACAGGCACGAATGCAAGCTGAGACACTTAAGCGTCTCGGACCTGATGCACAGCGTGGTCGTCAACAAGCTGAGAGAAACGAACTCCGTCAGATACGCGAAGAGGACAAGGCGAAAGCACTCTTCGAGGAAATGAGAAAGACGCCGAGCATTAAAGCGTCAACGATTGAGGCTCAACTCGGTGATGCGATGACAGCGGGTATAGACGAAGGCTTCGATAAGACCTCCGCGATTGCTTCTCGTCAAGCAATGCGAACGAAGAACCCTAGTGGCGGTCGTATCTTGAGAGAGATCGCCCTACAACGTGGTAAGGCTGTCGGAGACATCCAGAAGAACGCCCGTCAGCAGGCAATGACCATCACGCCGCAACTAAACAATGCCGACGATAAAGAGAAGGCGAACCTATACAACATGTTCGCTACCCGTGCAGCTAATCTACCCGGTCAGCAGCCAACGCCGACTTCGATAGGAACTAACGAAACTTTGTTAGCACAGATGCGTAACAGTACGAATCAGAGTGACAACGCATTCAAGGCTGCACAGATGGAGGGCGGTCGGCTACCGTTCGTACCGCCTAACTACGGTACGGCTAATCTCGTCGGTGCAGCGGGAGCCTCATTGAGAGGTCTATTCAACGAAGCTGATCGAGGCTACGGTGACTACTACGAAGATCGTGAACGTGGTAATACAGGTTCGAGGTTCTAATGGCTGGTGACTCATCATTTGATCCCTTAGCACTCGTTAAGGCGATGGGTGCTCAGACTGATCCCTATTCGTGGGCCAAAGATTACAGCAAGAGCGTCGATCAGAAAGACGCCCTAATGCGAGAGCTTGCGAATAAGATGGACATCGCCGAAATGGGTAGGGATGCCCAGGTCGAGGCGGCACAGATACGTGCTAGTACGGCGGGTAGAGGACAAGAGGGTGCTATTAGACTACGCGATAGTCTCGCTAGAGGACGAGATCAAGAAAGATTTGATCGTCTACACGGAGTGTCAGACCAAGCTGCTAGACAAAGCGCACATTTACAGGGCTTCCATCCAGTTAACACCGCTCTAGTACAAGAGATGTTACGCGGCTCCGATCAAACATATAGACAAGCCATAGCAACTGGTCGGCTCAAGCAGCTTTCCAAGGATGTGTGGATCATAGATCGACCAGACAAGCCCTACGTATTTAACATACCAAGTAATCTAGGGGCACCAGCGGCACCACGAGAAGAGAGAAGTGATCCGACAGTCGATCCGCGTGGTGATATTAACGAAGACCCAAATGCGTACAATTAAATGGCAGAACCTAAGAAACTCGGACCCGTAATCTATAACGCGAAGGGCGAAGATACCGGCGAACGGTTGTCTAACGATAGCCTATTCGTTCAATCCCTTCGTCAAGGTGCCTCCGCGTTCGGTGAGATACCCACAATCTTACCAACTCTATACGGACTAGCCGGTGCGGCGTATGACTACGGCACTAGCGGTAGTGGTAAGACCTTCGGCGATAACCTATACACGCCTGAAGGCCATGAGAAGGTAAAGGAACTCGATCAACGCATCTTCAATCAACTCAAGGAGCGTAATCCTGACGAAGACGATGAGAAACTTAACAAGCGACTAGACTTCATACGTAAGCATTCATCTAAGTACTACGACGAGACTACTCCATACTACCGTCGTGGCATCTCATTTGGTCGTGGATGGAACCGCGGTGTTCAAGAGGCAGTCGGAGAAGAACGTCTACCATCTGAGAGAACACAGACAGACGCTCTCATCGGTAACTTAGCCACGGCGGCTGTACCATTACCACTCCCCGCTGGTGCTCGTGGTTCCATTAACACTCTTATGACTACACCAGCCACAAGTAACTTAGCTCGTGCAGGTAAGATCGCTGGTAACGTCGCAGAACTGACAACTCCATTCACCGCTCCGTTTACAGCTAAACGCTATGGACTAAATGTCGGCGTTGCGGAGACGATGGATCAGGGTATGCGTTTCGCTACCAGTCAACCTAACGTTACCGACTATGTTAAGAATGACGATGGTAGCTACAGTGCGAAAGCTATGGCTGCATCGGGTGCTGCTGCTGCCGCTGCCGCCTTTGCTGTATGGAAAGGTAAGAACATTGCATCTATAGTGCCGGGAACAACCTACGGCCCGTCACGCGCGCAGACGATGGGAGAGAATTTACCAATCCCAGGCGGTGATACAGCTTATTACCTAAAGCAAGGCGTTAGAAACATCGGCTCCGAGACTGGCGCACCGAAGCAGATGTTAAAAGACCTCGGTGTGCCCGACGATATTCGTGCTCGTGCTGACGTTCGCATGGATCAGGAAACTGGTGCCATGTCATTGCAGCACGCAGAGAACTACGCAGTCCGTGGCATCTTCCGTGACGGTACAGAGGCCAAGTATAAGCTCGTCGATACGGCCAAATTAGTTGATGAACTTACTCCCGACGACATACAACTCTATAAGGACTCCTTCGTAGCTCGTAACCGTATCCACGACGCTATCGAAGGAGTTCGAGCCACTAATACGAAGGTAGGTGAGGCACAGAACCGTCTTGCTCGCGAGATGGCTAAGACCACGCCTGATCCAGCTAGGCTCCGTGCTATATACGATGAGCTAACAAACTTCAAGCGTGAGCTACATGCTCGTGTCAACGATACTGATCCCAACCTACGCCCGCACAGTTCCACTATGTCCGACCGTGACGCAGTGGCAATCAATGTGCGTGCTAAGAATAATCCAAAGGTCAACGAACTCCTTACACGTTTCAGGCAGCACCACGATGACATGGCCCTAGAGCGTTATAAGGCCGGTGTGATCTCTAAGGCTGCCTACATTAAAGAACGAACACACTTCCGTCTCGGCCTAACACACCACGAAGAGAACCCACTCGGTGGCATGTCCATCGTAGAGCGAAAACTAGCATGGGCTAAGAACCAGTGGGCACCCGATCAACTTAATGAGATGGGGAGAGGTCGAGGCATTCTATTCCGTGGTGCCACAGAGCGAGAGTATCGTCGTGGCTACATGAGCGACCTATATAACAAGGACAACAAGGCATACGAACTACCACGTATTCCACATCAGACGGGTCCAGCAGAAGCTCGTGTCAACGCTCCCTTCGAGCCTATGCAACAGATGCTCATTAACCTTATTCGTTCTCAACAATCGATTAGTGGTAACACAGCGACACGAGAATGGGCACACGTCGCACTAGCATCACCGAAGAATATAAACGGTAAGTACATTAAGGAGGTCAATCGCATACCGTCTCATCAGATCGGCGTAAAGGCTAATGAGATCGATAAAGAACTAGCTAAGGCGGCAAAGCATAACTCCAGAACTGGCTACTATGAGAACGGTGATTTCGTCATCGTTCAACACGGATCACCGCTCGTTAAGCAATCATTCGAGTTCGCACCCGCGGCAGTAGTACCGATACTCAATGAGGCTCGTAAGTTTAGTCAGGCATGGGTAACTGGCCCTATCGTGAAGCCGTTCTTCGCACTAACATCCCAACCGTGGGATGCTACAGCGATGGCGTTCTTCCGTAATCCTAGCATAGCAGGTGGCCCATTCAGTGCAGCCATGATGAAGGCTGGCATTGCAATGGGAATGAAGAAAGAAAATCCGATCATTCAGTTCCTCGCTAACTCAGTGGCAGGCGGCGACTTCCTAATCAACAACGCTGTCCGTCTCCCTGCTACATTCATCAAGCGTGTTGCAATCCATATGGCTGGTGAGGCATCCGTAGCAGCCGCTAAGAACATCGAACAGTCCTTGATCCGTAACAGTTCCACTATGGCGATCTGGGCCAACAACGCCGGTCTACGTCCGCTCGTCAGTCAGACTGCCAAGATACTCGCGGACTCACTACAAGCCTCTCATATGTACCAGATGGCTCATATGCGTATTGGGCAGACTAACATTCTTAGCGACGTGAAAGGATACGAACGCGAACTAACTAAGATGGGTAAGAACATGCTCCCACAGGAGCAGAGTTGGATTGCGAAGTACAAGAACCTCTTCGCTATGATACATGATACAGCTAAGGAGATGTCCTTCTCTACTAATAAGAAGCTCTATGAGTACGAACTTAAGAAGGCATACAAGAGTATACCGAAAGAGACACGCGAAGCTATCGCCAACGAAGTTCGTACCATCGGTGGCGACTACCAGCGTCATTCTGGTGTCCAATGGGTAAATCGTGCTCTCTCTACAACGATGTTCGGTAACGTCGCCTTACAAGGATCACGTTGGGTGGTCGGTAAGATGCATAAGAACCCGATAGCTACCAGCTATCGCCTTATGATGGGAGCTATACTACCCGCGATCTACGGATTGCACTCTATTACTACATCTAGTCCCGAAGCTGCTCATTGGCTATGGAATGTAGAGACAGATGAGCGACGATTGACTGGCTTCTACTTCTGGAACCCTGTTGTAGCAGTCAGACGTGCGATGGGACATACAGAGCCATTCGATAAGTCACAAATCTGGCGCATCAGTCAATCACCAGAACTATTCGCATTCACCATTCCAGTCCTAAACGGTCTCTTGGCACTCGGCTGGCTCAAGCATGTCGGCCTACCAACCGAAGAGGTTTCTAGGGGACGCATCGTACCACCTAATACATCTCGTGATATGCACGCTGTGATCGACGGTATATTCGGTCAATCACTACCGCCACTCAATCTCTTCGGAGGTCTATCAGGACACGAGGTTAAGCCTAGCCACCTACTCTACGGTGAGTCTCCACTACGTAAGATGCCAGAGAACAGAATGTCTGGTGCTAACTCCGACATGATGAGTCCGGGTAGCTCGATCTCTCGTACCTTCTACGATACGATCGGTGCCCTGTACGGTGTCACTGCACAACATGCTGTATCGGCTGTTAACGTAGGTCTCGAAACCATACAGCGTCCTAAGGGTGGCGTCGTTAAGGGTACTGGTGACGCTCTTGAGCACTTTATCACTCAAGAGAAGGCATCGATGACCCACTCTAACATGCTGTTCCCAGACGTAGCACGTAACTTCATCTTCACACCAGTCGCTAAGGAACTTGGCAAGCAGATGCAGACGCTTGCACAGATCAATAAGCAATACTCTAACCAAGACGCAATGAGACGACGCGGCAATACTGTAGATCGCCTACGTAACCAGCCCGGTGTATCAGTCGGGGAAGAGCTAGACGATCCAATGCTGGCCAACATCGTCGGCGAAATACACACTCGTCTATTCTCTGGTCAGATGAACGGTGTCACTAAAGAACGTATCGATGCTCGTGCATTACACGAAGCTGCACAAGTAGGGTCTGCGCCTGATAAGACTCCCAAAGAGAGACACATGCAGGCGCAGCAGACAGCCCTAAAGGTGAACAAGCTCGACAATATGCGTTACACTATTTATCAACAGGTGATGGGTGATCTTGAAAATCGATTTGGAAAGCAGTTTCTTCAGAAATACGGGGCGAAGTTTTCTCCTGAGGCTCTTCTTGCAGCCACGAAGCTGTCGGCTCGTCGTGCGACCCTTCAAGCTCCACAACGGGTGCCCCTGACCCTACCAGGGATGTGATCTTCTTCCATATATCCGGCTGCAATAACTTCGTTGTCGCTACATAGTACGTCGATGGTCTACCGCCACGAGTACCGGACGGGCTGACTATCCATTTCCGTACTGCTCCATACTCAGTCATAGTATCAAGTAGTGCATTGTACTCAACTGCCTTCATTACGTATCGTGTCTTATGGAAGAGGACGTTGTTCTTAATGCCGTCCTTACCAGCCTGTAGCAAGATCTCACGCACCTTGTCGATACCATCGATCATTCGTGTATCAAAGACGCCATCTCTAAAGAGACGCTGACCAGAGTTCTTCGCTACTGATATCGCAATGATACCTAGTTCGATATCGTCCTGCGATATGACGCCTCTCCTATCAGCTAGTGCTACACAAGCAGCAGTGCGTAGTACATGACCGTCTTCTCGGCTCTCGAATGATCGTGAGTAGGCATCCTTACTATACTTCCTTGTCTTGTACCACGTCGCGAAATAGTTCATCGCCTCTGTACTCAAGGTCAGCCGTCTCTGGGAGCGCGCAAACTCCTTCACGGACATCAACCACTCCTTTAAGTTGCTTAACTGCGCTCCTGACTCGCTCGGCCAAGGCATAAGTTTCTTCCGTTGTCCCGAGGAAATAAATAGACAACGTGACGTGAAACCCCCTTCGATCACGGTTGGGTTCATCGCTTGCACTAGCCATTTCTCTGTACTCCCCGATAGTAGTGTGACGAATGGATTTGTTATAGGAAGCATACCATGACTAACACTGCCACCACCGACACGGCGTTCAGGACAGTCGTACAGATCAGTAAATAGAGCAGGTAGTCCCATAGAGTACCCTTCCCGCCCGAAGAATGTGACAAGCTCGCTAACGTTAACAACCACATGACACTTCCCTATCTGTTCACTCCGTTCGGCCATCTCGGCCCACAGCTTCTCAGGCGTAGTCTTGTTCTCTACGATCAGATCGCTCGGATCGAGTACATCTTCAACGACTCTCCGCGCAAAGGAGACAGCGGTACTCTTCCTCGTGATACCGCTCTCCGCACATATGATAATGTACCAGTTAAGGAACACGGGAGCACGCGGTCGATCAATGAAACACTCACGACCAACCGCGGCCCCTATAGTCCATAACGCAGTCCAGAAGTCATACAATGCGGGAGTCTCTTGATCTTTAAGATGCTCCATATAGTACGCAATGTAGCTATCCTTCGGGACCGGGAGTTTCATCTCTTATCTCCTAGTGGGTCCAGATGTATGTATATTAACATGCCGAATAGGTCGTGATGTATAGAATGAACTATATAGTAAGTTTCGCCATCTAGAGAAACGAACTCACCTGTATCTGGTAGTATGTCTAGTGGTCGATTATCAATTTGATGATGATTACCAGGCTCTCGTAGTATGAATATAGTGTCCATCATCTCTTATCTCCTGTACCCTTGATCGTTCCTTCGGTATACCTACGTCTTAGCTTCGCAATGTTCTCACTAGCCACTTCACTCAGCCGCCCGTCAAGTACCAGAACGAGCTGACTAAGATACCAAAGCACATCGCCACACTCGCCAAGTAGATCAGCACGTACAATGTCCCACTGTAAGGCCCCCTTGTTTTCATAGTCGCCTCTCAGGATCTTCTTAACCTTGTTCGCGATCTCCCCCGCTTCGCCACTTAGACCGAGTGCAAGATATTCGAGTGCCTTCTCACTCGGATAGAGTGCCGTCTTCTGTGCATCGATAGCATAGATGTCGAAGTCGTTGTGCAGTTCAGTCTTATCGTTGATCGTTCCATCTTTATACATGTTAGTCCTCCGCGCACTATTGCGCACTAAACATTGATCTCACCCACTTACAACGCTTTGATCTTCTTTATTGTACTCCACCGATGGACACCTTTCTCATCGGGCTGTGACATACCGAGATCAGCCGGTATGATCATCGGCTCCCCTTGCACCATGATCGGTGTCTCGGCCCACTCCTTCATGATAGCAAGGCACGTCTTGGCCTTCGAGATGGGGGCTAGGCCAATCAGCGCGTCGTGTACGTTGAGGCATATCCTCGCGTCCTGGGGCCACCTGTCGTCGTCGTGGCACTGGTAGATGACCTGACTTACCTTATCACCAATCGTACTCTGAGGCTTGAACGCCACTATACTTTCCATCGCCTCATCAGTCAGCCGCTCCATGATCTTGAGTCTCCGTCCAAATGCGTTATATAAGACTCGTGTCTCTTTGACTTCTCTCGCCAGAGAGGCCCACCACTTACGCAGTTCGGGAGTAAGACGATGGTACAGGATGTAGGACTCATGAGCCTTGTGGATCGGGAGGCCGGTCGTCTCGGCCAAACGGTCGGGAGCCATGCGGTAATTCAAGCCATGTCTGCATCTCTTGGCAATGAACCTTATGGTTTTATTCCCCTCTGCATCTTCATCGTTGGTCGGAACATCGTCATACGGTACGTTGAACATGGAGGCTGCGAGCGATCTATGACAATCAAAGTTCCCGTCAATTCGGGCTTGCTCGAAGTCCCTCTTCCAATGGACGATGCCAGCCTCCCACGCCACGTAGCGGGCCTCTGCTTGGCTTAAGTCGAAGTACACGAAACAGTAGCCGTCATCAGCGATGAACATTTGCTTCGCTCGTGACGGCTGATTTTGTAAGTTCATTCCACTTCCGATGAGCGTCTTGGCCGAAGAGAGACGACCTGGGGCGGCTTGAGTTCCTGTTTGTCTCCACTCGCACCGCATTCTTTGATCTTCGTCGATTTCGCTTTCCGCATAGGTCGAGAGGAACTTGTGTTCTTTTGCCCAAATGTCGTGAGACCTAAGAACTGCTTTAGATTGTTCAGATGTACGAGGGTGGTCAAACATTCTCTTTCTATTTGCAGCATCAGTAGACGTTCCGCGTCCGACAAGACGTAATCGCTGGAAGTAGAGTTCTGTGTTGTCTTTGTACGAGCTAGGATTGGGTGCGAATGTATCATCTCCTGTAGCTTCCTTCGCTCGTGCGTGAAACCCTCGCAAGAGTGCCGCAACATCTTCACCAAGTTCCGTCGCAATCTTGTTTTTAAGGTCGGCATCGATCTTTACTCCACCTACGGTCATTCGCACTAAGTGGTGCTGAAGACGCATTATGTGTTCATAGAAGAATTTCTCTAAGTCTTGCTGGCGTAGCTCGACGGCAAGTCGCTCTTGTACCGCACGAGTAATGCAAACATCGGTGATGTTGTAATTCCAGAACAAGTCAATGTCACCCTTATCACGCCATTCGACTCTCTCATCCTTGTAATACGGATGCGTCGTGTAT
>Ga0105252_10000772_pt1 | contig 17318 bp, 17 predicted proteins | sample EasRivMeERMZT100_FD_89675 | JGI IMG/M metagenome (GOLD analysis project Ga0105252, IMG submission 89675) | Soil microbial communities from meander-bound floodplain in the East River, Colorado, USA - East River MetaG ERMZT100 | ecosystem: Environmental > Terrestrial > Soil > Floodplain | place... | reverse complement strand
TGGCGCAGTCACGGCAGGAGGGGCGGTTCGTCATCTACGCCGCCAACTTCGACACCATGATCGGCCTGGTCGCATTCCTTACCGAGAACTGCTGCGGCGGCAAGGCCTGCGTGCCGGCCCGCCCGCCTGCGCCAACTGCAAAGAGGAAGAAAGCTGCATGAAGCGCCATGCCTATAACGTGCTTTTCCTCTGTACTGGCAACTCGGCGAGGTCCATTCTTGCCGAGGCCTGGCTCAATGCGGCGGGTAAGGGCCGGTTCAAGGCCTATAGCGCCGGCAGCCGGCCGGCGGGCCGGGTCAACCCTTATGCGATCGAGCTCCTGCAGAAGTACCGCCTCGACACCGCGGAACTGCGCTCCAAGAGCTGGGATGAGTTCGCGCAGCCTGGCGCGCCGAAGATGGATTTCGTATTCACCGTATGCGACAACGCCGCGGGCGAGGTTTGCCCTGTCTGGCCCGGGCGGCCTGTCAGCGCGCATTGGGGTGTTGACGATCCCGCCGCGGACGGGGGTTCGGCGGAGGACAAGCGCAAAGCCTTCCTGCGCGCGTACGTCGAGTTGAGCGCGCGCATCAGCAGCTTCGTCAGTCTACCGCTGGACAAGCTCGACCGGCTCGTGCTCGAGAAGAAGTTGAACGAAATCGGTGCCACGGGCAGCACGCCCGTGGAGTCCTGAGGGCGCCGGCAATGCACCGGGATCCGGGCGCATTGGAGGCAGCCAGGGCGTTGAACGCCGGCTGCCATTGCGTCAAGGTCGATGTGGCGGCGCTGCGGCGTGCGGTGGAGGCGCGTTTGCAGTCTGCCGGATTGCCGGGCGAACTCGCCGCGAGCCACCCGCACCTGTTCTCGCGGGTTCCCGTGTTCCTGTCCGGAGCGCACGCGCGGCGCATGGCCGACACGGTGAAAGCGGTCGAGGCGGCGGTGGCGCTGCCCGCCTACCGTGATGCCGTGCTGGACCGGTCGCCGGAGATCGCGCGCCATGACTCCGGTACGCGGGGCGCCTTTCTCGGCTTCGACTTCCACCTCTCGGAGAGCGGCCCGAAGCTGATCGAGATCAACACCAACGCGGGCGGGGGACTGCTGGCCGCCATGCTGGGCGATGCCGCGACCTCGTGCTGTGGATCGGCGGCGGCTGGCGGAGGCGACACCGGCCGGTTCGAGAGGCAGGCCATCGAGATGCTGGATGCGGAGTGGCGGCACGCGGGCCGCAGCGGCCAGCCGCGCGCGATCGCCATTGTGGACGAGGCCCCGGGGAGCCAGTATCTCTATCCCGAATTCCTGCTGATGCAAAGCGCATTGCTTCGGGCCGGCAGGGTGGCGGTGATCACGGCGCCGCATGCATTGGCACTGCGGGACGGGGAACTGTATGCCGGTGACTTGCAGGTAGACCTGGTCTACAACCGGCTGACCGACTTCGCGCTCGAAGCTGCCGCGCACCGGGGGTTGCGCGATGCCTATCTCGGTGGCAATGCGGTGGTGACGCCCAACCCGCGCGCTCACGCCCTGTACGCCGACAAGCGTGCCCTGGCGCTGCTCGGCGATGCGGCCTGGCTGCGTGACATGGGGCTGGATCCCGCCTGGGCGGAGTTGCTCGGCGAGGTGGTGCCTGGAACGGAGGTGGTCAACGCCGCGGATGGCCGCCGGCTGTGGCAACAGCGCAGGAGTCTCTTCTTCAAGCCTTTCGCTGGCTATGGCAGCCGGGGCGCTTACCGCGGCGACAAGCTGACGCGCCGCGTATTCGAGCAGATCCTGGAAGGCGGCTACGTGGCGCAGGATCTGGTGCCGCCGGGCGAGCGTGTTCTGACAAAGGACAGCTCTCCCCTGAAGTTCGACGTGCGGAATTTCGCGTATGCCGGCGGGGTGCAGTTGCTCGCAGCCAGGCTCTGGCAGGGACAGACCACCAATTTCCGCTCCGAGGGTGGCGGCTTCGCACCGGTGCTGGTGATTCCGTGAGCGCCGGCACGGCGCCCATGAACCTGTTCGAGCGCTGGTTGACGCTGTGGGTGGCCCTGTGCATTGTCGCGGGCATCGTGCTCGGCCAGTACTTTCCAGCGCCGTTCAAGCTACTCGGCGGCCTGGAGTTTGCCCGGGTCAACCTGCCGGTCGGTGTGCTGATCTGGGTCATGATCGTGCCGATGCTGCTGAAGATCGATTTCGGCGCACTGCACCAGGTCCGGCGGCACGCGCGGGGCATCGGCATCACGCTCATCGTCAACTGGCTGGTCAAGCCGTTTTCGATGGCGTTTCTGGGTTGGCTGTTCATACGCCACCTGTTCGCTCCGTGGCTGCCCGCGGAACAGCTCGACAGCTATATCGCCGGGCTCATCCTGCTTGCCGCCGCGCCGTGCACGGCAATGGTGTTTGTCTGGAGCCGTCTGACAAACGGCGATCCGTACTTCACGCTGTCCCAGGTTGCGCTGAACGACGCGGTCATGGTGTTCGCGTTTGCTCCCATCGTCGCGCTGTTGCTCGGAGTTGCATCGATCGCGGTGCCATGGGATACGCTGCTGGCGTCGGTTGTTCTCTACATCGTGATCCCGCTGATCCTGGCGCAACTGTGGCGCAATCGGCTGCTCGCGCGCAGCCAGGCGGCGCTCGACGCCACGCTTGCGCGCATGCAGCCGTGGTCGACCGGTGCGCTGCTCGCGACGCTGGTGCTGTTGTTCGCGTTTCAGGGCGATGCCATCGTCACGCAGCCGCTCATCATCGCGCTGCTCGCCGTGCCCATCCTGATCCAGGTGATCTTCAATTCGTCGCTGGCCTACTGGCTCAACCGCGTCGCCGGCGAGAAGCACAGCGTCGCCGGTCCCTCGGCGCTGATAGGCGCATCGAACTTCTTCGAGCTGGCCGTTGCGGCGGCAATCAGCCTGTTCGGCTTCGAGTCCGGTGCCGCGCTGGCCACCGTCGTTGGCGTGTTAATCGAGGTGCCGGTGATGCTGCTGGTGGTGAAAGTCGTCAACGCGAGCCGGAACTGGTACGAGGCCGGCGGCGCCGTTCACCGGTGATCCGCCTGCCGGACCGTTCGACTGAATCATGTCGTATGTAGCTCGGCGAACCGATCGAGTTCGGCCTCATCGACACGATCTGCATCAAGTCGAAGCACAAGCACGCAGTATAGCGGGCCGTTTTGACTACGCCGTGGTCGCCCATATCCTCCCAATCTGAGCATGCCGGGAGCGCGCCCGGCGTTTTCTTTTGGATTCAAGATGCTGCAATGCCGCAGCCGCAGCGGGCTGCGTTGACCCTGCCGCCCAATCACCTGTAAAATTCAACGGTTTAGGTCGGCCTGGCGGGTCATGCGCGTCAAGTTGGTAGCAGGCAACTGGAAGATGAATGGCAACCTGGCCTCCGGCCAGGCGTTGCTCAAGGCCATCCTGCCGCCGCTCGCCGCCCTCAACCGGGCGCGTTACGCGGTGTGCGCCCCTTTTCCGTACCTCGTCGCTGTAGGGCAGTCCCTGCGCGGGTCGAATGTCGCTCCCGGCGCGCAGGACCTGTGTCAGTTCGATGATGGCGCCTATACCGGCGGGGTTTCGGGCGCGATGCTGGCGGATTGCGGTTGCCATTACGTGATCGTGGGGCATTCGGAGCGCCGCGGCGTGTTCGGGGAAACGGACGAGGTGGTGGCGCTCAAGTACGCCCAGGCAGTGAAGCACGGGTTGACCCCGATTCTGTGCGTGGGCGAGACGTTGGCCGAGCGGGAGGCGGGGGTGACCGAGACGGTGGTGTCCCGCCAGCTCGATGCCGTGATGCGGCGGTGCGGAACCGACGCGCTGGCGCGGGGCGTCATCGCCTACGAGCCGGTGTGGGCGATAGGCACCGGCAAGACGGCCACTCCGCAGCAGGCGCAGGCGGTGCACGCGTTCATCCGCGGCCGCATCGCCGGCGCTGACCGCAGGCTGGCGGAGGTGCCGGTGCTCTACGGCGGCAGCGTCAAGGGGAGCAACGCGGCACAGTTGTTCGCCATGCCGGACGTGGATGGAGGGCTTATCGGGGGCGCGTCCCTGGTAGGCGATGAATTCGTGGCGATCTGCCGTGCTGCGCAGGGCGCCGAAGAAACGGTGAGAGCATAAATGGAAACTCTGGTTCTGGTGATACACGTGCTGGCGGCACTCACACTGGTCGGGTTGGTCCTGCTGCAGCACGGTAAGGGCGCCGATGTCGGCGCCGCCTTCGGCAGCGGATCCGCCGGTAGCGTGTTCGGTTCCGCAGGTTCGGCCAATTTTCTGAGCCGCGCTACGGCGATCCTGGCGACTGTGTTTTTCCTGACCAGCATGGGACTGACTTTCTTCTCGATGCAGAAAACCGAACTCAAGGGCGTGATGGGGAAGCAGCCGGCAACCCAGGATAAGTCCCTGCCGGAGCAAATACCGCCTGCCGCCCCCGCGGGGCAGGTTGCGCCGGAAAGCAAGGCCGCTCCCTCCGGGGACCCGGGTTCGAAGGCGCGGGACATTCCGAAATGATGAATGATGAATGATGAATGATGAATGACTAGGGGCGTGGATCTCGTGCATTTATTCCGCATTCATCATTCCGCATTCATCATTGGATTTTTTGCCGACGTGGTGGAATTGGTAGACACACCATCTTGAGGGGGTGGCGGCGTAAGCCGTGAGAGTTCGAATCTCTCCGTCGGCACCAGATGCAGGACTGAGGATTGAGCTAATAGGATTGTGGGAACTACCGTCAAGCGCAAAGTCGATCTCAATGGTGCCTACTCAATCCTCAATCCTCGATCCTCGACCCTAGAACTTCCATGCTCGAAAGCTACTTCCCGATCCTGATGTTCATTCTGGTGGGTATCGCCTTCGGGGCGGTGCCGATCGTCCTCGGAGGCGGCCTGAGCCGCCTGCTCGGTGTGCACCGCCCGGACGCTGAAAAGCTCTCGCCCTACGAGTGCGGCTTCGAGGCGTTCGAGGACGCGCGCATGAAATTCGATGTGCGCTACTACCTGGTGGCCATCCTGTTCATCCTGTTCGACCTCGAAATAGCCTTTCTCTTCCCGTGGGCCGTCGTGCTGCAGGAAATCGGCTTCTTCGGCTTCATGGCGATGATGGTATTCCTTGGCATACTAATTATCGGCTTCATCTATGAATGGAAGAAGGGAGCGTTGGAGTGGGAGTAGCGACGCGAGACGCGGAGCAGGGGCCCCGGTTTCCGGGGATGCGACCGGTGAGCGGCGCAGGGCGCCGATACGACGGTTCGATATTTTCGATGTGTGGGCCGAGGCGCCGGACGCGAGACGCGGAGCAGGGGCCCCGGTTTCCGGGGATGCGACCGGTGAGCGGCGCAGGGCGCCGACACCGGCATCCTGTATTTGTCTGTGCCATCGACGCATCGGAGGCGGCGGGCACGTTGTAATGAGGTGATCAATGGGCGCGATCGAGACCATCACTGAACGAGGTTTTGTCACGACGACGGCGGACGCGCTCATCAACTGGACGCGCACCGGTTCGCTGTGGCCGATGACGTTCGGCCTCGCCTGCTGTGCGATCGAGATGATGCACACGGGCGCGTCGCGCTACGACCTCGACCGCTTCGGTATCGTCTTCCGGCCCAGCCCCCGGCAGTCCGACGTGATGATCATTGCCGGCACGCTGTGCAACAAGATGGCGCCGGCGCTGCGCAAGGTCTACGATCAGATGGCGGAGCCGCGCTGGGTCATCTCGATGGGATCATGCGCGAATGGCGGCGGTTATTATCATTACTCCTATTCAGTGGTCCGCGGCTGCGATCGCATCGTGCCGGTCGATATTTACGTGCCCGGCTGTCCACCGACTGCCGAAGCGTTGCTCTACGGCATCATTCAGCTGCAAAACAAGATCAAGCGCACCAATACGATTGCACGCTAAATGACGCCGCGCACTGCAGTTCTCGTCGAGACCGTCAAGGCCGCGCTGGGCGGCAGGATCGCCGACATCGCGGCGGCGCTGGGCGAGGTCACGTTGACCATCAGGGCCGTGGACCTGATCGAGGCCATGACCCTGTTGCGTGACCGGCCTGAGCTGCGATTCGAGCAGTTGATCGATGTGTGCGGCGTGGACTACGGCAGTTTTGGCAAAGCAGCGTGGGACGGAGAGCCTTCAGAGAGTGGAGCGCGCCCGCGTTTCGCTATCGTCTACCACCTGTTGTCGCTCGCCAACAATTGGCGTTTGCGGGTGCGCGCGTTTGCCGACGACGACGAAATGCCGGTCATCGAATCGATCATCAACATCTGGCCCTCGGCCAACTGGTTCGAACGCGAGGCGTTCGATCTTTACGGCATCGTCTTCACCGGCCACCCGGATCTGCGCCGTATCCTTACCGACTACGGTTTCATCGGCCATCCGTTCCGCAAGGATTTCCCGCTCTCGGGCAACGTCGAGATGCGCTACGACCCCGACCAGCAGCGCGTGGTCTACCAGCCGGTCACCATCGAGCCGCGCGAGATCGTGCCGCGCGTGATCCGCGTGGAGAACTACGCCGATGTCGAACCCAAGAAAGGCTGAACGCCATTCCGCCCAGGGGCGGCATGGCTTAACTTGCCAGGGCAAGTTAGCCTTCACTGAAACTCGCTGCGCTCGTTTTGGGCCGGGTAGCGAGTTGTTGAGGTCCAAAATCCATGGCTGAAATTCGTAACTACACCATGAATTTTGGACCTCAACATCCGGCGGCGCACGGCGTGCTGCGTCTCGTGCTCGAGCTCGATGGCGAGGTCATCCAGCGTGCCGATCCGCACATCGGATTGCTGCATCGCGCCACCGAAAAGCTCGCCGAGCACCGGACCTATCTCCAGACGGTGCCGTACATGGACCGGCTCGACTACACCACCATGATCTGCAACGAGCACGCCTACATCCTGGCTATCGAGAAGCTGCTCGGGATCGAAGTGCCGCTTCGCGCCCAGTATATCCGCGTGATGTTCGACGAGATTACGCGTGTCCTGTCGCACCTCTTCGCGCTTGCCGCGCATGGTCTGGACCTTGGGGCGATGACGGTATTCCTCTACTGCTTTCGTGAACGCGAGGACTTGGTCGACGTTTACGAGGCAGTCACCGGGGCGCGCATGCATGCCGCCTACTACCGGCCTGGCGGTGTCTACCGCGACCTGCCGGACGCGATGCCGCAATACACGGCTTCCAAGTTCCACGGCAAGCGCGCGTTCGACGAGATGAACCGCAATCGCCAAGGATCGGTACTCGATTTCATCGAAGACTTCACCGAGCGCTTCCCCAGGTGCGTGGACGAGTATGAAACGCTGCTGACGGAAAACCGCATCTGGAAACAACGCACGGTCGGCATCGGCGTGGTTTCGCCGGAGCGCGCCAAGGCGCTTGGTTTTACCGGCCCGATGCTGCGCGGCTCGGGCGTCGAATGGGACCTGCGCAAGAAACAGCCGTACGAGGTATATGACCGGCTCGACTTCGATATTCCGGTCGGTGTAAACGGCGACTGCTACGACCGTTACCTGGTGCGCATCGAGGAGATGCGACAGTCGAATCGCATTATCAGGCAGTGCGTGGACTGGCTGCGCGGGAACCCCGGGCCGGTGATCACGGACGACCACAAGATCGCCCCGCCCTCGCGCGTCGCGATGAAGGCCAACATGGAGGAGCTGATCCATCACTTCAAGCTTTTCACCGAGGGCATGCATGTGCCGCCCGGCGAGGCGTACGCCGCAGTGGAGCACCCCAAGGGCGAGTTCGGTATCTATATCGTCTCCGACGGTGCCAACAAGCCGTATCGAATGAAGATCCGCTCCCCCAGCTTTACGCATCTTTCCGCCATGGACGAGTTGTCGAAGGGGCACATGCTTGCGGACGTGGTGGCGATCATCGGCACCTTCGAAATCGTTTTCGGCGAGATCGACCGGTAATGAACGCGCCGCTGACTCTTTCGCCCGACGCGCTTGCCCGGATCGACCAGGCGGTAGCCAAGTACCCGCCCGACCAGAAGCAGTCGGCGGTGATGGCGGCGCTGACTGTCGCGCAGGACGAGAAGGGCTGGCTTTCGACCGAGACCATGGATTTCGTCGCCCACTACCTCGGCATGCCGCCGATCGCGGTCTACGAGGTCGCCTCGTTCTACACGATGTATGACATCAAGCCGGTCGGCCGGTACAAGCTGACGGTCTGCACCAACCTGCCGTGCGCGCTGCAGGGCGCGAACATCGCCGCGGAGCACCTCAAGAAAAAGCTCGGTATCGGTTTCGGCGAGACCACGTCCGATGGCAGCTTCACGCTGCGGGAAGGCGAGTGCATGGGCGCGTGCGGCGACGCGCCGGTGGTGCTGATGAACAACAAGCGGATGCTGTGCGCCATGACTCCGGGCAAGCTCGACGCGCTGTTGAAGGATCTGGACGGGAGTTCACGCTGATGGGACTGCCCGTACCCCCGTTCGCGACGGACCTGTTCGGCCCCGAGGCGATCATCATGAAGGGGCTCGACGGCCTCAACTGGCGCCTCAAGGATTACGAGGCGCGCGGCGGTTACCGGGCGCTGAAGAAGATCCTGGGCGAGAAGGTCGCGCCCGAGACGATCATCGCCGAGGTCAAGAAGTCGGCGCTGCGCGGACGCGGCGGCGCCGGCTTCCCGACCGGTCTCAAGTGGAGTTTCATGCCGCGCCGGTATCCGGGCGCCAAGTACCTGGTGTGCAACTCCGACGAGGGCGAGCCCGGCACCTTCAAGGACCGGGACATCCTGCGCTATAACCCCCACAGCGTGATCGAAGGCATGATCATTGCCGGCTACGCGATGGGCACCCCGGTCGGCTACAACTACATCCACGGTGAAATCTGGGAGGTCTACGAACGCTGCGAGGAAGCGCTGGCGGAGGCGCGCGCGGCGGGCTATCTTGGCCGGAACATCTTCGGTTCGGATTTCAGTTTCGAGCTCTACAACCATCACGGCTACGGCGCCTACATCTGCGGCGAGGAGACCGGGCTGCTGGAATCACTCGAAGGCAAGAAGGGCATGCCCCGCTTCAAGCCGCCGTTTCCCGCGAGCTACGGCCTCTACGGCAAGCCCACCACTATCAACAATACCGAGACCTTCGCTGCCGTGCCCTGGATCATCCTCAACGGGGGCGATGCCTTCCTCGGCCTCGGCAAGCCCAACAACGGCGGCACCAAGATCTTCTCGGTGTGCGGCGACGTGGCGCGCCCCGGCAATTTCGAGGTCAAGCTCGGCACGCCGTTCGCCAGGCTGCTGGAGATGGCGGGCGGCATGAGGGGCGGGCGCAGGCTCAAGGCCTGCATCCCCGGCGGCTCCTCCATGCCGGTGCTGCCGGCCGACGTCATGATGAGCACCGACATGGACTACGACTCCATTGCCAAGGCGGGCTCGATGCTCGGCTCCGGCGCGGTCATCATCATGGACGACTCGCGTTGCATGGTGCGCTCGCTGCTGCGGCTGTCGTATTTCTATTTCGAGGAGTCGTGCGGGCAGTGCACGCCGTGCCGCGAGGGTACAGGCTGGCTCTACCGCATGGTGGACCGCATCGAGCACGGCAAGGGGCGCACGGAAGACCTGGATTTGCTGCTCAACGTCTCCGATAACATCGCCGGGCGCACCATCTGCGCGCTGGGTGATGCGGCGGCGTTGCCGGTGAAAAGCTTCATCAAGCACTTCCGCGACGAATTCGTGCATCACATCGAGCACAAGAAGTGCCTGGTGCCGGACTATGTCTGAGTGATGCGTGATGCGTGATGGGTGATGAGTGACGAGTGACGAATGACGGATCGCCAATGGTCGAGATCGAGCTAGACGGAAAGAAGATGGAAGTCGCGGAAGGGGCGACGATCATGGACGCCGCCAACCAGGCGGGCATCTACGTGCCGCACTTCTGCTACCACCGCAAGCTGTCGATCGCGGCCAACTGCCGCATGTGCCTGGTGGAGGTGGAGAAGGCGCCGAAGCCGCTGCCGGCGTGCGCGACGCCGGTCACCAAGGGCATGAAGGTTTACACGCACTCGGAACAGGCAGTGAACGCGCAAAAGGGCGTGATGGAGTTTCTCCTCATCAACCACCCGCTCGACTGCCCGATTTGCGACCAGGGCGGCGAGTGCCAGCTGCAGGACCTGGCGGTGGGTTACGGCGCGAGCGGCTCGCGCTACGAGGAACCGAAGCGCGTCGTCACCAACAAAAACCTCGGCCCGTTGATTTCGACCGACATGACGCGCTGCATCCACTGCACGCGCTGCGTGCGCTTCGGGCAGGAGATCGCGGGCGTCATGGAGCTCGGCATGATCGGCCGCGGCGAGCACGCGGAGATCATCACCTTCATTGGCAAGACGGTGGATTCGGAACTGTCCGGCAACGCCATCGACCTGTGCCCGGTGGGCGCGCTCACCTCCAAGCCCTTCCGCTACAGCGCGCGTAACTGGGAACTCACGCGCAAACCCGCGGTGAGTCCGCATTGCGGCCTGGGCTCGAACCTGACGGTGGAGGTCAAGCAGAACCGCGTCATGCGCGTGCTGCCGCGCGAGAACGAAGCGATCAACGAGTGCTGGCTTTCCGACAAGGACCGCTACTCGTACGAGGGACTCAACTCCGAACAGCGGCTCGCCCGGCCCATGCTCCGGCAGGGCGGGACGTGGAAGGAGGTCGAGTGGCAGGTGGCGCTCGACTTCGTGGCCAAGGAACTGAAACGCATCAAGGGCAGTTGCGGACCCTCCAGTATTGGATCTCTGGCGACGCCACATCAGACACTGGAGGAGCTCTTCCTGTTGGGAAAACTCGCCCGCGAGTTTTCCTCAGGCAACGTGGACTTCCGCCTGCGCCAGTCGGATTTCAGCGCCGCTGGCAAGCTGGCGGGCGCGCCCTGGCTCGGCATGAAGGTGGCCGACATCGGCAAACTCGACCGCGCGCTGGTGATTGGCAGCACCTTGTGCAAGGACCATCCGCTCATCGCGCACCGGCTGCGGCAGGCCGCGAAGCGAGTCGCCCAGTTGAACTTCATCAACCCGTTCGACGACGAGTTGCTGATGCGAGTGGCGAACAAGGCGGTCGTAGCGCCTGCCGCCATGCCCGCCATGCTGGCGCAGGTGGTCCGCTCCGCGGCGGAGCAGAAGGGGGTTCCGGTTCCGGAAGGCGTGCGCGGTGTCACCGTCACCGATGCCGCGCAGCGCATCGCGGCGAGCCTGGTTTCCGGCAAGGACGTCGCCGTGTTCCTCGGCAACCTCGCCCAGCATCACCCGCATGCTGCGCGGTTGCACCTGCTGGCGCAGGCGCTGGCGGAAGTAACGGGCGCGCGCTTCGGTTTCCTCGGCGAAGCCGCCAACAGCGTTGGCGGCTTTATCGCAGGCTGCGTGCCGACGGGCTCAGCGCCGGGGAAGAACGCCCGTCAGATGCTCGATGAGCCGCTCAAGGCGTACCTGTTGCTCGGCGTGGAAGCCGAGCTGGACACCTACGATCCGCGACAGGCGGTCGCGGCGATGAAGGCCGCGGAGCTGGTGGTGGCGATGAGCCCGTATCAGCACGGGGCGACGGAGTACGCGCACGTGCTGCTGCCGATCGTGCCCTTTACCGAGACTGCCGGGACCTTTGTCAGCACCGAGGGTGCGGTGCAGAGCTTCGAGGGCGTGGTGCGGCCGTTGGGCGAGGCGCGCCCGGGCTGGAAAGTGCTGCGCGTGCTGGGCAATCTGCTCGGGTTACCGGGTTTCGACCATGACAGTGCCGAGGACGTGAGGCGGGAAGCGTTAGGCGGGGGGAGCATAGTTGCCATGCTGGACAATCACCTGCTGGATGCGCGCGTTGACGCGGTCGCGCCGATGCTGGCGAGCGGTATCCAGCGCATCGCAGAGGTTCCCATCCATGCGGCGGATGCAATCGTGCGCCGCGCCCGCTCCCTGCAGCAGACGCGGGACGGAGCGGCCCCCGTTGCCCGCATGAACCGGGCGTTGTTCGAGAAGCTCGGACTGCGGGAGGGGGATTGCGTGAGGGTGAGGCAGGGCGCCGGCGCGGCGCTGGTTGCTGCGCTGATAGATGACAGGCTGCCCGAAAGTTGCGTCCGGCTGGCCGCGGCGCGCCCCGAGACCGCGCAACTGGGCGCCCTGTTCGGAGAGATCGAGGTCGAGCGCGTGCCCGTGCAGCAGAAGGTGGCGGTGTGATGTTCGACGCGCTGCTCGCCTACCCGCAAGCCTGGCTCGGTCCGTTGTGGCCGGTGGTGTGGACGCTTGCCAAGATCGTCGCCATCGTGCTGCCCCTGATGATCTGCGTCGCGTACCTGACGCTCGCCGAGCGCAAGGTGATCGGCTGGATGCAGGTCCGCATCGGGCCGAACCGGGTGACGTTCTTCGGCATATCCTGGCTCGGCGGGCTCGCCCAGCCGATCGCCGACGGCCTCAAGCTGCTGGTGAAGGAGATCATCGTCCCCACCGGCGCCAGCAAGTTCCTGTTCATCCTGGCGCCCATCATGGCGATTACCCCGGCGCTGGCGGCGTGGGCGGTGATTCCGTTCAGCCCGGAGCTCCTGCTCACGGACATCGATGCCGGGCTGCTCTACGTCATGGCGATCACCTCGATGGGCGTCTACGGCATCATCATTGCCGGCTGGGCCTCCAATTCGAAGTACGCATTCCTCGGCGCGCTGCGCTCCGCGGCGCAGATGGTGTCGTACGAGCTGGCGATGGGCTTCGCGCTGGTGTGCGTGCTGATGGCTTCGCAGAGCCTGAACCTGGGCGAGATCGTGCGCATGCAGGACGGCGGCTGGGGGCTCTTCAACTGGTTCTGGATACCGTTGTTCCCGATCTTCCTGGTGTACCTCATTTCCGGCGTGGCGGAGACCAACCGCGCGCCGTTCGACGTCGCCGAGGGCGAGTCGGAGATCGTCGCCGGCTTCCACGTCGAGTACTCCGGCATGGCGTTCGCCGTGTTCTTCCTCGCCGAATACGCGAACATGATCCTGATCTCGACGCTGGCCTCGATCATGTTCCTCGGGGGCTGGCTCTCGCCGGTGCCCGACGCGTTGGCATCCGGGGTGGGACTGCCCTGGCTCGCAGCTGACGGCTTCATCTGGCTCGGCGCCAAGGTGGCGTTCCTGCTGTTCTGCTTCCTGTGGTTCCGCGCCACGTTCCCGCGTTACCGCTACGACCAGATCATGCGGCTCGGCTGGAAGGTGTTCCTGCCGCTCACCATCGCCTACATCGTGGTGCTGGGCGCCTGGATGCAGACCCCGCTGTGGATATGGTGGAAATGATGGTCGAGGACATCCGCAATTTCTTCAGATCCTTCCTGCTCGTCGAGCTGGTGAAGGGCATGGCGCTGACCGGCCGCCACCTGTTCGCGCGCAAGATCACCGTGCAGTTTCCGGAGGAGAAGACGCCGCAGAGCCCGCGCTTCCGCGGGCTGCACGCGCTGCGCCGCTACCCCAACGGCGAGGAACGCTGTATCGCCTGCAAACTGTGCGAGGCGGTATGCCCGGCGCTCGCCATCACCATCGAGTCCGAGCAGCGCAATGACGGAACGCGCCGCACCACGCGCTACGACATCGACCTCACCAAGTGCATTTTCTGCGGCTTCTGCGAGGAGTCGTGCCCGGTGGACTCGATCGTCGAAACGCGCATCCTGGAATATCACGGCGAGCAGCGGGGCGACCTCATCTATACCAAGCCGATGCTGCTCGCCATCGGCGATGCCTACGAAGACGAGATCGCGAAGGATCGCGCGGACGACGCGGCCTACCGCTAGTGAACGGTAATCGGTAAACAGTAAACGGTGAAAAACAGGGCATGAGCGAGGGTAAAGCAGGTGGCGGGGATGTTCCGTTCACCGTTCACCGTTCACAGGAACAGCAATGACTTTCAGCGAACTCGTTTTCTACTCCTTCTCCGCGATCCTGGTGTTCGCGGCACTGCGCGTGATCACCGCGCGCAACCCGGTGCACGCGGCTCTCTACCTGGTGCTTGCGTTCTGCACGTCCGCGGCGATCTGGGTGCAACTGCAGGCCGAGTTCCTCGCCATCGCGCTGGTCCTGGTGTACGTGGGCGCGGTGATGGTGCTGTTCCTGTTCGTGGTGATGATGCTGGACATCAACCTGACGCGGCTGCGCGAGGGCTTCTGGAGCTACCTCCCGCTCGGCGCCTTCGTCGCGCTGCTGGTGGTCGTCGAAATGGTCTACGTGCTGGTCGACCGCTACGCCGGACTCTACGACATGCCGTCGCCGCCGCCGCTGGGCGCGGGCTACAGCAACACCAAGGAACTGGGCCGCCTGATCTACACGGAGTACGTCTACCCGTTCGAGATCGCCGCCGTGATCCTGTTGGTGGCGATCGTCTCGGCGATCGCGCTGACGCTGCGCCGCCGCAAGGAAACGAAGTACATGGACCCGGCACAGCAGATCGGCGTGCGCCGCAAGGACCGCGTCCGCCTCGTCTCCATGCGAGCCGAGCGGACGGGCGAGGAGAGAGGGGAGAGGAGAGAGACGTGAAAGGCTTGCGTGCCTGGCTGTGGCTTGCCCCTATCGCCTATCGCCTCTCGCCTCACCGCGCACGGAGGTGCGCGTGATTTCGCTGTCGCATTACCTGGTGCTGGGCGCGGTGCTGTTCGCGATCGCCATCATCGGCATTTTTCTCAACCGCAAGAACATGATCGTTCTGCTGATGGCGATCGAGCTGATGCTGCTCGCCGTCAACATGAACTTCGTGGCGTTTTCGTACTATCTCGACGATCCCTCCGGCCAGATCTTCGTGTTTTTTATCCTGACGGTGGCTGCGGCAGAGTCGGCGATAGGCCTGGCCATCCTGGTGGCGCTGTTCCGCAACCTCAACACCATCAACGTCGACGATCTCGACAGCCTGAAAGGATGAGAGGAGTGAGGCGAAAGACGAGAGGCGTCACCACGCTGTGCCGCGAGGGGCAGGGGCTTGCTCCTTTCCCCTCTCTCCTCTCTTCTCTCGCTCTGGATCGGGCATGACAAGAATGCAACTGCTGTATCTGGTAGTTCCGTTGGCGCCCCTCGTGGGCGCGATCGTGGCCGGCCTGTTCGGCTGGGCCATCGGTCGCCGCGCCGCGCATTGGATAACCATCCTGCTGATGATCGTCTCGACCCTCGCCGCGGGCGCGGTGTTCCTCGACGTGCTGGACGGCAACACCTGGAACGGAGCGGTCTACACCTGGCTTGCATCGGGCAACGTCCGCTTCGAGATCGGATTCCTGATCGACCGGCTCTCCGCCACCATGATGCTGGTGGTGACTTTTGTTTCGCTGATGGTGCACATCTACACCATCGGCTACATGGCCGACGACCCCGGCTACCAGCGCTTCTTCTCCTACATTTCGCTGTTCACCTTCTCGATGCTGATGCTGGTGTCGGCAAACAACTTCCTGCAGCTGTTCTTCGGCTGGGAGGCAGTGGGCCTGGTGTCGTACCTGCTGATCGGCTTCTGGTTCACGCGGCCGACTGCGATCTATGCCAGCCTGAAGGCGTTCCTGGTCAACCGCGTCGGCGATTTCGGTTTCCTGCTCGGCATCGCCCTGGTCCTGATGTACTTCGGCACGCTGCACTACGAGCCGGTGTTCGCGACGGCGAAGACGCTTGCCGGCAACACCATCGAGATCATTCCCGGCGCGGCGTGGTCGCTGATGACGGTGATTTGCCTGCTGCTGTTCGTGGGCGCCATGGGCAAGAGCGCGCAGTTCCCGCTGCACGTGTGGCTGCCGGACTCCATGGAGGGCCCGACGCCGATCTCGGCGCTGATCCACGCGGCGACCATGGTGACCGCCGGCATCTTCATGGTGGCGCGCATGTCGCCGCTGTTCGAGCTGTCGGACACGGCGTTGTCGGTGGTGATGGTGGTCGGCGCCATCACCGCGTTCTTCATGGCGCTGATCGCGACGGTGGTCTACGACATCAAGCGCGTGATCGCCTACTCGACGCTGTCGCAACTGGGTTACATGACCGTGGCGCTCGGCGCTTCGGCCTACTCGGTGGGCATCTTCCACCTGGTCACCCACGCCTTTTTCAAGGCGGTGCTGTTCCTCGGCGCCGGCTCGGTCATCATCGCGCTCCACCACGAGCAGGACATGCGCAGGATGGGCGGGCTGCGCAAGTACCTGCCGATCACCTACGTCACGATGCTGATCGGCGCGCTCGCCAATGCCGGTTTGCCGCCGTTCGCGGGCTTCTTCTCCAAGGACACCATCATCGAAGCGGTGCACGCCTCGCAGGTGCCCGGAGCGGGGTTTGCCTACCTGGCGACGCTGTTCGGCGTGCTGGTCGGCGGCTTCTATTCGTTCCGGCTGATCTTCTACACCTTCCACGGCAGGGAGCGCTTCAACGACCCGCACCATCCCGACGTGAAGGAGCTGGAGGCCGAGCGGGCGGCTGCGGCGAAACTCGAGGCGGCGCACGACGACCATGGCCATGACAAGCAGCTCCACGATGATCACGTCCACAATGACCACGGCCATGCACCGCACGAGTCGCCGGCGGTGGTAACGGTGCCGCTGATCCTGCTCGCCATCCCGTCGGTGTGCGCCGGCTGGGTGATCGGGACTTTCCTCTACGGCAACTACTTCGGCGACTCGATTTACTTTTCGCCGCAGCACCCGGTGATGGAGGAGCTGGCGCAGCATTTCCACGGCGTCGTCCCGATGATCCTGCACGGGCTGACGGCCCTGCCGTTCTGGTTCGCGCTCGCCGGACTTGCCGCGGCGTGGTACCTCTACATCGCGCGGCCCGAGCTGCCGCGCGTGCTGCGGCGGAGGGCGGGGGTGCTGGTGACGATCCTCACCGAGAAGTACGGCTTCGACCGCTTCAACGACTGGTTCTTCGCCGGCGGCGCGCGTCTCGTCGGCGGTGGGCTGTGGAAGGGCGGGGACGTGGCGGTGATCGACGGCGTGATAGTCAACGGCTCGGCGCGCGCGGTGGGCTGGGTGGCGGCCGTGATCCGCTACCTGCAGTCGGGCTACATCTACCATTATGCGTTCGCCATGATCATCGGGATGCTGGTCCTGCTGACCATGATCTTCATCGGCTGACCTGGCCATGCTCCCCGATTCCTGGCTCCTCAGTCTGGCGATCTGGATCCCTATCGCGTTCGGGGTCGTCACCCTTGCCACCGGCGGCGACCACAATGCGCCCGTCGCGCGCCTGATCGCGCTGATCGGCGCCGTGCTGGGATTTGCCGTCACGCTGCCGCTCTACGCGCGGTTCGACCCGCTCGCAGGCGGCTTCCAGTTCCTGGTGAGCGTGCCGTGGATCGATACCTTCAACGTCAATTACCATCTCGGCATCGACGGCGTGTCGCTGCTGCTGATCCTGCTCAACAGCTTCACCACCGTGCTGGTCGTGATCGCGGGCCGGGAGATCATCCGGGAGCGCGTTGCCCAGTACCTGGCCTCGTT
>Ga0105252_10000771_pt1 | contig 17375 bp, 15 predicted proteins | sample EasRivMeERMZT100_FD_89675 | JGI IMG/M metagenome (GOLD analysis project Ga0105252, IMG submission 89675) | Soil microbial communities from meander-bound floodplain in the East River, Colorado, USA - East River MetaG ERMZT100 | ecosystem: Environmental > Terrestrial > Soil > Floodplain | place... | reverse complement strand
GCGCGCTTCTTGCGCTTGGAGGTTCTGCGCTTGGGTACGGCCATGACACTCGTTCCTTTAGTGAGAGCGGAGCATGTCTTTCAGAGCCTGGAGCGGCTGCCAGCGAGCTTCGGTGGCGGGCGCGCATCCGCACGGGCCGGCGTTCAAATCCTTCCCACACTGCGGGCACAGGCCTTTACAATCCTCACGGCACACCGCGTACCGCGGCGCCTCGAGCAACAGCTCCTCGCGGACGGCCAGGGTGACATCGATGTCCATTGCATCCGGAGCGACGGCGTACGAATCGGGGTCGTCGAGGGCTTCGGCGTCCTGGGTGAACAGGGCGCCGATCTCCAGGCTGAGCGGGACCGAGACTGGAGTGAGGCACCGCCGGCATTCGCCCTGAATGGCGGTGGTCGCCTTGCCCTGCCAGTAAAACCGCCCCGTGCCGATGGATTGCAACCGCCCGCTCACCAGAACCGGTTCCCGCAGGGTGACGTCCAACCCTTCCAGGGCCGGGTCGTCCTGCCTCAGCTCGCCCCTCGTTTCGACTGGACCCCGGGCCAGCTCGCGCAGATCGACTCGCAACATGGTGAGCGAAGCTAAAACGTTGTGGCGCTTGCGTCAACGGGATTGCGCCGGGAAGAAAAACGCCACTTCCCGGGCCGCGTTGTCCGGCGAATCGGAGGCGTGAATCGCGTTTTTCTCCTTGGACTGCGCGTACAGCTTTCGAATCGTCCCCGGCTCGGCCTGGGCGGGGTCGGTCGCTCCAATGACCTTTCGCAGGTGGGCAACGGCGTCCTCGCGCTCGAGCGCCATGGCGAGGGCTGGACCGGATGTCATGAACGAGACGAGCGACCGGTAGAACGGACGCTCCTTGTGCACCTCGTAGAACGACTCCGCCCGCACCTGCGACAGCTGCACCATCTGCGCCTCACGGATCCGGAATCCTTCGGCCTCGAGGTGGGCGATGATTTTTCCGCTGTGGCCCGCCGCCACCGCGTCGGGTTTGATGATGGCTAGGGTCAACATCGCTACAGTTTCTCCTTCAGTAACGGGACGACATCGGCGGGCCGCTTCATCACGGCGATGCCGGCCTGCTCGAAGGCCGCCATCTTCTCGGCCGCCGTCCCCGAAGATCCCGAAATGATGGCCCCCGCGTGGCCCATGCGGCGGCCTGGTGGCGCCGTCTGACCGGCGATGAACCCCACCACCGGCTTCTTCACGTTCTCCTTCGCGAACTCCGCCGCCTCCTGCTCGTCGGTGCCGCCGATCTCGCCGACCATGACGATGGCATCGGTCTCGGCATCCGCCTCGAACGCCGCGAGGCAGTGAATGAAGTTCGTGCCGATCAGCGGATCGCCGCCGATGCCCACGCAGGTGGATTGGCCGAAGCCGTGCGTCGACAGCTGATGGATGATCTCGTAGGTGAGCGTGCCGCTGCGCGACACGATGCCGATCCGTCCTGCCTGGCAGATGTTGCCGGGGATGATCCCGACCTTGCTCTTGCCGGGCGAAATGAGCCCGGGACAGTTGGGCCCGACCAGGCGCGCGCCACGCTCGCGCACGTACGGCAGCACCCTGGTCATGTCGAGGACCGGGATGCCCTCAGTGATGCACACGATCAACGCGATCCCGGCATCGGCCGCCTCGAAGATCGCAGACGCCGCGACCGCCGCGGGAACGTAAATGACCGCGGCGTTCGCTTCGGTCGCGCGCACGGCCTCGGCCACCGTATTGAACACGGGAACCGCGTTCTCGAACTGCTGGCCGCCCTTCCCTGGCGTGACGCCCGCCACGACCTTGGTCCCGTACGCCAGCATCTGCTTGGCGTGGAACGAGCCGTCGCGGCCGGTGATGCCCTGGACCACGAGCCGGGTGGAGTGATCGATGAAGACACTCATGCCAGCTCCACCGCTTTTTTGACAGCGTCGTCCATGTCGTTGAGCGCCGAAAACCCGGCCTGCTTCAGAATCTCGATGCCTTCCCGCTCGTTCGTCCCGGTCAGACGGATCACGATCGGCACCTTGAGCGGGAACTCGCGCGTGGCCTGCACGATCCCGTTCGCCACGTCGTCGCCGCGCGTGATGCCGCCGAAGATATTGAAGAGGATCGACTTCACGCTCGGGTCGCCCGTGATGATCCGCAGGGCCGCGACCACCTTCTGCGGGTTCGAGCTGCCGCCGATGTCGAGGAAGTTTGCTGGGTCGCCGCCGTAGTATTTCACGAGATCCATCGTGGCCATCGCGAGGCCCGCGCCGTTCACGCAGCAGCCGACGAAGCCGTCGAGCTTGATGAACGTGAGCCCCGCGTCGCGCGCCGCGACTTCCTCCGGCGCTTCGGCGGAGAGGTCGCGCAGCGCGGCGATGTCCGGCCGGCGGTCCAGCTCGTTGTCGTCGATCGAGATTTTGGCGTCGAGCGCCTGGACGGCGCCGTCCGGCGTCGTCACGAGCGGATTGATCTCGGCGAGCGATGCGCCGACGTCGTAGACCGTGGTGTACAGCTTCTGCATGATGTCGGCGGCGGCGCGCGCCTGCTTGAGGTCTGAGTACAGGAAGAACCCCAGCGACAGCGCCTGGTGCGGTAACAGGCCGTAGCGCGGATCGACAGGCAGTCGCTGAATCTTCTCCGGCGTCTTGGCGGCGACTTCCTCGATGTCGATGCCGCCCGCGGGACTCACCATCAGCACCGGCCGCTGCGATGCCCGATCGACGATGAGACCGACATAGCTCTCCGAGGCGATCTCGGCCGTGGGCGCGATCAGCACCTTCTGGACCGTGAGTCCCTTGATCGTCATGCCGATGATGGCCCGGGCATGCGTCTCCGCTTCGACGGCAGTTGTCGCGAGCTTCACGCCACCCGCCTTGCCGCGCCCGCCCGCGTGCACCTGCGCTTTGACGACGACCTTGCCCCCCAAGCGCTCCGCGATCGCGCGCGCCTCCGCGGGTGTGGTCGCCACCTCTCCCGGCGGGACGGGAATCCCGTGCCGCCGCAAAATGTCCCGTGCCTGGTACTCGTGCAGATTCACGCGTGCTCCTTCGAAATCGTCGTGCCGGCCTCGCCGCGGAGTGCCGCGAGTCCGTCCACCAGCTCCGCAATGATCGCCCGCTCGCCCCCGCCCCCAGCACGTACGAAATCGGCGGCGGCTTCGATTTTGGGTCGCATACTGCCGGTGCCGAGCTCTTTCCCGGTGAGCAGATGATCCGCCTGCGCCAGCGTCAGACGGCGGATCGCTTCCTGCCGAGGCGTGCCGTACCCGCGGTACACGGCGTTCACATTCGTCAGAATCAACAGCACTTCAGCACCGATCTCCCGGCCCAGGATCGCCGCGACCCGGTCCTTGTCGGCGACGGCATCGATGCCCTCGAGTCCCAGCTTGGCGTCCCGGTACACCGGCGGCCCCCCGCCACCGCCCGCGATCACGATGTAACCGGCCACGGTCAGATCGTGCACCATCTGGCTCTCCACGATCCCGATCGGGCGCGGGCTCGGCGCCAGCCGCCGCCCATCGCGCACCGGGATGCCGCGCGCCACGAGCCGGGCCTCGCGCGCGCCATCGAGCTTGTGCCCCACCGGCTTCGAAGGCGTGCGCAGGTCGGGATCGTCCGCGTGACACAGCGTCTGCGTGATCATCGTGACGACCGAGCGCTGCACGCCGGCGCGCTCGAGCGCATTCTGGAGCGACTGCTGGATCATGTAACCCATCCAGCCCGCGGTTCCCGCCACCAGCACGCCCAGCGGCAACGCCTCGATCTGATCGCCCGCGATCTCGTTGCGCGCGAGCTCATCACCCACCTGCGGCCCGTTGCCGTGCACCAGCACGATGTTCCAGCCCGCCGCGGCCAGATCCACGATCGGCGCGAGACTCGCGCGCGTATGGCGGAACTGATTGCTGATCGTGGGGCGCTCGTTGGGAGGCGCGACGGCGTTCCCTCCGAGCGCGATGACGATGGTTCCCGGGTCGGGGGAGGACACGGCGGCGCAACCTAGCGGGGCCGCTGAATGGGAGCAAGCTCGCTCATCAGCGCCCGCCACAAGCGGCCGAACAGCTCGAGATCTCCGACGCCGAGCGCCGAATCGGCGCGCGCGGCCAGCCGGCGCGCGCGTTCCCAGCGCGCGGCGAGCGTCGTATCAGCAACGAGCTGTTCGCCCCCGCGCAGCGCGGCCCGGGCGGTGCGACCCCGGCCGCTCCGGCTGTCGAGCGTGACGTACACCTCGGCAACGCGTGGCACGGAGGCGGGTGGGCGGCTTCCCAGCGGATCGAGCAGCTGCGCCTGCACCGTGATCAACGAGTTACCGACCGGCCAGATGTGCAGCTGGCCCGGACGAAGTGTGCTCGAACCCATCAGCTCACCGGGCAGGCGCTCGGGCACCGAGGGGGGGGGCTGCCACAGGTGCACGACGGGACCGGACGGCGTGAGCGCCGCCGCGAACAGTCCCGCGAGCTGCTTGGGCGCCAGCACCCCCGCTTCCAGCGCGACGCCGGTCCAGATACGCCCATCCGGGGCGCTGAGCTGATACGGTTCGCGCGGGCGCATGAACCACCCAGCGTCCGGCGGACCGGAGTCGGCGCTGGCGCGGAGCAATTGCTGTGCGGCGATGCGAAACATGTCCTGGGGATAGACCAGCTGGGCGCGCAGATCGGGAGGCAGCTGGTCCGACGGCTCGATCAGCGGCTCGAACCGGCGCGCCCACGACGCCGTGAGCGAGTCATGGCCCGGCGCGAGCCAGAGGTGCGTCTCTCCCGTCGCGGCCCGCACCGCACCGAGCACGCCGGCGCGCAGGTAGCGCACGTCTTCGCCTTGCCAGGTGAGCGGGCGCACGAGCGGAAACGCCGCATGCGACACGTAACCCCAGCTCACCCACCAAAGCGATCCATCGCGAATGGCCGGTGCGGGAACGCCGAACCGGGCGAACGGCGCGAGCCGCTCCAGCCGGTCGGTGACGTCGCGGCGCCACAGCAGCCGGCGGCCGCTCGAGTCGCCCCGCACCAGCCCCCACGTCTGGATCGTCCACGCGATCGCGAAGCGCCGCCACAGGCCGGTGATCGGTACGCCCGCGATGCTGTCATGGGTGATGAGCGGGGGATCGGCACCCGGTCCGAACAGCACATGGCCGTCCCGGGTCGGCAGCGCGGTGATCGCGAGTCCGCTGTCCATCTCGAGCGCGAGTCGCACCGGCTGCCCTCCCCCGGTGGTCGCCGTGGCACCGGGAGTGGGCACCGGTGCGACCAGCCAAGCCGCCCCCCTGTCGTCCGGGCGCGCCGGGCGCAGGGCGACCGCGAACGCCGGGACCTGGGCCGCGGCCGCGACATGGGCGGGATCCCACAGCGGGATCGCGCGCACCGCCTCCTCGCCGGAGGGGAATGCGGGCGGGACCCGCTCGTCGAGCCCGTTCAGCCCGAACGCGAAGCGCTCCAGGGTCTCACGGCGCCGGGCCAGCTCCGCGCTCGCACGTCCCTGCCCGGCGCCGGTCGAGGTGCGCACCACACCCGGAATCACGAAGTAGCCGGCCATGATCGAAATCATCAGCGCCGCCCAGCCGGCGATGATGAGCGTGGGCCGATCGCGGATCGCCCAGACGATCGAAATCACCGCCGTCACCACCGCCACCGCGACGACGAGTCGCGACCCAAGCGTGCGGACCGTGAGCGCCGCCTGGTCCACCGCGCCATGGAATCCGGCGATCACTTCCGCCGGATCGAACGCGGCACCCCAGGCGATCACGAGCGCGAGACAGGCGAGCAGGAAGCCGACGTGCGCGCGCGCGTAATCGCTCGCGCGGATGCGGCCGTGCCGGATCCGGAGCGTGCCGATCACCGCGTACAGCAGCGTGACCACGCCCAGCGCTCCCACGGCGAGAATCAGGGCGCGATTCTGGAGTACGGCGATCCACGGAAGCACACTGACGTAGTAACCCACGTCGCGGGCGTGCTCGGTGCCATCCGGGATCCCGAAGTGGGGTGGCGCCGCCGCCAGCACCGCATGCCGCCACCAATCGTTGGTGCCGAGCGCGAACAGCGTCCCGATCACCACGCCAAGCAGCACGGTCACGCCCAGCAGCGTTTTCTGTGGAATCGCTTCGACGATTTCGAGATCGCCCAGGCGGCGGGGCATCTGGACGGAGCCAATCGCCCGATAGACGATCAGCAGGTTGCCTGTAAACCAGGTACTGGAGATGACGAGCACCAGCGCTTGCAGCATGCGGGCCAGGTCGCGGGCCTGAATGACCGCCTCACCACCGGCGAACGTCCGGTCCCACGCGCGTTCCGCCGTTTCCACCGCCAGCCAGCGGCCGCCGACCAGCGCGGCGACTAGTAACCCGGCGCCGATCAGGTACAGCCTGCGCCGGCCGTGGCGCGTCACGCCGTTACGCCATGCGCCGCCAGCCAACTCTCGACCTCGGCGCGATAGGCGTCGAGGGCCTTCGGACTCGTCGCCTCGAACCGCATGACGAGCACGGGCTGGGTATTGGAAGCGCGCAGCAATCCCCACCCGTCCGGGAACGTGATGCGGACGCCGTCGAGCGTGAACACGGGATACTTCTGCTTGAAGTCCTGCGCGGCCCGCTGGACGATGTCGAACTTCTGTTCGTCGGGGCAGTCGACGCGCAGCTCCGGCGTCGCGTAGGTCGTGGGCAGATCGGCGAGGAGGCGGGAGAGCGGGCCGCCTTCCTTCGCGACGTAGGCGAGCAGCCGCGCCGCGGCGAACAGCGCGTCGTCGAACCCGTACCAGTCACCGCCGAAAAACATGTGGCCGCTCATCTCGCCGGCGAGCGGCGCGCCGATCTCTTTCATCTTCATCTTGATGAACGAGTGGCCCGTCTTCCACATGACCGGCTCGAGACCGGCCTTCTTGAGCATCTGCGGCAGGATCTCCGAGCACTTCACGTCGAAGATCACCGGATGGCCCTTGCCCATCCGCTGGACGAGGTCCCGGCCGAACAGCACGAGCAGCTGGTCACCGAGCACCGGCTCGCCCGTCTCGTCCACCGCGCCGATGCGGTCGCCGTCGCCGTCGAACGCGATCCCGAGCTCGGCCTTTTCCTGCTTCACGGCCTGTTGCAGGTCGTGGAGGTTCTCGATCACGGTCGGATCGGGATGGTGGTGCGGGAACGTGCCGTCCGATTCGGCAAACAGCGGCACGACGTCGGCGCCGAGCTGGCGCAGCGTCTCGATGGCGATGAGACTCGTCACGCCGTTGCCGCAGTCCACGACGACCCTCGGCCGGCGCGCGAGCGGCGCGTTACGGTTGACAATGGCGTCTTTGTACGCGGTGAGCAGATCGCGGTGCGTCGTGCTGCTGCCACCGGGTTTGGTCACCAGCTTGCCGTCCGCGATCAGCCGGTACAGAACCTGAATGTCGTCGCCGAACACGGCGTCGTGCGCCAGCACCATCTTGAAGCCGTTGAACTCGGGCGGATTGTGCGATCCGGTGACCTGAATGCCGCCGTCCACCGGCAGCGTCTTGGTGCCGAAATAGAGCGCGGGCGTGGGCAGCTCGCCCACATCCACGGCGGATCCGCCCGCGGCGACGATCCCTTCACGGATGCCCCGCGACAGCTCGCCGCCCGATGGGCGATTGTCGCGTCCCACCGCGACGCGCGGCGCCTTCTTCAGCCGCTCCCATGCGAACGTGGTGTAGGCCTGGCCGACGAGCCGCGCGGTCTCGAGCGTGAGCTGCTCATCCACGAGGCCGCGGATGTCATACTGGCGGAAGATTGTGGCGGGAAGCTTCACACGAGGCTCGGGATTACTACTGACCGGTGGTCGTTGTCGTCACCGTCGGACGCACGCTCTCTCCGGCGGAGCGAGCGAGGTCGAACAGGCGGTTCGGCCACACCCCGAACAGCAGCAAACCGGCGACCGCGGCGGCCACCGCGGCGCGGCCCCAGCGATCGAGTACGACGTCGACGTGCGCGGCGGCGATCGGCTCGGGCTTCATGTACATCGCCATGATGACGGGAAGATAGTACCCCGCCGATACAACGCTGGTCAGGACCAGAATCGCGGCCAGGACGTTCTGGCCCGAGCTCGTGGCCGCGATGAGGATGTACCACTTCCCGATGAATCCGGCTGTGCCCGGAAAGCCGAGCAGGGAGAGCATGCAGACGGCCAGCGCAAAGGCGAGCCAGGGACGGCTGGAAGCGAGCCCGGCGAGGTCGTCGATCATCACGTCGCTCTCGCCGTTACGGCCCTTGGCGCTGAGCACGGCGAACGCGCCGACCGACATCAGCGTGTAGGCCACGACGTAGACGAGGAACGCACTCGTCCCCGACGACGTCCCGGACGTGACCGCCACGAGCAGATAGCCGGCGTGCGCCACCGACGAATACGCGAGCATGCGCTTGAGCGAGCGCTGCGCGAGCGCGAACAGGTTGCCCCCGACCATCGTGATCACCGCGAGCCACCACAGCATGTCGTGCCAGGCCGGCACCGCGGCAAAGCCCTGGATCATGACCCGGAACAACGCGGCAAAGGCCGCCGCTTTCACTCCCGTCGCCATGAATGCCGTCACCGGCGTGGGCGCGCCGTCGTACACGTCGGGGGCCCACATGTGGAATGGCACGGCCGCGATCTTGAATCCGAACCCGACGATCAGCAGCGCCAGGCCCACGAGCAGCATCACGCTCGGCGCACCCATCATGGCGGCCTGCGCGCCGATCAGCCCGACATTGGTCGTCCCCGTCGCGCCATAGATCAAGGCGATACCGTACAGCAGGAATCCGGAGGCGAACGCGCCGAGCAGAAAGTACTTGAGTGCGGCTTCGGCCGAGCGCGCGCGGCGCCGGTCGAAGCCCGCGAGCACGTAGACCGCGACCGACATCAGCTCGAGCCCGAGGAAGATCACCATCAGGTCGGCGCCGGCGGCCATAACCATCATCCCGATGGTCCCGAAGAGGAGCAGCACGTAGTACTCGGGTGCGAGCAGCTGTTCACGCTCCACGTACCCAAACGAGATCAGCACCGTGAGCGCCGCGGCCCCCAGGAAGATCCAGTCGCTGACCCAGCGGAAATCGTCCGCCGCAACCATCCCGGCGATCCCCGCGACGCCGGTGCGGTTCCACCACAGCCACCAGGTCACCACCGCGGTCGAGGCGAGCGCGGCAAGCGTGAGCCAGCCGGCGATCCGCAGATCGCGGATGGTCTTGTGACGCCACGCCACGAACAGCAGCAGGACGAGCGCCCAGCCGGTGAGCACGAGCTCGGGCAGCAGGGACAGCATCAGATCCCGATAGGACGACAGATCGAGGCTCATGGCTGGTTTTGGGTCGAACCCGGTTTGACCAGCTCGATGAACTGGCGCGCGGACGGCTCCATCCGGCGCAGGAACGGCTTCGGATAGATCCCGACCCAGAGAATGCAGGCCAGGAGCGGCGCGAGCACGATCAGCTCACGCGGCGTGAGATCGGTGAGCTTCTTGTTCTCGTCCTGCGTGAGCGGATTGAAAATCACCCGCTGCAGCGCGTTGAGCAGATACGCCGCCGCGACGATCACACCGGTCGTGGCCAGGGCGGTCGCGATCGGATAGGTGCGGAACGAACCAAGCAGCACGAGGAACTCGCCCACGAACCCGTTCGTGCCCGGGAGCGCGATCGACGAGAGCGAGACGAGCGTCAGAATGGCTGCGAACAGCGGCACCACCCGCGCAATCCCGCCGTACGCATCGATCAGCCGGCTGTGGCGCCGCTCGTACATCATGCCGGCGAGGAAGAACAGCGCGCCCGTCGAAATGCCGTGGTTGATCATGATCAGGAGGGCGCCCTGCACGCTCTGCAGCGTCAGCGCCCAGATGCCGAGCATCACGAAGCCGAGGTGGGCCACCGAGGAGTAGGCGATCAGCTTCTTGAAATCGGGCTGCACCATCGCCACGAGGCCGCCGTAGATGATGCCGATGAGCGAGAGCGCCACGATGACGAGCTGCACCGTCGGATCCAGCGCGACCGTCGGGAAGAACGGCACCGCGAACCGCAGGAATCCGTACGTCCCCATCTTCAGCAGAATCCCGGCCAGGATCACCGAACCGGCGGTCGGCGCCTCGACGTGCGCGTCCGGGAGCCAGGTGTGCAGCGGGAACATCGGGACCTTGATCGCGAACGCCAGGAAGAAGGCGCCGAACAGCCACCAGGCGCCGGACCCGAGCAGGCCGACCTGGCCCAGCAGGTGCATGTAACTGAACGAGTACTGCCCCGTCACCCGGCCCGCGTGCAGGTACAGCACGATGATCGCGACGAGCATGAGCAGCGAGCCGAGGAACGTATAGATGAAGAACTTGATCGCCGCGTACAGCCGGTTCTCCCCGCCCCAGATCCCGATGATGAAGTACATCGGGATCAGCATCACTTCCCACATCACATAGAAGAGGAAGAGATCGAGTGCCACGAATACGCCGATCATCCCCGTCGTCAGCACGAGCAGCAGGGAGTAGAACCCACCCTCGCGTTTCGTGATGTAGCTCCAGCTGCCCAGAATGGAGAGCGGCATCAGCAACGTGGTGAGCAGGACCATGAACAGCGAGATACCGTCCAGGCCGACCGTGTAGTGAATGCCCCACGACTGGATCCACGGCTGGCTGACGATGAACTGCATGCCGGTGGAGGGCTCGAACGTCCACCACAGCGGCACCGAAATCGCGAATTCGACGAGGCTCACCGCCAGCGAGACGTATTTCGCGAGCCTGGCCGGCACGAACAGCACGATCAGCGCCGCGATCACCGGCCAAACGAGCAGCGCGGTCAGGACCCAGCGGGCGTACATCAGGATCCTCCCCTGCCGATCGCCCGCCACAACAGCAACAGGACGCCGACCACGAACGCCGCCACGTACACGCCCACTTGCCCCGTCTGCAGCCAGCGATTGGCCCAGCCGAGCGCGCGTGCTCCGCGCGCCGCGCCGTTCACCGCGCCGCTATCGATCGCGCGCTGATCGACCTGCTTCCAGAGGACCTCGCGCGAGAACCACACCAGGGGCCGCACGATCAGGGCGTCGTAGATCTCATCCACATACCACTTGCTGCGCAGGATGCGCGCAAACCCGTGCTCTTCTGGGGCCCGGGATGCCGGGACCAGGGCCTCGGGCTTGAGCAGGCGCCACGCGCCCACGATGCCGGTGAGCGCGACCGCCACCGCCACGCCGACCAGCACCCACTCGGTGCCGTGCGAGAGATGGGTCTGCGGGAGCAGCGCCGCGCCCCGCGCCGTCACCGGCTCGAGCCAGTGGTGCAGCCACGCGTTGCCGTGATAGAGCTCGGGAATGTTGATCACCCCGCCGGCGGCCGACAGCACCCCGAGCAGCAGCAACGGACCGGTCATGATCCACGGCGCTTCATGCAGATGCTCGCGCGCGTGATCGCCGGTGCGGTTCGGCCCGTGGAAGGTGTAGAGCATGAGCCGCGTCATGTAGAACGCGGTCAGCAGCGCGGCGACGAGCCCGAGCCCCCAGAAAACGAGCCACAGCGGTTGCGCCGTGCCGCGCCCAAACGCGGCCGCGAGAATCTCGTCCTTGGAGAAAAAGCCGGAGAGCGGTGGAATGCCGGCGATCGCGAGCGTGGCGATCCACATCAACGCCCACGTCCACGGCAAGTGGCGCCGCAAGCCGCCCATATTCCTCATGTCCTGCGCGTCTTCGTGGATGTGGGTGTGATGATACGCCCGGTGCATCGCGACGATCACGCTGCCCGAGCCGAGGAACAGCAGCGCCTTGAAGAACGCGTGCGTCACCAGGTGAAAGACGCCGGCCGTGATCGCGCCGGTTCCGACGCCCACGAACATGTACCCGAGCTGCGAGATCGTGGAGTACGCGAGCACGCGCTTGATGTCCCACTGCTTCAGCGCGATCGAGGCGGCAAACAGCGCCGTCAACGCGCCCACACCCGCCACGACCGCGCTCGAGATCGGCGCCATCGCGAACAGCAGGTTGCAGCGCGCGACGAGGTAGACGCCGGCCGTCACCATCGTCGCCGCGTGGATCAGCGCCGAGACCGGCGTCGGACCGGCCATCGCGTCCGGGAGCCAGGTGTACAGCGGGATTTGCGCGGATTTGCCGGTGCAGCCGAGGAACAGAAACAGCGTGATCGCGGTGATCGCCCCGCCGCCCGCCAGCAGCGCCGTCGGCGCGGTGGAGAACACCGTCTCGAAATCGAGCGAGCCCGTGGACCAGAAGATGAGGAACATCGCGACCATGAACCCGAAGTCGCCGATGCGGTTCATGATGAACGCCTTGCGGCCCGCGTCGGCGTTCGCCTGCTCGCTGAACCAGAACCCGATCAACAGGTAACTGCACAGCCCGACGCCCTCCCAGCCGACGAACATCACCGGGAAATTGGCGCCCAGCACGAGCACCAGCATGAAAAACACGAACAGGTTGAGATACGCGAAGTAGCGCGCGTATCCCGGATCCTCTTTCATGTAGCCGATGCTGAACAGGTGAATCAGCGAGCCGACGCCGGTGACGACCATGAGCATGACGAGCGCGAGCTGATCGACTTGGAACGCGAAGTCGAGCTGCAGCGTCCCGACCGGAATCCAGGACCAGTAGCGGAACACGAGCGGCGCGTCCGGATGCAGGCCGGCGAACGCGCTGAAGATCGCGACCGAGACGCCGAACGCCGCCAGCAGCACGCCGGCGCCGATGATCGAGACCAGCGTTTTGGCGGTGGGCCGCACGAAGGCGAGCGTGCCGTTGAGGACGAAGCCGAGCAGCGCGAGCGCCGGCGGCAGCCAGATCAGCTGGACGGTCGTGTCCACGCGGCTAGCCGTCCTTCAGCAGGTTCATGTTCTGGAGGCTCACCGACTGCTTGTGGCGGTACACCGCGAGAATGATCGCAAGACCGACCGCCGCTTCCGCTGCGGCAACCGCCATCACGAAAAACACGAACACCTGCCCCCCAACTCCCAGCTGCTGCGCGAGGGCCACGAACGTCAGGTTCACGGCGTTCAGCATCAGCTCGACGCACATGAAGATCACGATCGCATTGCGCCGGAACAGCACGCCGGCCACACCGAGCGTGAACAGCACCGCGGAAATGGCGAGCGCCGGAGTGAGCAGCATCTAGAGTTTCCGTTTCGCCAGGACGACGGCGCCCACGATCGCGGCGAGCAGCAGCACGCTCGCGATCTCGAACGGAATGAGGTAGGTCTCGAACAGCGGGCTGGCGACCGATCCCACGATGCCCTGCTGCTGCTGGATGGCGGCGAGCGTGCCGGCCGGCAGCCGCACGGCCTCGGGCAGCGGTGAGTCGCTCACGGTGCGGAGCTGCAGCAGCATCGCCCCCGCGAGCACCACGGCGATGAGGAGTCCCACCGGTCCTTTGATGTCGCTCGGCCCGGGCCGTCCCAGGTTCAGCAGCATGATCACGAACAGGAACAGCACCATGATCGCCCCCGCGTACACCAACACCTGCAGCACCGCGATGAACTGGGCGTCCAGCAGCACGAACATCGCGGCGAGCGCAAACAGGGTGACGACGAGCCACAGCGCGCTCGCGACGGGATTCTTGCGCGTGATGCAGAGCAACGCGCTGCCCATGGCAATCACGCCGAAGATCCAGAAAAAGGTGAGAATCAAGGGGCTGGGCTATTCACCTTTAGGATCCGATGGATCCCAAAGCGTGGATACGGGGTGCGTTTGCGCCGTCAACCGTTCGAGGTCGTACACGAAGCGGTCGCGCGAGTACTCCGAGTTCTCGTAGTGCACGCCCACGTGGATCGCTTCCTCGGGGCACACCTCCTGGCAGTAGCCGCAGAAGATGCAGCGGAACTCGTCGATCTCGTAAATCAGCGGATAACGATGGCCCTCTTCGTCTTCGCCCGGGACGAGCTTGATGCAGTTGGCGGGGCAGATCTGCGGGCACAGTCCGCACGCCACGCACGTCGCCCGCCCCTGCTCGTCGGTGAGCATCCGGTGCGTGCCGCGCCAGCGCGAGGAGAGCGTCCAGTCCTTGGAGGACTTCTCCTCGGGGTACTGCATCGTGACCTTGGGGCGCAGCAGATGGCTGAAGGTGAGCGCCATCCCCTTGAGCGTCGCGCGCAGGTACGACGTCTGCTGCGTCGGCCGCTTCATGACTTTCACGCCGATGGCCATTACGCGGCCTCCTCTTGAACCGAACCCGACACGATGCGGCCGCGGTCGAGCCACAACACCAGCACGAGCAGCAGCACGAAGTTGAGGCCGCCGAGCGCCCAGGCCATGCCAGGACCATAGGCCCAGCCCAGCTGCGCCCGGAAGAACCAGATCGCGACCGCCTCGATCGTGATATAGATGAGGGCGAGCGGCAATAGCACCTTCCAGCCCAGCGCCATCAGCTGGTCGTAGCGGAACCGCGGCAGCGTCCAGCGCACCCAGACGAAGGTGAACAGGAAGAAGAATGTCTTGATGCTGAAGAAGGCCAGCGTGGCCAGCGTCTTGAACACGCTCGGATCGCCGGTCGAATCCCAGGTGGTGAACGGAATGTCCCACCCGCCGAAGAACAGCGTCGCCATCAGCGCCGATGCGGTCACCATGTTCGAATACTCGGCGATGTAAAACATCGAGAACTTCATCGCGCTGTATTCGGTGTGATAACCGGCGATGAGCTCCCCTTCCGCCTCCGGCAGATCGAATGGCAGCCGGTTCGTCTCCGCAAACGCGCTGATGAAGAAAATCAGGAACGCCACCGTCAGCGGGACGATGAACCAGGCGTGCGCGACCTGCTGTTGGGCGATGACCTGCGACAGCGTGACGTTGCCGGCGAGCAGCAGCACGGCGACGGTGCTCATCCCCAGCGCGATCTCGTACGAGATCATCTGCGCCGAGGCACGCAGCCCGCCCAGCAGCGCGTACTTGTTGTTCGACGCCCAGCCCGCCAGCACGATGCCGTACACGCCGAGCGAGCTGATCGCGAGGATATAGAGGAAGCCGACGGGCAGATCGGCGACGACCATCGGGACGACGCCCCACTTGGTCGGCAGCGGCGACGCGAACGGGATCACACCGAACGTCAGCATCGCGGGAATGAACGACACGATGGGCGCGAGCGTGAACAGCGCTTTGTCGGCCATCGCCGGCGCCGTCTCTTCTTTCAGGAAGTTCTTGAGTCCGTCGGCCGCCGGTTGCAGCAGGCCCTGCGGCCCCACGCGGTTCGGCCCGAGCCGGTCCTGCATCCAGGCGCACACGCGGCGCTCGAACAGCGTGAGCAGCGCAACCCCGACCAGGATCAGGTTGAGGACGAGAAAGACCTTGATTGCCGAGGCGACGAGGAAGAAGGTCATGAGCCCCCCCCCACCCGCGCCGTGGCCTTGGCCTTCGCCATCTGCTCCAATACCCAGGCTGCCGGCTGCGCCATCCCCGGCGCGGGCTTCGCCTGGAAGAAGCGTTGCTCGCGCCCGTCGCGGTTCGTGAACGTGCCTTCTTCTTCGGCGACGTTGGCGATTGGCAGCACCACGTCGGCACGTCGGCACGGGGCATCAGCGCCGAGCACGGTGCCGAGATAGATCAAGGCGCCATTGGTTTCGACCGAACAGTCGGGATCGTCGAGCACCAGCACGACCGCCGCGCCCTTCGCCGCCTCGAGCGCCTGCTGGTAGTCCCGCGTGTAGCCGAGGTTCTCCGCGCCTTTCGCGTTGGGAGCCCGCTCGGCGCGCAGCGCGAGATTGGGGACGCCGGGGAGCGGTGCTTCTTCACCCATCACGACCTGGAACGCCCCGGTCCACTGGAAGCCGGAGAGCAGCTGTTTGGCGGCGGCGAGCGCCTCGTTCGAGGCTCCGGGCGAGACCAGCGCCACCGCTTTCCCGGACGCGCCGCGCAGGATCGAGAGCACCTTCTCGAACGCCTCGTCCCAATCGGTGGCCTTGAGCTCGCCGCCCGAGCGGACGAGCGGCGCTTCGATGCGGTCGCCGCGGTTCATCCAGCGGTAATGCATGCGGCCGTGATCGCAGATGAAATAGCGATTGACCTCGAGGTTGGTCCGCGGCCGCACCCGCACGACGACCTCATCGCGCGTGTCGAGCGTGATGCTGCACCCCTGCGAGCACCCGGTGCAGATCGACGCCGTCTTGTCGAGCTCCCAGGCGCGCGCCTTGTGCAGGAAATCCTTGGAGAGCAGCGAGCCCACCGGACAGAGATCCACCACGTTGCCGGCCCAGGGATGGTCGAGCCGCGCGTCGGGGTGAACGCCGATGAACGCGCGGTCGCCGCGCTCGGAGACGTTCAGCACCGGCTCCTGCGCCACGTCTTCCATGTAGCGCACGCAGCGTGTGCAGAGAATGCAGCGATTCGGGACGTACAGGACGTCGGGGCCGAAGTCCTCGACCGGATTGAAGCGCTTGGCGAACTCGGTGTAGCGCGACCCCGCCTGCCCTTCCTGGAAAACGAAGTCCTGCAGCTCGCACTCGCCCGCCTGATCGCAGATCGGGCAATCGAGCGGGTGATTGATGAGCAGGAGCTCGAGCACGCCCTTCCGCGCGTCCTTGGCGGGAGCCGTTTGCGTCTTGACGACCATGCCCTCGGTCACCGTCGTCGCGCACGCGATCGCCAGCTTGGGTGCCTTCTCGATCTCCACGAGGCACATGCGGCACACGCCCGCCACCGGCAATCCGGGGTGATAGCAGTAGTGCGGCACGAGGACGCCCGCCTGCTTGGCGGCTTCGATGACGAGCGTGCCGGCTGGAACGCTCACCGGTGCGCCATCAATGGTCAGGGTGATCATGCCGTCAGCCATCAGCCGTCTGCCCTCAGCTCACCATGACAGGTTGGCGTTTGCCTGCGAGATAGGCCTCGAATTCGCCGCGGAATTTCTTGATGCCGCTCACGATCGGAGCGGCGCAGGAGTCGGAGAGCACACAGATCGTTTTGCCCGTCATGTTTTCCGAGAGATCGAGCAGCAAGTCGAGGTCCTTGGTCTTGCCCTGCCCCGCGAGGATCCGCTCCATGATCTTCGTGGTCCACGCGGTGCCCTCGCGGCATTGGGTGCACTGCGCGCACGACTCGTGCGCGTAGAAGCGCGCGAGCCGCATGATCTGATAGACCATGTCGGCGGAGTCGTCGAACACGATCACGCCGCCCGAGCCGAGCATCGAGCCTTTTTCGACCACGCCCTCGTAATCGAGCAGCGTCGCTTCGGTCTCTTCGCGTGTCAGAATCGGCACCGAGGACCCGCCGGGGATGCACGCCTTGAGGGTGCGGCCCGCGGGCGGTCCCCCGCACATGTCGTAGATCAAACTTTTGAGCGGGTAGCCCATCGTCACTTCGTAGTTGCCGGGGCGCTGCACATTGCCGCACACCGAGAACAGCTTGGTGCCGGTGCTCTTCGGATTCGACAGGCACAGACCCTTGTACCACGCGGCGCCGCGCTTGAGGATGTGTGGGACCGCGGCCAGCGTCTCGACGTTGTTGATCGTGGTCGGCAGGCCGAACAACCCCG
>Ga0105252_10000768_pt1 | contig 17396 bp, 16 predicted proteins | sample EasRivMeERMZT100_FD_89675 | JGI IMG/M metagenome (GOLD analysis project Ga0105252, IMG submission 89675) | Soil microbial communities from meander-bound floodplain in the East River, Colorado, USA - East River MetaG ERMZT100 | ecosystem: Environmental > Terrestrial > Soil > Floodplain | place... | reverse complement strand
TCTGCGGTCATGAGAAAAAATCGATTTTCGCCAGAATCAGCACGTGCAAGCATTTGATTTTGTTAATGCCAATATTGCGAATTTCGTCGTTTTTCGAATTTTTTCTCACGTCCTGCGCCTCCGTGGTGAGCCTTCCGAAAATTTGCACACGCCGCGCAAATTATTACGGATAGCAGTATAGAGTGAAGGGAGGTTGGAACGTTATTGAGATTTGGCAAACTGTTGATCCGAGAAGGAGCCAGGATCTACAAACAAATTATTACCGCGAGGAAAGTATGGGCCGGCGCTTTGCCTGCACTAAGGTTGGGCTCTTCAAAGGTCCGCAAATCAATCTCGCGGCGCTTTGCGTTCAAGGTCGCGGCGCGGCGGCAAGGGTGCCGGTTTGGTTCTTTCACCGAGCCACCAATCTTTGAATATGCCCCCGAACCATTCTTTCGCCGTGTCGAGGATTGGTTCCCAGATCGAATCTTGGCGCCTTTCATACGGGAAGCGGGAGCCGCCGTCGATGAGTCGCGTAGCGAGAGTGTGCTGAAAAAAATCTCCCACCAGCAGCAAGGCGTTATGCGCGCCCTCGCCCCAATAGTCGCTGCGCATGGTGACTCGCGAGTCGTTGAAGCCGACCCACGACCCGGCCACGAGTTGCGAATGCATCAAGATGAACCAGCCGTCGGTATTCTTTTGCGTGGTTCCTGTTTTCCCCGCAACATCGGCGCGCACGCCTAACTGCGCTCGCACCGGTTGCCCGGTGCCCTGGTCGACTGCATCGCGCAGCATATTGATCAGCTCGCCCGCGGTCTTGTCGGACATGACGCGCTGATTGTCCGCTGAGAATCTGGCGAGCACGTTTCCGTTCTTATCGGTGATGCGGGTAATAAATAGCGGCTGGCGGTAGTGGCCGCCGGCCGCGATGGTGCTGTAGGCGGAGACCATTTCCAAGGGGGTAACCGGGCTGGTCCCGAGCGCCAACGACTGCACCTCGTCGAGCTCGCTTTGATTAACCCCCATCCTGCGCGCCAGCTCCGCGGTTTTTCTCGGACCGATTTCCTGCATGACTTGCGCGGTGATGGTGTTTTTCGAATAGATGAGACCCTCACGCGCCGTCATCGATCGACCGGTCGGCGCCGATAGATCGGCCGGGCGCCACACGGTGCCGTCCGGCAGGGTAATTCCCACGGCGCGGTCGACGAAGCGTTTGTCGGGCGGCATCCCCTGCTCGAGCGCCGCGCCATAAACAAACGGCTTGAAGGTCGAACCGGGTTGACGTCTGGCTTGCGTCACATGATCGTATTGGTCGGTCTTGAAGTCGCGGCTGCCGACCCACGCTTTCACGTGACCGGTAGTCGGATCGATGGCGACGAATCCCGCCTGCAAGCGAGTCTTGTCGGAGCGCAGCTTGGCCATGAATTCCTTATTGCTTTTCAGTTGCGCCAGCGCGGCTTCAGGGGTTGCGCCGGCCTCGACCGCGCCGCGATAAGCCTGGGATTCCCGGATAAACAAGTCGAGCAAGGCGGACTGGGTTTTCCAAAAATAACCGAACGGCTGCACATGGCGCCGCTGCTCGACGTAGGCGTAGGCGTTGCTCGAGAGCACTCGGTCGGAGCTCATCCCCCACTCTACGTCTGCCACCGCCTGCAAAGCCTCCATCTGGCGGTTTACGGCTTGGTTGGCAAGCGCCTGCAAACGTGAGTCGATGGTGGTGTGCACGATCAAGCCGTCGGCGTAAATATTCTTGTTGGTGCGGTCCGCCCAGTCGATCAACCATTTACGAATCTGCACGGCAAGATGAGGGGCGGGGCCGACGGAGTCCAGCTGGCGTTCGAAATTGAGTCGTATCGGCCTGGCTTTTAGCTTATTGAAATCGGCCTGGCTCAACACGCCGCGCTTGACCATTTGCGACAGCACCACGTTGCGCCGCTTGAGCGCGCGCTCGGGATTGAGCACCGGGTTATAGTAGCTGGTGCCTTTCAACATGGCGATCAGTGTCGCGCTTTCGATAACATCAAGTTTTCGCGCCGGCTTGTCGAAATACGTGCGCGCAGCCATTTCGATACCGAACGCGTTGTACAAAAACGGCATGGTGTTGAGATAGGTTTCCAATATTTCTTCCTTTGTGTAGGCGTACTCGATCTTGATCGCGGTGATTGTCTCTTTTATTTTCCGTGGCAGCGTTCGGCGGCGGCCGATTTCCTCGGGGTACAAATTGCGCGCGAGCTGCTGCGTGAGAGTGGAACCGCCCTGCGGATCGCCGATCAACGCGCGCAGGATGCCCGTTGCGGTGCGCCAAAAATCAACGCCGTAGTGGCTGTAAAAGCGGTGGTCTTCCGTGGCGATCAAAGCATTGATGACATGCGGCGAGATTTGATTTAACCGGACCCACTCACGGTTCATGGGCCTAAGAGTGGCTAGGCGCCTACCATCGGCGGAAATCAGCACACTGGGTTGGTCGATTTTGGCTCTTTGTAGATCGGCGATACTCGGCGTGAATGGAATCAAAATGACACTGTACGCACACAAGAGCGCCAGTCCGAGCGCGCCCAACACGGCCAGTCCCTTCGCGGCAGAAGAAATCCTGACCCACATACTCACGGTCGGATCGATCGCAGCCCTGAAGTAGGCCACAAACCGATGGTACAAGCGCCCTAGCCGTCCCGCAGGCTGTGCGTTTTCAGCCACGATTATTCCTTAAAGAACGACCCCGCAGCAAGCTGAGGGGTACCTAAGACTCGGCCTAAGAAAGTTCGCAGCAAAATGCTGAGAATTAAACTGTAGTGATTAAAAGGGGAAATTAAAGAGGTCGTGATGTTTTTCTTGACGGGATCAAGCGGCGAATTCTGAGTAAATGATGCCGCCAAGATCGCGCGCCCCCCCAGGACTTAACGCGAATCATTTGCCGAGCTTCATCGCCTTGGGGCGGGCCAGAAGACGATCCGTATAGGCCTCCAATTTGGCGCGGTCCGGCGGGGCGCCGAAGATTCGCTTCCAGATAAACATCGAGCCGATCATGATGTCGGCGGCGGTGAACCAATCACCAATCAGATAGGGGCCATCGCCCAGCTCCCCCTCGATCACGTCCTTGGCTGTCTCGAAGTCGGTCCAGCCGCGTTGAGGCAATGGCTGTACCTTTAACAACGTGTCGCCCATGGCCGATTCCAGTTGAGACGTCGAATAGACCATCAACGAGAGATAGCGACCACGTTTCGGCGCGCCGATTTTGGGCGCAAGGTTCGCTTCTGGAAACTTGTCACCGAGATACAGACAGATTGCCGCCCCTTCGAAAATTATCGAGTCGCCATCGACGAGGGCGGGTAGTTTACCCGCCGGATTGATCTTGAGAAACTCCGGCGTCTTGTGCTCGCGTTTGGCAAAGTCGATGGGAACGATCTCGTATTTCGCAGCGCACTCGTCGAGCATCCACTTGGCGATCACTGCGCGACTCTGAGGATTGTAGTAAAGCTTCATCGCATCACCTCTCATTGAAAATTAGTCATTCAGCGCATTTCGCTGCGTAATGTTCCCACGCACGCTCCACGGAAGTCGGCTTGAAGGTCCGTTTGGAGATTTTCTCGGCTTCGTCGCGCTCCATGAACATCGGCGTCCCGAGTCTCATCGCTTCGGTTTGGAGCCGCGCCGATTCCTCTAAGAAAAGCGCCAGCATGCAAACCTCGCGGACGGACTGGCCGACGACGACGGCCCCATGACCGCGTAGCATCAGCGCCTTGGCGTCGCCCAGCAACTTGGCCATTTCCCCGGCTCGGGCCGGGGATTCGACTTGCCCCGTGCCGGTGTAGAGCGGCACGCCTTGGTAAAAAATCGCACCATAGTTGTGCATGGGGCGAATGCTTTGCCCGACGACGCTCAGGAGTACCACCGCCGGTGAATGAAAATGAAAAACCGCTTTGACATCGGGACGGACTTTGTAGATCGCCTGGTGCAAGGCGGATTGCGGCACCGGTCGGTCGAAGTCGACGAAGAATAATTCGTCGCTCTCGACCAGAGCCGGGCTCTTCCGCGGCATGAACATCATCTCATTGCCGTCGTTGCTGCGCGCGCTCAGATGGGCGAAGGCATCGCTCAATCCTTCACGATAGATTATTCGTAGCGCCGTAATGAAATCGCTTTTGACCGCCTTGTAGGACTCGTCGATCATTTTTTTGTTTTCCTTTCACGCCGCGCCGTCGCGGCGATCATAGCCGAAACTGAGCTGAAATGCTCCAATAGGAGAATTGATTCCCGCCAAGCATGTCCTGAGCATCGTCGAAGGGGCGCAAAGCACGCCAAGTTCGGAGTGAAGACGCAATTATCTTGGAAAGTTTTTTCACCGTTATTTTCCGACCTTTGCGGCCTTTGCGTCTTTGCGGGAGATCTTCCGATTTCTTTTTTCCGTTCTTTGCGCCCTTTGCGGTTAATACCCGCTCACCCGCCTATTTCGGCGCTTCGTGGGCCAGCCGTTTATACATGGTTAGGATTTCCGGGCGCCAGTCGGTATACAGTTTCACGTCCTCCAGGACTTCCTTGCCGGCAAACATCTGCTCGAACGCGTTGCCTTCGAGAACCACGTCTTCCCAATCTTTGCGGAACGCCTGGTCTTTGCCGGTTTTGAGCAGAGCTTCTTCCATGATCTTGCGAATCGGCTCTTGAGTGCCCGGCGGGAAGGCCATGGCGGCGCCCAGCCGGTCGGTGGAGTTGATCTTTTGTATGATGTTTTTCTGGACCTCGCTCTTGGCGAACTGCATGATCGAGGGCACCCCACCGAAGATCGGATGCTTCACCGGCGGCAACTCTTCCGGCAGCGTCAAGGCCACGAGCGGCACGATCTCGCGCTTGGAAAACCACTCGGGACGATCGGTCATCATCGACGCGGCGTCGTTAACCCGCCCCTGAATTTCGCCCTGCTCCAAGGCGACGTTGAGCTGCAACGTGTCGTATCCCAGGACCCAACGAACCTTGAGGCCGAGTATATCGGCGATGAGCCGGGCGTAGAGATAGCTGCGGTTGCCGACGCCTTGGGCGCCGAGCGTGACTTCCCGCTGTTTAAGTTCGTCCAGGGTTTTGATTCCCACGCGTTGATGGAGAAACAGAACGTTTCGCTGTTTGCCGGTGCTGGCAGCGCCGACGTACATGAAGGTCCGCGGATCGTAAATCGCTCCCGGCGCGCCGAAATAAGGGGCTTCCAAATACGAAGAAATGACCATCGAGAGGAAACTGCCGTCGGTGGGCCCCTTGCTGAGCGCGAGCATCGCCGGAATGCCCTGTCCGCCGGTCTTGTTTTGAATCAGAAAGACCGGATTGCCGGGAGTGTATTTGGTCAGATACTTGGCCAGAGTCCGCGCGATGCGATCCTGTCTCCCGCCAGCCGGGGCGCCGACCTGCAAGGTAAGTGTCTTCCCTTGGAAGTAAGTTTGCTGCGCCGCGTCCGCGGCAAACCGCGCGGCGGACAAGACAATGACAAACACACTGACGATGCTCGCTTTCCTCATCGTGACTGCTCCTAAGTTTTTTCAAGGCACTGAATCGAGGGGCAACGCCAATTCTGATCCGGCTTTTTCCTATTACCTCAAAATTTATTTGAGCACCATCTTTTTTCGGTTATTGCAGGTTTCCAGTGAAGAAGAATTCACCACAGAGGCACAGAGTTCGGAGGATTTCTTAATCAATAACTCTTTACTCCGCGACCTCCGCGCCTCGGCGGTGCAATCTCCGAGCCGTGCTTCACAGGAAAGCCTGAGGACGGCCTTTTTTCAAGACAGTACCCATCTTTCCTAACGCCGTCGCCAGCGCAAAATTTCCCCACCAGCCTTTGTTTTGCCGGCAATTCACGATATATCCGGCCTGATATGGATTTCGGCATCTTCGACCACCTGGATCGCAACGACTTACCGCTCAATGAATTTTACGAAGCGCGTCTCAAGCTGATCGAGGCTTACGAGCAGGCTGGCTTTTACGCCTACCACGTGGCCGAGCACCACTCGACGCCCATCGGTATGGCGCCCTCGCCCAGCGTGTTTCTCGCCGCCATCGCCCAGCGCACCAAGCGTTTGCGTTTCGGTCCGATGGTTTACGCGCTACCGCTACATCACCCGCTACGTCTGATCGAAGAGATCTGCATGGTCGATCAACTGAGCGGCGGACGTTTGGAAATCGGCTTCGGCCGCGGTTCGTCGCCGACTGAAGTTAAATTTTACGGCCAGGACCCGGCCCAGGCCCAGGATATCTATACCGAAGCGCGTGCGCTGATTCTCGAAGGACTGACGCATAAACAACTCACCTTCAAGGGAAAATACTTTTCCTTCGAAAATATTCCAATGGAGTTGGAGCCATTACAGAAACCCCATCCACCGATGTGGTACGGCGTGCATTCGGTAGAGGCCGCCGAGCGCGCCGCGAAGCAGACTTTGAATATGGTCAGCCTCGACTCGGCCAAGGACACGCGCGCCTATAACGATAGCTACCGGCATGTGTGGCGCGAGCTTCACGGCGACCGCCCAACGCCGAAGCTTGGCGTGAGCCGGTTCATCGTCATCGCAGACAGCGATCAGGAAGCGTTAACGATCGCCCGGCGCGCCTATCCGATTTGGCACAATCATTTTTACTATCTATTCTATCTACTCGGTGGCAAGCCGGCGCATCCACGGCCCGCCGAATTCGACAAGATGATGGCGATTGGCCAAGCCGTTGCCGGCAGTCCGGACACCGTACGGCGATTTCTCCAAGCACAGCTGGATGAATCGGCGGCCAATTATTTGGTCGGCCAATTCGCCTTCGGCGATCTTTCTCTTGAAGAATCGCTACGCACGGTGGAACTGTTCAAGCGTGAAGTCATGGCGAAATTGAGCGAACGAAACTAGTCGGCTGATGGCAATTTACGAGAAGAAAACTTTCACCACGAAGGCACGAAGAGCACGAAGGTTTTTATTTTAAATTTCCGAACCTTCGCGTCCTTCGTGGTGAGTAAAAATTGCTACACACAGCAACCAAAGCACATGAGAAATCAAGAAGGAGAAGATCATGGAAAAAATCGGTTTGGTTGGCACTGGCGCAATGGGTTCGGCCTTGCTCTCTCGTTTGAAACTGGCGAACGTACCGGCGGTCAGCTTCGATATCGCGCCCAAGGCGCAGGAAGCGGCGCGCGCCGAGGGCGCGCGGACACTCAACTCAGCGAAAGAAGTGGCGCAGGCGTGCACGATCATCGACGTGGTCGTGCGCACCGATCAAGAAGTGATCGATTGTACGCTGGGAGAAAACGGCGTCGTTGAAGGCGCCGCCCCAGGCTCATTGGTTTTGCTGCACAGCACGATTCGCCCGACCACTACCAAAACAATCGCCCAAGCCGCGGCCGACAAACGGGTCAACGTCATCGACGCTTGTATGACCGCAGTGCCGAGCGCAGTGCGCCAAGGCGGCCTGACTTTTCTCGTCGGCGGGCAAAAAGCTTTCTTCGACCGCGCCAAGCCGCATTTATTGAATATGGCCAAAGACGCCGTGTACATGGGTCCCCTCGGCTGCGGCAACGTAACAAAGCTTTTCAAAAACATGGTCACCGCATCGGAAGCGCTGGTGGTCTACGAAGCGCTGCAAATCGCCAAAGCCGGCGGTATCGGCTACAAGGCCGCCCTCGATCTCATGCAAAAAACTAAATCGGCGAATATTCTCGAACGCTGGGAATCCCGCTTCCAACTTTCCGGCAGCGAGATGACATTCAATCCCGGAACCAATCTCTACGACAAGGATTTGCCCCTCGCCGCCGAAGTCGGCAAAACCCTCGGCGCGGAAATTCCCGTCGTCGAAGCATTGGCCGCGTTGGGCATTAAATTGAATGGCGGTAAGGTCAGCATTTAATTTCGCGCATTGAGTGCTGAGCATCGAGCGTTGAGACAATTCGAACCGTAAAACCCGAGACTCGAAATCAATTGAATTCGCGAGCGGGGTTTGAACCCCGCTCGCGACCAAAGGGGATGCTCGCCGAAACCCCATTTAATTGTGCCGCCTCAAGAGGCGGGGTTAAATGCAATCTAAGAATGCGTAACCGAACTTACCAGGGCCACGGCGTCGAGCTCGACGCCGAAGAGATACGCGAGGGCGAATGGGTGGCGCGCGCCACCATCGTGATCGCCGACCGCAAAAAGCCAAAGCGTATTCCGATCTTCGGCCGGCGCCGGGCAACTTTCGACACCAAGCAGCAAGCCGACTCCTATGGGTTTGAGCTGGCTAAACTTTGGATCGACGGCAAATTGTGGGGCTCAAACGGACATGGTTAGTCCGGAATAAAGATTCTTTAGGCTGTTGCGTGGATAGTGTGTCACGTCCAGTTTATTATGTTCACCACGAAGGACACGAAGAGCACGAAGTTCGGAGTTTTAATCATCCGAAACCTTCGTGTCCTTCATGATCTTCGTGGTGAATTTATTTCTCCGACCAAGCCGCCAGCCGCCCGCGATCATGCGGCGAATCGAGATGGCTCATGTCCGGCCCTATCGGCACGATGCCGGTCGGATTGACGTTGAGCTGGCTGTAGTATCCTGCCTTCGTCTTCTTTAAATCGAACGTCTCTTTGATCCCCGGCCACTGATCTAGCTCGCGCAAGTAATTCGTCAGGTTCGGATAGTCCTGCACACGGCGCAGGTTGCACTTGAAGTGGCCATGATAGACTGGATCGAAACGCAGCAGCGTCGGGAACGCGCGCCAATCCGCTTCGGTGATCCGGTCGCCGACCAAGTAACGCCGCTCTCCTAGCCACTTTTCCATCTGATCCAAGCAGACAAACACTTTCTTCACCGCTTCGTCGTAGGCTTCCTGGCTGCGCGCGAAGCCGGCGCGGTAAACGCCATTGTTGAAATGGCTGTAGACCAATTCGTTAATCCGGTCGATCTCGCCACGCAGCGCTTCCGGGTAGAAATCGTAGCCGGCATTCGTGTGCGCGCAAAAGCCGCTGTTGAACATGCGGATGATTTCCGACGACTCATTATTGACGATGGTCCGCCGCTCGCGGTCCCACAACGTCGGCACCGTCACTTTGCCGGTGTAGTTTGCATCCGCCGCCGCGTAGACCTGATGCAATCGAAACACGCCGTCTTCCTCCGGGTGAAAATCGTCGATCGCTTCGGAGTAAGCCCAGCCCGCGGTTTTCGGCTTATCCGCCAGCGACATCGACACCGCGCCTTCGAGCTGTTTCAGCTTGCGAAAAATAATTGTGCGGTGCGCCCACGGACAGTTGTACGAAACGAAAAGATGATAGCGGCCCGGCTCGGCTTTGAATCCGCCGCTGCCCGTAGGCCCGGCGCTACCATCGGCCGTAACCCAACTGCGGAACTGCGAGTCGGCGCGCACGAACGCGCCGCGCACGTCAGCGCTGATCCGGTCATCGGCGACCCATTTGCCGTATAGCATGTAGCCCACAGGAGTTCTCCTCTCGGTTCCCTAACCGGCTTCTATCAAAATTTCCGCAGGCGAAAAAGACTCCGTCTCCCCGTCCTCAGCGCCTCCGCGGCGAACCATCCGAATCTTTCCTGTGCTTCATGCGCATTGACACCCGATTCACTCTTCTGCGATAAGCGGAACCAACGAGGCGAAACATGCAAACCGTCGGATTCATCGGTCTTGGCAACATGGGCGGTCCGGTCGCGGGACACATTCAACGCGCCGGGTTTCCGATGATCGTTTACGATCTGCGCGAAGCGGCAACCCAGCCATTCCGCGAGCGCGGCGCGCTGGTTGTCAATTCAGCAGCAGAGCTTGCCTATGGCTGTGATGTCATCATCACCGCCCTGCCGATGCCCCATGACGTCGAGAAGGTCGCCGAAGAAGTTCTCCGAGGAATCAAACCGGGCGCGATCTACATCGACATCTCGACCAGCCCACCGTCTCTGATGCGAAACCTCGAACCGCTGTTCGCCGCCAAGGGCGCTCACCTGCTCGACGCACCGGTGGCGGCGGGACAGCCCGGTGCGGCGCGCGGCGTTCATGAAGTCATGGTCGGCGGCGCACCGGAAATATTCGAGCGCGCCAAGCCGGTGTTGAGCGCTTTCGGCGATCAAGTGATCCACGCCGGGCCATTGGGTTCGGGCAACATCTGCAAGCTCGTCCATCAGATGATCAACAGCACGGTTTCCCAAGCCATCGCGGAAGGACTGACCTTGGGCGTCAAAGCCGGTGTCGATGTCAAGTCGCTCTGGGAATGCGTGCGCCGCGGCATGGTCGGACGGATGCACGTGCTGCACGCGCAAGTGCCGCAGAACGTTTTTCGTAACGATTACGAAACCGACACCTTTCCGCTCAAGTTGCTGCGCAAGGACGTCGGCCTGGCGACGGCGTTGGGCCGCGAACACAACGTGGCTTTGCCGCTGGCGAATATTGTCGAACAAAAATTGATCGAAGCGTTGAATCGTGGTTGGGGCAGCAAGTCGGCCTACACGGTCACGTTCAGACTTCAAGAGGAAGCGGCGCAGGTCGAACTCCGTGCCGAAGGTGTGGATCCACAGCGAGCGGCGAAATACATTTCGACAAATCCGAAATCGGAATGACCGCGTTCAAAATATTCAAGCCGTTCAAATCGTTCAAACCGTATTTCGGAAGTTTTCGATAGCGCCCCCCCGAGGGGGTTCAAACAGCTTGAACGATTTGAACGTTTTGAACAGCGTGGACGATCCCGGAGTTTTTATGTCTAAACATGGTTTCAAAGTTTTCGACAGCGACATGCACATCTTGGAGCCCGCCGACCTCTGGCAGCGCTACATCGACAAGCAGTTCAAGCACCGCGCGCCCATCGGCACGACCGATCACGTGCGCGACTTGCGCCTAGTCGGGCCAGACGGCCGCGCGTGGGGCAGACCCATGGACCCGCCGCCGGGAACGCTGCCGCCGCCGGGTCAAATTTTTCACAAGAATCAAAAATTATTTAAGCGGCATAACGGGCGCGGTTGGTCGCCGCAGGTGCAGCTCGACGCGATGGCCGAGGAAGGCATCGACGTTGCGGTGCTCTACCCGAGCCGCGGCCTGAACCTGCTCGCAATTCCGGAGTTGGAAGCGGACTTCGCCGCTGCTCTGGCGCGCGCCTATAACGATTGGCTCTACGATTTTTGCCAAGCCGATCCCAATATAATGCTCGGCGCGGGCATGATCTCGCCGTTCAACATCGACGACGCGATCGGCGAATCACGCCGCTGCGTCGAGCAGTTGGGCTTTCGCGCCATTTTTCTGCGCGCCAATATCGTCAACGGCCACAACTGGCACGATGCTTATTACGAACCGCTCTGGTCGGCGTTGGAAGCTCTCGGCGCGCCCCTCGGCTTTCACGAGGCGAACAATTCCGCGGCGCGCCAAGCCGGTGAAAACTTCGGCTACGACTTCATGCTTCGGCACACCTACGCGCATCCGGTCGAGCAGAGGCTCACCGTCGGCGCCTTCTGCGGCGGCGGCATCCTGCGCCGTCACCCAAAACTGCGTGTGGCGTTTCTCGAAGGCAACTGCGCTTGGCTGCCGTTTCTCATGTGGCGCCTCGACGAGCACTGGGAACAGTACGGCGATCAGTGGGCGCCGGCGTTGGATCAACCGCCGAGCTATTACTTCAAGCGCCAATGTTACGCCTCGGTGGAGTGCGATGAAGAGCCGGCGAAATACGCCATCGACTATCTCGGCAACGAACGCTTGGTCTTCTCCACCGACTTTCCCCATGTCGACACCAAATATCCAAAAGCGGTCGAACGATTTCTCGAGTTACCGTTCAGCGAAGACGATAAGCGCAAAATTCTTTGGGACAACTGCGCTACCTACTACGGCATGACCGGGATGTAAAAAATGCTGCATGGGCTATTCCTGTTAACGCTTGTCGTCTTCAATCTCTCCTGGCCTGATCGGAGCAACGCCGCCGAAACGCCGCAAAAGGTCCGCATCGGCTACCCATCGTCCGCCGTTTCCACGCTGCCCTTCGATATCGCCAAGGGAAAGGGGTTCTACGTCAAAGCGGGCTTGGACGTTGAATACATCCAGATGCGCAGCGCCCTCGGGCCGCAAGCGATTCTTAACGGCAACATTCACTTTTTCACTTCGCCCCAGTCGGCGATCAATGCCGCGGTCGCCGGCCTACCCTTGGTTGTCGTGCTGTCGCTTTATCGCGACACGCCGTGGGTTCTCGTGACCAACAAGGAGATCGGCAAAGCCCACGACCTTTTGAGCAAGCGAATCGCGATCTCCGACATCCGCTCCTCGCCCTATTACTTCGGCCGCGCCGGTCTTAGAAAACTTGCCCTCGAGGAGAAGCAGGTCAGCCTAATCACCACCGGTGGCACGTCGCACAGCTTCGCAACGTTAACCACCAATCAAGTCGCCGGCGCCGTTTTGAGCCCGCGCTTCGATGAAAAGGCCGTGTCCCTCGGCTACAAGAAGTTTCTCTTCTTGGGCGACCTAGTTGACATTCCCTACGTCGGCCTGTTTACTTCCGTAGTGGTAGTTCGTGCCAACCTCGAGCGTATTCGCCGTACCATTGCCGCCGTCCTGGAGGCGGTGGCTTGGCAAAAAGCCAATCGAAGCGAAGCCGTGAGGATGATTGCTACCCGGTATAGGATCAGCCAGAACGAAGCGGAACCATCTTACGACACCATGACCGGGATTTTCTCACCCGATGGCGCGATGAACATGAAGAGAGTCCGCGGTTATTTGAATCTTCTGCGCGAAGAGCGGCCGATTCCCGAAGATTTCGACCCGGAGAAGCTGGTGGATTTCTCTATGCTATCATCAGCCCGTTAACCGAAAGGCAGGTCGTTATGAAGTTACGACTAACTGTGTTCATAACCATCGTCCTGACGTTATCACTGACAGCGCAATCGCTGCGCGCCGCCGCGGATCAACTCGAAGGACTCGTGCGCGAACAAACCAAGGCGCGCCAGGAAGAGAAGATCAAAGCACTCAAACAGCAAGAACAGCTCGAAAACTTGAAACGCGATCAGCAAGCGAGCCAAGCGCAACAACAGCTGGATCAGATCAGGCGGCAGCAAACCGATTCGCCGGCGGGCCAAAAGCCGCAAGCAGGGCAAACTCAGCAACAACTCGATCAGCTAAGAAACGACCAGCAGCTACAGCGCTTGCAAACCGATCAGCAGATCAACCGCATTCAGCGCGAAACCGATCCGCTGCGCCAGCAACAACAGATCAACGATCTGCAGCGCCAGCAACAAATCAGGTCGCTGCAAGAGCAGCTTCAACGCAATCAAACGCAGCAAGATTTGGACAGACTCCGTCAGCAACCGCAGAAACTCCGCTGAGCATACTAAACGAAGCCACTTCGCGGGCGGGGATTTAACCCCGCCCGCGACCAAAAGGAATGCTCACCCCCTTTGGAAACCCCATTTAATTGGTCCCGCCTCAAGAGACGGGGTTAACATTGAATCGATCGCCGCTACGCGGACAGTTTCTCCTTCAGCCACTGCACGATCACCGCTTGCGAGTTAGCGCCGCCCATGTGGCCGCCGGGATAAAAGCGCGACCACTTCGGATCGCCATGTTCCAGCAAGAGGTGCATGTCGGTAATCGGAAACACGCTATCGTTGACGCCGTTGACGCAGAGCAACGGTGCACACGGTTTATCCAAAATGCCCTGATAGAGGAGCGATAATTCCGGCGCGTACTCGATCCATTCTTCGCCCGTGCTGCGGCCGAAGGCGCACGCTAACGTTTCAGCAAGTTCAAAGGGATACTCGCCGCGCTGCGCTTTGACGATCCAGTCTTTTTGGAAGGCGAAGTGCGCCGGGCCGCCTTGATTGACCGCGGCGCGCAGACGGTGGCGATGGGTATGAGCGACTTTCGTCGCCCAGTAACCACCGCTGCTACCGCCGTGTATGGCGACGCGATCGCCGTCCAAGTCCCTGCGGCTCGCGATGTAATCGAATACCGCGCCCCAGAGTCGCTCGCCGTCCGCCGAGCCTGCCAGCGGCGCATCGGCTACTCCAGGCATGTCGATAGCCAGCGGAGCCATGCCGGCGGCGAGATAGGGTTCGCTCGGCCGCTCTTCTTTGAACGCATCGATGCCGCCCCACAGAACCACCACCGGCGGTCGCGCCACGCCGTTGGGTCTGCGCAGCAATCCGACGGAAACTGCGCCTTCGCCGGACTTGCCCTTGAACGGCATCTCGACGCGCTCAAGCGGCGGAGCGAAATAATTTGCCGCCTTGTGAAAATTCTCCTGTGACTTCCGATAGGCCGCCAACTTGCCCGGCGAGTTGGGCGCCGGATAGCGCGCGACATGGTAACAATCGTAGGCGATCAAATACTCTTTACGCGCCGTCGCACTTTCTCCGCTAGCCTCCGCCTTGGCCGCGCCCTCTTCATGGAGCGCCGCCAATGAGCTGAAAGCGCTCGCCCACTCCTCGCGATCCACGGAGTGCAAGCCGTTAATCACCGGCGCCACTTCATCGTAGATCGTGTAAAGAAATGGATTGCGATTTGCTTTCGCTCTGCCGAGCAACTCCTGCTTTACTTCATCCATCGGCCGCGGCCCAAAAGCATTCGCCATGCTCGATCCTCCATCCTCGATCTTCGATCAATGTTTGCGAGCCTACGCAAAGCAGCACTGGTAAGTCAACGCCAATGTTTGACTTCAATCCTGGTTCCATAGCACTAATAGGCACAATGGCGTTCGATTCCAACAACCCAACCGCGATGACCGGATCGCCAGCTGGCGTCGCCGGCGCCGAAACGATTCCGAGCTTCGGCAATTCGTTTGGCCGAGATTTGCTCGGCAGAATATTGCCGCCGGTCCTCGCTGTGACCAGCGTGATCGCCATTTGGTGGTCGCTCTATCTGATCTATCCACGGCTGCTGCCGAGTCCGATGAACACGGTGAACGAAGCGATCCGGCTGCTCTCCGACGGCACTTTCTTGTTCCACATGTATCAAAGTTTGCGCCGCGTGTTCGTCGGTTCGGTGGTGGCGATGTTTTTCAGCGTCGGCGTCGGCATTTATATGGGCACGGTGTTGATGGGTGAGCGATTTTTCCAGCCGCTGGTTGTGCTCGGCCTGACGATCCCCGGCTTGATGTGGGCGCTCATCGCGGTGATGCTTTTCGGCATCAACGAATGGTCACCCTATTTCGCCGTCACAGTGACGATCTTTCCCATGCTGGTGATCAACATTTGGGCCGGCGTGAAATCCCTCGACAAAGATCTCATGGACATGAGCCATGTTTTTCATTTTTCCAAATGGATGAAGATTACCCAGGTCATCTTGCCGCAGCTGGTGCCGAATATTTTCGCCGCCACCCGTTACGGCTTGGGCCTCGCTTGGAAAGTCGTCGTGGTCGTCGAAATGTTCGGCACCAGCAATGGCGTCGGCTATCAAGTCATGAAGTCGTACCAAGTATTCAACATGGAAGGCGTCATCGCATGGACGCTCACTTTCGTCGTCGCCATGATCGTCATCGAGTACGGCATGATCAATCTCGCCGAGCGCCGTCTTACCGCTTGGCGGCCCAAGATCGACGTCTGGAGACGCTGATGGCCGAGCTTGTCGTCGAAAATGTCGAAAAGTGGTTCCGCCGCGAAGATGGCCAACCATTCAAAGTCATCGACCGCTTGTCGTTTCACGCGCGCGCCGGATCGGTTACCGTGCTTATCGGACCGTCCGGCTGCGGCAAGTCGACGCTGCTCAATTCGATCGTCGGCTTGGAACGGCTTGACCGCGGCGAATTGAAGTTCGTAAACGGCGGCCACCCGCGACAACGACCGCTGATCGGTTATGTTTTTCAAAGCCCGCGCCTGTTGCCGTGGAAAACCATCGGCGACAACATTCGCTTGGCGCTCAAAGGCGCGGCGGTGGCCGAGGCAGAACGGGAGCAGCGGGTTAGGAATTATCTGGAATTGGTAGGTCTCGGCGAATACATCAACCAGTTTCCGCTCTACCTCTCCGGCGGCCAGCGTCAGCGCGTCGGGCTGGCGCGCGCGCTGGCGATCGAATCCGATTTGGTTTTGATGGACGAGCCTTTCGCCAGCGTCGATGAATTGACCGCGCGGCAACTGCGTCAAACCACCCGCCGGTTATGCGAGCAATTGCACCGCACGGTATTGTTCGTCACCCACAACCTGGCCGAAGCCGCCTACATGAGCGACTTCGTCGTCACGCTCACCCGCCGGCCCGCGACCCTGGACGCCTATGTCGCCAATCCGCTGCCGACGCCGCGTCAATGGGGACCGGAGATTTACGGCTTCGCCGCCGAACTCGAAACTAAAGTTACTCTGAAGGAGGAAACCGAATCATGAGAAAAAAACTGTTTTTGCTTTTTGTCGCAACGTCGATGCTGTCGATCGAAGCGGCGCCGCGCGCTATGGCGGGACAAGCGCTCCAACCGGTGAACGTCGCCACCGCCGCATCCGGCCAATCTGGTTACATCGCGGCTCTCATCGAAAACAGGGGCCTCGACGTTAAATACGGCATCAAGATCACCAACATGATGATGGACTTCACCGAGGCGGCGAACGCGATAAAACTGGGCCGCGCCCAGGCGAGCGCCATGCAGCCGAGCACCGCGGTGAATCTGGTCAAAAGCGGCACGGACATTCGTTTGATCACGCCACAGATTTGGTCAGGCAATTCTTGGGTGGTCAAAAAAGATGCGCCCTATAAAACCTTCGTCGATCTCAAGGGCAAGAAGATCGGCAACTTCGCGCGGGTTACCGGCGCTTTCTTTTTCTCCGCGGTGATCGCCAAAGAGCATAAGCTCGATCTCGAAAAAGATTTTCAGATGATTCCCGCCGACACCGGCGCGCTGCTGGCGTTGCTCGAACGCGGCGACGTGGAAGCGATTAACATGTTCGAGCCCCACGTCACCCGCATGGTGTTGTCCGGACGCTATCGAGTGCTGGTCGACTTCGATATCGCCCTCGAGGAAATTTTTGGCGCGCCGCCGCTCAAATCCACCGTCGGCATGCTCAAGGAAACCGTGGAGAAACAGCCGGCGTTGGTTAAAGCCATACGGGGCGCTTATATCGACGCCGTGAAGCTGATTAAGTCGGGGCAGGACGAAGAATTCTTCAGGTCAAAGGCCAAAGAGTTTTTCAATCTCAGCAACCCTGAAGAAGTCGCCGCGGGGATAAAGGTCAACAAAGAAAACTTCGCCGATAAGTGGGGCGATAGTTTTTTTCAGTCGCAGAACAAAATTTTGCAATCCGGCATCGGCCTCGGCCTGCTACCGAACATCGGCGATTTGAACAATATCTGGATCAAGTAAGAGTTTAGCCGCCGTGGTGGGTTCCGGCGTAATCGGCGGTGATGCGTCGAACCTCTCGCTTCGTGCTAGCCCGCATTTCTCACGACCTGGCAATTGTGGTGGCCGCAAGGTCAGAGCAGTGAGATTTGCGAACAGAGTTAGGGTTGGGAGGGTTGGCAGAGGGGAAAATCCGCAAACCGTGTAGCGT
>Ga0105252_10000767_pt1 | contig 17407 bp, 11 predicted proteins | sample EasRivMeERMZT100_FD_89675 | JGI IMG/M metagenome (GOLD analysis project Ga0105252, IMG submission 89675) | Soil microbial communities from meander-bound floodplain in the East River, Colorado, USA - East River MetaG ERMZT100 | ecosystem: Environmental > Terrestrial > Soil > Floodplain | place... | reverse complement strand
TCGGGCGATGCTCCGATAGCCCAGAATACCACGGTCGAGGAGGTCCTCAGGCGTCATGGCGCCCTGCGATAGCCCCGTCAGCTCGAGCTGCACGGAGATCGAGCTATCGGTTTCGCCGGTGCTCCGGCTGATGTAGTTGCGACTCACCATCCGAAAGCGCCAGCAACAGGCCTGATACTCCCAACCCACGAATTCCTCCAGCGGTTCCTCATCGAGGAACGAGTACGCGTAGCGGCCGATGATCCGCCAGCGCTCGGCCAGCGGCCACACCAGCGACAGGTCGCCCTGCTCGAGCGTTCCGCGGCGGAAGCGGTAGGCGATGCCGAATAGGCGGTCTTCCTGCGGCCGGAACTCGAAGCGAGTCTCGGCACGCGCCGTAGAGGACGTGTCGCTGTTCCATTGATATCCAACGTCAAGGGTCCAGGCGTCGCGAACGCCGATCGCCGCTTCCGCTACGTAGTCGGAGGCGTTGGCCTCGTTCGGCAGCTCACCGGGCAGCGCGACGTGCTGGGCACTTAGATAGCGCGTTTGGCCCAAAGTTGCCGTCAACCGCTCGCGACCGCTGGCCGCGTCGATGAGCCGTGTCGTGACGCCGAAACTCCACTGGTCTGTGTCGGCAATGCGGTCCGCGCCGACGAACTGGTACTTGCGGAACAGCTGGATCAAGTTGAAGTCCGGCAGGATCGTGTCGAACACGGGCAGGTCGCTTTGGTCCTCGAACGGTACCTGGACGTAGAGCAGTCGTGGCTCGAGCGTTTGCACCCAAGAACGGCCTTGACGCCGGGCGTCGCGCTCGAACTTCATGCCCATGTCGAGGCTAGCGATCGGCAACCCGCGCGTCGGCGTGTCGTCCTGGCCCGGTGTCGGGTTGTCGATCCAGTAGTTCGTTTGCCGCAGAGCCATGGCAGGCGTCAGGTACATGCCGGAGCGCGCAAACCGCAAGCTCAGCTCTTGAGTGGAGTCGAGGCGCCAGGCCGTGACGCCAACGTTGCGCTGGAAGTTCACGAGCTCGGTGTTCGAATCGAAACTGAGCAGGCGGCCGAACCAACGGCCGCTGAACAGCAGCTGTGGCGCGCGTTCGTACGGGCGTTCCTCATCCGTGAGCACAGTGTCGATGGTCTGATAATTCTGGAAGCGCGTAAGCATCGACCAGTACGGGGCGAAGAAGCCGAGGTCGACGAAACGGTTCAAGTGCGTCTGGCTCGTCACTGCGAGACTGCTACCCAAGTCCTCGAAATAGGCGTCGTCCGATACCTCTTCGACGCCCGAGAGTATCTGCCACTGTTCGCGATCGCCGAACAGGGATTGGTGCTGAAAGTTCACGTAGCTACGCGTTTCGTTGAGCTCGTCGTCGTCGGGCAAGTACTCGAAGCCGAACTGGCCGTCGCTGTTCGGCAAGAGATAACGAAAATCACTGCGCAGCTGTGTGCCACGCTTGCTCATGTAGCGCGGTTCGACCGTCAGGTCGTAGTTCGGCGCTAGGTTCAGGTAGTACGGCATCGACAGATCGAAGCCCGTGCGGTCGCGCTCGCTGATGTTCGGCGTCAGGAAACCGCTCTTGCGCTCGTCGTTGATCGGGAAGGTGAAGTAGGGCGAATACAGAATCGGCACACCTTTGAAGTCGAGCTTCACACCGCGAGCTGTGCCCACGCCGCCGTTGACGTCGAGTTGGATGTCGCGCGCGTGAAGCTCCCATGCGGTGTTCTCGGCCGGGCAGGTCGTGAACAGCACGCGCGCGAGCGACATCCGCCGCTCGCTGTCGATGACGATCTCCTCGGCGGAGCCACGCGCGGGCCGTTTCGGCAGCTCGAAACCGGCGGCCGAGAAGCGCAGCGTGTCCGCATCGGTGTCGTACTGGACGTCCTCGCCGTAGACGGCGACGTCGGGGCTGGTGAAATTCACGCTACCAAGCGCCTCGACGTTGCCTTGGTCGTAAGTGGCGCTCTCTGCGGAGATCGTGCCCTCGGCGGTCTTGATCTCCACTTGGCCCTCGAACACGGCGGCTGTGTCGCCGCCAACGTCGATGCGCGTGGCCGAGATCTCGAGGTCATCGAGCAGAGGATTGTCGCTGGCAGCTGCGGCGGGTTGCTCGGGCGGCAACTCGATGACCGGGGGGTCCGTGGGCAGGCAAAGATCTTGGGCGAACGTTTGCCGCGCCAAACCGAGGACGAGCAAGAACGCGATGGTCGAGCGGCTTGCGGGCACGAGATCCGGCTGGGGTAAAGGCGGCTACAATGGCATATAGAGTGCGCCCCTTCAACGGCTTGGATGGCTCGCTGCAAGTGATAGCTGAGCTGCCACGTGTCTGCGGGCTCGATGTGTAATTTTCGTTCCTTGCCGAGGAGGAGCAGCGTGGGCGAGTTTGCAGATGCCAGCTTTTGGCCACCGAGCGGTGGTGCATGAAGGCGATGATTCTCGCGGCTGGCCGCGGTGAGCGTATGGGTCCGCTCACGGCGAGCCGACCGAAACCGTTGCTCGAGATCGGCGGCGTAGCGCTCATCGAGCACCATGTGCAACGGCTCGTGGCGTGCGGCATCGATGCGATCGTGATCAATCTGTCGTACCAGGGAGCTCAGATTCGCGAGCGGCTCGGCGATGGCCGCCGGTGGGGTGTGTCGATCGCTTACAGCGAGGAGGGCGAGCCGCCGCTCGAGGCGGCCGGCGGTATCGCCCACGCGTTGCCCCTGCTCGGCGCCGAGCCGTTCTTGCTCGTGAACTCCGATGTGTTCACGGATTTCGACTGTCGTGTGCTGATGCGTTCGCCGAGGCCGCCCTGCATCGTGCTCGTGCCGAATCCGGCGCACCATCCGAGCGGCGATTTCGGGCTCGACGCGTCGGGGCGCGTACGGGCCGAGCCGCCGTTACTCACGTATGCGGGCATCGCCTTGTTCGATCCGCGGCTATTTGCCGAGCTATCGCCGGGGCGCAGGGCGCTCAAGCCGCTGCTCGACGCCGCGATCGTGCGACACGAGTTGCACGGCTTGGAGTTTCGTGGTTTGTGGATCGACGTCGGTACGCCCGAGCGACTCGAACACGCGCGCGCCGCTGCACTGGAGAGATGACCGTGCGCCTCTATACCTTCTTTCGCAGCTCCGCTGCGTTTCGCGTGCGCATTGCGCTCAACCTGAAGGGCGCGGACTACGAGGCGGTGGCCGTGCATTTGCCGAACGGCCGGCATCGAGAGGCCGACTTCCTCGCCACCAATCCGCAGGGCACGATTCCAGTGCTCGACGACGACGGGACGGTACTCTGGCAGTCGCTCGCGATCATCGAGTATCTCGATTCGCGCTACCCCGAGCCGCGGCTGATTCCATTGGAGCCCGTTGCGCGGGCGCGTGTCCAAGCGCTGGCGCAGTTCATCGCCTGCGAGATTCATCCGCTCAACAATCTTCGCGTGCTGCGCTACCTGCGCGCCGAGCTCAAGCTCGACGAGGCGGGCGTGGCGCGTTGGTACAAGCACTGGATCGCGGAGGGCTTCCGCGGCTTTGAGGTTTTCGTCTCGCAGTGGAGCGGGGGTCGCTATTGCTTCGGCGACTCGATCTCAATCGCCGACGTCTGTCTCGTGCCGCAGGTCTACAACGCGCGGCGTCTCGAGTGTGAGCTCACGCCGTATCCGACGCTCGTGCGCATTGCCGACCGTTTACGCGACGAGCCGGCGTTTGCGCGCGCTGCGCCCGAGCAGCAGCCGGACGCGGAGTGATATCGATTCGATCGCGCGGTTTAGGGGCGCGCGCTGCTCGTTCGTCAGCCGTCCTGCGCTAGCGCCTCTGGATCCTGTTCCGCCAGAAACGCGTGGAGCGCGTGTAGGGCCCCCGCGGCGTGCTCGCCCCAATGGATCCGGAAACCAAAACCCCACTCAAAGAGCGCTTCGGCACGATTGCCCGCGTCGAACAGGTCGAGACCGCGCGCCACGTCGTCGTAGATGTCCTGGAGGTCGTCCGTCAGCGAGCCGGCCACCGGCTCTTCGGGCGTCTCGGTGTTGGGCGCGTACATTTCCCAGTAGCGGTTGAGCGGCAACGTCGTCACGCGTCCCTGCACGAGCTGGCGATTGGGTGCGTCTGCGCTACGATACTCGCTCGACAAGTCCGGGCTGAACGGCTGCGGTAACGACAAGGCTGCGACATACAGCGATGCGATGCGCCGCAGCGCCGCTGCCGCACTCATCGTGCTGCCGTCAGTACCCGTGGCCCAAGCGCAGAACGCGCGGGCTTCCGGAGCAAAAGCGTCGATCGGCGGCGGTAACCCTTCGGCCACCGACCCCGGTGTTTTAGAGTCGTCCATCGTCGCTTCCTCGCAAATGTCGGCCGCAGTCTAGTGGCTCCGACCGTCAGTGCGTCATCGCATAGATCACATAATTGACGGCGAACCGATAGGCGAGGCCGGTCATCGCTTCCGGGTAGAACGGGTCGTCCGCATGCTCCCAGGCATCGCCTAGGTCCATATTGAAGTTGATGGCCACCATGAGCCGGCCCGAGTCGTCATAGATGCCGCGCCAGCGCGGCACGACGCCGTCCTGCTCATAGGTTTGCCCGTAGCGCAGTGCAGCGATGCCGGGAATCTGGATACGCTGGTTCAGGTCGTAGAGGACGTGGAACACCTCGTCGTTGTCCGCAATGTCGACGATGGGCCTGTCCGGGAACACTCGCTGCATCGACTCGAGGAAGTTGGCCCACTGACGCGAGCCGTGAAAGTCGTCGGTCATCAAGAAGCCGCCGCGCAGGAGGTATTCACGCAAGCGCTCCGCTTCGAGATCGTCGAGATACCAACGACCGACCTCCACTGCATAGAGCCACGGATAGTTGAAGAGCGTGTTGTCGGTGACCTGCAGCATGCGCGGCTCGCCGATATCGACGCGGGTGAGCCGGCCGACACCCATACCGAAGTGATCCTCGGCTTCGGGAAAGTCCGTGGTCCAGCTCCCGCCCCAGCCGCGGTCATAACCGCCACCGTTGTAGATCAGGCGCATGAAATGCAGCTCGTTGCTCGGCCAGTCGGGGGCGCCGTTCAAGTCGTCGCCCGTCGCTGCCAGCGCCAGCAGCAGTGTCGCGAGACCGCAGATGCTCTTGACGCGCGCCAACCGTCTCATCGATCACCCGTTACGGAGCCGCTGTCCATGCTACGGCGACTGGTCGCGACGGTCATGTGAACCAGTCGTCGAGTTCGCGGCCGGCAAGCTCGACGAGCGCGTGCTCGTTGAATGTGCGGTACGCCGTCCAGTGCCCGATTTTGTCCTGGATCGCGAGGGCCTCGGCGCCCGTCGAGCCGGCCAGCTGGCCGCGGTACGTTTCGAGCTGGCGCTCGGCGTAGCGGTTGCACTTCACCAGGAAGTCGGTGACGACGGCTTTCTTGGCGGCGATGTCCATCCCATTCGCGCATCCCGTACCGTTCGCAGTTCGACGGCGGGGAGCAAACGCTCCGGAGCGTGGGTCCAATGGCCTGGATAGTAGCCTGGCATGCCAAGGCGACAAAGCCGGGTTGCTCGGGTCTAGGCGTAAGCGTCACCGTTTGGGTAAGCTCCGATCAGACCGCCGCAGTTGCTCCGTGCCGGCTAGCCCGGTGTCTGGAGTTTTGTCCAGCGTGGGGCGAAGCCGCGGGGGTCGGGGTATGGTGATGTGACCGCGTCGCGCGCGGAGCATCAGGTGGCATGGCGTAACGCCCTGGTGCTCGCGACCTCGGGTGTAGCGGAATAGCGAGACGGAGCCGCGGTTGTTCGAGTTGTTGTTCAAGTACTCTCGCGCCACGTTCGAACGCGCCGAGCTCGTCTTCGCCAGCGGTTGGCCGGTCTGGCTGTTGCTGGCGCTGATCGTCGTCGCGGGTCTGGCCGTCGGTATAAGCCTCTGGCAACGTCGAGCCGGGCTCGGTGTGGCTCGCGCCGTCGGGCTCGGTGTGCTGCAGACGGCCTTGCTGGCAGCCCTGCTGGTGTTGGCCTGGCGACCGGCGCTCGTGACGCAGACGCTGCGGCCGCAAGAGAACTCGGTTGCCGTGTTGCTCGATACGTCGGGCAGCATGCTGTACGGGGAGGACGACACGTCCCGCCTGCAACAAGCGGTCGACAGTCTCGCCGCCGATGCTCTGCCGCAGCTCGAGGCGTCGTTCGACGTCAATCTGTTTTCCTTCGCCGGCGAGCTCCTCGAGCTGCCGGCGCTCGACCAAGTGCCGGCGCCGGGGCCGGTCACGCACATCGGCGATGCCTTGCTCGAGGTGTTACGCGGGGCACAGTCCGGCGCCATTGCGGCCGTTGTGCTCGTCTCCGACGGCGCCGACAATTCCAATGACTTCGACGCCGCCCGTATCGCCGAGATCGCGGGCTTCGGCGTGCCCGTGCACACCGTTGGCGTCGGCGCCGAGTCGATGCCCGAGGATCTCGAGCTCGAGGACGTGCAGTTGCCGCCGGTCGGGCTCGCGGGCTCGACCGTCAGCGCTCAGGTCAGCATCCGCCACAGCGGAGCGAAGCTGGCGCAGCTCAAGGTGTACGACGGTGACGCCATCCTCGCCGCGGAAGCCATTCAGCTGCCGAGCAGCACCGGTGTGACGACGCGTTGGGTGGATATCGATGTCGGCGATGCAGGCGTGCGCGATCTCAAGTTTTCGCTCGACCCGCTACCCGGCGAAACCAACGTCATCAATAACGCGCGGTTGCGGCCCATGGAGGTTCCCGAGCAGCGGCGACACATCTTATATATCGAGGGTGAGCCGCGCTGGGAGTACAAATTCATTCGCCGCGCCATCGACGATGCGCCAGCCGTGCGCGTGGCGAGCCTTCTGAAGACCACGCCGAACAAATTCTATCGGCAGGGTGTGGAGTCTCCGGACGAGCTCGTCGACGGTTTCCCGGCCGATGAGCTCACCTTGTTCCGCTACGACGCGGTGATGGTCGGCAGCTTCGAAGCTGCGGCGTTGTCGGCGGAGCAGCAGGACATGCTGCGCGAGTTCGTCAGTCGGCGCGGCGGCACGTTGCTGATGCTCGGCGGCCGGCGTGGCCTCACCGATGGCGGTTGGGGCGCAACCAGCCTCGCCGAGGTGCTGCCGGTGCGTCTGCCGATGCCCGAGGGTCCGACCTTCGTGCGCGAGGCCGCTCGCGCGGTGCTCACGGCGGCCGGCCGCATGTCGGCCGTGACGCGCCTCGATGGCAACGCTGATGCCAATGAAGCGCTCTGGAACGGCATGCCCGAGCTGGCCGATTTCCAGCACGTCGGCGAGCTAAAGCCCGGCGCCGAGACGCTGCTCGAGGCCGAGTTCGGCGGGAGCACGGAGCCGCTGCTGGTGCAACAGCGTTATGGGCTCGGCAACGCGATGGTGCTCGCTACAGGCGGGACCTGGCGTTGGCAGATGCAGTTACCGCACGAGGATCAACGGCACGAGTCGTTCTGGCGACAGCTGCTGCAGGCGGCTGCGACGACGGCGCCGCAGCCCGTGACGCTCACATCGAATCAGGTTTTTTACGGCGATGAGAGCACGGTCGCACTGCGCGCAGAGGTGCGTGACAAGACCTTCAAACCGGCCACCGATGCGACGGTGAGCCTCGAGGTAAGCGACGGTTTAGGACCGCCGAGCTCGCTTGAGATGACGCCCGTGGCCGGCGAGCCGGGCGTGTACGAGGCCAATTACGAGACCACGCACGGCGGCGTGTTTCGCTTCGCCGCCAATGCGCAGTCCGGTGAGGAAGTCCTTGGCCGCGGGCAGTTCGCGGTCCGCCGCGAAGATGGCGTCATCGAGCACTATCACGTGCAGCAGAACCGGCTATTGCTCGAGCGGCTTGCGGCCGCAACGGGCGGCAGCTATTTCTCGGTGACGGACGTCAGCCGCTTACCCGAGGCCGTGAGTTTTTCGGATGCCGGTAGCGTCGAGCGCCAGGTGCTCGATCTGTGGAACATGCCGATCGTGTTTCTGTTGTTGTTGCTGCTGAAGGCGGGCGAGTGGCTGTTGCGCCTCTACTGGGGGCGCCTGTGACCCTGCGCGCATCGCTGTCGTTGGCGTTGGCGCTCGCAGTGGCCGCGCCGGCGCACGCCGAGCTCTACTATCTCATCGTCGGTGGGCTCGGCGGCGAGGCCGAGTATCAAGACCGCTTCGACCAGGACACGAAGGCGCTCGCCGCCGTGGCGCGGCGCACCACGAGCCAGAATCGCGTGCAGGTGCTCACGGGCGAAGCGGCCACGCGTGAGGCGCTCGTCAAAGGCCTCGAATCCCTGCGCGCGCGTGCCAAGGCGGCCGACAGCCTTGCAGTGGTGCTCGTCGGGCACGGCAGCTTCGATGGGGAGACCTACAAGCTCAACTTGCCCGGGCCCGACATCGACGGCGACGAGCTTGCCAAGCTGCTGGCGGCGATTCCCGCGCGCTCGCAGCTCATCGTCAACGCTACGAGCGCGAGCGGCGCCGTGCTCGAGAAATGGGCCGCCGAAGGGCGCACGCTGATCACCGCCACGAGAAGCGGCTTTGAGCGCAACGCGACACGGTTCGCGGAGCATTGGGCGTCGGCGCTCGCCAACGGTTCGGCCGACATCAACAAGAACGGTGTCATCACGGCGCAGGAAGCGTTCGACTACGCCTCGCGCGAGGTGGCCGATAGCTTCGAGAAAGAGGGTACGCTCGCCACAGAGCATCCGCAGATGGCGGGTGGGGCGGCGGCGCGATTCACGGTGGCGCGGTTGGCTTCGGCGGCGCCGGCTGCCGCGGCCGCGGCGGCCAACCCAGCCGTGGCAGCGCTCGTTGCCGAGCGCGACAAGCTCGATGGGGAGATCGAAGCGCTGCGTGCGCGGCGCGGTGAAATGACGAACGAGGCGTATCTCAACGAGTTGCAGCGGTTGCTCGTGCAGCTCGCCGAAACGCAAGGCAAGATCGACGCCGCGCAACCGGCAGTAGCGCCGACTTCGCCGGGACCTCAAGCGTCGCCAGGTACACCTGTGCCACAGGAGATTCGGCAGTGATGCTCGACCGCGCGGCGGGCTTGTTGCTGCTGTGCGGCATCGCTTCGACGGCTAGTGCGTTCACGATCGAATACTCGCGCGACCGCGCTCCGGAGCTCGTGAAGTGCGATCGCCTGTTGTACGCCGGGCAGCGTACGGAAGCCCAAACCTGCTTTCTCGAGCTCCTGGCCGAGAGTAAGGATACGCGCATCAAAGCCGATGCCGCTCGTGCGAGCGGTGACGTCCGCGCGGCGAATGGCCTGTTTCAGCAGGCCATCAAAGAGTATCCGCAGGATGTAGCCGTGCGCGTTCGCTGGGGCGAGCTGTTCCTCGCCACGCACCAGAACAACGAGGCGGTGAAGCTGTTCGAGGAGGCGCTCGGGCTCGATGAGGACTACGCGCCCGCCACGCTAGGTCTAGCCAAGGTCTCCGCGGGCCGCTTCGAAGAGAAGGCGCGTGAGTGGGCGCAGCAAGTGATCGACGAGTCGCCCGACGATGCGCTACAGGCACATCTAGTGCTTGCGCGCACGGCGCTCGAGGACGGCGACATCAAAGCCGGTGACGAAGAGCTCGACCGTGCGCTCGAGCTGGCCGATGATCACGATCTCACGCCACTCGAAATCTACGCGCTCAAAGCATCCATCGATCTGTTGCGCGGTAACACGGACAGCGAGTGGACGAAGCGCGCGCTCGCGCTGAATGCCAAGTTCGGCGAAGCCTACGCGACGCCCGCGTACTTCTATGTGATCACGCGTCGTTACCGCGAAGCCATCGAGCTGCTGCGGCGGGCCGTGGAGATCGAGCCGGATCTGTACTCGGCGCATGCGGAGCTCGGCGTGAACCTGCTGCGCGAGAATAAGATCGCAGAGGCAGAGCAGCATCTGCAGCTCGCCTTTCGTGGCGATCCGTTCAGCGCCCCGATCGTCAATACGTTGCGCCTCATCGACAGCTTCGAGAACTTCGCCGTGTTGCAGCACACGCCGCCGCCGGCAGCGGCCGGCGCGTCGTCTAGCCAGAATCCAGGAGCAATTCTGCGGCTGCACAAGGACGAAGCGCCGGTGCTGGAGCCTTACGTGCTCGACCTCGTCAACCGCAGCATCGAAACGTATTCCAAGCGCTATGGCTTCGAGCCCAAGGAGCCCGTGGTCGTGGAGCTCTACCCCGATCACGACGATTTCGCCGTGCGGATCTCGGGCTTGCCCGGCATCGGCTTGCTCGGCGTCACGTTCGGCTACCTCGTGGCGATGGACAGCCCCACGGCGCGTGCCGATAGCGGCTTCCACTGGGGCACGACGCTGTGGCACGAGATGGCACACGTGTTCACGCTCGAAGCCACGGGGCACCTCGTGCCGCGCTGGTTCAGCGAGGGCGTGTCCGTGTACGAGGAATGGAGCACGGGTCCATTGAAAGGACGGCACATTCCGTTGTCCGTGCTCGCTGCCATCAAGGAAGACAAGTTCTTGCCGGTTGCGGAGCTCGACCGCGGCTTCATTCGGCCCACTTACGAGGCGCAGGTCATCGTCTCGTACATGCAGGCGGGTTTGATTTGCGAGTACATCGCGGGCCGGTTCGGTCAGACGGGTCTCGAGGCGATGCTCGACCAGTTCGCCGCCCGCAAGGACACGGCGCAGGCGATCGAGCTGGCCCTCAAGATCACGCCGCAGCAGTTCGATGAGGATTTCGCGGCCTACGTCGACAGCGAGCTCGGCGCCGTCGTGGCGCAGCTCGAACCCTGGCAGGAGGCGCAGACCCAGGCGCATGAAGCAGCCAGTGCTGAAGACTGGCGCCTTGCCGTGGCGCATGCCGCGCGGGCCATCGAGCTCAACCCCGACTACGTCGACGAGGGCAGCCCGTATCTCGTCAAGGCGCGCGGTCATCGGGAGCTCGGCGAGACCGCGCTCGGCATCGACACGCTTACGAAGTACCGCCAGCGCGGCGGGCACGACCCGGATGCGTTATTGGCCCTCGCACGCTCGCTCGACGAGGCCGAGCGCAAGGCCGACGCGCTCGACGTGCTCGAGGACGTGCTGCTCGTCGCGCCGCTGCGTCCCGAGGTGCACTTGACGCTCGGCGAAGCCTTGCTCGCGGCCGGCCGCGCGACCGATGCCGTGGTGGAGTACCGCGCGCTCCTGGCGATGCAGCCGCACGATTTGGCCGACGCGCACTACCGTTTGGCCAAGGCGTACGCGGCGGCCGAGGATCGAGCCAGAAGCCGCGAACATTTGTTGTATGCTCTGGAAATCGCCCCGCATTACCGGGAAGCCCAACAGCTGCTATTGGAGGTCGTACGTTGAGCGACACGCAGAATCAGCTCGATACCGAAGAGACTCGAGCGCTGATCGAGAATTTCCATTCGGCCTTTGGGAAAATCCGCACCGAAGTCCGCAAGATCATCGTCGGTCAGGACGACGTGGTGGAGCACTTGCTGCTCACGCTGCTCGTCGGTGGCCACTGCCTCATCACGGGCATGCCGGGCACGGCCAAGACGTTGTTGGTGCGCACGCTGGCGAGCGCGCTCGGCCTGTCGTTCAAGCGCATCCAGTTCACGCCCGACCTCATGCCAACCGACGTGACGGGGACCGACATTCTCGAAGAGGACGTTGCGACCGGCCGGCGCACCTGGACGTTCGTGCCGGGTCCGCTGTTTTGCAACGTGCTGCTCGCCGACGAGATCAACCGCACGCCGCCCAAGACCCAATCGGCCTTGCTCGAAGCGATGCAGGAATTCTCGGTGACCGTGCGCGGCCATTATCACAAGATCGATCGGCCGTTCTTCGTGCTCGCCACGCAGAACCCGATCGAGCTCGAAGGCACCTATCCGTTGCCGGAAGCGCAGCTCGACCGTTTCCTGTTCAACGTGCTGCTCGACTACCTGAGCGCCGAAGACGAAATGGACGTGGTGAGCCGCAATACGTCGCGCATGGACCTGCCGGAGATCAATGCCTGCACGACTCCCGAGGAGATTCTCAAGTTCCAGTGGCTCGTGCGCCAAGTGCCGGTCTCCGATGTGGTCAATCGTTATGCCGTGGATCTGGTGCGTGCGACGCGCCCGCACGATCCGAACGCGCCGGAGATGGTGAAGCGCTACGTGCAGTACGGAGCGAGCGTCCGCGCCACCATGTTCATCACACTCGCCGCTAAGGCGCGCGCGTTGGTGCAAGGCCGCTACCACGTGACCCACGAGGACGTGGCGGCGCTCGCATTGCCCGTCATGCGCCATCGCGTATTGACCAACTACTTTGCCGAATCCGACGGCGTGGACACTGATAAGGTGCTCACGGATCTCCTGCAGCACGTCGGCGGCGAGCATAGGCGCGTGCGCGCAGGCTGACCCCGATGAGCGCAAGGACCGCGGCACCGCAGCATCTGCTTCGCCCGGAAACGCTCGCCGGTCTTGCGAACCTCGATCTCGTGGCGCGCGCCGTGGTCACCGGTTTTCTCACCGGCATGCACCGCTCGCCGTTCTTCGGCTTCAGCCAGGAGTTTGCGGAGTACCGGGCCTACGCCGAAGGCGACGATCCGCGCTTCGTGGATTGGAACGTCTATGCGCGCACCGATCGCACCTATATCAAGCGCTACATCGGCGAGACCAATACGCGGCTCGTGATCTTGCTCGACGCGAGCGCGTCGATGGGCTTCGGTAGCGGCAAAGTCACGAAGCTGCAGTACGGCAAGTTCCTGGCCGCCACTCTCGCTTACCTTGCTGCGCGGCAGCACGATGCTGTGGGCCTCATCGTGTTCGACGACAAGATTCGTGAGCACCGACCGGCGTCGACGCGGGCTGGCCGATTGAGCGCCGTGCTGCACGCCATCGACCGAGCGGAGCCCGGCACGGGCACGGACATGAAGAAGCCGTTCGAGCGGTTTCATGAAGTGGAGCGCGGGCGCGGGCTCGTCGCCGTGATCTCCGACTTCTATACCGACCCCGAGGCGCTGCTCAAGAACGTGCAGCCGCTCGCCTATCAGGGCCAGGACGTGATCCTCTTTCAGCTGCTCGATCCCCAAGAGCTGAAACCCGTGCTCAAAGAGTCGGCGCTGCTCGAGGATATGGAGACTGGTCAGTCGATGGAAGTTTCGCCCATCTATATGAGCTCGCTGTACCGCGAGCGGCTCGGCGCCCACATCGACTCGCTGCATAAGTCGGCGCTGCGCATCGGCGCGGACCACCGGCTGGTCGACATCACCGAGCCGCTCGATAGCGTGCTCCGCTCTTATTTGTTGTTTAGGCAGAGGCGAGGGTAGTGATGGACGCCTCGATCGCCAGTAGTGCCTCGGCAGATCGGCCTGTGTATGGCACTGCCCGGGGACGCCGTGAATACGTCCCTGTAGGCTCGCGCGCGCACATCCCTGTGCGCGAGCGCCCCGGGCAATGCCATACACAGGCCAATCTGCCGAGGCGCGCATCGCGTGGCGGAGAGCGCGCATGAGCTTGCTCGCCCCTGCCTTCTTGTTGGGTATGTTGGCAATCGGGCTGCCTTGGTGGCTGCACAGGTTGTCGTCGGACAACCCGAACAAGCAGCGTTTTAGCTCGTTGATGTTTCTCGAGCCCGGCGAGCCGCGCCGCGTGCTGGCCAAGAACGTCCAGTACCTGTTGTTGCTCGCGCTGCGCATCGGTGTGCTGGTGCTGTTGGCGCTCGCGTTTGCGCAGCCGGCCCTCTGGCGGCCGCCGAGCGCCGGTGACGCCGAAGGCGCCCGGCTGCACTTGATCGTGCTCGACGCGTCGGCGTCCATGAGCTATGGCGATCGTTGGCAGCGGGCGCGCGCGGCGGCGAACGACGTGCTCGGGAGCCTTGGCGGCGACGATCGGGCCCAGCTCGTGCTGGCCGGGCGCACGTTCGCCGTGCTGGGGCCGCCGACGGGCGACGTCGCAGCGTTGCGCCAGACGTTGAACACCGTCGAGCCCGGCGCATTCCGCATCGACTACGGTCAGGTCATGCGCTCCGTCGACGGCCTGCTGCGCACGGCGGAGCTGCCGGTGGTGCTCGACGTCATCACGGACACGCAGAGCAGCAGCTTGCCCGCGCGTTTCGGCGAGCTCGCACCGCGCCGTGCGGCCGAGATCGTCCTGCACGACGTCACCGCCGGCGCGGCCGACAATTGGACGATCGACAGCTTCGGTGCCTCCAGCCTCACCGGCGAGCTCACGGCGAGCGTCCGCAGCTTCGCGGCCGAGGCGGTGACCAAGACGCTCACGCTCAGCCAGAACGCCAGCGTCGTGGCCGGGCAGACCGTCGAGGTGCCGGCGGGCGGTCGGGCGCAGGTGACCTTTGCGGCGCTCGATCTCGCGTCGGGATCGAATCGCGTCGAGGTGGCGCTCGACCCTGCCGACGATCTTCAGGCCGACGATCGGCGTTATCTCGCGTTGCGGCGTCCCGAGCCGCGTAGCGTGCTGATCGTGGCCGCCGATCCGCGCGGGCGTGGGGCCTTGTTCACGAGCGCCGCGCTCGAGACGTTGGCCGCGCTCGCGCTGACCGCCAACGTCAAGGCGCCGAGCGCGCTCGGCGAGCGGCCGCTAGCGGATTACAGCTTCGTCGTGGTCACCGATGTCGGGTTGCTCGGCAGCGCCGAAGCGGCCGCGATCCAAGATTATGTTGAAGAGGGCGGGCGTGCCCTGCTGGCGTTTGGCCCGCGCGCGTCAGGGCTCACAACCGTGCCGATCACGGGCGAGGCGCTGCTCAGCACGCCGCGGCTGGGTGGGGCAGCCAACGTATCGATCGGCGAAGTCGACGCCTCGCACCCCGCGCTGCGCGGCGTCGACGAGCTGCGCGCCGCACAGTTCTCGCGCTATCTCCCCGTTGAGCCTAGCGCCGAAGATCGCGTACTGATGCGCCTCGCCGACGGCACGCCGCTGCTGCTCGAGCGTGGGCAGGGGGCCGGTCGCGTGCTGCTGTTCACATCCTCGCTGGATCGCGAGTGGAATGATCTCCCGGTGCAGCCCGTATTCGTGCCGCTCATGGCGGGGATCGCCAACCACCTGCTTGGCGGCGCGGGGTTCAGCAACGAAGCGGACCTCGGGAGCACTCTCGCGGTGCGGGCGCTCGGCTTGCAAGGTGGGCAAATTTTCGATCCCCGTGGCGAGAAGGCGCTGGGGCTCGGCGCCGGCAGTGACGATGTGTTGCTCGATCAGGTAGGGTTCTACGAGGTGGTCGGCGGGGGTGCTACGGAGGTCGTGGCTGTGAACTTCGATCCGCGCGAGTCCGATTTGACGCCGATCGACGCGGCAACGCTCGAGCGTTGGCGTGGCCTCGGGGTGCGAGCCGCCGATCAGACGCAGGCAGCCGCCCCGACGGCGGCGGAGGACACGGTGCCGAATTCGCTCGGGCCGATGCTCGTGATTCTGTTGCTGCTGCTCGTGATCATGGAATCCGCAGTGGGAAACTGGCATCTTAGGATTCGGAGAGGGATTGCCGCATGACCGCACAATCGCAGCTCGAAGCCTACCTCGGGGCGTTTCGCCAGCGCTTAAGGGCGCTGATCATGGCGCGCGGCGCGGCCGTGCTCGCCGTCGCGGCCCTCGCGATTACGCTGATCGCGGTCTATTTCGGCATCCGGCGCGCCTTCGATCCGCAAATCGTCTACAGCGCCCGCGTCGTGCTCGTGGTGTTGTCGATCGCGATCGCCGTGGGTCTTCTGGTTCGGCCGCTGCGGGCGCTTAGGCGCAGCCGCGGTATCAAAGACATCGAACACCGCGCGCCCGATTTCAACGGGCGCCTCGAAACCTACGACGGCATCGCCCATGGACCCGCTGAGCGCGCCACGCCGTTTCTCGGCTTGCTCGCGGAGGATGCGCTGAAGCTCGCACGGCGTATTCCGGTGACGCTCAAGGTTCCGGCGCTGCACGTGCGTGCGCCGGCCGCGCTCGCCGTGGCGGCGGTCGCCGCGCTCGTCTGGTTTGCGGCCTTTGGCCCCGACAATTGGCGCTACGGCGTGCGGAATCTGTGGGCCGGTTGGCTAGTCGAGGACACGCTGCCGCCACAGCATCTCGCGGTTCTGCCTGGCGACGGCACGGTGCGTCGCGGCGGCGACTTGCGGGTCATGGCCACGGCCGAGGGCTTCGAGCCCACGAGCATGTCTGTGTTCGCCCAGTTCCAGTCCGGCGCGGACTGGGAGAGTGCGCCGATGACGCGCACCGCGGACGGCAGCTTCGACTTCACCTTCTTCGCGGTGCGCGAGCCGATGCGTTACTACGTGGCCGCGGCCGGCTTGCGCAGCCAGGAATACGCCATTCAGGTCGTCGATCTGCCGCGCATTACGAGCCTGAAGCTGACCTACAACTATCCGAACTGGACCCGTCTCGAGCCGCTCGTCGAAGAGCCCGGCGACGACATCCGCGCCGTCGAGGGCACGCAAGTGACGGTCGAGCTCACGACCGACCAGCCGCTCGAGGCCTCGGAGCTCATCGTCGACGGTGAGCGCATCGCGATGCAGAGCGCCGATGGCGTCAACACCGCGACGCTCGAGGTCACGAAGGACGGCGAGTACCACGTATCGACGCTGTTCAACGGCGACGCCGTGAACCTCACGGACGACTATTTGATCTCGCTGATACCCGACAACAAGCCCGTCGTGAAGGTCGTAAAGCCCGGTCGCGACTGGCGCGCGAGCAACATCGAGGAAGTCACCGTGCGCGTCGAGGCGACCGACGACTTCGGTCTCGATCGCGTCGAGATTCGTTATTCGATCAACGGCGGTGAGTGGGCCACGGCGCCGCTCGACGTGGATGGCAACAGCGTGATCGACCACGAGGTGCTCTACCTCGAGGAGATGACGCAGGCCGTGCAGCCGCAGGCGGTGCAGGCACCCATCAGCGTGATGCGTGAACGCACGCGCAGCGCGTTCGATCGCAGCATCGAGGAGCTGCGTGTGTTCCCGCCGCGTGGGCCGCAGCAATCGGCCGACGAGCCCGAGCCGGCCGCCCAAGCGCCCGCCGCCGAGCCGGCCGCGCCCCAGTTGCGCGCCCTCGAGCCGGGCGACGTGATCTCCTATTACGCCGTGGCCGAAGATCGCGGCCGCGAGGTGCAAACCGATCTGTTCTTCGTCGAGGTGCAGCCGTTCGACCGCAGCTTCACACAGTCCTCGCAAGGCGGTGGCGGCGGTGGCGGCGGTGGCCAGCAGCAGGACGAGATCTCACGGCGGCAAAAGGAAATCCTGGTCGCCACGTGGAATCTCATCAAGGAACGCGCCGAGGGCACCTCGAGCTATCTCGACGAGCAGCAGCTCCACGACAACGCGCAAATGCTGGCCGACCTGCAACGCACGCTGGCCGAGCAAGCGCGCACGCTGGCGAGCCGCACGCGTGCGCGGGAGCTTACGCGTGCGGATCCGCGCATCCAGAAATTCGTCGAGAGCCTGGAGCAAGCGGCGAACGCGATGGACCCGGCTGTCGAGCAGCTGATCGACGTGGAGCTCGACGATGCCGTGCCGCGGGAGCAGGAAGCCCTGCAACATCTGTTGCGCGCCGAAGCCGTGTTCACCGACATCCAGGTGGCGTTCCAGCAGCAGGG
>Ga0105252_10000763_pt1 | contig 17474 bp, 17 predicted proteins | sample EasRivMeERMZT100_FD_89675 | JGI IMG/M metagenome (GOLD analysis project Ga0105252, IMG submission 89675) | Soil microbial communities from meander-bound floodplain in the East River, Colorado, USA - East River MetaG ERMZT100 | ecosystem: Environmental > Terrestrial > Soil > Floodplain | place... | reverse complement strand
GCCCAATGCTTCGCACAGATACTTCATGTACCGTTGGTAATCGGCCAGCTTTGCCATGGTCGTTCTCCCCCCATAAACTACCATAACAAAAAATCATTTTATTTATAACACAGTAATACTAGATGCCTGCTGCGAAAACCACTAATTTCTTGGCAGCAAGTAGAGCGTGCCCATATCGGCGCCGGACAAGTCGACCTTGACGAGAAGAACAGCAGCGCGGGCTTCGTCGGAGAAGATACGCAGGATGGAGGCCAGCAGTTCACATGCGCCGATCCAAACTGCGGTACTGGATCGCTTCGGCGATATGGGAGGCTTCGATATTTTCCGCTCCTGCGAGATCGGCGATCGTTCTACCGACTTTAAGAACACGGCTGTACGCTTTGGCGCTTAAGCCGAGTTTGTCGATGGCGGTTTCAAGCAATTTGTCCGCATCCGGCTTGACAGCGCAGTACCGTTTGATCTCTCTTGCGCCCATCTGGGCGTTGGCGTGGATTTTACTCTTTTCGAATCTTTGCGGTTGAAATTTTCGCGATTGAATAACCCGTTCACGAATGACGTTGGAACTTTCACCGGCGTCTTTGCTCGCCAGTTTTTGATAGCGCAATCGGGGCACTTAGATTTGAATATCGATGCGGCCGAGCAGAGGCGTGGGTGAAGCCTATGACTTTCCTATCTTGATTGGCGGTCAATCGACGTATAATCTTGCCCGTATCGAGAACGATGCAGTGGAACAGCCGACAATGGATCATTTGCACAGCCAGTACCAAGCGCTTCTCCAAATATCCGAAGCGATCGCATCGCACCGAGAACTGGACCAGCTTTTTAGCGAGCTCGCGCCGCGGCTGCATCGCGTCGTGCAGTTCGATTTTGCCAATCTAATTCTCTACGAGCCCGACCGAAAGGTTTTGAAATCCCATGTTCTCGAGACGCCCGATCCGGCTTACATCTGTCCTCCCGGAGAGTGTCCGATGGAGACCCCGGGGGGTTGGGTTTGGCAGACGCAACAACCGTGGGTGGTTTCCCGTTTGGCTGAGGACAGCAAGTTTCCGGAGCTATCAAGTTGGCTGAGCGACCGGGGCGTGCAATCGCTTTGTCTCGTTCCGGCTACCACAGCGTTAAGAAAATTAGGGGCGCTCGCTTTTGGCAGCAGGCATGAAGCCGCCTACTCCGAGGCCGATGTGATCTTTTTGCAGCAGGTGGCCCGGCAAGTCGCCGTGGCGGTGGATAACGCGGATAATTTTGCTTACGCCCAATCGGTTCAGAAGCAACTCGAAGAGGAGCGCGATCGCTTGAGTCTGCTGCTCGATGTAAACAACACCGTCGTTTCGGTGCTCGATTTGCACGAGCTGCTCAAGGCTGTTTCCGATTCGTTACGGCGCCTGGTGCCGCACGAATATGCGAGCCTCTCTCTCTACGACGCGGAATCCCAAACCTTGCAAATTCACGCGTTAGATTTTCCAGTGAGCAAGGGAATGCTCCAGGAGGGGCTTTCCATCCCCGTCGAAGGGTCACCCACCGGACGCGCGATTCAAACCCGTCAGCCGGTTCTCATCACTCGCGGCGATATCGAGCAGTTCGGTTCGGACATCGCTCGACGCATACTCGCCGAGGGTCTTAAGTCAGCCTATTGCCTACCGCTGATTTCACACGACCGGCCCTTGGGAACCCTGGTGGTGGCGAGCTTGACCGACGAAATTTTTCCCGAGAAGGACGCGCGGCTGCTTCAGCATGTCGCCAATCAGATCGCCATCGCCGTGGAAAACTCCTTGGCGTTTCGCCAGGTCGTGGACCGGGCCAACAAGCTGAGCGAAGAAAAGCTGTATTTGCAAGACGAGATCCGAACCGAACACAACTTCGAAGAGATCGTCGGCGAGAGTGCGGCGTTGAAAAGAGTTCTGGATCAACTCCAGACCGTCGCACCAACCGATTCGACGATCCTGATTCAAGGCGAAACCGGGACTGGGAAAGAGTTGATCGCTCGCGCGATTCATCATCTCAGCGCTCGCCATGAACGTACTTTGGTAAAGGTGAACTGCGCCGCCATACCGACCGGGCTTCTGGAAAGCGAACTGTTCGGCCATGAAAAGGGTGCCTTCACCGGCGCCATTGCGCAGCGAGTCGGTCGCTTCGAGCTGGCCCATCGAGGGACGCTGTTTCTTGACGAGGTCGGCGATATTCCGCTCGAATTGCAGCCCAAGCTCTTGCGGGTTTTACAGGAGCAAGAATTCGAACGGTTGGGCAGCTCGCGCACCGTCCATGTGGATGTTCGCCTTGTGGCCGCGACTAATGCGGACCTCACGCAAAAGGTAGCGGACGGCCAATTTCGGAGCGACCTTTATTATCGTCTTAATGTGTTTCCGGTGACGATCCCGCCGCTCCGCGAGCGGCGCGAGGATATTCCCCTCCTGGTACGTTACTTTGCGCAAAAGTACGCGCGGCGTATGAAGAAGCCGATCGATACCATCCCGGCGCAGTCCATGACAGCGCTATCGCAGTACCATTGGCCCGGCAACGTCCGCGAGTTGGAGAATTTTATCGAACGCGCGGTTATTCTTTCGCGCGGTGCGGAGCTGCAAATTCCACTTGCCGAACTGAGACAACGATCAAACGGCGCCTCGATTGCTGCTTCGAATGGTTTCGCGACCCTCGAGAACGCCGAGCGGGAGCATATCGTTCGCGCCCTCGGTGAGACCAAATGGGTGATCGGCGGACCTACCGGCGCCGCTAATCGCTTGGGCATGAAGCGAACCACGCTCCAATCCCGCATGAGAAAGCTCGGCATCACTCGTCCCATCTGACGCCTTTATTTCGGCGCCTGCCGATAACTCGTCACAAAGTTCTCGTCACATTGGTGTCCTGACCACCCGAACGAAGCGTCTAACTGCTTTCGTGGGAAGCAATTAACGCTTTTTTTCCGAACGCCCGTGGTTTTGGCATAACCCTTGTTACACCAAGAGGAGTACCGCGCTTACGGCGCGAGTTTGTCGCCGTTCAATCGCGTCGGCACGCCGCAGGGGAAGTCGCGGATGTCTCCGCCTTTCTGGCCAGCGGAGCATCACGGTGGGTGACCGGGGAAAATATCCAAGCCGGTGGCGGTGTGGTGTGAGCGGAGCCGTAACGATCCTGTAACTCAAAACCATCGGATGACAAAGAAAGGACGGTTATTATGAAATTTTCACTCGTGCCATTGCTAATCGCGGGACAAAGCATTTCTGCCATGGCCCGACAGGCTTTGCTTGAGAACCGTCTCAAAGATGCGGCAACCTTACTGATGCAAGAGTATGGGTTAACTTGCGCTGAGGCGGGAGATCTCCTTAACGTAACGAAGTGCGAATAATTTGCCTTAATTGTTTTGATACTTATTCGGTGTGGCAGAGCCGTTGCCAGGATGATGTGCAACTGCCCAGGCTACGGGGACTAACATCGCATCGAGCCATCAAGTCTTGTTGAAGGGTCATCTCTCCCGCTCCACTGAACGGGTGATGCGGAATGGGAGAAATTCGAAATTCGCCTGCTCTAACAGATCTAACTAGCGAAGCCGATAATTTGGCGTCTGCCATTGAGCGGGTGAGATTCCTTCCTCACGAGCTCGACTGGCGTGAAGCCGAGTCGTTCGAAACTTTCTTAACTACCCAAGGCGATAGGCTTTGCAACGGGTCGCATGAAATCAACCATGGCTTTGCGAAAAGATTACCACAGTGTGACAAGCAATCGACGACCGGGAAGCGTCAGAGCATCGATCTGGCGTCCCTTGCAACAGCCGATTTTTCGAGCCCTGTGGATCGCTTCGCTCACTTCAAGCCTCGGTACCTGGATGCACGAAGCCGCAGCGGGTTGGCTGATGACTTCCCTCACTTCGTCGCCGGCCATGATCTCGCTGATGCAGACCGCGACGACTCTGCCGATCTTTTTTCTCGCTCTGCCGGCCGGAGCTCTGGCGGATGGAGTGGACCGCCGCCGAATGCTGATTGTCACCCAAGGCTTAATGTTCATCGCCGCGGCCACGCTCGGTGTCGTAGCGCTCGTCGACGCTATGACGCCGTGGCTGCTGCTTGTTTTAACCTTTGCGCTGGGTGCGGGCGCGGCGATGAATGCGCCGGCATGGCAAGCGACCGCACCGGAGTTGGTGCCCTCTGGGGATCTTCCGTCCGCAGTAGCTTTGACGGGTATGGGCCTGAACTTAGCGCGCGCTGTCGGCCCCGGGCTCGGTGGCATCGTCATCGCTTGGGCGGGAGCATGGGTCGTGTTTTTCTTAAATGCAGTCTCGTTCTTGAGCGTCATCGCCGTGCTCTACCGCTGGCGTCGGAAAAAAGTTGCTGGTCGGGTTCCGGCAGAACCGGTTCTTAGCGCCATCCGTGCGGCTATCCGTTACGAGCGCCATGCCCCTGCGCTCCGAGCGGTGCTGATTCGCACCGCCTTGTTCGTCCCGTTTGCAAGCGCACTGTGGGCACTACTTCCAGTCCTTGCTCGACATGAATTAGGAGTCGATGCTGTCGGTTACGGAATTTTGTTCGGCTGCCTGGGTGCCGGCGCCGTGGTGGGAGCGGGCATACTCCCTAAGTTGCAGCACCGGGTCTCCAAGGATTCGCTTGCGATCGGCGCGACCATTTTGTTTGCGTCTGCAACTATAGCGATGGCGGAAATCCGGCAATTGAGCTGGCTGTGTTGGGTCATGGTCGGCGCTGGAGCCGGCTGGATTACGCTCATGGTATCCTTAAATATTGCGACGCAGACCGCGGCGCCGTCGTGGGTGAGAGCGCGTGCGCTGGCTCTCTACCTGTTGATGTTCCAAGGCGCGATGGCGGCCGGCAGCGCGGTTTGGGGCGTCGTGACGGAACGCTCTGGAATCTCGGTGGCGCTCTGGTTCGCCGCTGGGGGATTGCTCTTAGGTCTTGCGGCGATTCGTCGTTATCCCTTAAAGGGAGTTGAAGAACTCGACTTGACCCCTTCGCCTCACTGGCCAGCGCCCATCTTGGCGGTTAAACCCCACCCCCAGGACGGGCCAGTGCTGGTAACGGTCGAATACCGCATCGACCCGCAGCAGTCGCGGGATTTCACCGTCGCGATGGAGCCGGTTCGGCAGCAACGTCTGCGCGACGGAGCACTGCGCTCAGGTCTATATTCCGATCCCGCTGACCCGAGCCGCTACGTCGAAACTTTCGTCGTGGAATCCTGGGCCGAACATCTGCGTCAACACGAGCGCGTGACCGTCAATGATCGCGTCGCCGAAGATCGCGCCAGAGCGTTTCATATTGGCGACGCCCCGCCGACCACCTCTCACCTTATCTACACGCACAGCTCAGAGGACTCGAACGGTACGAACGCCGCTGAGTCCTGAGAGAACGGCGGCGAGATCGCTCCTGAGTTTTTCGGGTTAATACGAGTCACCCTCATTGGCGGCCGGACAAAGCTTGACCGAAGAATCAATTGATTTCGCGAGCGGGGTTAAAACCCGCTCGCGACCAAAGGGGATGCTCGCCCCCTTTGGAAACCCCATTTATTTGTGCTCGCCTCAAGAGGCCGCGTTTAGATAGAATCAATCTTCGCTCGCTCTGACCAAGCCATCATTTCGGCGCGTGCCGACAGGTCGTCACGTTGGTTTCGGCGCCAATCTCGACGCCGGAACGCGCGCGGCATCGAACTCTCGTAGTTCTGAAGATTTACAAAGATTGGCGACACTCGGCGTCGATGGCACGCGTCTTGCCATTATCTGCTTTAGCGAAACAGGAAAGGCGGTTGAGCCGATGAGGATCGAAAGTATTTTGGTCGCGGTACTGCTTGCGGGCGGAACAAATCTAGCTGCGCGGGCACTCACCCAGGGATTGGAATTGGCCCTGATTGCAACGGCGATCGAGTGGTCGACGAGTCGAATCAGAGCGGCGGTCAAAGTCGCTCGCTCACGCCAATAGTTAGGATCAGCAAGTCACGTGGAACTGAGGCTTAAAAAGAGGAGGATCGACGGTGTCATTAAAAAATAAAAATTGTTTAGCGGCCTCGATTGCCTCAGGAGTTATCGGCGGATTGATTATGTTCGGTTGTATTGACCTTGCCCGAGCGCAAGCCGCCGACAGCAGTTCGCAACCGCGATTCGCAGCATTGGCGGTGGGGCTGCCGCAAGTTAGATTTACTTTGGTCTCGTACTCGCCGCTGTTTGCGAACGGAGAGACCCTGGGCGCGATCGCGGTTTATGACGATCCGATGACCCAGAGACCGGCGGATTATCTCGAAGTGTTCGACCACGGAGGCGCGCTTGTCGTGGTTTCCTGGTTCGATCGATTCGGGATCGAGAGGTTAATCGTCGACCGTGCATTGGTCGAGGGAGGACAAGAGCTTGAAGGCGTATTCGTTGCGGTGGTGAACGGCGAGGCCATATAAGGCGCGCTGTCCTGCTTATGCTTAAAATCACCATCGACATTGAAGGCAAGCGGGCCAACCTTGAACTCGAGGGACGGCTTGCCGGTCCATGGGTTCAGGAATTGCGCGACTGTTGGCAGCGCGTGACAAGTGACGATCGCCAGATCGACGTGGTGTTGAAGCAGGTGACGTTCATCGACGGCGCGGGACGACAACTCTTGGCCGAGATGCATCAAGAGGGAGCTGTGCTGGTGGCCGAAGGCTGTATGACCAAAGCCATTGTCGAAGCGATCATAGGAGAGAAAGACCATGAGTGAATTTGTTCAAGATGTAAATGACGGAAATTTTGCCGAGGCGGTGCTGGATTCGAAAAAACCGGTTCTGGTGGATTTTTGGGCGCAATGGTGCGGACCGTGCCGTTCCCTCGCGCCTATCGTGGACGCGCTCGCCGAACAGTACGCCGGCACGGCGCGGGTCATGAAACTCAACGTCGATGATAATCCGCAAGTCGTCGAACGCTATGGCGTTCAGGCGATACCGACGCTGATCGTGTTTCGAGACGGCAAAGAAAAACAGCGCATGGTCGGCGTGTCGCGCAAAGAAGTCATCGCACAGGCCATTGATGCTCATTTTGGCAAGGCCAATTAAGAGGAAGGAATCATGGAACGAAAGGCAGCAGATTCACCGGACGCGGGAAATACAACGGTCCACAGGGGCGACGAAAAAATCGCCTCGCTTTTTCAACCCGACACACTGCTGTCGGCCCAGTACTTTGACACGCTGCGGAGAAAAACTCTGCTGGAACCGGAGAAGCGGCTCATGCTGGCGGTCCTAGATGATGCGATCAATTGCTACCGGGACAATTTGTTTTCGCAGCGCGGGAAAAATAAGCGGCTGTTCGCCGAGGCCGAAGCGTGGATCGCTACACCGGGCGGTGATTGGATGTTTTGTTTTGACAATGTCTGTGAATCGCTCGGCTTTAACCCTGAATACTTGCGCCGCGGATTGCTGCGATGGAAGGAGACAAATCGCCAAAGGCAGTCTTCGAGCGGAACTTGGGATGAAAAAAGGCTGGCCAGTTGATTTAGCAGCGGAGATGGCGCGGAGTAAAGACAAATTGACGCAGAATAGGAGATACGAGAATGAATTCATGGGAACTAATCTTTCGACAAAGTAGAGTGAACCTTGGCAGCTATGACGGCGATCGGCTACCCACACAGAATTGGGACTGGCCCCGGGGCACGTGGTTTCAGACGCGTCTGTGGCATCTGCGCCATGGTCGCAGCAGATACACCCGAGCGCTGCCGCAAGAACGTTTGCACTAAGCCTATTCATTAAATTGCAATGTGATACAGGTTTATCCTTGAGCGTGTAAAGAAACTTGTGGCCACACCGTTGTCGTAACGATTTGCGGCATAAATCTAACGACCTCGAATTGAACCTGCATTCGCCGATCCAAGCTCCGATACTGAATTGTTTTAGTGACGCGAAAGATTTCGATATTTTTCGTGCCGGCGAGCTCGGCGACGGTGCGGCCGATTTTGAGCACGCGGCTGTAGGCTCCGCGCTCAGGCCAAGTTTGTTGACCGCTGTATCCAGTAATTTCTCCGCAGCTTCTTTTGCCGCGCAATCGCGTTCGATATCTCTGGCGCTCATGTGTGCTTTGGCGTGAATTTTACTCTTGGCGAATCATTGTATGGGTTAACTACTCATCCACCGGCAATCGGCAGACTCCGTTGACACGACTGAAAAAGATGAATACTTGTAGAGGTCTACTGCCTAGGCGTAAACCCATGGCACGACTAGAATACCGGACGGCGAAGCTAAAATTCGACATCGACGGCCAAAAGTGGGCGAAAAAGTTCGTCGCCGGTGAGAATCGGCTGCTGGCGATGATCGCAATGTTTGGCGGAGAAATCGTCGTGAATGCCATGTCGACGCATCCGATGGTCGTGACCTTGACCCGCGCGTAAGCGGACTCAGCGCCGGTTGAATATCGAACGCGTATGATTAAGTTTTTCCGCTTCTCCCCTTCCAGGTTGGCGCTTGTTTACATCGCCCTCAGCGTGCTGGCGATCGCCTTATTTGCAATTCCGCTCTGGAATGCCTGGCGCGTGAACATCTCGACCTTCCGCGCATATGTTCAGGGCGAGGACATGCAAAGGCTGGTGGACATATTCCACCGGGAAGGCGCGAAGGCACTCGTTTCAGCGATGGAGTCACAGGTGAGAAGCTTGCCCGCGGACCAAATCATGGTCCTGGCGGACGCTTCGAAACGGCGGCTCGCCGGCAATTTACTCGCCTGGCCAACCGAGATCCCCGACGCACCCGGAATCTATGGACTGGTGATAGACCGGGGCGGCGGATCGACGATGCGGGTGGTTGCTTCGCATATCAGGTTGCCGGGCGGATACAACCTCTTAATGGGCCGCGAGAGCGTCCGCTTCGAGTCGTTAGTCGAGCGCTTTTGGTACGGGATTGCCGGCGCCATGGTCATTGTTTTGGTACTGGGCGCTGTCATCGGGTGGCTGAGTCATCTTGCGCTTCTTTCCGAGGTGAATGAAATCAGTCGCACTGCGTCTGCCATCGTCGAAGGCGATCTTTCACGCCGTTTGGAAGCGCGCGGCAGATCGGACGAGCTCGACGCGCTTGCGCGGACAGTCAACGGCATGCTTGAGCAGCTTGCCAGACAAAACCTGCAATTGGAGGGGGAAATCGCCGTACGCCGGCAGGCCGAGCAGGCGCTCCATCGCGCACATGACGATCTGGGGGGGTTGGTAACAGAACGAACCGCGCAATTGGCGCAAGCGAACGAGTCTCTTCGCCGCAGCGAAAGCTATTTGGCCGAGGCACAGAGATTAAGCCTCACCGGCAGTTTCGGATGGAAGGTCTCCAGCGGAGAACTCTTCTGGTCGAAAGAAACGTTTTGCATTATTGGCTACGACCAAGGAACGAAGCCCACACTGGAGCTCGTGCTCCAGCGCGTTCATCCGGAGGACCACGACTTCGTGCAACAGATAATCGATCAGGCATCTCGCGACGGAGCGGACGTGGATTTTGAACATCGGTTTTTATTTCCAGATGGGTCCGTCAAACACGTTCACGTCGTCGCCCATGCTGTAGAAGACGAATCGGGTACGCTGGAGTTTGTCGGGGCGGTGTCGGATGTCACCGCGGCAAAGCGCGCGGAAGAAAGGCTTCGGCAGAGTGAAAGAGAGCTTCAGCAGCTAGTCGATATCGTCCCGCAACATATCTTTGTCCTAGGTCCGGATGGGAGCCGGGTCTATACCAATCGGGTCGCGCGCGAATATCACGGCCTGAGCCCCGAAGATCTTTCGGCGTACCGTCTGGCGATGTTCGTTCATCCGGACGACGTGGAGAGCGCCGTGGCTGAACGCCAGCGGCTGATTGCGCGTGGCACGCCCTACGAAATGGAAGTACGAATACGCGGTAAGGATGGGCAGTATCGCTGGTTTCTAATTCGCAGTAACCCGTTGCGAGATGATCAGGGACAGATCCTCCGGTGGTATGGGACGAGGACGGACATCGAGGACCGCAAGCGCGCGGAAGAAAAACTCCGTCAAGACGAGAGAGAGCTGCGCCGGATAACCGACGCGATTCCCCAGGCGATCAGTGTTTTGGCGCCAGATGGGCGGACGCTTTACGCAAACGAGGTTGTGGTCGATTACACCGGTCTTAGCCTGGAAGACATAAAAGCCGATGACTTTCGTATCAAGCTATTCCATCCGGATGATCTAGTGAGGTTCCGGGATGAGCGCCAGGAAGCGCTCTCACGCGGTGAACCGTTTGAAGTGGAACTGCGGGCGCGCCGCAAAGATGGCCAGTACCGTTGGTTTTTGGTTCGTTACAACCCTTTGCGGGACGACGAAGGGCGCATCATTCGTTGGTATGCGACCGGCATCGATATCGACGACCGCAAACAAGCTGAAGAGAGAGTGCAAAAAGAAAACTTGGCCTTGCGCGAGGAAATCGATTACTCATCGATGTTCGAGGAGATCGTTGGTTCCTCGGTGGCGCTGCGCAAGGTACTGGCGCAAGTCACAAGAGTGGCGCCGATGGATTCTACCGTGCTAATTCTCGGCGAGACCGGGACAGGCAAAGAGCTGATCGCTCGGGCCATTCACAAGCGGTCAAAACGTTCGGCGCGGGCATTTGTTCGCGTCAATTGCGCGTCGATCCCTCAGTCGCTCATCGCCTCCGAACTGTTCGGGCACGAAAAAGGCGCGTTCACCGGCGCGCTGCAAAGGCGTCTGGGACGGTTTGAGCTGGCCGACGGCGGAACGATTTTCTTGGACGAGATCGGCGAACTGCCGGCCGAGACTCAAATCGCTCTATTGCGAGTGCTCCAGGAGCGGGAATTTGAACGCGTCGGTAGCAGCCAACCGATTTCCGTGGACGTACGCGTGCTCACCGCTACGAACCGCGACCTGAAAGCTGCCGTGGCTGCCGGGACGTTCCGTGAGGATCTCTTCTACAGGCTGAACGTCTTTCCAATTCAGATGCCCTCGCTGCGCGAACGAGCGGACGACATTACTTTACTCGTCGAATACCTGATCGAGCGCTACGCCAAGAAGGCCGGAAAAAAAATCAGGAATATACAGAAGAAAACATTGGAGCTGTTTCAAGCTTACGATTGGCCGGGCAACATTCGCGAGCTGCAAAACGTCATCGAGCGGGCGGTGGTGCTGTCCGACGGCGAAACATTTTCCGTCGACGAGACCTGGTTGAAGCGGGACGGGCAACGATCGGCGGGGGCCGTGCCCTTGGTCGCCACTCTCGTCGAGCGTGAAAAAGAACTAATCGAAACTGTATTGGCCGAATCCCACGGCCAAGTCGCCGGCCCAACCGGCGCCGCGGCCAAGCTGGGTATTCCACGCCAGACGCTCGAGTCAAAAATCAAGAGCTTGGGAATCGACAAGCACCGATTTAGGGCTCGTCACGCCGACTGAACCAGGCCGCGCAGATTCGGGTTAGTTCTAATTTTCTTTCCAGGTTTAGCTCCGAACAATTTGGTTTAAGTCATGGCGAGTTCGTGTGTTATTGTGTACCGATGCGAATGAGTTTATCGGCGGAAAGAATAAATATCGCTCGGAGCGCCGAGTGACGAGGGATAAGATCCTCATTGCCGGAGCCGGGATCGGCGGATTGACCGCTGGCGCAAGCCTTTTGCAGGCAGGGCACGATGTCACGATCTTCGAGCAGGCGTCCGAGCTGAGCGAGATCGGCGCCGGTCTCCAGCTAAGCGCCAATGCGACCCACGTGCTGCACCAGCTTGGCCTCGGCGCCGCGTTGGCCGAAGTGGGCGTTCGACCGGGGGCATACGTCTTTCGGCTCCATGACAGCGGTGAGGAGATTCACCGATTTGCACTGTCCGATGAGCATGAGAAATTGCACGGCGCGCCGTATTTTCAGGTTCATCGCGCCGATGTTCACGCTCTGCTCGCGGCGAAGGTGCTCGAGCACAAGCGTGACACCATTCAACTGAACTCCCGGGTCATTGGATTCGACGAGAGCGGTGACGGCGTTAAGCTGCGCCTTGCCGACGGCACGATTGTCCAGGGCGACCTTTTGGTCGGAGCAGACGGTCTCAAGTCCGTCATCTGCCAACAGATCAACGGCAATATTGCCGCGACCTACACCGGCGATGCCGCCTGGCGCATTACTGTCCCGGTCGAACGCTTGCCCGAGGATTTTATGCAACAGGTCATGATGGTTTGGATGGGGCCCGGGCGCCATGTCGTAGCCTATTACCTGCGCGCCGGCGCGCTGCTGAACTTCGTCGGGCTCGTGGAGACCGCAGAAATTTCCGAGGAATCGTGGACAGCTAAGTTTCCCTGGGAAAGGTTCAAGGCGGATTTCGCGGGTTGGCACGGCGATGTTCAGACGATCATCGACGCGGCGGATCGAGAGGGATGCTACCGCTGGGCGTTGCACCTTAGGCCCGCGATCAGGAACTGGTGCACACGCCGAGCTGCGCTCTTGGGCGACGCAGTGCACCCAACACTGCCTTATCTCGCTCAGGGTGCTTGTATGGCGATCGAGGACGGCGCCGTGCTGACGCGAGCGCTGGATCAAACCGATTCGATTGTCGATGCGTTGCAACTTTACCAGCGCAACCGCGTCGACCGCACGATACGGATCGTCAACCAATCAACCGCTAACCGCACGCTCTTTCACCTTCGCACCGTCGATGAAATTCGCGCGTCCTTTGCGAACCGGGACGAAGGAGCGGACCGAAACGCATGGCTTTACTCCTACAATCCTCTCACGGTAAAGTTAGTTTGAATTGTGCCGGTGGCGAATATTGCGACTGAAAGCCGTCGCTCAGGCCAACGGAAAATACGTCAATACTCAGGCTCGACGCCAATTCGACCGCCCCAATTCAACCCAACTCCAATTCCAAATCCATATTGAGGGGCATAATCCGGGCTGCCACTCGACGCTGGAAAATTCATAGCCTGTGAAAGCAATTCGGAAAACCGCGGTGTATACTCCGGCGAGCAGGAGTGGAGGGGTTAAAAAAACTTCCCAATTCACTTATCGATATTAGGGGAGAACCAAAATGAAAAAGATCTCCGCCAACGTGCTCGAAGCGGTCGGTAACACGCCGCTCGTCCGCCTCAACCATATTAACGCCGGAATTGCCGCGACGGTTTGCGTGAAACTCGAGGCCTCCAATCCGGGACGGAGCGTCAAGGACCGAATCGCGCTGGCGGTGGTCGAAGATGCGGAGCGGAAGGGATTGCTCAAGCCGGGAGGCACGATCGTGGAACCCACTTCGGGAAACATGGGAGTGGCGCTGGCGATTGTCGCCGCAGTGAAGGGTTACAAGTGCATCTTTACGATCCCGGACAAAATGAGCATCGAAAAGATTCGCCGGCTGCGCGCTTTTGGCGCGGAGGTGGTCGTGACGCCCACGGCGGTGCCGCCGGAATCGCCCCAGTCCTACTATTCGGTTGCGAAACGTCTCACCGAGGAGATCCCGGGCGCCTATATGCCCATGCAGTACGATAACCTCGCGAACCGGGAGGCTCATTACGCCTCCACGGGTCCTGAGATCTGGCACCAGACCGACGGCAAGATCACTCACTTTGTCGCTGGGATTGGCACCGCGGGGACCATCTCGGGAACCGCGAAATTCCTGAAAGAAAAAAAACCCCAGTGCACGGTCATCGGAGTCGATCCTGAGGGATCGATCCTCGCCAAGGCTTTCAAGCGCGAGCAATGGTCATGGAGCGATTCACACCCGTATAAGGTGGAAGGAATTGGCGAGGACTTTGTGCCGAAGAACCTGCTCATTCAATACATCGACGATGTCGTAACAGTTTCCGACCGTGACTCGTTTCTGATGGGCAGACGGCTTACCAGGGAGGAGGGCCTTTTTTGTGGCGGATCTTCCGGCGCAGCCGTTGCGGGCGCTCTTGAATATGCTCGCGAGCGGCAGCTCGGCAAGGACAAGCTTATAGTCGTCTTACTTCCCGACGCGGGCGAAATTTATCTTTCGAAGATGTACTCCGATGAATGGATGCGCCAGAACCAGTTCCTCGGCAAAAGCGCCCGGGTGGGCGACGTTCTCGAATCAAAACGGCGAAAGCTCCCCGAGCTTCTGTCCGTCGAGACGACATCCACCGTGCGCGATGCGATCACCACTATGAACCGATTCGGCGTCTCGCAACTCCCGGTATTCGATAAAGGGAACCTCGTCGGGTCGCTGTGCGAGAGCGCGCTATTTCAAAGGTCGATGGAGACTCCCGAGGTAATGGAACTTACTGTTGGAGCTTTGCTAGACCCGCCGTTTCCCACAGTCGGCGCGGACGAAGACGTCTATGAGGTTGTGAAGCTCCTCAAGTCTGCACCGGCCGTTCTCGTCCGCGACGCGGGGAAGTACCATGGAATCGTGACACGATTCGACGTCGTCGGTCACTTAGGGGGACAGCCCTGATGGCACGAAAGAAGGGCGGCGGGCCATCCATGCAATTTGCGCAATTTGCCACGCGGGCGATCCACGCCGGACAAGAACCCGAAGCCGCGACCGGGGCGATCACTGTTCCGATCTATCAGACAAGCACTTTCGCTCAGACCGCGCCTGGTATCCACAAGGGATACGACTACTCGAGGACCGACAATCCGACGCGCACGGCGCTCCAGACGGCGCTCGCGAGCCTGGAGTCGGCCGAATACTGTCTCGCTTTCTCCTCCGGTATGGGCGCGGCGACCACGGCGATGCTCCTGTTCAAAAGGGGAGATCACGTGGTCTCGTCGCGCGACGTCTACGGCGGCACCTACCGGCTCTTCAGGGCCGTGTTGCAAAACTTCGGGCTGACATTTTCCTTCGTCGAAACCTCCAGCCTCAGAGAAATCGAGCGCGCCATGACTCGGCGAACCCGGCTGGTCTGGATCGAGTCGCCGACCAACCCGTTGCTCCGGATTACCGACATCAGAGCGGTGGCGAAAATCGCCCCTCAACACGGCGCTCTCTGTCTGGTCGACAACACCTTCGCGTCGCCGGTTTTCCAGCGGCCCCTCGAGCTCGGCGCCGATCTCGTCCTTCACTCGACGACAAAATACCTGGCGGGACACGCGGACGTGGTCGGGGGAGCGATCTGTCTCAATGAATCCTCGCTCTATAAGCGGCTCAAGTTCCTGCAAAATGCCGCGGGCGCGACGCCTTCTCCCTTCGACTGTTTTCTCACGCTGCGAGGGATCAAGACTCTCGCGTTGCGCATGCGGGAGCATGAAAAGAACGCGATGGAGATCGCGCAGTTCCTGCAGGACCATGCGCGCGTGCGGCGAGTTTACTATCCCGGGCTGCACGATCACCCGGGTCATGATGTCGCGGCTTCTCAGATGGACGGCTTCAGCGGCATCGTCTCGCTCGAGGTGAAGGGAGGACTCGCGGAAGCGCGCCGCGTTCTGGCACGCTTGCGCCTCTTTAAAATCGCCGAAAGTCTCGGCGGCGTCGAATCGCTGGTCGAGTTGCCCGCAGTCATGACCCACGCCTCTATCCCCAAACAAGAGCGCAAGAAGGCGGGACTGGATGATGGACTGATTCGTTTGTCAGTGGGAATTGAGCATCTACAGGATCTTCTTGAGGATCTGAAGCGAGGATTGGGCCGGTAACACAGACTTCGTGGTCAGCAACTCATGCCAGTTCGCGCCTCATCACCTTCTGGACCAGCAGTCCACGCCATGGAATTTGACGTCCCGAGAGAAGGAGCGTAGACTATGTAGTGATATCACTACAAATTAGGAGAGATCGATATGCGCATGGGATTGAGAGAAGCTAACCAGAGTTTCTCTAAGGCGATGAAAGCGGTGAAGCAAGGCAAGGAGGTGGTGTTGACCGAACGGGGAAAGCCGATCGCGGTCATCAAGCCGCTTGAAACCAAGGAAGATCAGGAAGCGATCATTCGCCGTCTGGAGGCGGAGGGGCTGCTTCGTCCGGCTCTCCAGCGAGGACCCATGCCAAAGCCAACCTGGAAGGCGATTCGTGTTAAGGGCAAACCCATGTCGCAGACGATCAGCGAGGAGCGCAACGAGCGGTGACGTTCGCCTATTTCGACACCAGCGCTTTAATCAAGCGATACGTAAGGGAGCCGGGGTCCGCTCGGGTGGTGTCTTTGTTGCGCCGGCACGACTTGCTGTCCTCGGCGATCACTCCCGTCGAAATCATGTCCGCCTTGGGAAGACGAAGACGCGATAGGGAGCTGTCCGAAGAAGCCTTCGTTGCGACGCTGAGCAGGGTTCGGAGTGAACGCACCCGCTGGGAGTTGGTCGAGGTGGGCGAAACGATTTTGAGCCGGGCCGAAGAGATGGTTCAGGGAACCGTGCCGATGAGAGCCTTGGATGCGATTCATGTCGCGTCATTGATTGTATTTCAAGCCGCCGCAGGTATCCGCATCCCCTTCGTAACGGGCGATGGACGGCAGCGAGACGCAGGGTTACTTCTCGGCCTCGATATCATTTGGATTGGGTGAGGAAGCCTGTGATCTTCCGTTGTCACCTTTTACTACGGCCGCCTCGGCAAGTGACATGATAGAGCGCGCCGCGTTCTGGCGCGCCTGCGCCTTTTCAAGATCGCGGAGAGTCTCGGCGGCGTCGAGTCGCTCGCAGACATGACTCACGCGTCGATTCCCAAACAGGAGCGCAAGAAGGCGGGACTCGATGATGGATTGATCCGTTTGTCAGTGGGAATCGAGCAAAAGTGAAAAGACTCCCGACCCCTTTTCTCCGAGCCGCGGACCGAAACGCGTGGCTCTATTTCAAATCTTGACACTTGGCTAGTGGCCATTATACTAGCCGTAATTGAGGTCATCATGAACGAGATATCCAGATACGTACCGATCACCAAAGCAAAAAACGACCTGTTGGAGCTGATCCGTCAAGTTGAAAGCATCGATGAGTCGGTAGCCGTTACCAAGAACGGTGTCCCCGCCGCGGTGATCCTAAGTATGGAGAAATATGCCGGCCTGCTTGAAACACTCGAGATTCTCAGCGACGAGGATACCGCGAAGTCCCTGAGAACCTCCATACGTCAAGCGCGCAAGGGTAAGTGGCTGCGGCCGGACGAGGTGTTTCGCCGTTGAGCAAATTCTCCGCTCGCTATACCCCCGAATGCTCACGCCTCATTTCCAAGTTGCCTCCCGATCTCAAACGGCTTGTTCGATCGACCATAGACTCATTGCTAGCTAAACCAGAGATGGGCACAGAACTAACCGGTGAACTCGACGGTTACCGTTCCTATCGAGTGAGGCGCTATCGCATCATCTACCGGGTCAATGAAGAAGAGTCTTGCCTAGAGGTTTACCACGTCGGGCACCGACGTGACGTTTATCAGACTTTAAGATCGTTACTGTTACGTAGGAATTAAGACTTCATCCGTGAGACGCCAACCGGGCTACCGGATACTTGGGGATATGTGTCAGAGTAGGCTTTGCTTCTTTGAAATTTGTGTCGCCTCCGTTCCAATAAACAAAGCTTCATCGCGTCCGTGAGTGGGTGATTTTGAGTCATTTTAGAGGGCCGGGAGCATGCAAGTGAGAATCTTCAGGCGCAGATATTCCTCATCGCGCAGCCCGTATGCGCGCCGTTGGATGACG
>Ga0105252_10000760_pt1 | contig 17537 bp, 7 predicted proteins | sample EasRivMeERMZT100_FD_89675 | JGI IMG/M metagenome (GOLD analysis project Ga0105252, IMG submission 89675) | Soil microbial communities from meander-bound floodplain in the East River, Colorado, USA - East River MetaG ERMZT100 | ecosystem: Environmental > Terrestrial > Soil > Floodplain | place... | reverse complement strand
GTCGTCGCCGGTTGAGGGCGGAGCAAACGCGCTCGCTTGACACGCATCCGGGCAGGTGGTCAACGCTCCAGCCCAGGAGGCGTTGGGAATCACCAGACATTCCGCCTGGGTCAGCGCCAGGCAATTCTGATTGGCGAGGCAGCAGGCGCCATCCGGTGCCGGGCAGTTAACACCCGTGCACACGGATTCGTGGCCTTGATACGTCCCGCCGGACATAATGCAGTCATCCTCGTAAACGTCATCGTCGCAGCTTCCGTCCGGATTGCAGCAGGCGCCCACTGGAAAACACGGCGTTACGCCGCAAACGCTTCCCGGTCCATGGGGAAATCCGCCGGCGATGCCGCAGTCGCCCACGGTAAGATCGAGGCAGCCCGCCGGGGTAAAGCAGCAGGCTTGGGTCGGGTTGCAGTCGACCACGGCGCGGATCACGAGGTCCCCTGAAGCGCCGAGCGCGCACAGATTCAACCACCCACCGGGGGTGGCGAAGATGGCGTTCTTGCCGTTCTGACATCCGTTTGTATCCGTGACGACGCTCGGTCCGAACGCCGGCGACGGTGTATTGAGAAACTTGAAGGACACAATGAACTTCTGGGCGTTGGTCACCGGAACGATCAGGGGAATCGTCTGATTTTCGTCGAGGAAGCGGTACTCATTGATGACGCTGTCGGTTAGGACCGGTCCGACGAGCTGCTCGAGCTGAGCACCTGGTGTGGGGAAGGTCCCCTCGTCGAAGATGGTGATCGAGTCTTCGAGTGAGGGCGGTTCGCCGCCAAGCAACGACCGCCAGAAGACTTGGACGGCTACGATGTTCCCGTTACAGGGCGAGGTCAGCCACGCGGCTGCACTCTCGCCCGCAACGAAACCCGCCTGAATATTGCCGGACTGCCCGGCCGCGAGTGAGTCGTTCTTAACGACAACCTCGACGGCACCGGCAGGCGCGGCCACGCCGAAGACGGCAAGTGTGAGGAACGTCGCTTGGAGCGTGAAAATCCAGCGATGTCCGCCAGATGGGGCGTGGCTGCCGTATCGAAACAATCTCGTTCGCGCTTCAGAGATCATCGGCGTTCTCCTCTCCGCCTACGTGCCCTCCGGGTCTGACGCGCCCTGGACAGCTCTGATATGCCCAACTCAGGCCGGCATGGTACCCGTATGAGCACCCTGATGCAACCGTTAAGGGGTGCAATCAGGGGACTTAAAGGCGCAAGAACCGGAAAGCCGCGCGAGCGGCGCGCAATAGAGACTTTTTTCGATGTTGGTTTCGGTACAGCGAATCCAACGCCTCATCCACCTGGCCGCTCCGGACCGACAGTTCGATCACGGCATTCGGGTCGCGTGTCGTTCAACCGGCGCCCAGTTTTACGGACAGGCCGACACCGTGAACGGATACGGGAACCCGCCGAAGGCGGACACGTCGTTTGAGGGCTTCGCTAACGCGAAGGCCGGCGCGGTAGAGCAGAACGATCGGGGGCAGGGAAAATGTTCGGTTGAGAGTTTTTCTCGGTTCGCTAACTCCTAGCGCTCTTTCAACCAGTTTAATCGAGGCGATCCTTGGCGAATCGGAGACTGGCGAGGCGTCCGTAACTCCTCCGCGCCATACATGACATCCGCCCGGATGGTTCCGGCTTCGCGGCCGGTGCCGACGAGGTTCATTCCCGCCGTCGCTTGCTCCGGCGAGATTCCGCCGCTGAAGGCGATGAACTTGGTGGCCAGGCCGAGGATGGCGGCGTTTTCGCTCCAACTGCTGTAGACGGTACCCACGTCGCAGTTCCGCCTCTTCTGGTAAGCGGTTTGCCCGCACAGTTCTTCGTAGTCGCACTCCGTGCTGTACACGCCGTCCAATCGGGCCTTGCCCTTGTCGGTGCGAAGGGCCGAACGCTTGAAGTGGTTGGGAATGACCTCCGAGCGCGACCAGTCGCTCAGGAGCGTCTGGTCCCAGCAGCAAACGCAACGCCGTGTGCCGGAGAACTTGGATTCGAACTCGTTCCAGATTTCCGCCTCCACCTTGGTGAGCACCGGGCCGCAGCCGTCCTGACGAAGGTCGGCGTCAACGGCGTGCACCGTCAGGTCGGTGTTGACCGAAGCAGTCACGCCGCCGCCCGAAAGAATCGTCGAGCCGCTGCCGTAAAAGTCTAGCAACAGCGTGTCGAAGGCGACATCATACTGGAACCCGTCTAGGTCCAGATTACCGGGAATGACTTCCGCCTCGCAGCAGACGCCGTTGTCATCAAAATCCACGCAATCGGGCAGCGGCTCGCCATGGAGTCCACACCGGGCCTGCGCCGCCCAGGCGTTGTATTCCCACGCCGTGCCGTTCTGGTAGTTCACGATCACGGCATCGCCCTTGAGGTGGTTCCAGCGGATTTCCTCCCACAAATTCTGTGACTCGTTGAATGTCACGGCCCACATCACCACGTAGCCGCGGAGGATCCGCTCGCCATTACCCGTTTCGGGGTTGGAACGGCCGGGTCCATCGGGATCCAGGACCACGAACGGCTGGCACTTGTCGCTGCCGGTGGCCGCCGACCAATAGTGCGGCTGGTTGGCGGTCAATGGGAATCGGCAGTCGGCGGTGTTCCAGCCGGGCTCGAATCCCTGAATGATATCCCCGTCCGCATCCGCCAGCTCTTCCAGCTCGATGTCCCCGTTGATGAAATACGCCTGAACCCAGACCGCGTCGGGATAGTCGTTGGTGAAATCCAGGAACGTGTCCTGAATCAGGGTTCCAGTCCCGTCCCATTTGATTTCGACTTTGGAGAAAATGAGCAAGCTTCCCTTCTGATCGAATGAGATTCGGCCGAATGGATCGACACCGGAAGGGCACGTAAACGAGCGCGGCTCGCAAACGCCGCCGACGCAGGCTTCACAGCCAGGACATCCACAATCCGCCTCACATGTGTCGCAACTCTCACATTGTGGATCGCAGGTGCCGTCGCCGCAGGTGGATCGGCATCTCCCAAGACTGCAAATCTCGGTGCAGGGGGCGCATCCGCAATACGACGGGCAGGTCTCGCAATCCTCGCAGGATGGATCGCATATCCCGTTGCCGCATGCCGGCACGCACTCGCCGACCTCGCAAGCCTCCGAGCAGGGAGTGCAGCCGCAGTCCGCCGGGCAATTACTGCATTCCTCGCAGACCGGATCGCACGTGCCATCGCCGCAGGCCAACTCACATAGGCCCAGGTTGCAGTTCTGCGTACATGGATCGCACGCACAGTCCTGCGGACAAATGCTGCAATTCTCGCAGGCCGGATCGCACGTGCCGTCGCCGCAGGTAGGGGTACAGAATCCGTTTCCCGTTTCACAAAACTCGGAGCACGGATCGCACCCGCAATCCGCGGGGCAAGTATCGCAACGTTCGCAGGATGGATCGCACGTGCCGTCGCCGCAGGTCGGCAGGCACAGACCCAGCCTGCAAACTTCCGTGCACGGATCGCAGGCACAATCCACCGGACACGTGATGCAATTCTCGCAGAGCCGATTGCACGTTCCGTTGCCGCAGGTGGACACGCATACTCCATCAATGTTGCACGTTTCGGCGCAGGGATCGCACGCGCAATCCGCCGGACACGAGTTACAGTTCTCGCAGAGTGGGTCGCACGTGCCGTCACCGCAGGTCGTCCGGCACTGCCCCAACCTGCACACCTGCGCGCACGCCTGGCAGCCGCAGTCCGCCGGACACGTGCTGCAGTCCTCGCAGTTCGGATCGCACTCGTCATCGCCGCAGGTGGGCAGGCAAGTCGACTGACCCAACGGACTAAGCCCGCACATCTCGGTGCACGGGTCGCAGCCGCAATCCGCCGGGCAGATGTTGCAATTCTCGCAGTCCGGGTCGCACGTCCCGTCGCCGCAGGTGGTCACGCACTCGCCTGTAGAACAAACCTGATTGCACGGGGTACAGCCGCAGTCCGCCGGACAGCTGTTGCAATCCTCGCAGTCCGGATCACACGCGCCGTTGCCGCAGTCTCCCCCGCACACGCCGCCCGTGCAGGAATTGCACTCTCCGCATCCGCAATCCGCCGGGCAACTGTCGCAATCCTCACAGTCCGTGTCACACGTGCCGTCGCCGCAGGCCGACGCGCACGCACCTGCCACGCAATTCTGCGTACACGGCGTACAGCCGCAGTCCGCCGCGCAGTTCGTGCAATCCTCGCATTCCGAATCACAAGTGCCATCGCCGCAGGTCGACTCACATGCACCCGATGTACAAACCTCCGTGCACGCGACGCACCCGCAATCGTCCGGGCAACTGTCGCAATCCTCGCAGGCCGCGTCGCAGGCGCCGTCGCCGCAGGTGGACTCACACACCCCGGTTGTACAAATCTCGGTGCACGATTCGCACGCGCAATCGCTCGGACAGTTGTCGCAATCCTCACAGTCCGAGTCGCACGTGCCGTCGCCGCAGGTCGTCAGGCACAGACCCGACGTGCACACCTCGGCACACGCGTCGCATGCACAATCTGTTGGGCAGAGCGTGCAATTCTCGCAGGACGGATCGCACGTGTTGTCACCGCAGGTCGACACGCACGTATCCGAAGAACAAGTCTCGGTGCAGGGAGCACAGGCGCAATCCGCCGGACAGCTATCGCAACCCTCGCAGGCCGCGTCGCAGGTGTCGTCGCCGCAGGTCGACACACACAGGCCCATTTCGCAGCTCTCTGCACAAAACTCGCACGAGCAGTCCGTCGGACACGTGCTGCAATTCTCGCAGGACGGATTGCACGTTCCATCGCCGCAGATGGCCGTGACCGTAACCACGGTGGTGTCGGTTTCCGAACAGTCGACGTCGGTGCCCAGATCGGTGACTCGTACACCCACCATCGTCGTAGTACTCAGCGTGACCTCGATGCAATTGTCCGGAGCGAAAGTCGTTTCCTCGTCAAAGAACCCATCGCCGTCGGTGTCGAAGTCATACTGCAGGTTGCCGCTGGAATCGGTCACCGTCGCGCAAAGCTCCACCTGGCCAGGACACTCCAAGGTCGAGGGTCCGGCGGTCAGCGTCGTCCCTGTTAGAAAGCATTCGTCATCGCATCCCGCAATCGACAAACAGGGGTTCGGATCTCCACCGCACACCACTGAAAGGGGGGGGAGGAGCATGGTGGTGGAGGACCCTCCGCAGGGATTACCCCCGCCTCCAGCCCGTTCTCCAACATCAATCCTCCAATTATCGGCACGCTTGAAATCCGCTGATGCATTGTTCGATATATCCACGAATAGCGCCGTGCTCGTGACATCGGGGGTGCAGGTACCTCCGGGACAGTCCCCTGCGTCGGTGCAGAGATCGCAATCGTTGGTTCCGCCCAGGCAGTGCGACGTGGCCGAGGTCACTTCGTCGCTCCCGCTCGAGTTGGCCGACCCGCAGCCATCCCCACCACCGGATCGCGAGATGCTCACGTTGTAGCACTTGGTGTCCGTGAAGGTCCCGGTGATTCTGATCTGAAAGTTGCTGAAGCTCGGACTAAAAACTTCATGAGGATCGTTCGGGTTGTTATTGGGCGGACAAATGGAAAAGTCCGTCAACGTGAAGCCGAATGTGATTCCCGGGAAAGCCGCCAACAAGACGGTCAACAAAGGAACGATCCACCCAGCGCGTTTTTGTTTCGCGACCCCACGGATGGTTTGATTCACGGATTCAGACCGTCGTGGACTATTTAGTTTCAACATGAGAAGCTTCCCTCCGAGGTTCGGATTTCTAGAGGGCGGGCCAAAGCGAGACATGAAACCCCGTTCCGGCCGGCGACAGAGCTTCACGAAATGGGCTGCATCATGTAGATGCCCCACATCTTCCTAACCCACCCACTTATGCACGGTTCTACCAGACTACGTCGGAGATTTCAAGTGTGGGCACGCAATGTGGTCCGAGAAAAAGTATGCGGGCGCCACAAACGGGGGAAGACGTAGGGAAACTTTGAGCATAATTGGGGGCCAACAACCGCCACCGGCTGTACGTCACATGACTTTGAAGGATGCACTCACCGCGCCGGGTGGCGCGATCCCAACTCTTCCCCTCCGGTCTGGATGTCGGCCTCGATGGTTGCCGCTTCGCGCCCGGCCCCAACCAGGTTCATGCCCGCGGTCGCGTGCTCGGTGATGCCGCCGCTGAAGGCGATGAACTTGGTGGACAGTCCGAGGATCGCGGCATCGTGGCTTAGGCCGGCGCCCGGTCCGCCCGCGAAATCCGCGCCGCAGCTCCACATCTTCTGGAACGCCGTGGGGCCGCACAGCTCCTCATAATCGCATTCGTTGCTGCCCACTCCATCCAACCGAGCCTTGCCCTTGTCGGTGCGCAGGGCCGAGCGCCTGAAGTGGTTGGGGATGACCTCGGAGCGCGACCAATCACTGAGCAGCGTCTGGTCCCAGCAGCAGACGCAGCGGCGGGTGCCGGAGAACTTGGATTCGAACTCGTTCCAGATTTCCGCCTCCACCTTGGTGAGCACCGGACCACAGCCGTCTTGGCGAAGGTCGGCGTCGACGGCGTGCACCGTCAGATCGGTGTTGACCGAGGCGGTGACCCCGCCGCCGGACAGCACCGTCGAACCCGTGCCGTAGAAGTCGAGCAACAGGGTGTCGAAGGCCACGTCGTATTGGAAGCCGTCGAGGTCGAGATTTCCCGGAATCACTTCCGCGTCGCAGCAGACGCCGTTCTCGTCGAACTGGATGCAATCGAGCAGCGGCTCGCCGTGGGCTCCGCAACGGGCCTGCGCCGCCCACGCGTTGTATTCCCACGCGGTGCCGTTCTCATAGTTCACGATCACCGCATCACCCTTCAGATGGTTCCAGCGAATCTCTTCCCAGAGGTTCCCTTCGGCGTTGAATCGGACCGCCCACATGACCACGTAGCCGCGGAGGATGCGGGTGGCGCCGCTTGTTTCGGGGTCTGGCCGGCCAGGGCCGTCCTCATCCAACACGTCGAACGGCTGGCACTTGTCGCTGCCGTTGGCCGCCGACCAGAAGTGCGGCTGATTGGCCGTCAGGCTGAAGCGGCAATCGGCGGTGTTCCAGCCGGGTTCGAACTCTTGAATGACCTCGTCGTCGCCATCGCGGGTCTCGGCCAGTTCGATATCGCCGTTGATGAAATACGCCTGGACCGAAACCCCCGCGGGATAGTCGTTGGAGAAGTCGAGGAAGGTGTCCTGAACAAGATTTCCCGCCGCGTCCCACTTGATCTCCACTTTCGAGAAGATCAACAGGCTGCCCTTCTGGGTCGTGTCGATGCGACCCGATGGATCGAATCCTGCTCCGCAGCCTACTGGTTGCTCAATTGGAGCACCGGGCTGGCAGCCCAGTGTCGGGTCGCAGGTCTCTACGCCGTTGCAAGCGTCGCCGTCCTGGCAGGAGGCGTCATCCGGCGTGTGGACGCACTTGTGACCGTCGGGTTCGCAATCCGGATCAAGCTTGACATCGCATTCCTCGCAAGCGTCGATCGTGCACTCGATACCGTCGGAGCAGTCCAGGGGAGTGTGCTTGCAGCAACTTACGGAGTCTTGGTTGGCGTCGCACGTGGCGTCAGTCTGGTCACAGGTGTCGACCGTACACCCCGACACATCCGCGCAATCAGGCGGCGTTCCGGTTATGCATCCCGGACTGCATTGAAGAAGTCCCTCGGGACACGGCGACCCGGCTGGCGCCGGGGTGCACCCAACATCTTCGATGCAACATTCGCACGAAGCGGTCAAAGAGCAGGTCTCCTCGCCGTCGCAGAACAGACCGTTGTCGCACTGCGTATCGTCCGGGGTGTAGACACACTTGTGGCCATCCGGCTCGCAGAAGCGGTCCACGGAGGGATTACACTCGGCGCAAGAGCCCACGGTGCAGTTGCCTGAGTCGGGACACTCCAAAGGCCGGTGCTTGCAGCAACTGGCCTCGTCCTGGTTGGCGATGCACGCCGAGTCGGTTTCATCGCATGTGTCCGTCGTGCAGGGCAGGTCGTCGCCGCAACGAGGGAGAGGTCCGGCGATGCAGCCATCACCGTCGCTGTCTAGGTCATGGCCCGGAATGCATTGCTCCACGCCGTTGCAAAAGTTTCCGTCGTCGCAGTCTTCGGGACCATCGCAGACACAAACAACCGAATCACACGATACGCCGTCGCCGTGATAGACTCCTCCCTGTTCGCAACAATCGCCGACTGATTGGGGCGAACAACTGGTATCGCTAAGACAGCAGGCGCCTTCCGCGCCCAGGCAGGTAAGGGAGGCGCAACTGGTCCCGTCGCCCTGATAGACGCCGGCTCGATCGCAACAATCACCGATGCTTAGAGAAGAACAACTGCCATCGCCCAGGCAGCAGGCCCCCAGAACTCCAAGGCAAGTATTGGGATCGCAGACGGTGCCGTCCCCGCGGTACACTCCGTCGGCTGTTTCGCAGTCTCCGAAGTTAAGCTCCGAACAAGTACCGTCGCTGAAGCAGCATGCACCGCCGGAGCCCGGACAGTCGTTCGGATCGCAGTCCGTGCCATCGCCTACATAAGCGCCGCCGCTGTCAGTGCATGAGGTTTCGGTGTGGTTCTCGGAGCAAGTGCCATCCATGGAGCAACAGGCGCCCCCGGGAGCCGACGCGCAGGTTGCCGTTGAACAGCTCGTGCCGATTCCGTGATAGGTACCGTTGAGTTCGTTGCATGGACCCAAATAAGTTTCGAAGCAAGGGCCATTGGGGTCGCCGGGGGGGAAGCAGCAGGCGCCGACCGCCGAGCCGGGACACGTGTTGGGATCGCATGAAGTGTCAAGCGGCAGGTCGCGCTGGTACACGCCGCCGTTGTCCCTACAAGAGCCAATCGTCGACGGCGAGCAGTTACCGTCGGGGAAACAGCACGCGACATTCGAACCTGGGCAGATGTCTGGCGCACAACTCCCATCGGCTTCCAGCGTACCATCTCCCAGGTAGATCCCGCCCAATTCGCAACAAGTACCCACATTGGTGGGTGCACAATTGCCGTCGGTGAAACAGCAGACGCCCGCGACGCCGGGACAGGTGTTCGGCTCGCAGCTTGAACCATCGCCCCGGTAGATACCTTCGAAGATGCAGCAGTCACCGATCGACGTGAGCGCACAATTCCCGTCCGTAAAGCAGCACGCGCCCCCCAACACGGGACAAGGGTTGGGGTCGCAGACGGTGTCGTCACCCTCGTATATGCCCCCAAAGTCGGTACATGAATCCTCTGAGTCGGCGGGGACACACTCCCCGTTGAGGAAGCAGCAGGCCCCCTCAGTAGTGCCGGCCACGGCCACTCTCGAACTCAGGAAGCTCGCATGAATCACCAGTGCCGCGCAAAACAGTGCTTCTCGACGCATTACTTTCCCCTTCATTTCCGCGACCACGCCTCGGATAATGGGATGGTCCTTCGGCTTCGAACGCCTCTCGATGCTGGATTGGCGAAATAGAGGCAGGAGCCGCTCTTCTTCCCTCTAGACTATGGAAGGACGTCTTATCGGGCGGAATTCTTTCCCACTTCCGCGACTAAACTCAGAATGCCATTCTACATGATTAATTAGACGACGTAAACGATAAATGGGAATAATCGGTGCGATTTTCGGCTGCCACAGGAAACGTCCGATAGTCAGAGCCTGGCTGGCCCCTCCACAAAAAAAGCTATGCGGCGATTCAATCACCGCCGATCGACGCGACGTAGCACTCACACTCCTTGCGAAACAACAATCTATAATCTATCAGCGAGTAACTACATTCCCATCCAGCCTCGTCGTCGCATGGCTTCGATTACCGCTTTCGGGGCGAGATGGTCCAGGTATCGGGCCGTGGTGGAGATGCTGGCATGTCCGAGTTGTCGGGCGATGATGCCGATGTCCACGCCTTCGGCGCGGAGTTGCGTGATTCTACAAAGGAGGCGGGGCGCGTGAACCGACACGCGCCCCGCGCTGAACCACACTGGGGTCATCGATGTGTCACGGCGAACATGCCGGCACCGTGAACGGATAGGGGAAGGTGCGGAACGCGTCGACTGCCGCCGACACGTCGGCGAAACTGGCCGCCTGGTTCGGCGTATTCGGCTGACCGGGGCCGCCCGCACCGACGAAGTCAACGCGGGGCGTATCCGGCGCCGAAGCCAGATTGCGGAACTTGTCAACGACGGCGGAGATGTCGGCAAAGCTCGGTTGCGAGCCGCCACCGAACGGCGCGACCGCGTCGCCCCACTTGCCGGTGTCCACCAAGAGCGGAGCCGAACAGTTTCCAAGCGATTGTGGATCTTTATGAAGCCTGGGGCAAACCGGACTTGGCCGCCGAATATCGCGCGACGCTTGCGCAGTCGAGCCGATCACCCTGACCCACAGACGGGTCTTCTTATTCCGCTTCACGCAAGCCAAGTTCATGGCGAATGAAGATAGCATGGCCTGATCAGCGAGGCGCTCGCGGCATGCCCGAGGCCACCGAGGGCGAACACATGAACCATCCTGATTTCCGGGTGAAGGGAAAGATCTTCGCGACCCTGTTCCGCCGCGGCGACCAAGACTGGGGCATGGTCAAGCTGAAACCGGAGCGGCAGCGTCAAATCATCAAGGCCAGCCCCGAGGTCTTCGAGCCGGCAAATGGCGCCCGAGGCAGCAAGGCTGCACCCTCGCCCGTCTCGCCGAGCTCGATAAGGCCACCGCCCGGAGTGCGATTTTGACTGTGTGGGTCAACACAGTGCCACACGAACTGCATCAGTTCAGAGGCGCAGAAACACAATCCGTGGTCGGGGTCTCAACTCCCCCTACCCTTGTCGGACGACCCGTCCCTACGTTCGGAAGCAGGGGTGCAAGGTGGAATGGCGCACTCCATAACTATTTTAGCGATAGCGGTTTACAACGCGCCGCCCGCACGTTGCCAACGTGAATGTCGTGGGTTCGAGCCCCATCACCCGCTTTCGTGACGGCCGTTGACTACGGGCGACAACAACGTCCAACTCTTGACGCGGGCGCTAGATACGGCGACCTCCGAGCGGGTTTCCCAAGTTCTCAAATCACCGGCGGTTTTGACTGCAACTGCCTAGAAACGACCGCAATGGACGCGCGTACGTGGAAGGTTTAGTCTAGTGGAAGGTAAACCGATTACCGCGTGCGAACGGGCATCGGAAGCGGGCGCCCGAATGCTCAAGTCACAAGGCCACTTCGACGGCTATTTCGGTGTCTTCCGACGCCAACTCCAGCGCGAAAATTGGCGAGGCGAGGCGAAGGGTACCAGCGACATCGCTTCGGCGATGAGAACCGATACCATTGTTTTTCTCCGGAATAAGGGATGCGCATGCGTTGTTCAACCATTACTATTCCCGTCGTTGTAATGACCACCATCTGCGCAAGCACGGCGCGCGGTCAAGATAACGCGACAACCGCGATCGACCGGGTTGCGGCCGCGCATCCCGCGCTCGACCGCGATGACCCTCGCGAACTGGCCATGAAGGTTCGGGCCCTCCTTCAAGACGAGTACATGTTTTTCCGTGGTTCCGCGGCCGAATTCTACCGCGTGTGCGATGAGATTGCGCCAGATTGGATGCAGGACCCATCGATTCGGGTGACGCTGCACGGTGACGTTCACATCGGAAACGTGGGGACGTATCGGAGCGATGGCTCGGCGGGGCGGGATGTTCGTTTCGGCCTTGTTGACTTGGATGAGAGTTTCGAGGGGCCGTTTCAGTTGGACCTCCTCCGAGGCTTCGCGGCCATTCGGTTCGCGTGCAAGGAAGCCGACCGACCGTTGGACGACGCAGCGGCGGGGAAAGTGGCAAAGGCACTTTGTAATGGATATGCCCAGACACTATCCGGGAGCCTTGGCTACGACGAGTTGATCAAACGTCACAAGGCCGTGTCGTCGTTGTTGAAAAAGGCCGCGAAGAACGAGGCTCTAAAATATGTGGAGCGTTACGCGGATGTAGACGGACAACGGTGTTTTCGCGCCACGCGAGTCAAGAACGGCGCGGTAACGGACATGCTGGAACGACTCGAGGGCCCAGAGCGAGACCGAGTTCTCAAGGCAGTTGGGAGCTATTTCTCCGCGGGTTCGGAGCTCAAAGCACGTCAAAGCTTCCGATTCCAAACAGCGGATGAACTTGTCGCCGTTGCGGACGATGTCGCCCGATGGACGCGTTTAGGTAGCAGCGGAAGCCAGGGGGTCCACAAATATCTGGTGTTGATCTCGGACAATCCGTTGCGGGAGGAAGCCGGACCGCTGATCCTGGAATTGAAGGAGGAGCCGCCTCCGGCTGCGGCGGTTGCCGGGATCCTGGATTTGCACGATCGCACCGATCGCGGTTCGCAGGTGGCGGCGGCGTACCACCAGATGCTCGACCCGCCGCCCCGGTTGCTAGGGTCGACTCGAATTGGCGAACAGAGCTTCCTTGTGCGTACGAAGGATCCGTGGAATGAAGACCTTGAGCCGGACGATTTCGACTTCGGGCGGTCGGATGATTCAGCGGTGGAGGCGGCTACGGTACTTGGCGAGGTTACGGGCTTAGCCCATCGACAGGGCCTGATCAGGTCGAACCAGATTGATCGGATCGAACCAATTCGCGCGAAGGTGGACGGATTGTCGGCCGTCCTTCAGGGTCGGAGCCTTGCGATCGAAGAGCGATTGCGGCGCGAATATGAAGCGCTTTGCGCCGATCCAAAGGCTCAGGAACTGGCTCGGAAGGCGAATGACTACATAGGCCGAGTCGCCTAGGCGAATCCGTAGGCGGCGCAGTTGAAAAAGCGTGGCGGGCCGTGATGGACAAGATCACCATCACGGCCCGCATTGATATTGGGGAGATCAAAGAATCAGTTACGCGACTGCAGCCCCGCGAACTCGGAACCGCAGCTTAGCGCCAATCAACAGCAGCAGGCTCAAGATCGCCAAACCCCAAGCGGAAACGGTCGGGATCGCGTCTGGTCCTTCCAGAATGCAAACCGCCGAGCAACCATCGCCGTCGATGCTGTTGCCGTCGTCGCACTGTTCACCCTCTTCGACGATACCGTTGCCGCAAATGGATGAACAATCGTCATCGTTGTTGGCGTTGCATCCGGCTGGGCAACAGCCATCGTCATTCGCGCAGCCGGTAATGATCAGACTCGGCGGGCAATCCACCGACGCACCACCACAAAGCTCGGCGGGGTCGCAAGGACCCGTCGAGGGTCGGCAGGTCGCGCCGGTGTTGAAGTCGTCCACCGGACAATCCACATTGACTCCGTCGCAGTTTTCCGCCTCATCGCAATCACCAGCTGTGGATCGGCACTCGGTCGTTGAAGGCGCTACTGAGTCCGCCGGACAGTCCGGCCCGGTGCCGTCGCAGGACTCGGCTAGATCACAATCCCCATCTGCCGGGCGACACACCGTGCCACTGGCGTAGGCGTCGGCCGGGCAGTCGATTCCCGAACCGTCGCAGCTTTCCGCCGAGTCGCAATCACCGTCAACCGGGCGGCAAACGAGGCCGGTGTCGAAACCGTCCGCCGGGCACTCCGGACTTAAGCCATCACACACCTCGGCCGCATCGCAAACCCCGGCGGCCGGACGGCATTCCACGTTCGCCAGTTCAATCTCGTCGGCGGGGCAGTCCGCACTCGTGCCGCTGCATTCTTCAGCAATGTCGCAGTCGCCGGCGGCATCGCGACAAACCAGCGTGTCCGGTGGGACGAACATGTCGGCGGGACACGTGCTCTCTACGCCGTTGCACGTTTCCGCGACGTCGCACACACCCGCCGAGGCGCGGCACTCGGTTCCCATGGGGACAAATGTGCAGGTGGGCGTGCAACAGTCGCCGCCGTCACACTCCTCCATTCCATCGACGACGCCGTTGCCGCAGAACTGACAGGAGATGACGATGAACGTGCCCGGATTACCCACGTCCCCGTTGGAGGAGGGGTAGGAATTCTGCACGTCGGGTACCTTGGAAAGGAACCAGTCGAAGATGCTGTTGGTACCGATCCCATCCTCACATGGCCAGCCGCTGATGTTCTGTGCTCGAATCGTGCCGGGGAATGTCTGGTCGCCGTACGACAGGCGATCGATGAGCGCACCGCCGTTGTCGAACAAGTTAATCTGATCGTTGCGGCTGAGATTGGTGGTGTTACTGCCGATTACCGAGACCCCGCTCAGGTTCCAGTCGGCAATGAAGGCGACATCGGCGGCTTCGGCCAGGATCACCGACTCGCCGGCGGCGACCACGCCAAACGCGCTCAAATCCACGATTCCGGGAATCGCGCTGTCGTCGTCATAACTCCATCCGGTCATATCGATCGGATGATCATCGAGGTTGGTAAACTCGACGAATTCAAGCCCGTTGCCGGTATACATGTACTCCGTGATCCGCATGTCCCCGCCAGAGGGAACGGGGCAGCTGATCCCGGCGCAGGTGGTGTTGTCACCTTGGTATATTCCCCCGCCGTCGATGCAATCCTGTTCCTCTAGACCGTCGGTACAGTTACCCAGATTGCAGCAGGCGCCGGTCGGCGGCGGACCGCAGAACGTCGGGACATAGTTGCCGGGGCTGCCGAGGTCGCCCGTGGTCGCCAAGTGTGAACCCTGTGAGTCGCCGGAAGCAGAGAACACCCAGTTGAAATGGGAGTTAAGACCGACGAATTCACGGCAAGGCCAAGCGCTCGTCCCCTGCGTTCGCGGACCGCCCAGCGGCGGACCCGCCACTTGATCGTTGTACGTAAGTCGATCCACGAGGGCGTTGGCGTTGTCGTACAAATTGATCTCGTCGGAGCGTGCGAGGTTCTGATTGTTCCCACCGATGATCTTCACAGTCAACGCGAGCCCCCACGAGGCCTGAAACGTCGCCGCGACACCCTCGCAGATAATCACCGACTCGTTCGGCGCCACGACGCCAAAAGAGCTGAGACTGAAGCTTCCGGCCACGCGGCTGCTGTCGTCGAAGCTCCAGCCGGTCATGTCGATACTCGCCGCGCCGATGTTGGTGAACTCGACGAACTCGGGAGCGCCGCCCGCCCCCAAACTGTTGTACATGTATTCCGTGATTCGCATCTGCCCGGCAGCGGGCGCGGAGAGAGCCAAAGCAAACACCCACTTTAACCCGCACGCACTTTTCTTTCCCATCATAGAACAATCCCTTTTGCGAAAAGCCTAATCCTCTGCATTACGACCAATTCCGTTTTAGTGAGCGGCGCAGCGACGTCTTTTTTGCGAAAGAATCGTCCCGGACACCAAAATCAAGATGGAAAAAACAACAAGGCCCCACGTCGAAGCGGCAGGGATGTTCGTCAGCAAGAAGCTGCCCGGATTGCCAACATCGCCGCCGCTTGAGGTTTCTGAGCTTTGTGCGTCATTCGGTGAGGAACGGATCCACGAACCGATCTGGTCGTTCCCGATCGCGTCGCCACGCGGCCACCCGCTGACGTTCTGCGTGAAGACCGTGCCGGGGAATGTCTCGTCGCCGTATCGGATGATGTCGACGAGGGCTTTCGAAAGATTGTGAATCCTGATTTCGTCATTGCGGCCCAATTCGGAACTGGCAAGGGTGAGCACGGTCACGCCGGCAAGACCCCATGCCGTCGAGAATGGGCCGGCCGGGGCATCGGTAACAATCACGGATTGCCCTGGACCGACGGAGCCTAATCCGCTCAGACTGAATCGGTCTGGCCGCTCGCAACTGTCGGCGAACGTCCATCCCGTCAGATTCACCGGGCTCAAACCCAGGTTCGTCAACTCAAAAAACTCGCCGTTCGTCCCCTGATACATGAACTCCGTAATCCGAATCTGGGAGGTGTCCGCTGCCGGGCAAGGTGTGGAACCGCAGTTTGTTCCATCGCCCAGGTACAGTCCGCCGTCACTGACGCAATCTCCGAGGCTCATGACCGCGCAAACGTTTTCGATGCAGCACGAGCCCGTGGTACAGGCGATGGACGAATAAATGCCGGGATTGCCCACGTCCCCCACGAGCGAAACATGCGAACCCTGCGCATCTGCGTTAATCGATCGCCGCCATTCGAGAACGTCATTCATTCCCACGGCGCCAGAGCATGGCCAGGCGCTCAGTCCGTTCGCATCAGGGGAACAGGTCAGATGGCCGTAAGTCAGTCGATCGACGAGAGCGCCGGAATTGTCGTAGATGTTGATTTCATCGGCCGTGCCGATATTGACGGAGTTGTTGCCAATAACCTTGACCGAGCCGGGGAGCCCCCAGTCGGTGCGAAAATCGGCGGCGACGATTTCCGTGAGGATGGCGGTTTCGCCCGCCGCCAGCGTGCCGAATCCGGCGAGGCTCACCTGGCCGGGAGCCCGGGTCTCATCGCTGAAGTGCCAACCAGCCATGTTGACGGGGGAACCCCCGAAATTGCGGATTTCAATGAACTCTCCGCCGGCACCGGTGTGCATGAACTCGGTGATTCGTACGAGCGCGCCGGAGGCCGGGGGGCACGGGTTTGGGCTGCAGGTGGTCGCGTTGCCCTGATACAGTCCCTCGCCGGTGCATTCTTGGGCGGTCAGCAGCGTGCAAGCGCCGGCCGCACAACAGGCGCCAGTGGGATCGGCCGGACACATGAAGCTCGTGTACGTTCCCGGATTTCCGACATCGAAGAAGATTGAGGCGAAGGAATTCTGGACGTCCCCGATCTGCGAAAGCCGCCACCCGAACGGATTGTTCGCCCCGAGGGCCTGGGCGCACGGCCAACCGCTTCGGCCGTTCGTGCGGATGCTTCCGGGAAAGGTCTGATCCCCGAAGGCGAGCGTGTCGATCAACGTATTCGTGTTATCCCACAAGTTGATCGCGTCATTTCGGCCCAGATTATTGGCGTTGCCTCCGATTACGACGACACCCGACAAACCCCAGGCGGCGATGAAGCTAGCTGCGGATGCCTCGCACATAACTACGGAGTCGCCGGCTGGCACCGTGCCGAAGGCGCTGAGGCTGGTTCGGGGACCGTCCACCTGATCCGAATCATCAAAAGTCCAACCGGTCATATTGATCGGCGTTCCTCCGACGTTCGTGAATTCAACAAACTCCGAGGTCAAGTCGCCGCCGGTGTATTGGTATTCGGTAATCCTCATCTGCGCAGCGGCGTACGGTGCCTCAAGACCCAGCACAACAATAGCCGCCGCCATTGCCACTTGTTTCATCCATCCGGTTGCCATCACTCGTCCTCCTTCCAAGTGCTCCAAAAGCCAGAAGTTCGCGTTTGTATTTCGATCTAGTTTCCGAAATTCACCATCAGTGAACCGTAATCCGCCAGGTCGACATCGCCGTCGCCGTTCGCGTCGACGGGCGAACGGGTAAGATCAGCATCTGCATTCGGCCCGGTCAGGCAATCCACGAAGCAGGCGTGATCGGGGAGTAGAACTTGTCCGTCGCCGTTGCAATCCGGTAACGGAGGTGTCGCGCCCATCACCACGATCTGAACGCCGGTCGCGTAGATGACGTTGCCTGGATTCCCTTGATGGTCGGTATGACCGATCTTCAGGCCGAGCGGAGTGCTTTGGGCAAATCGCTCTATCGCCGCGGCACGAGGTTCGACTCGGGCTGTGCCGACCCCGATCGCCTGTAGGCGAATTCGGTACAATTCCGCAGGCCCCGACAGGCCTTGGTCGAAGCTTGTGCTGTAACCATTCACAGTTGCGAGGCC
>Ga0105252_10000759_pt1 | contig 17541 bp, 22 predicted proteins | sample EasRivMeERMZT100_FD_89675 | JGI IMG/M metagenome (GOLD analysis project Ga0105252, IMG submission 89675) | Soil microbial communities from meander-bound floodplain in the East River, Colorado, USA - East River MetaG ERMZT100 | ecosystem: Environmental > Terrestrial > Soil > Floodplain | place... | reverse complement strand
GAAATATACTTTTGTGCAAATTACGAGTCTGTAGAGATGCAGGATATAAGCGATGCCCGAGCCAAGAAAGGGTTATGATTGGGTTCCAACAGCCAACGGCGGCTATTGGACAAAATCTAAAGGAACGAGTCACGGACATAAGTTAGATTTCTTCTGTCCGCATTGTCGTCGTATCACTGGAACCATTGATGACAAGTATTTACAAGAATACGGAATATGTTCCGTTTGTTACGTAATGCACGTCGAAGAGCGTCAAACACCCACGATTGACCTCGCAAAATACAAGAAAAGCTAAGTTTTCCCTAAAATTTTAGATTCTTGGGCATAAAAAACCATATGTATATTATATGGTTTTTTATGCCCTCGTGTGTTTTTAAGGAGAATTGAGCATGCCAAAAGTCCACGGTTACGAAGATAGGAGTTACAACAGAAAGAAAGCGCTCTATGATGTAATTGCTCAAGTTATGCAAGACATTAAGGTTGAACAAAATGGCTCGCATGGTTGGAATTTACCTATTCAAGAAATGAAAGGCGTCACTGCTCGTCTCCTTGGTGAAGGATGTCTTGAAATTACCTATCATCGTTTTGAAGTCTGCACTATCGAAGGTTTAGCCCGCAGAGAAGACGATGGAAAGAAATTCCTTCAAAATGTCGTAAAGGAAGTCAAGAAACGATTCAAGAAATATACTGGCAAAGCATTAGCCCTCAAAAAGGTAAGAGAAGATCAGGCAATCGATAAGCATTCAAGATTGCAAGCTGATACATCTTGGATGCTTGGTTCTAGTCGTTATGGTTACGGAGCCCGTCCTGTTGGTCGTTATCTCGTAAGAGATTCTTGTGTATATGAATTTGATATAGAAGTTTTGGGTGGAGTCAACTCACCAGTTCTCAAGTAATAAAATGAAATGTCAACAAAACTATCAAAGTCAGAACTCATTAAAGAAGTAATTCGCTGCGGTCGAGATCCTGTTCATTTTATTTCGACTTACGGTCGAATACAACATCCAGTTAAGGGACTAATCCCATTTAAGTTATATCCTTATCAGGAAGATATTATTCGTGGTTTCACCACCAATAGAAAGAATATCATTCTAAAGGCTCGCCAGCTTGGTATAACTACTGTCACTGCCGCATATATTGCGTGGCTTATTCTCTTCCATCGAGATAAGAATGTTCTGATCGTCGCCACAAAGCAAGAAACATCCAAAAACATGATCAGAATTATCAGGAATATCTTTAAGTATATTCCAAAATGGATGGTTGATGTTGGCAGAATTAACGTTGACAATAGACATTCGATTGAACTTGCGAACGGTTCGCGCGTAAAAGCTGTTACAACGTCTTCTGATGTTGGTCGTTCCGAAGCTGTTTCTATGCTTGTTGTGGACGAAGTTGCTCATATTAAGGGTTTTGAGGAAATCTGGACAGGTTTGTGGCCTACAGTCAGCACAGGTGGTTCTATTGCTCTTTTTTCCACTCCAAATGGTACAGGAAATTTTTTCCATAAGTGCTTTGAAGATTCCAAAAATGGAGAAAATGACTTCAATTGTAAGTTTGGTACATACATCAATCCTCTTAATCCTCTCGAAATTCATTCAGATAGATTGATGTGGTGGGTACATCCCGAACATGATGCAGCCTGGTTTCAGGCTGAAACAACTGGAAAAGGCTCGCGAGACATTGCTCAAGAATATCTTTGTAACTTTAATGCGTCTGGCGATACATTCATTTATCATGAAGATATTGCCAAATTGGAGCAATTGGTTCACGAACCCAGGAGACACTTTCAAATTGACAGAAATGTTTGGATTTGGGAAGAGCCTCAAAAGGGTGGAGTCTATCTAATACCTTGTGACGTTTCCAGAGGTGATGCCCAGGATTATTCTGCTTTTCATGTATTACGACTTGATGTAGCGCCAATCAGGCAAGTAGCAGAATATAAGGCAAAAATAAGGCCAGATCAGTTGGGAATCCTTCTTATGTCTGTTTCTCAAGTGTATAATAACGCAATCATTGCTCCAGAAAATAACTCTGGATGGTCAGGACAGACTATCCTAAAGATCGAAGAAGCACAATATCCATTTGTGTATTATCAGCGTCGCAGAAAACCAAAGGAAAAAGAACTTGTTCCAATTGATCCATATTATGCAGCAAGTCGAAACGATTATCTTCCAGGATATGCTGTAACATCAGCTAATAGATTGCCAATGCTTGCAAAGCTGGAGCAGTATGTTCGTATGGGTGATATTGAAATTCATTCTCCTCGTCTTATTGATGAATTCAAAACATTTATTGTAACCGATACAAACAGACCAGAAGCCCAGCGCGGCTATAACGATGACTTAATTATGGCTATGGCTGGTGGATTATGGGTACGAGAGGAGGGTTTCTTGTATACTTATAAGAGTGACGAGCTTACAAAGGCAATGCTAAACAGTATGTCTACTTCCCGTAGAAATGCAAATAGCTTTTCTGACTTCAATTTTAATGCTTCTGGATTTTATGATCGCGGACGTATTGTTGAACATGTTGCAAATCAGAACAAGATCAAGCTCGGAAATGGAGATGAGTTAGACTTGAACTGGCTCATTACAAGTGGATAATGGCAGATTTTGATGTAAAGAAATACTACGATGACCTTGGCAGACTGTTTAAGTCTGGCCCACTTGTAAGGCATAGGGTTGCAAGTAAGATTGCGGCTCCTGGCGAGATCGGTGTGCCAGTTGGTACTGCTCGTGCTTTTCTAAAACACGTCAATAATGCTTATACAAGTGCTCTCGCTTCCTATGGTCAGTATAGCCGCCTCGCTCGCTATTCAGATTATAACGAAATGGAAAGTATGCCAGAAATCAGTTCTGCGCTTAATCTCTACTCCGAAGAGGTTTGCTCTGGTGGCGAAAGAGATGAGATTATAAAAATCGAATCGCCAAACACTCAGATCAGAGAAGCATTAAATCTTCTTTTTTATGACGTTCTCAATATCGAATTTAATGCTCGCACCTGGGTAAGAAACTTTTGTAAATATGGTGATCAATTTATGTTGATTGATCACCACCCTGACTATGGTGTTTTGAATGTATTTCCTATGCCAGTTAATGAGGTCGAGCGTGAAGAAGGATTTAATCCAGACAGACCTACCGATTACAGATATCGCTGGGTTACGCAAGGAAATAGAATTCTTGAACCTTGGCAGGTATTGCATTTTCGTCTAGCAGGAAATGACAATTTCCTTCCATATGGCTCTAGTCTTCTAGAACCTGCTCGGCGTGTGTGGAGACAGCTCATTCTTATGGAAGATGCGGTAATGGTTTACCGTATTGTTCGTTCTCCTGAACGTCGTGTATTCTATATTGGCGTTGGCAATGTTGCTCCTGCGGACGTTCCTGCGTTTGTTGAGCGCGCAAAGACACAGTTGAAAAGAAATCAAATCGTTGACACAAACACTGGACGTGTGGATTTGCGTTATAACCCCATGTCTACAGATGAAGACTATTTCATCCCTGTTCGCGGCGAGGGTGATGGAACTAAGATTGACACACTTCCAGGTGGTCAATTCACTGGCGACATCGACGACCTTGTATATATTCAAAATAAACTCTTCGCGGCCCTAAAGGTTCCTAAGAGCTACCTTGGTTACGAAGGTGATGTCGGAGCAAAATCAACTCTTTCACAAGAAGATGTTCGTTTTGCTAGAGCGATTCGCCATATTCAAAGACTGTTCCTCGCCGAGTTAAACAAGATCGCCGTTATTCATCTTTATTCTATGGGATTCAAGCGAGAAGATCTTGTGAACTTCGAGCTTTCGATGGCAAACCCATCAACAATTTCTGAGCTTCAAAATCTTGAGCTTTGGAGAACTCGTTTTGAGGTAGCTTCAATGGCGCAAGAAGGAATGTTTGATAGAAACTTTGTTTATACTAAACTTTTTCATCTTTCTGACGACGAAATTGCAGGAATTGAAGAAGGAAAGAGAAAAGACAGACTCTTCGACCTTGATCTTGAAAGTATTCAGGGCGCAGGAACGCCACCTCCAGAAGCAGCACCAGAAGGCGCAGGCGCCGAAGCACCTCCAGAAGCTGGTTTACCACCACCACCAGGAGAAGCTGGTGTAACTGATGCTGGATTAGATACTGCATCAAAAGATCCAAATAAGCAGATCGGAGCCCCAAATGAACTAATTAAAGTTCAGCAGGCTCGTAAAGAAAGAACATCAGCTATACCAGACTTATATAACTATGCCTTTAATATGAAGAAAACAGCTATGGATCCGCAAAGAAATCACAGTGAGCTTACAAGAGCAGTAAAGGCACCGTTTGGAGAATCAACTGATCCAGAAGAAAATCTTTTTCGTGCAAGATTAAATCAGCTTAGTAAGTTTGCCGAAGATTTAGATAAAGTGGATATACTTAGAACTTCTCACGAGAGAAAGACAAAAAAAGTTATCTCGGGATAATTTTTGATAATTATACTAGCTAAGGAGAACTATTCTTTAGAATGCGCCACAACAAAAAAAGAAACTCTGCTCTACTGTATGAATTTTTAATTCGTCATATCTCCAAGTGTCTCGTGGAAGGGAAAAAGGATGACGCCAAGAAGGCAGTCGCCCTTTCTACGAAGTATTTCTCAGAAGGCACCCCTTTGCGTGGTGAGCTTTCTCTTTTTAGTACCGTTTTGAAAGCGAACGTAAAGAGTAAGGACTCTGCAACTAGAATTTTGGACGCAATTTGCGATAACGCTCAGAGAATGAATGTACGTTTACTTGACGAACAAAAGAGCAAGCTCATTAGAGACATCAATTACACATTCAAACAAGAAGATTTCTATGATGCAAAGATCCCAAATTATACAGTTTACGCTTCTTTGCAGACACTTTTGAATGAAGCACGAAACAAAAAGAAAACATTGAATATTGTTGACAGAGTAAAGATCGAAGAAAGAGTGTCTGATTATCTTACAAGAATTCCTCCAGTACAAGAAGATCCTTTGAAAGTGAATCCGAATTATAGCACTACCGTTTATAACTTCCTCATGCAGAGATTCCATAGAAAGTATGAAGGAAAGTTGAACGAGTCACAAAAGAGATTACTCACACAATATGCTTTGTATTTAATTTCCAACAAACAAGAAGTTCTTAAAGAGTCCGTTTCTAAGGAAATTGGAAAGATTAGGAATTCGTTATTGGCTGTGAAGGATGATTTACTAAAGAAAGATTCTGATTTGATGGGCAAAATTACTGAATGCCGTAAGAAGTTTTCTTCTTTTGTTGTAAATGAAATCACAGAACAAAAGATATTAGAAATTTTACAGTACATGAAACTGGTCGAAGAGGTTGAATCATAAGGTGACAGATACTAAAAGAGAAGGATCTACCGTTGCAGGTTCATTAAAGGGGTTTTCAGCCCCTTTTGGTGTTCGTGTAATCAAAAGAAAGAGAAAGGTAAAGGATAATAACGTCAGCAAGCCATATGGTGAGCCTGATTTATTTGAGAGTGCAATGTCTCTTGCAGTTCTTGAAAACCAATCAATCGATGAAGTAGTAAAGAAGTCTGGAAACCAATGGGCTGTCATTGATGACAAAACTGGTGCAAAAATTGGTTCCTATAAAGAACGAGAAGATGCCTGGGAAAGACAAAGAATTATTCGCAAACAGAAGAAGCAGAAGCGTCAACAAAAGACATCTTCCAGTAAGGAAAGTCAGCCCAAGTCTCATTCTATAGCGAAGACAGCGCCAAAATCAAAAACTGCGCCAAAATCAAAGGTATCAAAAGAACAACTTTTGAATCACATTAAATCTGTTTTTGCAAAGATTCTCAAAGAAGGAAGTATGATTTCCTACGTCTTTGAGCAATCACCTAATTCTGATGATTCTCTTGGGTGGGAAAAGTTCATTTCAAGACTCTCTAGAGAGACTGTTATGGCTGATCCAAAGCTTAAAGCCATCTTACAGGGAGTCGCCAAAAGTGAAGCTAAAATTTTAGCTGCCGCCGTTGCTTCAATTAAGGATGTTATAGAAAGTTCAGGATCATTCCAGGTTGATCAGAAAGGCGTTGGACAAGATGAAACTGGCGACGTAGCTATGAATTTCTCTGTCACAATGGAAGACGGAAAGAAACTTCCTTTTGCTGTGAAGATTGAGAACGGCAGACCTCTTATTCTTTTTCCAGAAGAAACAAGAAATATACTCAATTCTCTCGGCACTGATGACTCCAAACTTCTTCGTGCTGAAATGATGCACGCTCAAGAGACTGTTTTGGATAATATGGTTGATGTAGTTAATGCAACAGTGAAGAGAGATGACTACTTAAAGAATATGGAAGGTAAATTAGATCGAGTTGTAAACGGTATGGGTCCGTTAGAAGTTGCTATGTTAAGGAATCTTCTAAAAAACAAATACAAGGGAGTAAAGTAAAACAATGGATAATGCATTCAAAACAATCGCCAAGAGCTTAGTTGCTGGCAAATTAAAGGATGTTGAATTACCTACGTCCAGAGTAAACCACAGAAGGCTTACTGTTGACGAGATTAAAGACCACATTCAAGAAGAATTTGGTAAGGCTAAATCAACAACCGAAGTTAAGGCAAAAGAAATGAAGGGCTGGGGCGACGCCGAAATCGCAAAGGAAATTGAGTGGGTAAAAGCGCTCGACCTGAAAGAATTTTTTGAGAGAAAGTAAACATGGCTGTTCTATTGAGAGAATACCTTGATTTAAGATACGATAAGTCCTTAATTAAGGAATTGAGAGAAAAGAAGGCTCCAGTTTTGGTGCCTGCAATCATCCAACGTGCTGATGCAGTCAATCAGAACAAGAGAATCTATCCCCGCGCCATTCTGGAGCGCGAGGTAGAAAACTACCGCAAGGCGGTCCTTGAGGGCCGTGCTACGGGAGAATTAGATCACCCCGATTCTTCTATCGTTTCTCTTGAGAATGTTTCTCACATTATCCGTGACATCGGCTGGCAAGGCAATGATGTTATAGGAACTATTGAGATTCTGAATACACCAAAGGGTGAGATTGCTCAAAAACTTATGGAAGCTGGAGTGAAGTTAGGAATTTCCAGTCGTGGTGTTGGTGAAACACTAAGAACAAATGAAGGATACGATATGGTCGATGAATCCTTTATGCTTGTAGCTTTTGATCTTGTGAGCGAGCCTTCTACACAGAATGCTTGGCTTGGATTGAGAGAAGGAAAACAAATCGTTACAACTGATAAGCTTCGTCAGATGGTTCCAAAGGTAGATAGAGTCAATCGCATTGTTAATGAGATTTTGAGGAAATAAGATGCCAATTTCTGGTTCATATTATTATCCAGTTGTACAAAAGCCTCAATCTTCATTAGGAGGCGGCAATGTACAAATTGTGGACGGCGTTCCCATTCCTTCCGCTTCTTTGGGTAATGCAGTAATTTATGTTGATTCTGCTGACGGAGATTTGAAGATCAAATTTTCCGATGGCACAATAAAGACAATTGTAGTAGACACGTAAGGAGATTTTTATGGACGAGAAGGTTTTGAAGAAGATTATTAAGCAGCTCGTGAGAGAATCGCTTACTGAAATCTTTGCGGAGATGAAGCTGGAAACAATTGTTGAAACTGTTGTTTCAAAGAAGGTTCCAGTCCGTCCTGTACCACCACCGAGCGCTCCACTAAAGAATGGAAAACTTTCTATAAAAGAAGTTCTTGGTGTACAAAATCCTGAACCTGTTAGACAATCTGTTCCACAAACAAACTCCGCAGAAAGGAGAAAGGTGATTCTTGAAAAGATGGGTGGGAATGATATGTGGAAGGGTATTTACGCCGACACAGCATCTAGTGATAATCCAATTTTGGAAGGAGATGAATCTCCTGCCGACAGAGAACAGGTTCCAACAAGCATTCTTGAAAGTATGGGTTTGATGAGGGATTATTCCAAACACATTGGACAAGACGCTAAAACAACATCCGAAGATGAAGAATGGAGAAAGCGCCGCGAAGCAAGAGCTAAGATTATGAACGAGAGTATCAAGAGGACATAAGATGAACAAGAAGAATATAGTAAAGAAAGATCTTTTGCGTAGAAAGATTCATGAATACTTCTCCAAGAATCCTACCGCTAAGTCTGTTGTTGTAAAAGCTGATGTAGGTGACGCTAAGACTCTTTGGAAAGTTGTACGCGAAGGAACGTCCTTTAAGGTTATTGAAGTCAATACAAAAAGAGAAGAGTTCATCATTGAATCTGGCATTGCTGTTGTACAGGAAGCTTCTGTTGAGTTTTCAAGCCTAAGTAGACAATTTGTTCAGGCTATGACCCCTCCGTTTGATCATTCAAAACTTTCCAGTGTTTTGAGAACTGCAAATACTTCTATTCAAAAGATTGTTGATCCAAAAGAAAGGACCGAAGCTGGAGCTATGATTGGTGCATTAACAAATATGGTTGACGCCACAACCGCAGGCGGCGGAAGTAAGATTCAAATGAAATCTGCTTCCACAACTGCTGCTCCTGGAGCAAAACCAGTAAGCACACTTAGTCAAGGTATTAAACGTCCTGGAAAAGTCGTAAAGGAAGACGCCGCAAAGGATTCAAAAAAAAAAGACGATAAATCCGATTCAGAACCAAAAAAGACAAAGCCAAAGGCTAAATCTGAACCGACAGCAACTGACAAGATAGAGCCTACAGAAGAGCCAGAAGATGATGTTGGACTTGAAACAAATGCCGACATGGAAGAACCACAAGACGAACTTCCAGTAAAACAACAATCCTCAGAGGAAATGGTTGTTAGCAAAAGCTTGACTGGTCAGACCATAAAGGCTGCGAATATTCAACTCACTCCAGACGGTGGAGAATTCACTTTGGACCTTGTGAGCGCAGCAGTTCCAGCAAAGCTCCAATGGTCTAAGAGCGGTAAGGTCGTTTTCTATGTGAATGGAAGACCCTACGTTCTTAATAGGGGCTAATGCTATCGCTTAAGACAATATTCTTAGAAATGGAAGGCGACGGGGAGATTCTTGAATTTCCTAATGACAACTTCACTCTTTCTATATTTAGGGGAACAAAGAAACTTTTGTTTTCTCCGCAGTATCATAATGCGATTACCAACAAGATTCGTACACTAATTAATATGTTGAAGCAGAACTTTAGAATTTTGCGAATAAATAACAAAGATCTTGGTGCGTTTGAAGTAGAAGTTGATCCAAGAGAAGATTTTGAATCTATCGTAGATTACATCAAGAATCAGGCAGAGACAACAGTATAATGGCAGATATGCAACTAAAAGATCTTATTGGCAAATTGATTGCCAACGAGAATGTTATTGGCCTCGTCAAAATGATGCAGCCTATGGACATTGTTGCAGTCATTTCTGTTGATCTTGATTTGCAAGATGGTGACGCAGAGAGTGTGGTTGCAAATCTATTACAACATGCTCGTCACGAAGGGATGGGATTACCTGGAATAGAAACAAATAAACAATATCCTGTGCCTGCTAAAATTAGACGAGATAATGAGGTTGAGGAAGATTATATCAACAATCTTGGACAAATGAATCCAGACATTTCACCTGATCATTTCCCGCCAGAACCTCGCCCTGATGCTGTGGGTTGGCCGTATGATGGAATGACAAAAGCTATAATGGATCCTAAAAATAAGGGTCGCAAGCGTCCACTCATGCAGGGAGTATTTGATCCAAATTTCAAGAAAAGGCAACCTGGTGGTGATTATGGTGGTAGTCAAGGAATTTATAGCAGAGAAACACCACACGCAGACAATTCTCAATCATCTTCTGGAAGATCTTATGATGCAAAAGGAAGACCAGGCTGGTCTTCATCTCCTCCAGGAAAAGAGTTTGATTTACCAAATGAAATACCAGATGAAGAGGATCTACCAGATAATATTATAGGTCCAAGTCCAGTAGGAAGTCCAATTCCTCAATTTCAAGGTGGTCACAGTCAACAGAGAAGAATGGGATTTAGGAGGAGATAAGATGCCAGAACTTAATGAAAGAGTCTCCATCTTGGAGGTGAAAATAGAAAATATGGAAGAAGGACTAAAACGTTTAGATTCCAGTATTACTGACAACACTGGATTGACTCTACAAATTAAAGAACGACTCGACAAACAGAATGGATTGTTGCCACATATGGCAGAATCTATTAAGGCTATGTCTAATGTTCAAGGACAGATGATGAAGCAAATGAACGAAGAAGCTGTGAGTGAAGCCAGCACTAAAGTAAAACTAGGAATATTGTGGGCTGTATGCGCTGCTATTGGTATGGGCGTAGTTGGCTATGTATTAAAGGGTTTTTTAGGATAATTTTACTATTTATTTGAAATCGGAGACTTACATTCGCATGAAGACTACTATTAATGGATTAAAAGAGTTGCTAGGAACGCAATTCCAAAAATTTTTAGAAGATATAGACAGGGAGAGGAGAAGTAAAGCTGGTTATGACCTTGAAGATGAAGGCGCAGGCCAGGGCTACGGCGACCTTCCTGAAAATGTTGAGATTGTAGAAGAAACTCCCCCATATGAAGATCTTGATCGTTTGCGTCGCCACGCCGATGGTTATGGCGATGATATGGAAGAAGAATGTGGTGAAGAACCGATGGCGCTCCGAGTAAGACTCCACCCAAAACCAGACAATGATGATCCTCTTATGAGTCCACCCGTCGGTATGACAGATATGGGTGACGAAAGTGATATGGGTGAAATGTACGGTGAAGCAACACCTCCTGGATTTGAAGATGTTGTTATGGCACTAAAGAAAGAACCAGATGTAGAAAATCCATGGGCAGTAGCTCAATCTATGAAGAAGAAGGGCATTGAACCAAAGAAAGAATCTGTTATGCCTTCGTTGAAAAGTGTTTTGTTGCCTCCAAAAAAGAAAAGTAAGTAATGCAATCTCTTAAGCAACTACTTCTAGAAGCTGAAAAAACTACCACAGGTCGCGGCAGTAAGGGGTTTGAATACGACCCAGACCAAAAACCAGGACTAGGAAAGTTTGGTACGCAGCTTCCCAAAGCGCACGAACCTACTGGATCTGGTTAATTCATGACTCAACAAATGAAGCAGTCAGAAAAAGAGAAGCCTGGTTCGTCTGCTGCATTATATCCTGCCGAGCCTAAAACAATGTCAAGAAAGCAGTCCGTTGCTCAAACTGATAAATATTCTCAATGGCTTCCAGGTAATCCAAATAGTGAATTTGTAAAGATTCTTTCCAAGACAAAAGATCTTGGTCAGACTCTAAATACAGCATACGACACCCTATCTAAACAATACGGAGAGAAAGATGCTCTTCACATTATGAGCAATTCTCTAATGCCAGCTACTGGCAAAAAGGATCTTACAAAGCAAGATCTTTTAAATCCTGCGATTCAGAAGAAGCTCGGATCTTATCTGTCGCAACAATATCCGAGCATCAAGAAGGTAATACCAAACCTTCCATCAGAATAAGGAGCTTTTGTGAGAAATACACATCCAGTAAATGTTGAAGTGACTCCGCGAGACGGCGAGTCCTCAGAAAAGATGATTAGGAGATTCTTCAAGAAGTGCAAGAAGACGGAAATTATCCGTGAGTATCTTGAAAAGACTGCCTATCATCGATCCAAGTCGAGAAAGAGAAGAGATAAAATCCAAAAGAATAAACATCTCAGGCACCTCGAAGCAATAAAATTGCAAAAGAAGATGGTTAGAAGATAACAAATTTTTCTTTTTCATTTTATAGCGTATATTTATAAGCGATACAATATCATTTTTGATAGGAGATATTAATAATATGGCAAAGACAATCCTTGAAGAAGCAATGGAAGATGCAAAGCTGCTCAAGGAGACAGCAATCGAGAATGCCAAGAATGTTCTCGTCGAAGCTATCTCACCAAAGATTAAAGAGTTTGTAGATTCTCAGTTGGGTGAATCACCTGACGAGGGAATCGTACCAGAGGGCGACATGTATGAAGCTCCTGATGAAGCGGGATATGGAGCACCAGGCCAAGAAATGCCAGGGCTCGGAATGGAAGCCGCAGACGAGAATCACGACGACGAGTCACAAGACTTGGAAATGCTAGCTAAGTTGCTTAAGAAGCTTGGACTCCAAGCTCCAATGGGCATGGAAGAAGCTGCCAAGAAGGATGAAGACGAAGAGGATGAAGACATGGCAAAAGTGGACGAAGTGGTAGAGATTACCAACGAAGACCTCAAGAGCGCTCTTTCAGAAGTTCTTGGTGGAATGAATTTGAAGTCTGAGGCCCACGTAACAAAGGGTTTTGGAGCTGTTCAAGACCCAACCCCAAAGAATGCTGGCGGCAAGGGCGAAATGGGGCTCGCTGACGAGAAGTCAGGCGAACATCACTGGAAGGATGAGGAGCCACCTGCTGCTCAAGACTGGACAGTGAAAGAACACGCATACAGAAAGAAAATCGAATTAATTGAGAAAGCGAATAGCTCTCTCAGGACAGAAAATAAGGAGTATAAGCAAGCTTGTGAATTTTTGAAGAGAAATCTACAAGAAGTCAATCTTTTCAACAGCAAGTTGCTCTATACAAATAAGTTGCTTCATAGCGCTGAACTCAACAACAAGCAGCGCCTCGGCGTAATCGAGGCGTTCGACCGCGCACAAAATTTGCGTGAAGTCGAGCTGGTTTATAAGTCTCTTAGCGAATCTTTGAAAATCGCTGGGGTGTTGGGAGAGTCTAAGCAGCCACAAAGACCTTCATTGAAGGGTCCAAAGGGAAGCCGTTACACAGCTCCAAGTTCTACAATTCTACAAGAATCTGCGAACAGGGAAGGTGGCGGCGACAATTTTGCAGTTCGCATGCAGGAACTTGCAGGATTGGTAGACTAAATAACACCAATTAAGGGGATATTATAAACATGGCAAGTATTGATTTTAAGAGTTTGTCAGCCGATATTAAGGCAAAGGACGTGGCAAAGGAATCCCGCAGACTCGTTGAGAAGTGGGACCGTACAGGTCTTCTTAAGGGATTGAACGACGCTCCAGGCCATTATGCGAAGAGCAATATGGCACGACTTTTGGAAAACCAAGCCGCAGAGGTTCTTAAGGAATCTTCTGAAACGGGCGATATTAAGGGTTTCCAGAACATCGCGTTCCCTATTGTTCGTAGGGTATTCGGTGGATTGATTGCAAATGAGCTTGTTAGCGTACAGCCAATGAGCCTTCCATCAGGACTCTTGTTCTTCTTGGACTACACTTTTGGTACACGCAATAAGGCGGGTAATCAGAAGTTGGACTGGACAACAGGTGGTTCTTTGTATGGTGATCAGACCTCTCCAGGAACTGAAAATCTTGGAACTGGTGGTGCATATTACCTCAACAGCTCCTATTCCAATCGTGAATTGACAGCAACACTAGACGTTCAGGGATCTGGTAGTGCTACATGGGCAGATGTCAATTATGACTTCGAGCTTTCTGGCGCCGTCGCAAACGGTACTTTGAAGTATGTCGATGTTAACTTTACATCTTCTCTAGTTGCGTTGAGTGATCTTGATGAAACTAATCATAAGAACTTCTCTATCTCTGGTTCTGATGCAAATTGGGCCGCTGTAAAGGCAGTCTATAAGCGTCACAACACGATTAATACTACAACTGGTTTGGTTCGTTTGATCCACTCCAGCTCTGTAAATCTTGATCATACAGTAGGAGTAACTGGCTCTTACGTTAAGAAGAGTGGTTTGACAGTCGATAGTTCAGGTGTTGTACACAGCCCTGTATTCGAGAGTGATTTTGTAACTGATATCATCCCAGAAATTGATATCAAGGTATCCAGTGTAGCCGTAACTGCTGAAACACGCAAGCTTAAGGCTAAGTGGACACCAGAACTCGCACAAGATTTGAATGCTTATCATAATCTTGATGCCGAGGTCGAGCTTACTCAGATTCTTTCTGAGCAGATCGCGCTCGACATTGATAGAGAAATTCTCTCTCAACTCTTGGTTGGTGGAACTGGTGCAACAATGTACTGGTCCCGTAAGCCAGGTGATTTCGTAAATAAGCTTTCTGGAGTTTCTGTGGCAGGCGCTAGCTTCACAGGTACAGTCCGCGAGTGGTATGAAACACTCGTTGAGACATGCATCGACGTTGCTAACACAATCCACCGTAAGACTCTTCGTGGTGCGGCTAACTTCATGGTCGTAAGCCCTGACGTTGCCACAATCTTCGAAAGTACAGTGTTGTATAAGCCAACGTTGTCTCTTGATCCAAAGGAAACACAGTTCTCCCTTGGAATTGAGAAGGTCGGTTCCTTGAACAACAGATTTGTTGTCTATAAGGATCCATACTTCCCACGTAACATGATCTTGGTCGGTTACAAGGGTGGTTCCTTCTTGGAGACAGGCTTTGTATATGCTCCTTACGTGCCTTTGATTGTTACACCAACAATCTTTGCGCCAGAAGATTTTACTCCAAGAAAGGGCGTTATGACACGTTACGCGAAGAAGATGGTTCGCTCCGACTTCTACGGTAAGGTTGTAGTGCTTAATATGGACGTAATCTAATAGGTTAGTCGTTCTGAGCTAAAATAAAATGAAAGGAAGGGCCGCGCAAGCGGCCCTTCTTATTTGTGCATTCGACGGCACAGAAGAGTATTTATTTAGAGGTTTTCTATCTAATGCTTCCACTCGTTGCGCTAATCACAATAATTGCTATTGTCGTTGTGTCGGTTGGACTTATCGCTTGGGATATTGTCGCGGCAACAAACAATATTCCAAATAGTGTTGATACAATCTCTGGAAGAATGAGAATCTGGGGAAAGAAGACATTGCTTCTTCCTTGGGCTTGGGCAGTTCTTTTTGGACACTTTTGGGGTCCAAAAATGACTCATCTCATGTCTAATAAGATAAGTATTCCAATTCTATTGGCTATCTCAGCCGCCGTTGTTATTGGTGGAATACTGTTACGAGGCGAAGGCGAAACAACAATAACATCATGGCCTCTATTTTTCGCAATTTTGAACCTCGGCGCCACGGCTGGCGCATTGTTATGGCCTCAATAAGGAGAAAGAGTTAAAAATGTATAAGGTATCAGCAAATCCACACCTTCTCGTAGAGAGAAAGAGACAAGACGAAGCCAGAATGCTCGTTAAAAACTTCTTAAAGGAAGTATCAGAAGCTCTTGCTCCTACTGATATTAGCAAGATTATGGGAAAATATATGGCGAAGGTCAAAGATCCGAACGCACGAACTGATTTTCTTATGCAAGCAGCATCATTTCTTGGAAGAAAGGCCAACGTCTCTCCAGAAGAATTGGATTTGGCATTGAGACAACATTACGCAAAGAATTACGATCCAGCAAAGCTCGCTCGCGGCCAAACCCCAGCTCAAAAAGCAGGAGCCCAAGCAGCAAAACAGCCACCTCCACTACCTCAACCAGGACCAGAAAAGAAGCCAGATTTTGGAAAGCCACAAGCTGGTCTACCTCCATTGAGTAAACTTGCGCATCAAGAAACTGAACCATTTTGGCAGAAACAAGGTCTTCCTGACCCCGCTGCGCTCAAGAAGAGCGCCGAACGTGGTCCAGAAGATGAACCAAAGAAGGGCGAAAAAGAACCAGAAGGTGATGAAGATGATTCCAACGTCATCCCGATGGCAAAGCCTGGTGATGTAAAATCTATTCGACCAAAGCAATCAAAGAAGGCTCCTGAACCAGAGAAAGAAAAAGCAGCCGCCTCAGAACCAGAAGATGATGGTGAAGAGGTCGATATGGATAAGTTTGGCGAAAAAGAACCATCTGGAAAAGAAAAACCAGCAAAAGCTGAACCATCTTCTGGAAAGAAAAAGGAAAAACCAGCAAAGTCTGATGTTGGTGCTGAACCAGCTAGTGCGGGTGGAAAAGGTGTTCCAATGCCAAGTTTTGGCTCCATTGTGAAACCAAAGTTAGCTACAGGAAGTGAGCTTGGCGATCCAAAATGGAAAGTTGGCGATACTGTTGATATTGGCCACGCAGGCGACGGATACAACGTCAAGAATAAAACAGGATCTTGGTATAATCTAGAAAAAGGTGGACAGAAATATGTATTTATTCCTTTCAAGGGATTGAGAAAAGTGAGGGGCTAATCATTAAATGGACAACATCACTCTTGACCTCACGGCGTCATTTGCGAATGTAAATACTCCAACTCCATTTGGAATTTACGATAGCGTCACATCCTTTCAACAGACAGCCGACGGTATGGTGCGTTTGGTTTATGCGACCTTCGGTGGACATGTTCTTGCCGTTGAAATGACAAACAAGGACGTTTATTCATCACTTGAACAGGCTCTTCTTGAATATTCTGCTATTGTAAACAGTTACCACGCAAAAAGCGTGCTCGCAAATGTACTAGGTGGATCAACTGGATCTCTTTCTGGCGACCAGAATAAGCTCCCAAGAATGGATCTTGCCCTCGCGAAGAGAATGGCAGATGGATATAGCAGTGAAGCGCTCGTTGGAGGTTCACGCCCGCTCTATTCTTCTTCTGTTGATTTGACGGCGGGTCAGCAACATTATGATTTGAAAGTTCTTTTGAGTTCGTCAGGACTTGTAATTCCTCCAGCACAAAAGGCAGAAATTAGAGAAATCATGCATTTCTCTCCAACAGCAGCTTATCGTTTCTTTGATACGACATCTGCTATCAATTATTTACACAATCAGTTCTCGTTTGAGAGCTTTACTCCAGAAACAGTATTCTATCTTCTTCCGATTTGGGAAGACGTGCTTCGAGCGCAGCAACTTGAACAGAGTCACAGAATAAGACGTTCAAATTATTCATACAATCTTGTGAACAATATGCTCACAATATTTCCAGTTCCAACAATGAATACGAAACTTTGGTTTACATATTATCTTGCTGGTTCTGGTGATTCTGCATTCGACTCCTCTGATCCATTTACCAGTGGAATATCAAACCTTTCAAATATGCCATTTGGCAATATTGATTTTTCGAAGATCAATTCCATGGGAAAACAGTGGATTATTCGATATGCACTAGCAATGGCAAAAGAAATCCTTGGACAGATTAGAGGAAAGGTTTCAACTGTTCCTATTCCTAATGGTGATCTTACTCTCAATGGGCCATCTCTTATCGCCGAAGCGCAATTGGAGAAGGATAATCTCAGAAACGAGCTAAAGGGATGGTTAGAAGCCATGACATATGAAAAGCTCGCACTTGAGGAAACAAATCAAGCTGACAATCTTATGAGACAGCTTGCAAAGGTTCCGCTCGGAATCTATGTAGGGTAAGAGGCACTAAATGAATGGCAAGAATCGAGTTCCCACTTGGCGCGATACCCGTAACAGGCTCAGATGATTTTGTAATTATCGATGAGCTAGCGGTTCTAGGAAGAATTGTAAATCCTTCTGGCAGTCTCGTGCTGTCTTCTAGCGTCGGTTCTGACACCATTGTCTCAGGAAACCTTCATGTCAAGGGCGGCGGAAGTGTCACTGTTGATGGAAATGTAACGGTAGGCGGAAATGTAACCTTCGTTTCATCTTCAAATTTACTTATTCATGATCCGTTAATTGTTCTTGCTCTTTCGCAAAGTGCTATTTCTCCGCAATTTGATTCTGGATTTATT
>Ga0105252_10000757_pt1 | contig 17551 bp, 26 predicted proteins | sample EasRivMeERMZT100_FD_89675 | JGI IMG/M metagenome (GOLD analysis project Ga0105252, IMG submission 89675) | Soil microbial communities from meander-bound floodplain in the East River, Colorado, USA - East River MetaG ERMZT100 | ecosystem: Environmental > Terrestrial > Soil > Floodplain | place... | reverse complement strand
TGTCCCAGACCTCGGCGCGCCCGTTGTCCCAGACCACGGCGTGCCCGTTGTCCCGGACCACGGCGTGCCCGTTGTCCCAGACCTCGGCGCGCCCGTTGTCCCAGACCTCGGCGCGCCCGTTGTCCCAGACCACGGCGTGCCCGTTGTCCCGGACCACGGCGTGCCCGTTGCCCCAGACCACGGCGTGCCCGTTGTCCCGGACCTCCACCCGCTTGCGGTTGTCGCGCAGTTGCAGCCACACGCCGTCGGTTGATTCGATGTGCACGCAGGTTGCCGCATGGTCTGCGGCGAGGGCCTCGTCGAGGGCTGTTTGGGTGCTGACTGTTAGGCAGCTCATTGGTCGTCTCCAGGCGTGAGGATGCCGGCGAGCAGCCGGGCGTGTTCTTCCCAGACCTCGCGTTGCGCGATCAGGTCTTCGATGTTTTGGGGGTCGTCGCCGCCGAGCTGTTGGATAACGCTTTCGACCTGAGCGATCGTCATCGGTTCGGTGCGATCGGCCGCCGGTTGTTGCGCAACAGGTCGGTGGTCGATGCATCGGTTGGATAGTGCTAATCCTGCCTCGCCGTGTTCGACCGCACTATGTGGACGGTCGCTCGCATCGAGTGCGGCGATCGCTCGATGCCACGCCACCTCGACCGGCTGCGCAACGAACTGGATCCAATCTGCGAACGACAGCGACGGGAAACGCTCGACCGCCGCCCACACCACCGCAGACAACGGCGACGGCGGAATGAACGCAACCTCGCGCATCTTCCACCGCTCGACCCCGGCCCCGCCCTTGCCGTCGGCGTGCTCGTACAGGAACGCCCACCGGGCGCCGAACACCGACTGCATCATCAGCCCGTGGGCCTCCTCGTAGGTTTCGCCCGGCACGAGGGTGTAGCAGTCCATCAGGTTCTCGCCGGTGAGCGGGTGGTGCTGGCCGTGGCCGAACGTGGCATACCAGTGCTTTGTCATGCCGCACCTGCGGCGGGCAGCTCGTCGGGAAGGATCGGCCGGCACTTCCATTCCACGATTTCTTCGGTGCGGGTCACGGTCACCTTCGGGACCGCGGCGACCTGCTCGGGGTCCGGGACCTCCTCGGTGACTTCGCGTGTGCCGGTGACGACCCGCTCGCAGATCTCCTCACGCTCGGCGTTGACGCACAGCCTGACCCGGCCGCGGTGGCCCTCGGCCCTGCCGAAGTCCAGGTTGACGCCGGCGTAGTAGGCGTTCTGGTGCTTTGTGGCCTTGGCTCTGGATCGCATGCCGAGGCGGGCGAGCGCGGCGACCTGGGCGCGGTTCTCGACGAAGACGTTCAGGTCGTTGAAGGTGAACCGCAGCGGGCCGCCGTCGTCGACGAGCTCGGGGTGTTTCTCGATCATCACGGCGAGGCTCAGGAGGCCGTCGATGATGGCCTGAGCGTCGGGTCCGGGACGGTTGGCCGTCTCGTCGACGAGCTCCGCGTCGACGAGCTCCGAAGCGACGGCCAGGGTACCGTTCTGCATTGAGACCACTCCTTTCGATGTTCTGGTCTCGTGGGCGTCTCCGTATCGGCGGGGGCGCCCTTGTTCTTTGTGGACGTTGGGCACCGGGCCCGGTTTCAGGTGATGAACCGGCCGGCGGTGAGTGCGACGATGCCGACGATGGCGAGGCCGGCGATGACGACTTCGGCGGCGACGATGGCGAACGATCCGAGCCGCGACCACACCGTGTCGGCGGCCGGCCCGTCTTCCATGCCGGGCACCAGCTCGTCGCGCTGATCGTCGACGGGGCGCAGGCCGAGCAGATCCTTGGCGTCGTCACACGCGGCACCGGCCTGCAGCATGACGATCGCCCGTTGCAGCTGTTCGCGGTCGAGCTGGTCGAGGGTGTCGCCGAGGCGGGCTGCCCAGTGGTCGGAGACGTCGTCGTCGAGGTTGGCGAGGATCGCGGCGAACAGTGAGGTTTGGTCGGCTAGGGCCTGGTCGAGGACGGCGTCGATGGTTTGGTCGTAGGCGCGTTGTTCGGCGGTGCGGGGGTCGTCGTCGAGGTCGTGGCTCATCGGGTGTTCCTTCCGGGGGTGTGGGGGTGGAAGCCCGCTGCCCCGGCGGGTTCGGTGTCCGGCACCGGGGCAGCGGTGGTTTGTGCCGGGCGGACGTCGTCACGAGTCGACGTCCGCCCGGTGGCGCTCGACCCGTGTGTGGTGGGGAGCGCGTGCGTCGCCTCGCCCTGGCGACGCAGTTGTGGGGGTGTGAGCGGGGTCATAGGGCACGACCGATCAGGTCGGCTGTGACGGCGGCGAGGAGTACGGGGGCGGAGAGCAGCGCGAGGGCGACGAGGCCGCACAGGCCGCTCTTCTTGCCCCCGCCGCCGCTGATGCGTACGGGCTTGCTGCGGACTCGGCGGGCGTGCGGGCGGCGCGTACCCCTGGCGTTCACGCGGCACGCTCGGCTTCTGGGCCGGCGAGCAACCAGAGGTAATCGCATCCGGTGCGGTCGGAGATCTGGCGGACGACCGTCAGTAGCGACCGGGGGTCAGCGCCGCGGCGCTCCCAGTTGGTCCAGCTCGCCGCCGGCACGTCGCACGCGAGGGCCGCCTCCTTCAGATTCCAGTCCATGCGTTGTCGGATCAGCGCTAGCCGGGCGCCGAACGTGGAGCCGTCGACGGTCCATCCGCGCCGTCCGGCCGAGCTCACGGTATCCACGCTGGCTTGTGTCATACACGAGAACGTACGGAACCCAGAAGGCTTGTGTCAAGCGTCATCGCTCATGGGTTTCCATTGACACTTGTGTCATGCGGCATATGCTGTGCGTATGACGGCACCCGAAGCCACCACCCCTGCACCTGGCTGGGTCGCGGACGACTCCCGATTCGGAGCACGGCTCGCACTAATCAGGCAGCGCATGGGCTGGGGCAACATCGACAAAGCCGCCCGCGAGTGCGGCATTCCCGTCGAGACCTGGCGCAGCTGGGAGCGTGACAACCGCGAGCCCCAACGCCTCGTCACCATCGCGATGGCAATTGCTACGAAAACGGGCTGCGATTACCTGTGGCTCGTCCACGGACCGAGTCGGGGGGGCGCGATACGTACATCTGCGTATCCCCCCGCTACCGTTCTCGCGACCGTCGGAACGCCCCGCCCCCCCAGACAGCGCCGCCGCGCAGGCATCCACATGGACCCCGCCCGTCCGGTCCGACAAACCCGCCCGGTCGGTGACGGTTCAATCCGTCCGCGCACACCTATCGCCGTCTGAGGCGATTGACGATGGCCGAACGTCGACTGTCGGACGTTACACAACGCGACCAGTATCACCGGATGGGTGACGATCTAGTCAGCCTCCACATTGCACATCTACAAGCAGGAGGCAAGAGCAACCGAACCATCGAATCTCGGGCGTCCGTGCTCGGCCGGCTCAACAACTGGCTGCCTTTCGGACTCGCCTACGCCGCCACAGAACAGCTCGAAGCGTGGCTCTCACACCTACGCATCGCCGGTCGGTCAAGGTGGACACTCTGCGTCTACCACTACCACATGACCATGTTCTACCGATGGGCGACGAAAACGGGGCACCTGGACGGAGATCCCTCCGCCACCATCGACGCCCCCCGACACCCCCGCTCGATCCCAAACCCCGTAACCGAGGACGAGCTCGCCGCCGCGCTACAGGTCGAAGAGCCGATCCGGACCGCGGTCATCCTCGCCGGTTTCGCCGGTCTCCGGTCATCTGAAGCGGCCGGATGCTGGCGCGAGCACATCACCGAGGAGCAGGTCCTGGTGGTGGTCGGCAAGGGCGGCGACCCGGGCATCGTCCCAACCCATCCGTTGGTGTGGGAGCACGTCCGGGACCGTCCGCCCGGGCCGCTCATCACCGACCGGTGGGGCGCGCCGGTGCACGGGCACTGGCTCACGGTGCACACCCGCAAAGTGATGGACCGGCACGGCCTGCCGGACGTGCACCTGCACCGCCTCCGGCACCGGTACGGGTCGGTGATTCAGGCCCTCACCGGCGACATTCGGGTCACACAGGAGTGCCTGCGTCATGCGAGTATCCAATCCACCCAGGGCTACACGAAGGTGAGCCAGGGGCAGCGCGCTCGGGCCGTGCGCGACCTACCTGTGCCAAGAGGCGGGGACCGGCCGGATGACCCCGCATAATCCGTCCGGACGAACCCACTCCACCCCGATCGGATCCACGCTATGAACATGGCCGCCAAGCGCCGCCCACTCCTGCTGGCCGTTGGAGTGGTGCTCTGCCTCCTCCTCGCCGCCGACCTCGCCTACCGCTACGCCACCCGTGGTGACGCCCAGGCCAACGACGACGCGTCCTGGACCATTACCTACCGACTCCAGGCAACCCTTGAGTCGCCGCTGACCGACCCACCGATGGCACAACTCCAGTCGGCCACCTGGTCCATGCAGAACTCACCGGCGCTGCCGTCCTGGTCGGTGCACTCGTTCACCACCGGCAGCGAGTTCGCGACCACGGTGAACGTGCGCGACACCGCAGGCACGGTTCTGCTGCACTTCCACCCGACGGTCGACACCATCGACGTGCTAGACGGCCAGTGGCACCAGATCACGGTGCGTGCCGTCCACGCCGAGGGCCAGATCACGGTGTCCTTGACGGTGGACGGCCACGCTGGTGCCGACACGATTGTCGGCGAGCTTGGCCCTGCGACGGAGCCACAGCTGGGCGTTGGTGGGTATCAGGGCAATCCCGAGAGCAACGTGCTTGACGTGGCGTACGCCTCCTAGTTCGAGGCTGCCCGCAAGGGTGCCGAGACGAAGCGGCGCAACGCAGCCATGCCGGTGAGTCCCGGCGTGGGCCCGGTCGGCGAGTACGCCGGCCGCACCGCCTGATCGGACCGTGACGAGCGGTCCGGCTAGGCGCTCGTACACACTGAAAGGGCGCCACCCCCGTCTAGCCGGCGGGGGTGGCGCCCTTTTGCGTCTATGGCCTGGTCGGCAGTTTGGCGCCTGGGTCGCGCGAGTACCAGGCGATGAACTGGCGCAGCAGCTCGGCCCTCGCGACACCGGCGGCAGTGGCGGCCTCGCCGAAGCGTGCCCAGGCGTTCTCAGTCACGCGGAGCGTGATCTTCGGCGTCCCTCGGCCCGGCATGGGCTTCAGGGTGGCCACCCACCCGGGGGCTTGTGTTCTTGGCGGTGGGTACCCACCCTAAAGGGGTGCGGGTGGGGCACCCACCCGAGTGAAGTCGGACCCGGCACAGTGAAGCAGTCACCGGCCGGGCCCTTGATCGCCTAGAAGGAGGCGACCCGATGGACAAGATACCGGCTCCTGTTGACCCCGCCGAGGTTGGCGGCTGGATCAACGGCGCGATGGTCGAACGGCCTGAGTACAGCCCGACCCGGCTCGTGAACCACATCGTCAACATCCTGCGGGCCGAGGGTCTGCGGATGCCGACCTACCGCGGCACGGATGACGACGAGCCCGGTGTGGCTGCAGCGGCCCTGCTGCGGACGCTCAACCTGACCCCGACGTCGGACACCCGCTAGACGACGAAGAGAGCCCCACCAGACCCTGAGGGGATCTGGTGGGGCTCTGCGTCGCCCGGTACGCAGGGAAGGCGTCGACCGCGGTGGAGGCCCGGCGGGTTGCCGAGCTCCAGTTCCGCACGCACGGCTAGGGCGTCGGTTCGGCCGCGGTCTCGGTGGGCGGCGGGGCAGTGGCTGTCACCGTCTCTGTCACCGTCACGGTGGCGGTAACCGTTGCTGTGGCGGTCTCAGTGACCGTCGTCGCGACCGTGGTTGTCACCGTGCCTGTCACGGTCCGGATGGTTGTGGTCCGCCGCATCACAGTGCGCGCCTCAAGCGTGACCGGCTGCGTGACGGTCTGCGTCTCGGTGCGGGTCAGGGTCAGCGGCTTCGGAAGCGGCGACGGCTGCGCGACCGGCTCGGGCCGGGTCGACATCGCTAGCCCGGCTACCACGGCGAGCAGCCCGACCACAACGCCGGCGACCAGCACCGGCAGCCAACGCGACGACGCCCGTTTGTGGCTGCGGACGACGCGGTCGGTATCCCAGGGGTCGCCGGTCACGAGCTCGCCGGCGGCTGGCTGTTCGGCACGGCCCACACCGCGAGCGCGGCCACCAACCCCGTGACGCCCACCTGCACCCACTCCTGGGTGACGACGAGCTCGCCGCCGGGCGACCCGGCCCCGGTCGCGACCTGGTAGATGGCGTACGCGGCGACGACGCCTGCGGTGATCGCCTTCGCGACCGTGTTGAGTGCCTTCATCGGTACCTCCTATCGTGGGCCGGTGGCTGAGCTGCTACCGCGCCCGAAGTGGTGGCCGGTCTGGGGTGTGCCGGCATTAGGCCGCTCGGTCGGCGGCTCCCGTCGCCTGCTCGATGCGGGTCACCTGGTCCTTGATCGAGCCGCCGCCGTTCGGCTTCAGCTGGCCCTCGACGGTCGCGAGCCGCGCGTCCAGCGCGGCCAGGTGCTGCCGCATCGCCGGGAGCACCTCGACCGCGGCCTGCAGTTCGGCGAGCTGCGAGCTGGCCTGAACTAGTTCGGCGAGCTGCTCGAGTACGCCGGGTTTGCCGTCTTTCTCCCCTGGCCCGGGCGGCTCGCCTGTGAGGTCGTCGACGAGGCGCACGATCTTCTGGACCGTCCGCCAGACCCACACCCACGCCTTGCCGAGCAGGGCGGCCGTGCCGAGCATCAGCGACACGAACACCGCGAGCGCGGCGAGCTGGTCGATCGGCACGCGCGTCAGCTCGCCGCGTCGGCAGCGACCTTGCGGACCGCCGTCTCGGCGGCCGCCTCGAGCGCCGCGACGAAGGCCGGGTCGGCGATCAGGGCCGCCGCGACCGCCGCCGCGTCCACAGCGACCGGGGTCGGGTTGTCGAGTTTGACGTTCGCCGACTCGGCGGCTGCTTCGGTGGCCTCGAGCATCCGCCACGCCTGCTGCACGCCCGCTGGAGAGCCGGTGTCCCACGCCCATACCCGCTGGGCGATCGCGTCGATCTCGGCCTGTGTGATTGCCATGTCATCTCCCAGTGCGATTGCGACGATGCGCTCCATGAGCGCCCGGTTGCGAAGGTGGCGGCGGTCGATGGTCAGGTGCCAGTGGTCTAGGTGCGACACGTCTGAGGAGATGACGACGTCGCGGCCGTTGTGGTAGCCGGTGACGGTGCGGCCGTCCAGCGTGCCGAAGATCTCGATGACCTCGTCGAGCTGGCCGGTGCGCATGGCGGCGATGAGCGGCCCGGTCTGCTCGACCATGCGACGCCGGTTCTCGGCCGTGCCCCACACTCCGGGGACGAAGTCGGCCCCGGCGATGTGGCGTTGTTGCTCGACGCTGAGTCCCGACTGGACGGTGTAGCTGCGCGAGGTGCAGTAGGTCGATAACCGGATCCATTCCTGGGAGCGGTGGGCGCCGCGAAGGTGCCCGGTGTTGCCCTTTGACCCGAACGCGGTGCGGGGTTGGCCGGTTCGCCGGCACAGTTCGTCGCCGAGCCAACGCAGCTCGTCGGTGATGAGCTCGCGGTCCCACCACGGTTCGGCTTTGAGCTCGGCCAGGGTAGCCATCAGGCCCTCCGTCCACCCGCGAGCCGTGGCGCGGTCACCTCGGCCTTGGCGTCCGGGTCGAGCTGGTCGTAGGCCGCTTTGACCGCGTCGACCTGGACCCGGCGGCGGGACCCGACGAGCTCGGCCACGTGGCGGTCGACCGCGGCGCGGTCGACGCTGCGCAGCTCGTCGAAGGCGCCGACGACCGCGCCGCGCATCAGCATCGGGTGCGGCTCGTCCAGGGAGAGCTGCAGGTCCCACCCGGACTGGTCGAGGATCCAGTCGTCTGAGGCGGGGAATCCGACCGCTGTCCGGGCGGCGTGGATGAGCGACTCGTCGGGCTCCTCGTCTTCGGTCCACACAGGCCAGACGTGGACCTGCCCGTCGGGTGTACGGATGATCAGATGCCAGTGCCTCATGCGGCTCTCCTTTCCCAATGTCCGTTCATCGAGGACGCGAACTCGCCCGTCGCGATGGTCGCCAGGTTGCCGCCGCTGGCCTGCAGACCTTGGAGCTCGAGGTAGTCACCCTCGGTCAGGAACACCCGGTCGGCGTTGGCGGCGCAGTGGGTGCTGTTGCCAGCACCGGCCGACGGCATGAGGGTGCAGGAGGCGTTGAGCGCGGTGCCGTTGATGGCCCAGCGGGTCATGCGCCCGCCGGTGGCGTTGGCGGCGAACCCGGCGACGCCACCGACCGGGTACCAACCGGTGTAGCGGGCGGTGAACCGCGACGTGTTGACGCTCGTGGAGTGCCCGCCGGTGCCATCGGGGTCGTCGTCCAGGTCCTCGACTGTGTAGGTGAGCGACGTCCACACCGACGTGGTGAGGGTCTGGGTGGAGGTCTGACGCAGCCGGAACCCTGGCCCATGCTGGCCGAAGTCGATGGCCGCCTTGACGTCCTGCCAGTCAGCGGCGTCCGGGATATCGCCCGCCAGGATCGTCGGGCACTCGGGCACATCAGGCACGGGAACCTCCTACAGGGCGTAGACGCCGGGGCGCCACAGGCTGATCGGCGCCCCGGCCGCGTGGGCCTTGGCTACGCCGTTGACGGATCGGGTCACGGTGAAGGCTTGCGTGCCGCCGACGAGCGCGACGACCAGTCCGCGGCTGATGGCTGAGGCGCCGCCGGTGACCACGAACGATCCGGCGGGGATGTTGGCGCGGCTGGTCTGGATGACGTAGTCCCACACGGTGCCCTGGTCGTCGCCGGTGGTGGTGTCGGGCTCGCCGATCTCGGTGGCGCCGGAGATGGCGGCGACGGAGGTCCAGTCGTCTTGCTTCCAGCCGAGGTAGAGCACGACGCACCGGTCCTGGTGGACCTCGAGCGCCGGGTAGGCGATGTCCTGGGCGGACGCGTTGACCACCGATGCGTTTGAACGTTGCCCGGTGATCCGGTTGCGGGCGACGAGCAGATCGAGGTCCGGGCACATGCCGCTGAAGGCAGCCATGTGGGCGGAGGTGTCCGCGTTCGCCACGCCGCCTGTAAAGGTGACCGTGGGTGCGGCGTCGGTGGTGGGCTGGCCGAAGGTGCCGGCCGCGATCCTTCCGAACAGCCCGACGTTGCCGGACCTGACGAGCTCGCGGTAGCCGCTCGGCAGTACCGGGGCGCCGGTGCCGGAGTTGCGGATCGCCGCGAGCACGAGCATCAGGTGTCCGCCGAGCACACCTGCGGGCATCCCAGGCACGACCGAGGCGTTGTTGCCGTGAGCGACTGCGCCGGCGTTGATGAAGGCGGGCGCGGTCATGGCCCCGACGGCGGTGACTGTCACCTGCTCTCCGCCAATTGCGCAGTCGTACGGCGTCGCAGCGCCACCGGCCGTGGACCGCCAGCCGGGGCCGCGCCACGTCGTGACCACCATGGGAGTGTCGTTGTCGTCGACCGCCGCGTGCAGGACACAGCCGCCGGTATCGACCCGGCCGCGGTTGCCGGTGGCCGCGACCTGGTGCACTTCATACGGGCCGTACGGGGCACAGTTGACGAACAGTTCCCAGTCGGTGAGGGAGAGGTTCATCGACCATCCCTCGACGACCTGGTCAATGACGTCGGGTGGAAGCCATTCGGGCGGATCACTGATCGTGAACCGGTCCCGCGGGCCGCGTGTGGCGGCGCGGTACATCAGGGCCCGGGAGGCGCGCCCGATTGATGCGAGGTGGATCCGGATGGTGGGGTACCGGGCCTCGTCCCATGTGCGGGTGTGTAGGCGCCAACCAGCCTGGGCGGCGAGGGCCAGGTCATCCTCTACGTTGATGCGGTCCTCTGTGTCGACGACGCCGATGCCCTCCGGCGGGTCCTGGATGGACAGTCGTCCCGTTTCCTGGACCACACGTGCGCTGGCTCCTCGGATGCGGGTGACTGTGACGTCGTTGGCGATGACCTGGTCGTCCTCGACGGGAACGAACGGGGTGAGCTGGCCGTAACTCAAGGCGAGCGAAGACGGCTGGTTGTAGTACGAGCTGCGGCACCGGTAGACAAACCCTGGTGCGCCGAACGGTTCCCATATCCGGCCCAGGTCCGAAGCCTCGCACTCGTCGAGGAGTGCAGTGAACGTCTGCCTGGTCTGGGCACCCATGGCCGCGCTGCTGGAGGCGTCGCCGACGATCGCGACCGGGATACCTTCCTCGGTGCAGAGCCGCTCGATGCGGTCGGCGGCTGTCTCGCCTGGGTAGCCGAGCATCGCTTCGTAGTGGTCGCCGGCGGTGGCGGTGGCGTAGACGGCCACGCCGCCGATCGTCTGCTCGACGCCCGGCACGTTCAGGGTCGTCTGCCAGCCTGAGACGTGGGCGAGGGTTTGGGTCGCGATCGTTCCGGTGCCGACTTGGACGCCGTCGATCCACCATGTCCAGTCGATGTCGGCACCGTCCTGCACGGCCGCTACCCGGATGTGGTGGACCTCGTCGTCGAAGAGGTCGATCGACTCGGTGTCGATCGGGGTGGTGGTCTCGCCGCTGGCGGTGGCCACACGGTAGGAGAGGCTGGTCGGGTTGCCGTCGACGCAGGTGACACGGAACTGAAGCCCCGACGCGGCGGCGGTTATTATGCGCTGCCCTGCGACAGGCCCGCCGGCGAGCTTGATGGTGTACTCGACCGCCCACTCAGTCTCGGTTCCGTACGGGGCTATGTCAGCCGTCAGCCAGGCTTCACTGTCGTCGGGGATGTGGACTGCGGTCTGGATCGCGGCGCCGAGGCTGCCCCCCGCGAACTCGACATCGCCGTCGAAGACGCGCATCGGCCTGGTCGGGTCGACCACGTTGCTGCCGGTGCTCGACAGCTCGCCGTCCTCGAGGGGCCAGTGGGCTACGGGGGACTCGGTGGTGATCGCCCGGTACAGGGCGCTCCGCAGCGGTGTCTTGCCCTGGCTGAGGCGCCGCCGGATTCCCTGCGCGGTGATCGGGGTCCACCGGTCGGTTCCGGCAACGTTCCACCGGGTGGGCCACTTCGCCACTTCGACGAACGCGAGCGGCAGTCGTGCTTCCAAGTCCTCGATGGAGAAGGTCACCGGCACGTTGGTGTTGCCGCTGCCGACCCCGTTGCGGACGCCGATGCCACCGGGGCTGGTGATGCGGTCGTCGGCGACCACGAGCTGCCATCCGAACGGCTCCGGCCCGGATGGGTCCCACACTTTCGCTCGCAGGACCTGGCCCTCGACGTGGGCGCGTACACGCAGCGCCTGTCCGTTGTAGGTGAGGTCCGACATTGTCAGCGAGGCGAGCGCGGTCGTGACGCCGGTGTCCTCGTGCATGAGCTGCAGGTGGACGGCCTCGGCGGTGTCGATGTAGACCCGGGCCATGTAGTAGACGTTCACCGACTGCATGCGCATCAGCAGGTTGCAAGGCTCCAGGTTGCCGCCGGTGACGTTCGGCAGGCTCGTCCCCGTGATGGCTGTGACGGTAGCGGCGACCTCGACGTCAAGATAGGACTCGTCGGCGCCCAACCAGGCGGCCCGGTACTCCGAGGTGCCGTCGACGACCATGGTGCCGACTCCGCCGGCGACGTCGAAGTCGTTGCCCGACCCGCTGACCCAGAACAGCGACCAGGTCTGGCCAGTGTCGGTGTCGCCCCACGCGTTGGAGAGGGTGCGGGTAAAGCTTTCAACGACGGTCCGGACCGAGTGTCGCAGCGGCGTGTAGCGGCCGATCGTGCCATAGAGCGCTGAGGTGGGGTTGCGCGGTGTGTAGGTGCCGCCGCGGTTGTTGATGGTCATCGTGAGGCGGGTCGTTTCGACGCGGCCGCCTTCGTTGGGTGCGCCGCCCCTGATAGTGACCTTGTCGCGGTTGTAGACGTCCGACCGGATCGGCGTCCAGTCGCCGGTCCAGATCTCGGTGACCATGTCCAGCGGCGTGTTCGGGAACACCATCAGGCCCTCCCGGGGGCGAGGACCTCAACCGGGTCGCCGCCCTCGATCCGGATCGCCTCGCGGAGGATCTCGAGGAGCAGGTCCATCAGGCGGCTGCCGTCGGATGCCAGTGTCAGCCGGCCGCCACCGGACCCGGCCGGGGCGAGGTGGCGCATTTGCTCCGCTGTGAAGACGCCTTCGTCGTCGCGCAGCAGCGCGAGGCCCTCGCCGTCCTTGACGCCACCACTGTGGAATGCGGGGATCGTGGGCAGCTTCGGCGCCGAGATGGACTTGCCGCCGATGAGCGGTACCCATCCGGGGATGGTCCAGGACAGCTTGCCGATGCTGTTGTTCCACATGCCGCTGATCGCGTTGAACGCGGCCCGGAACGGGGCGGTTAGGAAATTCGCGACGGCCTTGAACGCATCGCCGAGCTTGCCCGGTAGCGACGTGAGTATCTGCCACTGCTTGACGGCGAATCCGACGATGGCCTCGAACGCGCCTTTGATCCACTGCTCCCACAGGACATCGCGGAACCACCTGCCGACGGCGAGCGCGACGTCTTTGATGCCTCCCCACGCCCAGGCCCACGCCTTCTGAAACCAATCGGTCTTGGTGGCGATGAGGATGATGGCGCCGACGAGCAGCAGGATCCCTGCGACGATCCACGTGATAGGCGACGCGAACAGCGCAGTGTTGAGGAGCCATTGCACGCCGGCCCACACCTTCGTCGCGGTCGACGTCGCCACCATCGCCACCTTGTGCGCGACTAGCTTCGCGGTCTCCGCTACCCATTTGACGGCACCAACCGCCGGGCCGAGCGCCATCAGCGGCATCGCGAGCATCCCGGCCGCCTCGGCTAGGGATCCGTACTCGTACATCAGCTCCTGCGTGGCGTTCTGGACCTTCTGCAGCGGCGTGAACGTCTCGTCGACGATCGCAGCGTTTCGGGCGAGGATGCCGTCGGACTCCTCCACCTTGGACAGGTAGCCGTCGAGGGTGGTTTCGGTGATGCCGAGCGTGTCGATGAGACCGGAGAAGGTGCCGTCAGACTCGCGCATCGCCTCGTTCAGCGCGGTTCGGGCGGCCCGGCCGGTCATGCCCATCTCCTGCTCGAGGATGACAAGCAACGCGGCGGTGTCGTTGATGTCCAGGCCGGCGGCCGCGAGGTCGGGACCTAGCCGGCCCAGCACACCGAGGAAATCGGATGTGGTCTGGGTCGAGTGCTCCTGGATGAACCCGAGCGCGGCGAGCGCCTCGGCCTGGTCCTCAGCCTCGATTCCCATGGTTGCCAACGCGACGCCGGCCCGGCCGAGCTCGACCGCGTTTTCGCCGGTGGCGTCGCCGACCATGTCCCAGAACTCGGCGTACTCCTTGAGGGAGTCGCCGCCGGTGATGCCGAGCTGCTTACCCGTCTCCATGAGGTCCAGGACCTCGGCGAGCGGGAACCCGACGTTAGCGGTCTCGATGGCGAGGCCACGCATCGCATCCTCGGACAGGCCGAGCGACGACGCGAGCTGGCGGGTCTGGGCGTTCGACTCGGCCTGGCTGCGGGCGAACGCCTCGAGCGCGGCGCCTCCCGCAGCGCCCGCGGCGGTCACCTTGGCGAGCGTGTTGTTGGCTAGCGACTGCAGCCCACCGAGGCCCTTTTCAGCGTCGCCGACGTCGCTGCCGACCCGAATGATTAGGTCTTCTAGCGTCGACATCGGTCACCCCCTCCGGTTCGGGCTCGGTGAGATCCCGGCCGCCGAGCTGCCGCGTGATGCCCTTGAGCGCCCGCAACATCTGGTCGGGATCCATCTCGGGTCGTGCTTTCGGTCCCGCTTTGGCGTCCCACTTGATGATCAGGTCGCCGATCTTTGCCCGACGGCCCCGCTTGCCCTTGGCCGAGTTGTAGACCGCGGCCGCGATCTGGGCGGCGTGGTAGTCGGCGCGGACCGCTCCGAGTGGCCCGTTGACCTGTTCCCACGCCATCCATTCGCTGAGCTCTAGTCCGGAGAGCCGGTTGATCTCGGCGAGGCTTCGTCCGAGGTGTTCGGCGAGTCGGTGTCGGAACCGGCGCTCGGGCCGGCTCCGGAGTTTCCCGCTATCTCCGCCACCTGCTCGGCGTCCATGCCGGACAGTCGCGACGCGGTCTTGAACAGCTTGTCGAGGACCCGGCCCGACTTCTGGCCGAGCTTGCCGACCTCGGCGTCGCCGAAAAGCCGCCGCCCCTCGGCGTCGACGAGGCAGGTCGCGATGAGCCGCTCCCGCAGCGTCTTGAACGCCTCCACACGGATCTCGACGGTCTGGCCCTTGGCGGCCACCATGGTCGCCTCGATCAGGCTGCGCTGTGAGCCGTTGAGGCCGCGTACGCGTACCTCGCCGCCCCATTCGGGAACCGGCACGTCCTCCCACGGGAGGTCATCGGCGGCGAGGATGTCGCCGCTAGTCAACAACGCCATAGGTCAGCTCCCGGCCGTGTGCGACAGGGTCGGCTTGCCGGAGATCTGGAATGTCGCGGTCCGGGCCATCTTGTCGTCGTAGGGGAACTCGTCGGAGAGCCCGGTCATGACGCCGGCGAAGTCCCACGTGTACTCGTCGGCTGTGCCGGGGAACAGCAAGATCTGATAGTTGCGCGGCTCCGAGTCCTCGAAGTCGTCGTCCAGGTCGTGGCTCGCCACGCGCGGGTCGTAGTTGACGTCGATGCTGACCTCGCCGCCGTTCTTGAGCGAGCCGAGGAACTCCATCCAGCCGTCGGTGCTGTCGTGGGCGGTGACGTCGATCGTCTCCCGCTGCCGGTCCGGTCCCGAGATGTTCGTCACGTTGGCGATCGCCGTGAACTGCTCGGACATGGCGCCGTCACCCCGCTTGAATTGGGTGCCGAACGCGTCTGCTCCTGCCATGGTGCCTATCCCTCCTGCGCGGTGATGATGCGGAACCTCAGTACGTGGTGGCGGATCTGCGGATCGGGGTCCTTCAGCGCCTGGTCGTACTCCTGCCGGACGCTAACGATCACGTGGCCGTCGAGGTCGTCGGCGCCGGCAGCCTGCAGCGCGGCCGCCTGATGGTCGAGGAGCTCCCCGATCCGTGCGGCGATCGCCTGACCGGTGGCGTTGCCCCGACGCCGGGTCCAGACGTGGACCGTCTCGGTGATCTGGCGACCAAACTGGCCGTGCGCGTTGTCCGGGATCGACAGGTGATCGCCGATCCGAATCCATGGCATCACCTGCGTCTCTGGGACCTCGTCGTGCACGCCGCCCGGGGCCAGGTCGAGGAGCGTTTCGTCTTCGCCGAGTAGCCGGTAGATCGCCGCCTGGACCGGGTGGATGGGTGATTCGGAGACCGGTGTCGTCATCGGAGCGCCTCCTCGATCGACCCGCCGATGGCCTCACGCATCCGCCGCGGGTAGCGCTGCCGCGAAGCCTCGGCCGCCGGCAGGGCGTACGGCTGCTCTGGTGTGCTCGAGGTGCCGTGCTCGACGAAGAACGAATGCCGGGCGGTCGACACCGCGTTGCCGCCTAGGCCGTCCTCGTCGTGCTCGGACTGGATGCCGTCGCGGAGCTCGCCGGTCTTGTAGGGCGCGAACCGGCGCATGTCGTCGGTGGTCTCCTCAACCTCGTCGTGGGTGGCCTTGATCGCCCCTTCGCGCACGGCGGTGGGGAGCTCGCCGAGTTGCTCGGTGAGCCTTTCGAGGCCCTCGATGGTGACGAGGTTGCGGCGGGGCATCAGCGTCCTTTCCGGTCCAGCTGCCGGCGGATGGTGCGGAGCTCGCCGGCGATGGCGAGCAGGGCCCACGCGACGGCGCGTGTGAGCTCCTGCGTGCCGTCCGCGGTGCGGGCTAGGTCCTCGGCCCGGCGCCGGCATTCGGCCGGCTCTGCGGGGCTGTCAGGCGGCGTCGGCATCATCGGCCGTGGCCTTCGCGCGGGTGGCCTTGCGCGGCTTCGACGCCGGCGGCGTAGCTGCGCCGTCGACGAGGTCGGCGTCGCCGGCCGGGGTGGTGGCGGTATCGGGCTCGTCTTCGCGGGGGAGACCGTCGACTATGCGGCGGAGCTCGTCGCGCTCGGCCCTTAGGTCCGCGACGTCCTCAACCACGCCACGGATCGGCCCGCGGACCTCACCGACCGCGGCCGCGTGCATGGCTGCGATCTGCTCACACGCCGAGTCGTAGTCGGCGCGGGGTACGACCACCTCGCGATCGACAGGCTCGCCGGCGGCGCCGGGCGGGTCCGGCCACAACATGAACGCCGCGGGGTAGTCGACCCGCAGCGGCTCCCACAGGTGCGGATGCGTCCGGACGATGTCGGCTCCATCGTCTGCTGTGGTCACGCCCTTACGCACCCTGCGCGTCCCTGCGAGGCCTCGGATCAGGCCGGTCCGCTTGGCAATCATGACCATGGGTGTGTGTCCTCTCGGATAAAGATGACGTCGCGCACCTCGGCGCCGGTCTCGGTCTTGCGCCCGAACGCCCAGCGTTGAATCCAGTCGTAGTCGCGCGGGAAGTGCGCGACCTCGACGAAGCCCCGGCCGGCCATGTACTCGACCATCGACTCGTACGTCGGCGACAGGGTCGGGTCCTCCACTGTGCACGTCTCGACCACGACCGCGCGCAACGTTTCCCACGGGGCAGCGGAGAGCACCGCGTATTCGTGGCCCTGCACGTCGATGACGGCCACGTCGGCGTCGGGGGCGATGCCGTCCAAGCGCCGGGTCGCCACCTGGACCTCACGGCCCTCGAGGCCGTCGACGAGCGTCGCCATGTTGGTACGGGCGGGGATGCGCAGCACCGCGGTTCCGTCGACGTCGGAGCACGCGGCCTCGACGACGGTGGCGTCCGGGTGGCGTTGCCGGAGCCGGGCGGCGAGCTCGGGGATGGGCTCGACGAGGGTGATCCGGTCGACGCCGGCGGCCCGGTAGTGCGCGACCTCTTCGCCGTCGTGGGCGCCGACGTGCACAAGGTGCGCCGGCCGGAGCTCGACCAGCACAGCGGCGACGGCCTCGCGGATCTCAGACGCTCGCACGGTCACCTCCGAGCGACGGGTGCCGGTCGTAGTCGGCCGGGTGGTCGAGGTCGTCGGTGAGGTCATCGATCTCGACGAACCATGGCCGAGAAACGATGTGCTTGGTCAGGGGTGTGTGTTGGATCGACCGCAGCAGCAGCCACCCAATCGGCCGGTTCGACTGGCCGGAGTCCAGCAACCCCTGGCAGTGCGCTAGGTGCTGGTCGATGATGTCGATCTGGCCCGGCCACCAAGACACGGCGAAAATCTCGCCGTACGGCTTGCCGGTGTGGTGGGACTTGCCGTGACGACCGAAGCACCAGTAACGCCGGCCAGCCTGTGTGCCGATCGTTGCCATCGCCGCGTCGGTGAAGTAGACGTCGCCGAGGAGCAGCACCGTACGGCCCTCTGTCGACCACCATGGCCGGGTCGAGGCGTACTCACTCTTCGTCGGGCCCGGGGTGTGCACGATCGCGCCTGGCACCTCGTAGCGGCCATCTCCGGCCGGGGCCATGACGTGTACCTCGTCGCCGTGCACGAGGGCCTGACGGACGGTCCGGTACAGCAGCGGCTCCCCGCCTGCGGGGGCGAGGTGCTTGGGGACGCCGAGGTGGTTTGCCCACCGGGTGGCGTCGCCGTTGCAGGCGATCACGAAGCGGGTCATCCGCGGCCCTTCCATGTGACGATGCCGTTCTGTCCGCCGCCGACGTGGTTGGGTCCGTGGCCGGCGGGCAGGTTGCATTTGAT
>Ga0105252_10000754_pt1 | contig 17645 bp, 20 predicted proteins | sample EasRivMeERMZT100_FD_89675 | JGI IMG/M metagenome (GOLD analysis project Ga0105252, IMG submission 89675) | Soil microbial communities from meander-bound floodplain in the East River, Colorado, USA - East River MetaG ERMZT100 | ecosystem: Environmental > Terrestrial > Soil > Floodplain | place... | reverse complement strand
AGGAAATCGCGCTCGCGCTCGGGATTGCCCGTGGGACGCTGCTGAAGCACTTCGCGCACGAGCTCACGATCGGCGCCTACGCGAAGCGCATGGAGGTCGTGCAGGCGCTGCGGCGCGCGGCGAAGAAGGGCAACGTCGCGGCCGTGAAGCTCTACCTGCAGCTCGATCCCAGGGTCTCTGCTCCGCCATTGCCGCCGGATCCACCGAAGCCGGAAAAGGAGCCCAAGGTGGATAAGCTCGGCAAGCGCGCGCAGGCGCAGGTCGACGCGGTCTGCGCGCAGGCCGGGACCGAGTGGGATGACTTGATCGGTCCTGGTGCACGTTCCCTGCAGTGACGCTGAATCTTTCCTGCCCGGACTGGGAGCAACGTCTCAGGTCCGGGCGCTCGCTCGTTCCTGACCTTGGGCTGCCCAACCGACGCGAGGGCGATCGCGCGGTTGCCGTGTTCAACAAGCTGCGCCTGGCGGACGTGCCCGGGACGCCGACGATGGCCGAAGCGGCGGGCGACTGGTTCCGCGACATCGTGCGCGCGATCTTCGGGTCACTGGATCCGTCGACCAGGACGCGGATGATTCGCGAGCTCCTGCTGCTGGTGCCGAAGAAGAACTCGAAGACGACGAACGGCGCGCTGCTCGCGCTGACGGCGCTGATTCTGAACGAGCGCCCGAACGCGCCGATGATCATGACCGCACCGGTGCAGGACGTCGCCGAGCTCGCCTTCGCCGCGGCTAGCGGGGCGATCGAGCTCGATCCCGTGCTCTCGAAGAAGATGCACGTGCGCCAGCACCTGAAGACAATCGTGCACCGCGAGACGAAGTCCGCCCTTCAGATCATGACCTTCGACCCGTCGGTTCTGACGGGACAGAAGATCGCATTCGGGCTGATCGACGAGCTGCACGTGGTTGCGAAGATGAGCAAGGCCTCGAGCGCGATCCGCCAGTTGCGCGGTGGAATGCTGCCGTTCCCAGAGGCGTTTCTCGCGTTCATCACGACGCAGAGCGAAGAGGCGCCGGCGGGCGCATTCCGGGCGGAGCTCATCAAGGCACGTGCGATTCGGGACGGCAAGCAGGAAGGCGCGATGCTTCCGGTGCTCTACGAGTTCCCGGAGGCAATGCAGAAGGACAGGCGCGCCTGGCGGGACCCGGCGAACTGGCACATGGTTACGCCGAACGCCGGCCGATCGGTCCAAATCGACCGCCTGGTCGAAGAATTCAAGACTGCAGAGGCGACCGGTGAAGAGGAGCTTCGCGCCTGGGGCTCGCAGCACCTGGACGTCGAAATCGGCCTAGCCCTGCACTCCGACCGCTGGGCCGGCGCCGAGTACTGGGAAGCGCAGGCGCAACCGGTATTCACCCTCGACGAGCTGCTCGAGCGCTGCGAGGTGGTCGACTTCGGGGTTGACGGCGGCGGGCTCGACGACTTGCTGGGCGCCGCGGCCGTCGGCAGGGATGCATCAACGAGCGAGTGGCTCGCCTGGACGCACGCATGGGCGCATCCGTCGGTGCTCGATCGGCGCAAGTCCGAGGCCGAACGGTTCCGCGACTTCGCCGCTGACGGTGATCTGACACTGGTCGAGACGATCGGCGATGACGTCGACGAGCTCGCGGGCATCGTGGCCCACATCGAAGAGTCCGGAAAGCTCGACAAGGTCGGCGTCGACCCGGCGGGAATCGGCGGCATCCTGGATGCCATGGTGGCGGCCGGAGTCCCGCAGGAGAAGATCGTCGCCATCTCCCAGGGCTGGAAGATGACCGGCGCGATCAAGACGACCGAGCGCAAATTGGCCGAAGGTGGCCTCATTCACGGAGGTCAGCGGCTGATGAACTGGTGCGTCGGTAATGCGAAGGTCGAGCCGAGAGGCAACGCGGTGATCATCACCAAGCAGGCGGCCGGCACGGCGAAGATCGACCCGCTGCTCGCGCTCTTCAACGCGGTGTCGCTGATGTCGCTGAATCCGGAAGCGCAGGGCACGTCGTTCTGGGAATCGCCGCCAAATGCTGACGATGATCAAAAGCTGGCTGCCTGACGCCCTGCTGGTCGCCGGAGCGATGACGCTCTCCTATGGGGCATACCTTGCTTATCCGCCGGCGGGCTACATCGTAGCTGGCGCTCTGGGCATCATCGCCGGCCTGAAGATCGCGAGGGTGTGAGTTGGGGTTGCTCGCTGCTGCGTTTTCTGGACAGAAGGCGCTGAGCACCTACGACGTCTTTCGCGATCTGCTGCCCGCGCGCTCGTCGGCTTCCGGCAAGGTCATCACGACCAAGACGGCGATCGAGCTCTCGACGGTGTTCGCATGCCTGCGGGTGCGTGCGAATGGCATGGCGCAGGTGCCGCTCAAGATCATGCAGGAAAGCGCGGATGGGCGCTCGCGGTTGCCGGCGAAAGATCATCCGCTCTATTTCCTGCTCGGAACGCGCGCAAACGACTGGCAAACGGCGTTCGAATACCTCGAAACGCTGTCGTTGCACCTTGATTTGTGCGGCAATCACTACTCATTCATCAACCGATCGAACCGTTCAGGGATCATGGAATTGATCCCGTTTGACCCCGGGTCGGTGACCGTGACACGCAATAGCGACTATTCGCTCGTGTATGACGTGCGCGCCACGAACGGAAAGTCAGAGCGCTTCCCGGCGAAAGCAATCTGGCATGTCCGCGGTCCGTCGTGGAATAGCTGGATGGGCCTCGAGGCCGTGCAGCTCGCGCGCGAGGCGATCGGGCTCTCGATGGCGCTCGAAGAGCAGCAATCAGTGCTCCAGAAAAACGCGGCGCGCGCATCGGGAATCTACGTCGTAGAGGGAACGCTGACGTCCGAGCGGTTCAAAGCGCTGAAGGCCTGGATCGTTGAGAATTTCAGCGGGGCGAAGTCCGGAATGCCGATGGTTCTGGACCGTGGAGCCAAGTGGCTACAGCAAACCATGACCGGTGTCGACGCGCAGACGATCGAGACGCGGCGCTTTCAGGTTGAGGAAATCTGCCGGCACTTCGGCGTCAACCCGATCATGGTGTTTGCCGAGTCGAAGAACACGACGTATGCGAGCGCCGAGCAAATGTTCCTCGCGCATGTCGTTCACACGTTGACGCCGACGTATCGACGGCTCGAGCAGTCGATAGATGCGAACCTGTTGACTGAGGCGGATCGCGATAAGGGGTTGTATTCCTGCTTCGTCGACGCCGGACTGCTACGCGGATCGCTCGAAGCGCAAAGCCGAATGATCCTCGCGGAAGTGAACGGCGGCCTCATTTATCCGAATGAAGGCCGCGCGCTGAAAGATCTAAACCCGGACCCAAACCCGGAGAGCAATAAGCTGCGCATCCCGGCGAACATCGTGGGTAGCGTGCCGGACGCCGAAGAGAAACCGCCAGAAACACCGCCAGCACGCATTCCCGCAGACAGGAGCGAAGACGAATGAATCCTCTGAAGACCATCGCGAAATCCGAGACGGAAATCAGGGTCGGCAATTACATGATCCTCTTCGGAGGGCGCGACCTGGCCGGCGAGTTCTTCACCAAGAACACGCACTTCGAAAGCGCTTACACGGATCTCGGTGCGCTCTACGAGGACTTCGAGCACGGCATGGACGCCGATGACAGTGGCAACGATGAGCACAAAGTGCTCGGGATCGCCGATTGGAAATCTGCGAAGGTCGACGAGAACGGGATCTTCGTCGAGCGCGTTTTGAACCGGCGCGCGGAGTACATGCAATACCTGACGCAGCTCATCGACATGGGCGTCATGGGCACCTCGAGCGCGGCCGTTCGCGGCCAGGTCCGCAAGAAAAGCAGCGGGGAAATCGTCGAGTGGCCGCTGATGCGTGACTCGCTCACGGTCACGCCGATGGAGCCGCGCATGGTCACGAGCAACATCCTGACCGCCGTCAAGGCGCTGTCGGAAGCGTTTCCGAATTCGAAGTCGATCGGGCGGCTCATAGCCCGCGGCGATACGAAGTCGGTCATTGAATCCATTGCTTCGTTGAAGGACATGGAGGCGTTCCTGCGCGACGCGGGTAGCCTCAGTCACACCGAGGCAAAGGCGTTGTTGTCGCAAGTGAAGTCTTTGAGCCGGCGCGATGTCGGCGACGAGGTGCGAGAAATCGCAGAGGCACTGAAGCGCAGGAGCGATCTGAAATCTCAGCGTGACGCTGACGAGGCCAAGAAACACCTAACCGAAGCCCTGAAACGTCGGGGCTCACTACTGGCCGCATAGGCCGTCACGACTGAAAAGGAAATACCGAAATGGACGAACTCAAGCAAATCGCTGAACTGATCGACGCGAGTGACGCGCGCATCAAGAAGGAACTCGCGGAGTCTCAGGCGGCGAACCAAAAAGCGCTGCAGGACGTGCTCGAAGACAGCAAGAAAACCAAGGCGGAGAAGGACGAGGCCGTAGAGAAGATCAACGCCGAGTTCAAGGCGCTGCGCAAGGACTACGAGGCGCTCGAGAAGAAGGCCGGTCGCCCTGGTGCCGACAAGCAGGACTCCACACCCGAGCAGGAGGAATACCGCAAGGCGTTCCATACGTACCTGCGCACGGGTGAGGTCGATGCGCGCACGCTGAAGGAACTCGGACGCAAGGCGATGAACACCGGAAGTGACCCGGACGGCGGTTTTCTCGTGCTGCCCGAGATGGACATGGCGATCGATCGCGTTGTCGAGACGATGGGCGGGCTTGCCAATCTCGCCGATACGCGGACGATCAGCACGGCGAAATGGGAGAAGCTCGTCAAGACCTCCGGCATGGCGATGCGGCGCGTTGCCGACGGCAATACTGGCGGCGAGACGACCGAGCCGCGGTATTCGAAAGTGTCGATCGAAGTATTCCCGGCCGAGGTTGAGCCGTGGGTCTACAACGAGACGCTGGAAGACTCGCGCGTCAATCTGGAAACCGATCTCGCGGACGAAGCGGCGATCGGGTTCGCGGAAGGCGCCAACGCGGAATTCATCTCCGGCAACGGCGTGGGCAAGGCACGCGGCATCACGGCGCACACCAACGTCCACAACAGTTCCTACGCTTGGGGCAGCGTTGGATTCATTCGCTCCGGCAAGTCGGCGGCCTTCATGTCGGTTGCGCCGGCCGATCGCGTCGTAAGCCTGCAGCATGCGCTGAAGCCGCAATACAGGGCGGGCGCTTATTGGATCACCAACGACACGACGCTCGGCGTGATGCGCCAGTTGAAAGACGGCAGCGGCGCGTACTACCTGTGGAATCCGGACCCCGCCGGCGGCTTCGGTGGGCGGTTCCTCGGGAGTCCGGTGCAGGTCGACGACAACATGCCGGCGCTCGGCGCTGGATCGTACTCTCTCGCTTACGGCAACTGGAAGCGTGCGTACATGATCGTCAACCGCTCCGGAACGACGCTCATTCGCGACAACATCACGGCGAAGGGTCAGACGAAGTTCAACTTCCGCAGGCGCTTCGGCGGCGGCATCGTGAATTACGAGGCGCTGAAGCTCATGGTCTTTTCGACAGGCACCGCCTAGCCGTAACGAATACGTCCTGGTGAGAGGGCGCAGCGTGAGGGCCGGCCCTAAACAAGCCGGCCCTTTTCATTGTGGGTAGCAAACATCTCACCCGGAAAGGTATGAAAAATGACGATTCGTGACATGCACAGCAACATGCGAACCAAGACGGTAATCAAAGCCGGCGCGAACGCTTCAGCCGCCGGGCAAGCCGGCAAGATCATCGACCGCCAAGGCTACGGCGGAGTCGAGTTCATTTTCAACTACGGCGAGATCACCGCGACGGACGCGACGATCGCAGTCGTCGTGAAAGACGGCGACGTGACCGGCACGCTCGTGAGCGTCGCCGATTCATACCTGCTCGGAACAGAAGTATTGGCCGGGATTGCTGTAGGCGCGCGCGTCTCTGGGACGACAAAGAACGTCACCAAGCGGCTCGGGTACGTTGGTGTCAAGCGCTACGTGCAGGCGAGCCTCGGTACTGCAGCCGTATCTGCTGCGGTCAAGGTTGCCGTTGTGGCCGTTCTGCACAGCCCGCAGGTTGCGCCGACGGATAACCCGTAAGACCCCCTCCCTTGCGGGGAATACGGACGCTCGCTCACCCGTGCGTCGCCGGACCACGTAACCGGCACCTATTCATTCCTGGTGAGAGGAAAAGCAAATGAAGAAGAGAAGTCCGCATGATGCGTGATGGCGAGCGGCAAGTTGCCGAGACGGTGGACGGCATCCGCGCCGACCATGTGAAGCGCTACGAATTCGCGGCGCGGACGATTCCCCCTTCGAGTCCGCGCGGCACCCGCGTGATCGACTTTGCGTGCGGCGTCGGCTACGGCTCGCGCATCTTGTTCCAGGCGGGACACGAGGTCACCGGCTTCGACATCGACACCGAGGCCATCGCGTATGCGAAGGAGCACTACCAGGGCGCCGGACAGCAACCGGCGTTCAAGGTCGCCAACGGCAACGCGCCCGGAGAGTTGCCCGAGGCCGATGTCGCGGTGTGCTTCGAGACGATCGAGCACTTGGAAGACCCGCGGCCGCTGCTCATCGCGCTGCGCTCGTCGGCCCGGATGTTGATCGCGAGCGCGCCGAACGAGGCCGTGTTCCCGTATGTTCAAGATGGGAAAGTGGCCGCATACCACTACCGGCACTACCTGAAGAACGAATTTAACGCGCTCTTGAATGAGTGCGGCTGGCGCGTGACGGCATGGCACGGGCAGATGGGACCGGAAGCCGACGTCGAACCGGACGCGAACGGGCGAACGCTGATCGCGGTCGCGGAGCGCGCCGAAGAGGTAGCGGAGAGGCCGCCGAGCCGACATATCTCGATCGTCGGCCTCGGGCCGAGCGTCGATCAGTATCTCGACAACGTCAAGCGCATGGGTGGGCGGCATGCGTTCTGCACGGAAACGTGGGCGATCAACGCGCTCGGAGATGTCTTCCAGTGCGACCTCGTCTTTCACATGGACGATGTCAGGATTCAGGAGATCCGCGCAGCAGCTCGGCCTGCGAGTAATATCGCGGCGATGCTCCCGTGGCTGAAGACGAGCCCCGTGCCTGTCGTCACGAGCCGCGCGCATCCGGACTATCCGGCGCTGGTCGAGTATCCGCTGGAAGACGTGCTCAACCATCTGCAGCACGACTACTTCAACAGCACCGCACCTTATGCGGTCGCGATGGCGATTCATGTCTTGGCGCCGCTGGTTGAGCAGGGCGTCGAGTGCAAGATCAGTCTGTTCGGCATCGACTACACGTTGCCGAATCAGCACCAGGCGGAGAAGGGGCGCGGGTGCGTGGAGTTCTGGATCGGGCAGGCGGTCGCGCGCGGAATAAAGATCGCGCTACCGAAGTCGACGACGTTGCTCGATGCCTGCCATACGCGCTCGGAACGGCTCTACGGGTACGACACGGTCGACGTGAAGTTCAACATGCAAGAGGATGGCGCGGTGAAGCTCGAGTTCGTCGAGCGGGCTACGTTACCGAGCGCCGAAGAGATTGAGAAGGCGTATGACCACTCCGCGCCAATCGCGCAGCAGCATTTGACGAAGGGGCAGCCTACATGAGCTTGCGCGACAATTTACTGGCGGCAGATACGGACGCGGAAAAGGCCGCGGCGATTGATGACTCGATCGTTGCGGTGCAGGCGCAGATAGATGCGGTGTCTAAACTGATCTATTGCGACGTGACCGTTACAGCTGCGGCGCTTGATGGCGGCGGCAACGTCGTCGTCAAGGCTGCAGAAACCGGCTACGCGTTCAAGATCCGCGACGTCAAGCTCGTAGGTGGCGGTACAAATTTCGGCGGAGCAGGAAACCGGTTAATCGACTTGACCGACGGCACAACGATATGGACGCAGATTGCGAATGCCGACATTGAATCAGCGCCGACTGCGACCCTTCCCTGGGGGAACGCCAAGGTTCCATTCCTGACGAGCACATCGGATACGGCATCGGCAGCCGGACAAAACATCGTCTTCGAGTATAGCGGCGGCACTACAGATCACACGACAGGATCGATCAAATTCTCGGTTCTCGTTGAGAGATTAGAGGCATAGATGCTATACGACATCCTCATCGATTTTCCGGGCAGCCAAGACGGCAGCGTCACCGAGCAGTTCGTCGCCGGCACGCAGCGCGAGCTCTCCGACTACCTCGCGCCGCTCGCTGTTTCCGCCGGATGGGCGCGTCTGGTAGAGCCGACGCCACAAGCAACCGAACCTGTTGCGACCCCCGATGTGGAACCTGCCGTGACCGACGATCCCGAGCCGGCGCCGGAAGCTCCAGCGAGGCGCCGCGGTCGGCACTGAGTTTCACGAAAGCGTTTCTGTAATCCCTGCGCCGCCTTGTGCGGCTTTTTTGTTTCTGAAAGGAGCCGACGTCAGGTCGTGGACGCGGCTCGCTTTCGTTTGCGAGCGAGCTGCACTTCAAGTTCTTTGACGCGACGTTCGGCCATTTGCCACTCGTGATAGTAGGTGCCGTGACCGTTTCCGCTGCCGGGCTGATTCTTGCCGCGGACGTAGATGCGCAGGTTCGCAATGTCGTTGTTGGTTTTGTTGCCGTCCATGTGGTCGATGCACTCACCTGAGTGGAGCGCACGACCCAAATGAAGCGCCATGTTCCAACGATGCTCGAAAACGATCCCGGCTCTGTTCTGCATAGTGCGGAATAGAGGCAATTGTTCGGGCGCGACAGCGGTAGGGCCGAGTTCGATGTATCCAGACCAATTCACGCTTCGCCGAGCAACGCCTGTGCGTTTTGCCCATTGGTAGTAGCCGGCTCGCGAGCGCTTCTGTCCGCATAGGCGGCATTGGCCCGTGAAGTTGAATCGCTTGAGCTGTTGCCGAAGTGCGAACAGTGGATACCACCGCTGCACCCCGCAGAACGGGCACGTGACTTCTGCGCACCACGTCGTCCGGCCATAGATGTCGGCGATTTTGTAATTTGGATTTACCGCTGGGTGATTAGGCGGAGAGGTTGTATCGAGATGGCGTCCCATAGGTTGATTTTAGCAAATGTCATATTGTTAATAAAGGATTAAATATGTCAGCGTCAAATTCTTTTGAGACAGCTCTCCTCGGTCTAATCATCACCAACGTCGATGCCGCGAACGTCGGCGACGCAGCCGGTCTGCAGAACTCCGCGACTGCGGGCGTCTTCTGGATCTCGCTCACGGTCTCTCCCGGCCACACCGAAGCCGGCGATCAAACGACGAACGAGACCGCTTACACCAACTACGCACGGCAGGACGAGGCGCGCAACACGACGCAGTGGACGGTCACGAACGACACGGCGGACAACGACAACGCAATCGGCTTCCCGACCGGCGGCGCCTCGGGCGCGACGCTGTTCGGGTTCGGTCTCGGGAGCGACACGAGCGGCGCCGGCAACCTGTTCATCATCGGCGATTTGACTGCGACGCTTGCGGTTTCGTCTGGGATCACGCCGTCGTTTGCCGCCGGCGCGCTCGATGTGGTCTGCGCATAACTGAAGGGGAATTCAATGTCACAAGTCGTCTACGTTGAACTGCTCTGCGACGTCGCTGAAGGCGGGCGTGATCTCGCAAAGGCGCAAGCCGCCGCAGATGCTTTCGTGCTCGGCAAAAGCGACCCGAAGTATCCGCGCCTGAAGGTGACGATCACGCGGCGCGGGCGCACGGAATACCGCAAGGGGCTGGTCATCTGCATGACAGAGCCCGACGCGGCGAAGTGGTCCGAGCGCGGCATCGGGAAGGTCGTGCCGAAGCCTGTCGTCGAGTCCGAACCCGCCTGATGTCGCCGCATCTCCCCGGTCCGCGTGGGCGCGGCTTACGTGTCCCGACTAGACGCGGCGTTGTGCATCCAATGCGGGAGTGGGAAGGGTATTTCGGCTTTGCGTTTGAGGATCGGCACCGGAGGGGCACAGGAATGAGCGTCGAGACATTCAACAAGCTCATGCGAATCCGTGTGAGTCGCGGCAGCAAGGCTATGTTCAAAGCCGCGGCCGCGCTCGGCATCAAGTGGTCAGCCTGATGTTCGCGCCACTCGTCACCGAAGTCAAAAGCATCGGCGAGGACGTCGAGCTATCGATCGGCACATGGCGCCGGCGCATGTTCTTCGAGACCGCCATACTGCTCGCATCGTGGCTGGACGAGTGCGCGCGTGAGGCGAAGGAGTGGGCTGGTAATGAGCAGCGCCGTCTGCGCGGGATCGGCACGCTGCATGACGCCTCGGCGAAGGATTGGATCAACGCCGGGCAGCCGAACGATCCGCGCCACGTATTCCGGGTCAATCGCGACCTTCTGACGAAGCAGCAGATCGCGGTGCGCTCCGAGGGCGCGATGGTCGTCTTCACGGCCGGCACGTCGATGGCGTCGATGCCCTACGCCGCGGCGCTCGAGATATCGCAGTGGATTCGCCTGCGCGCGAAAGAATCGCAGATGCGAGCTGGTGACGTGACGCGGCATTGGAGCAAGGTGAAGCAGGCTCATGTAGAGCAGGTCGGGCCTGGCGTGACGAGGGGATAGCGTGGGTCAAAGCAACAAAATCTGGCCGCAGGTAGCCGCTCTTGAAGCAAGGGTTGAGGAGCTAGAGGCGGCGAACGCTACGCTCACTACGCAACTCGCAACCTGCGAGGGTGCGCTGAACGATTGCTTGCATCCGCCTTTGCCGGTCGATTGCGTCAAGGCATGGGGTGTGCCGGTTAGGGTGAGCGAAACGCCATGCGTGGACGGGAAGAAAACCGTCACATGGACGCAAACCGAGGTTATGGTCGATCCGCCGCAGAATGGCGGAACCTGCAACCTGCTGACCGAGACGTATACAACGGAAGAGGATTGCGTCGTCATTCCGCCGGTTACGCCGACGCCTGTCTTTCGTTCTCTCGGTGCGCATGTCCTGTGTTTTTACGAGTGGAACCAAAGCAGCGGATACGAGCGGTTCCAACGACTCATTATCCTTGGCGAGCAGGCCGAGATCGGCTTTCACTATCTCAACTTCGCTGGCGGCGGCGCGACGATGCTGCTTCCGGTCGGTCAGTACAAACTACTGATGGACGGCGCGGAGGTTGGCACCGCAGACATCGGCGCCGGAAAAACTTACGGGAAATTTCAGGTTTCATTCACCGAGGCCCAAAGCGGCTGGCACATCTTCGACATCGTGCCGCCGACCCCGATGAGCGTTGCGTTCTTCCCGATGCGCGTGTTGGTCGGGACGTTCGTGCCTGACGAGAAGATCCCGGTGTGGTCTGGAAGCTACGACATCACGCACGGCTCTCCCTTCTGCTATGCGTGGATGCCACCGCAGTTCTCTCCGACGCCAAAGCCGCTCGTGCCGCGCGAGTGTCCACACTTCAATACGCCGATTTCAGGGGATCAACTGTATCTGACGAATGTCGCCCCGATGCGGGTGGTCAACATCAACCGTCCGAACAAGCATTCCTCCGGCGTGATGTCTACCGCAAATTTTCAGGCATACCATTACTTTTACCTGCAAGGCAAAACGCCGCACCTGTCGTTCATAGACGGTCCTCGCGGAGTCGCTAGCACGGCGATGCTCACACACATCCAGGTGGATCGGCATGGTGGCGCGTATGCGTGCAGCCCGTGGGCCGTTGAGCGCATCGATCAGACCGGCGCGCGGCGTACCAGGGCAGGATTCAGGCACAAGATGCCGCCGAGCTATTACGGTACGCCGGATCTTGAACTGATCGGGGATTGGTCACAGGTGCCGGTGAATCTCAGGCAGTTCTGGGAACTGTGGGGGCTCGCGTTCTGGAAAAAAACGCTTGCTCTCGATCCCAATGCGCCGCCCCAAGGGGGGGGGCAGCCGCACCTGAATGGCCCGCAACTCTTCGCCGCGTCATCGGGCAATCACACGATCTTTCGTCTCACCTTCCCCAAAGACGACTTCGAGGCAGATCCCGTCGTCACGGTGTTTGCGACGGGTCTAGCGCGGCCGTTCGATGTGGTCGAGCACAACGACATCGTGTACGTCTCGGAAGAGAACGCGAACAAGATCAGCAAGTGGGACGCAGCAACGGGCGCGTCTCTAGGTACGCTCCTCTTCACGAACAAGCCGCAGGGGATGTATCTCTACAAGGATTGGCTCTACTGGGGCAGTCACATTGCACCGTGCAAGATCGAGCGGCAGAACTTGGTGACGGGCGTTCGTGAGGTCGTCGGTACAGCACGCATCGATGACAACAGTCAGTTTTTCAAGATGGCCGTGAGCGATGGCACCTTCGGACCCGAGTTCACGGTGTTTTACGTGACGTGGAGTAATGCCAGATTCGGCATGCCCGAGACGATCCTACCTACTGGTGGGTCGTGGAACTATTACAACTACGACTCCCCAATCGGGGGCAAGGGACCGTACTGGAATGCGTCGAGCTACGGCTGCGCGGTCGGTGTCGGTAATGGCCGGATGTATTTCTCATCCGCCGCCGAGGGGCTAAAGATGTTCAGCAAGGCACTTCCAGGCGAGGTTGCCGTGGACATCGCGAAGTATCAACGAGGCGGCATCAAGTACCGCGACAAGGGATATCGGTTCATCCACGGTGATTTCACCTTCGGTTACTACGGATTCCCGTTGCCGTTCGGGGAAGATCCAGATATGGACTACTACATGACGAATGCGGTGCTCTGATGGCTAGTCTAGTCAATACATCAACGCTTGAGATCGTCCGCAGCGTCAATACGCCGGAGTATCCGGCTCCGTGGACGGTCGTCTCCGAAGCGAATGCTGCTACTTGGTCAGCGATCCAGCAGAAGTATCGCAAGTGGGTCACGGATCACGTCGAGGAAATGTCGGCGGGAGAGAAGACAGCCGCCGACGCTGCCTTGTTAAGCGCAGCCAGAGACGCCGCGGCCGCGCAGCTTCAGCAGGTTGAGGACATTCAGAGGGCATTCATGCTGCAAGTGCTCGATGAGTTCAATCTGCACGCAGAGAAGATCAATGCAATTTTGACGGCAATCGACAACGGCGCAACGCTTGCCCAGGTCAAGAGCGGCATTGCTGCGATTGTGGACTATCCGGCACGCACCGAGGCGCAGTTGCGCACCGCGATCCGAAACAAGTTGGGGACATAGCCATCATGGCATCGGGTGATCTTGTCGGTGTCATTACAGAAATTGTTCCGACCGCAACCCTTGGTGCGTCGGAGGACACACGGGCGGATGCCAGTACGCCAGTTGGACATACGCCAGTTTGGGACTTTGATGACACGGCGATCGAATATTTGGACATCCACGGTTACTTGTTCGGCTACGACGGTGGTGGCTTAACTGTTCTCCATCCCTGGACCGCAACCGATACGACGGTGACTCCGCACTCCGCAGCGTGGGGCGGTGCGTTTCGCGCAATCGCGGAAGGTGCGGAGGACATGGACGCTTCGCACACCTACGATTACAACCCCGTGGTTGACGAAGAAGCAGGCGCGTCGGGACAAACATCTATCGCCACGATCACATTCACTGATGGCGCGGACATGGATTCGCTTGCCGATGGCATCAACTTTGTATACCGCGTGAGACGAGATCCAACGAACGGATCTGACAATCTCACGGGCGATGCCGAACTATGGGCGTCACGGATTCAGATCAAGGAAACCTAGAAGTGGCTCGCGACTTCAACGGCAGCACAGATCGGATCGACTACCCGAGCGCATTCGACACGACCGGGCAGGCGATTACGATCAGTGTGTGGGCGTGGTGCGATGATGACACGCCTGGTGCGATTCAGTATCTATTCAATTCCGCTTCCTCTGGTGGCGTGGCAGGGACGATCTTTTACCTGCCCTCTGGTGTTTCAACCGCGTTGACATTTCAACGGATTGGCACGGCAAGTTTAGTGCGGACTTCCAACGCGTCACAGTTTACTGCCGGCCAGTGGAACCATTTTCTCGTCACGCACGACGGTGTAATTTCCACCGGAGCATCTTCACATATCTATGTGAATGGCACCGAGGTGTCGTACATCCTGACAGAGAATGGATCAGGAGAGACGACGGCAAATTCCGGTTTCCAGCTTGGCGGTCGATCCAGTGACGATGCGCGGAACTTCGATGGTCGTCTAGCCGAACCTGGGGTATGGAATCGTGTGGCGTCTGCGGGTGAGATCGCGGCTCTTGCCAAAGGTTTTCCACCGAGCGACTTCCCATATCTATTGAAATTCCACGATCCGCTCATCCGCGCAGTGGGTAACCGCAGGGGCGGCGCGGCAACGCTCGACGGCACGACGGTTATCGCGCATCCGCGGATCATCCGGCGCGTGCCGAATCTGTGGCGGCCGAATGTGGCCGGTGCCGCGCCAGCCGAATTTCCGTGGCATTACTACGCTCAACAACGTCAGATGGCGGCATAAATGCCTGGATTCCTAAAGCAAGCCACAGCATCGCAGTCCCGTGCGATCGGGCCGTTCATTGACGACACAGACTTCAAGACCCCTGCTACTGGACTCACGATTGCAAATACCGACATCAAGCTCGTGGTGAACGGGGGTGCGTCGGCTAACAAGAACTCGGGCGGCGGCACGCATCGGGTGAACGGTGTTTACGGCGTTACGTTCGATGCGACCGATACGGCGACTGTCGGTGAGTTTGAAGTAAGCGTCGTGGTGTCTGGTGCGCTTCCGGTGTTCGACAAGTTCTTCGTGGTCGAGGAAGCGATTTATGACATGTTGTTCGGCGCGAGTGCGCTGGGCTATATCGCGAACGCTCCGGTCAACATGGCGCAAATCTCTGGAGACTCGACCGCCGCAGACAATCTCGAGAGCTACACAGATGGCAGCAAATACATGCCCGTCAATGCGCATGCGCCGAAGTGGAACACGACCGACAATCCTGGTGACGTGACTGCGTACGAACCGGATGACACGACCATTGCATCACAACGAACAGTAGCGACTGACCCAAGCGCAGAAGTCATCATTGGCGTGACTTGATTGGCGTCATGCGAACCGCACTATCGCCTGACGAGCGTCTGGAGCGTGTGCGCGAGAATATGCTTGCGTGGCGCGGTCCGTACCTCGCGCCTTACGACCCGCAGTGGATCGGTGGAACACTCTCGATCTGCGGATACGGTCCTAGCCTAGCCGACACCTGGGGCTTGACGATCGGGCCGGTGATGACCACTTCCGGCGCGCATGATTTTATGCTTGGCAAGGGTGTCGTGCCTACGTCGCACGTTGAGTTAGATCCGCGCGAGCACAAGGCCTGGTTGCTGACGCCGCACCGTAAGGTGCGGTACTTCATCAACTCACAGTGCCATCCGAAGCTCTTTGAGAAACTCAAGGGCTATGACGTAACGATGTGGCATAGCGTCACCGAGGATGACAAGAAACGTCAGGTCGAACTGATCGAATCTATCTGTCCTGGTTTGCAGATGATGACCGGCGGGACCAATGTCGGTATGCGTGCGATCTGTGTCGCGCGTCACCAGGGACACACCGGTTTCGAGTTACACGGATTCGACTGTAGTTTCCGTGGCGCGACGCAGTGGGCCGGCGAGCACATGACGAAGGCGTACTACTCGGTGCGTGTGTCGGTGGACGGGGAAGAATTCGACACGTCCGACACCATGCTGCAGTCAACCGACGATCTCATCAACACCATGATGATGATGCCGGGGTGCAGGTTTCGCGTTCATGGCGATGGCTTGCTTGAGCGGCGGCTGCGTATGCTCAACGCCGATCAGGCCCGCGCCCTAGCTCCAGGGTGGTGGAAGCCGGTTAACTTCGTGCTAAACGAGGCGGTAGCGTGACCACCGAGACCTTCACCACACCGGGACAGGCGCTCTGGGTGGCGCCGGCCGGCGTCACGACCGTCCAGGTTGAACTGTGGGGCGGTGGTGCAGCGGGCGGCGGCAATAACACGAGCAGCGATGGCGGTGGCGGCGGCGGTGGCGGCGGTTACGGCAGGCTCAACGCGTTCTCAGTCACGCCTGGGCAGACCTATACCTATGCAGTAGGAACTGCCGGTGCCGGTGTTACCGGGACATCGGGCGCTGCCGGAGGTAATACATGGTGGATCTCGGCGGCTACGTTCCAGGCACCCGGAGGGAACTCAGGCAGCGGTGCGTTTCATCCGACGACACCGCGCGCAGCGGGCGCAGGCGGCACAGCGTTCGTTGGGTCATTTGACTTTACTAGCAACGGCGGCAGCGGCGGTGCGGGGCGAGATAACAACTCTGGCACAGGCGGTGGAGGCGGTGGCTCCGGTGGTGACACGACCGGCGGAGGAGCTGGAGGGGCTGGCGGTGCCAGTGCTGGTACTGCTGGTGCTGCGGGCACGACTAATGGCGGGATCGGTGGCGTAGGCGGAGCCGCTGGCGCTGGCGCTGGCGTTGCGCCTGTATCTGGAAATGGTGGTGGCGGCGGCGGTTCCGGAGACTTAGCCGCTGGATCGAGCGCTGGTGGCGGCGGCGCTGTCGGCAAGATCATCCTCAACTACACCCCACAAGAAGCGCTCGTAGGGTCATCGACACTTTCGTTTACTCCGACGGCAACGCTGGTCGGAACTGGATCGCTGTTTGCCAGCGGTACGGTGAGCTTTGCTCCGACGGCGACACTGTTAGGCGATGCGCCGCTATTGGGCGGTGCGAGCACGCTGTCATTCGCGCCGATCGCTACTTTAGGCGGTGATGGGGCGCTCGCGGGCAGCGCAACGATTTCGTTTGCAGGAACACTTGCGGTTCCAGCTACCGTAGCTGGATTCCGAGGTTTTCTCGCACTGTGGATGGGCGGCGGCGGTGCGCTGGTTGTCGACGAAGCACTCGCCGGATCAACCACGATCAGTTTCACGCCGACCGCAACACTGGCCGGTGATGGCGTTCTCGCAGGATCGGCGACGATATCGTTTACTCCGACCGGAGTGATGGCCGGTGCTGCAGATATTGCAGCGACGGCGACGGTTAGTTTTACGCCGACAGCAACGATTGTCGCTGACGGTGCGCTGGCGGCATCTGGTACGGTTTCATTCGCACCGACCGGCACGATGGTTGGAGATGGCGCGCTGCTCGGGTCGAGCACTGTCAGTTTCGCGCCCACTGGCACAATGCTCGGCGATGCGCCGATCGAAGCGACGGCGACAATATCGTTTGAGCCGACCGGCACAATGACCGGAACTAGCGATATCGCCGGCTCGGCGACGCTCACGTTTACGCCGTCGGCAGCGTTGACAGGTGCGGGCGCGCTGCTCGGCAGCTCGACGATCACATTTACCCCGAGTGCAACGCTCGTGGCCGATGGGGCGCTCGTCGGATCATCGACCGTCGCGTTTACCGGCTCGGCGACGCTGGTTGCAACGGGCGATCTGCTCGGGTCGAGCGCGATTACGTTTACGCCGACGGCGACGCTTGGCGGGTCCGGCGCTCTGCTCGGTAGCAGTACGGTTTCGTTCTCGGTCACCGGCACGACCGCGGGCTCCGGGGCGTTACTCGGCTCATCGACGCTCAGTTTCGCTCCGACCGGCACGCTGCTCGCGACCGGCGCCTTGGTCGGTTCCTCGCTGATCGAGTTCTCGCCTACGGCCACGATCAGCGGCGGCGATCAGATGTCCGGCTCGGCGACGATCAGCTTTACACCGACCGGCGTCATGGTCGGAACCGGTGCCTTGCTCGGCAGCTCGACGATCACATTTACCCCGAGTGCAACGCTCGTGGCCGATGGGGCGCTCGTCGGATCATCGACCGTCGCGTTTACCGGCTCGGCGACGCT
>Ga0105252_10000752_pt1 | contig 17715 bp, 20 predicted proteins | sample EasRivMeERMZT100_FD_89675 | JGI IMG/M metagenome (GOLD analysis project Ga0105252, IMG submission 89675) | Soil microbial communities from meander-bound floodplain in the East River, Colorado, USA - East River MetaG ERMZT100 | ecosystem: Environmental > Terrestrial > Soil > Floodplain | place... | reverse complement strand
GACTTTGCTTCTACCACCTCCTCCTCTTTCGCCATTCTCACATTCCTCATCTGTCTTGAGATTTCTTTTGCTGCCTTTTCTCGTATGTGATAAAGCTTGGCTCGACGAACCTTTGAACGCTTGAGAACCTCTATCTTATCTATAACTGGAGAGTAGAGTGGGAAAATCTTCTCCATCCCAACACCTGACGCAACTCGACGAACAGTAAAGGTTGCTCCAGCTTCAGAGCCGTGCTTTCGTGCCAAGACGAGACCCTCGAAGGCCTGGAGGCGGGTCTTACCCTTTTCCTGGATCTTCTGCCAAACGCGAACAGTGTCCCCTGCTCGGAGGTCGAGTTTCTGCCTTTCCTCTATATTTACTGGACTGATTACTCTATTCATAAGTGGGCATCAATTTAACACATTCTTATCCATTATGTCCATTGCATGCTGAAAGTCCTCTGGATATGGAGCCTCTATTGTCATAGGCTTACCAAATACTGTATTGAAAGTTATGGAACGCGCGTGGAGAGCCAGGCGCTTGAAACCAAGAAGACCCTTCTTTTTCGGTGCATAAAGTTTGTCTGAAACAACTGGGTGTTGTATGGCTTTAAAATGAACTCGTATCTGATGCGTTCTTCCTGTCTTTGGCTTTGCCTCCACAAAGCTCCATGATTTGTCACTGGCTCTTTTTAGAATTTGGAAATATGTTATAGCCTCCCGCTTCTCTCCTCGAGCTCCCTTTTCTGCTGACCATTGTTTAAAATTTGATGTGCTTCTACCTATTGGGAGATTAATGGTGCCTCTGTCTTCTTTTATATTTCCATATACAAAGACCTGATAAATTTTTTCTATCTGTCTATTTTTAAATTGGTCTTTTAGACATTCATAACCTTCTTTGGTTTTCGCTAGAAGAAGAATCCCGGAAGTATCGCGATCAATCCTGTGTACTATTCCCGCCCTCTCTATAATTTCCCCACTCGTCTTCTCAATAGACTCACCAACTTCTTTTGAATCTGGATAAGTTTGTGCAAACCATTCCGAAACCGACGGTTCTACAGTCCTACCATCCGGGTGCACGACTAAACCTGCTGGCTTATTTACAACCAGCATGTCTCCATCCTCGTATAAAATATTTTCATTCAAATTTGTCATACATTCGGTGGGCACGGAGAGATTTGAACTCTCAAGCCTTGCGGCACAGGATTCTGAATCCTGCGCGTATACCAATTCCGCCACGTGCCCTAGTGAGGAGCGCCGCGAAAACTTGCTTTCATGGCGTCCGAACGAAGGGCACGCGAGGTTTACCTGTCAGTGCCCATGTGCCCATAGAAGAACAATATACTATATGCTAATATCCTTCCATCGCGGGCTTAGCTCAGTTGGTAGAGCAACTCATTTACACTGAGAAGGTCGGGGGTTCAAGTCCCTCAGCCCGCACAGATTACATGACAAAACTGAAAGGAAAAATAGTCTGGATAACAGGAGGACGAAGGGTTGGTCAAATTGTGGCTGAAGCCATGGCCAAAGAAGGTGCGAATATTATCGCAAGTTACAGAAGTTCAAGTGCAGAAGCAGATGAGATTGTTAAAAAGGCCAAAGCACTTAAAGTAAGGGCGCTTAGTTTGAAATGTGACGTCTCTTCGAAAGAAAGTGTTGAGGAAGCTTTTAAAATAATAAAGAAAGAATTTAAAAAGGTGGATGTGCTAGTAAGCATGGCGTCTATTTTTACCCCTGTGAAGTTTGAGGATATTTCTGAGAAAGATTGGACGGGCAACTTCAGCGCTCATGTTTTGGGGACCTTCTGGCCAGCTTTAATAGTTTCAAAAATAATGCCCCGAGGTGGTCATATAATTAACATTGCTGACAGAACCTCTTTAGGTAAACACTACAAAGGATACCTGCCATATATAGTCACAAAGGGAGCCGTAGCTTCTATGACAAAAGGACTTGCAACAGAACTCGCGCCTAAAGGAATTTTTGTAAATGCGATTGCTCCTGGACCAATTTTGCGCCCAGATGATATTTCTAAGAAAGAATGGCGAGAAATAAGGGACACCTCCCCACTCAAATATCCTATTACTGATTCTGAGGCTGTTGGCCAATTTGCTTCTCTTGCGATCTATCTTTCAGCTGTGACTATGGCCAGCGGCTACACATACCCTCTCGACCAAGGTCAGAATCTCTAAATGTGTCCCCGGCAGGAATCGAACCTGCATCAAGGCCTTAGAAGAGCCCTACTTTATCCATTAAGCTACGGGGACGTAGTGTGATATTACACTTTATTATAACGAAGGGTCAACGGATGGGATTCTTGCGCCTCTGATTCTTTCGAATTCAGTGGCTTTTGCGCTGTAATAAGAAACAATGCTTTGAAGAAGTTCTTCATCAATCGTAAGCTCTTCATTCCCCTCCCCCTTCTCTATTTGGAAAATGTCACCCTTATCTATCTCGATAAACATATAAGCACTGAAGATAATAACAAGAACTGAGAGAGCTAGAGTTGAAACAAGAATAATTTTCCAATCAGACTGTGGGCTTACACCTAAGGAAATATGGATATCCTTTTTACCACCAAATTTTTCCAGTAGTTTTTTGAGGTTATTCATAATCATTTAAATAAGTGAGCTGAAAGTACAATCCTCGACTTCCAGGTCGATTCAGATTTATCTAAAGTAGATTCATCGATTATCAATCTATAAGGCATATTTTCCAGAACCTTTAGGAAGGTAAAGGTGCTTTCCCACGAGCCATCAATTTCTACAACCATCTTCATCATGGTTGGTACAGCCGCCTTTTTATCCTCAATCTTACCCAGAGAAGCAATATTGGTCTCCAGTCCAAGATTCCTACCCGTTTCTTCAATACTCTCTATAAAAGGAACTATGTCATCTTCAGTAAGAGTGAAATTGTCTAGCTTCTCAAGTTCTGCTCTTTTATCATTCTGAAGAACTCTTATTGACTGAGCGAGGATCTCTATTTGTGCCGCTTCATCTGCTAAGTTCAAGAGCTCGGATGTCTTCTGGCTCGAAGCTCTAATGCTATAAGTTGTAACTGATATAAGTGCAACAAGAGCCAGGGCGGTTAGAGAAAGAACTGCTAATAGATATTTTGGGCTCATTCTATTCATGGCTTTTTGGCTGGTGAAAGTTTTATTTGGAAACCAATATTTTTATCTTGAGCAAGATTAGAAACTGGCAAAGAAACGTTTGAGAATTTGCCAGTTGCGTTAATACGGTCCTCAAACTCAATCAGAGCTTGTCTAGTTGTGGCAAATCCCTCTGCAAAGAGTACAAGTTCACCCTTCAACCTCACCCAAGAGAAACTTGTCAGTCGTATACTTGAACCCTTCTCACTTAGAATATTTTCGACAAACAGAGAAGGTTTGTCCGTATCAAGCTTTGGATCAATCGTCTTTAGCTTGATGTTTGTTTCTTTTAGCCAAGTTTCAAGCTCTTTATTGTCGTTATGTTCCGAATTTTCAAGAATTCTTGTGCGTTCAAGAACATCTTTTTCACGAGAATTGGAAAGTATATATGAAGGAGTAAGGCCAACCATTGCAACGATAAGCATCGCAATAAATGCAGTTACCATCACAACAGCTCTTCGAATTTTATATTCGCTTGCTACTTTTGCTTTTTCTTTTTCTGTAAGAAGTTTGAACATAATTTAGGAGGCAAGAATCAACCCGATAGCTGGAGCATAACCTAGAGACACATCGACAGAATCAAGTGATTTTTCATCCATCTTAGGAGCATTGACCCCAATATTTGCTATTTCGTACTCAATACCTACTTCGCTCATCATCTTATTTACAAAATCTTTTTTACTAGCGCCAGCACCTGTAACAAGAATTTTTGCAATTTTATTTTCTTCTGGATGTTCTCCAGAAAGACGGGCGCCCCAGAAGGCAACGACTTTTCGCATCTCCGCCTTCAGGTTTTCGAGATTTTCTTCTGATCCATTTTCCCCTATTCCATAGGAAGGTGTGGTGGTAAATTGAACTACCTCATCATCAACAATATAAAATCCCGTCTTCTTTTGAGATAGATTAACAATTAAATACGGACGCTTGTCCCCCTTAGGAACAACTGCTCTGGCTATCGCCTGCGATTCGGTATCAAAAGATATTGGGGTAAGACCAGCTGATTCGAATACATCAATATAAGCATCCACCACACTTTTTGGCAGGACGGTTACTGCAATCTTTATCTTTGTTCCATCTTTTTCCTCCCCCAAAACTTCGAAGTGAAACACCGCTTCCGAGAGTGCTATGGGCACATTCTCTTCGACAATAAAGGCAACCGCATCGTAAAGAGTATCGGCAGGCGCCTTATCTATACTTGTGGTGAAAATATAAGCCTTCTCTTCCGGCAGAGTCGCTCGGATAAAATGGATTCCTTGGTGAGAAGAAACTTCTTTGAGTGCGCTCGTAAGACTGGCCACATCATTTATAACGCCTGGCTCATCAGAAGTATTTGCACTTTTTGACCGGCTTCGGTGTTCAAGTTTAAGCTCTCCCCCGCCAAGACCTTTGCGAAGCTGGGCAAATTTAATACTGTCATCGGTAATTGAAATACCAGCAGTCGAAAGAGTTAGAAACTCCGGAGGCGGGAAATGATCAACGAGTGTTTTACCTATTAATAGAGCGCTCATGCCTATTTATTATACACGCTCTCAAGGAAGCTCTTAAGAATAAGAGCGGCAGCAGAGGCATCGGTCATATCACTTCCACCCTGGATATGCCTTGCTTCAACACTTGTATAAATTTCTGGGTGATATTTGACCTCTACGCCACGCTCTTCGAGCAAAGATTTGAACTTTGCTATCTCTTCTTGAATTGGGTTTGGTCGTCCATCAAGGTTTTTTGACTCACCTATGATGACTTTTTCTGCCTTATCGCTTTCTTTAAACTCAAGAACTTTCTCGAGTAATGTATCGTCGTTTGGAAATGTCGCCCTAGGTAAGGCAAATTGACCTGTCTCATCGGTGGAGGCAATCCCTACTCTCTTGGAACCAAAATCTATAGCCATAAGTCTCATTGGTCCAATTATAGTATAATTACCTTATGAGCATGAACGCCTTCTCAGAGCTATCTCAAATCTACAGCCTGAACCCTTGGATCATAGTTTTCGCCATAATATGGACTTTGGTCTGGAAAGGTCTCGCGTTGTGGAGATCAGCCGAACTTAGACAGAAATATTGGTTCATCGCACTTCTTCTAATCAACACTTTGGGGATTCTTGAGATTATTTATCTCTTTGTCATAGCTAAGAACTATACGGTGGAAGTAATCGAGAAAAACGGGTAAAGTGTCCTTGGAGGTGTCGCATAGTGGTTTAGTGCACCGGTCTTGAAAACCGGAGTCCCGCAAGGGACCGTGAGTTCGAATCTCACCGCCTCCGCCTTAGTGAACAGTCGCGTATCTTTCGTGTGGTACAATTTTTATGTATATGGCAAAGCCTTCTTTCAAATTGGAGTGGGATGCTCATGAGTACGAGCATAAAGAAAGAACTCAGGATTGGTTCTGGGCTGTCGGAATTGTTACTGTTTCCATTGCCGTCGCCTCTATTATTTTCGGCAACATTATTTTCGGCATTTTGATTCTAATATCTGCCTTTGCTCTGTCACTTTTTGCCACTCGCCCACCATCGACGTTACATGTAGTAGTTGATGAAAAGGGAGTGACTAGAGAACATGTCCGATACCCATACTCAACCCTTAAATCTTTTTGGATTGATGTAGAGCATCCACACAAAAAAATTATCCTTCGCTCGGACAGAATGTTTATGCCACTTATTATTATTCCCCTCTCTGACGATGTTGATGCAGACGAACTCCACGATACTCTCATGCAGGTTCTACCTGAAGAGTTTCATAGTATTCCTTTCATTGAAAAAGTTTTGGAGTACTTGGGATTTTGACTAAAGGGCTTTCGGGTGCTAGTTTCAAGTATTGTGTTGCTCCCATCGTTCAATGGATAGGATATATCCTTGCGGAGGATACGATGTAGGTTCGATTCCTACTGGGAGCACAAAAGCTACAAATATTCCGCCTGGGCGGAATTTTGTGATTTTGTGCTGAGCGGAGAGATGTTTTTGTTTGAGCGAAGCAAAAGGCAAAAACCGCGAGCTGGGGTCGAGAAAAATTTCCGTCAGGAAATTTATTCGTGACCACAAGTGAGATGCAAGAAAAAGAATTAATTCTTTTTCTTATTTCCGAACGCAGTCTCCCAGCACGACGGTACTGGGAGCACTATTGCATTGCTACTAGACGATTATTCATCATGGCCCAATCCTCTACAAAATCTTCTGGAGACATTCGGATTTTCCCATAGATTGGGTCGAGTAAAATGAGTTTATCTGGATCATGAGCCTCACCGGTATAGCCTATTAAAACTCGTGTGTGTTCCCCGGGATACACTTCTATTTTCCTACCATCAATAGTCTCCCAGGACACTAGGTTGCGACTATAGAGCAACCCCCAAACGATAACCGGCTTTCCACTATTTAATAGACCAATTATTCTTGTTAAATTCGGTTCACGTAGATTAACTGTATTTAGGTAATTACTTGCTAGAGATTTGATCGGCCCATCGTGAACCCCATAACCAGTACCATTAAATATGGAGCCGTTTATATCTCCAACAAACCCCTTCTCTGGATCGCCCCATACACCATCAGGACTCATTGGTTCGGTTGTATCAAAGTGTAGTTCAGCTAGAAGTTCATCCTCTGTTGTAGAGTAGCCGAAATAGTTTAGAACCATACGGAGAGAAGCTACCTCACAAGTAACTGGATAACTCTGTTTAAAGAACGGCACATCAAGAACAAATTCTTTTTCTTTGCCTAGAGAAACCTTTGCAGCGGCAAACTGATTTTCTGCAGAATAAACCATACTTCTCCACAAGAACTCAATTCTTGTTTGTTTAGAATAGTAGGATGGTTGAAGAAGGAAATATGATAAGAAAACCACAACAAAAACTGCTGGTATAGCAAAAAAGAGCTTTCTTCTTTTCTTCATTATTTATATTCTATACCAAAAACTTAGGAGAGTTCCTTAACCAATCGAGACAAACGGGATTTCTTTCGCGCTGCGGTATTCTTCTTAAGAGTGTTTGATTTTACAGCTTTATCGAGAAGAGATTGGACACTTCGAAGTGATACTTGGGCCTCTTTCTTGTTTTTTGCAGCAATAAACTTCTTAAGAGATTTTATAGCGCGCTCTACCTTGTCTTTGCGCTCTAAATTAACCTCCTTCTTTCTTAGAGAACTCCTGTGGGCCTTTTTAGCGCCTCTAGTTATTGACATGGGAGGCATCTTAGCAGACTTTGCCTTATAATGGCAACCATGATCGGAAGCCTCTCCGGAACTGTACGCAACAAAACCCAGAACTCTCTATTAGTAGATGTTGGAGGTGTTGGCTATAAAGTCGCCGTGTTGACGGACACTTCGCTTGAACTCTCGCTTAGTTCCCCTGTCTTTCTCTGGACTTATCTTGCAGTACGAGAAACTGCCTTGGACTTGTTCGGATTTCTAGACAAAGAAACTCTGGATACTTTTGAGCTACTTATCACTATTTCGGGAATTGGACCGAAAACTGCGTTAGGGATATTGAATGTCGCCAGCCCTTCAATGCTCAGACAAGCAGTTTCGAGTGCTGACACCTCCTATCTCACTAGAGTATCAGGTATTGGTAAGAAAAATGCCGAAAAAATTGTTCTTGAATTGAAAGACAAACTAAAAATGGCTATTGGGGAAGGTAAACTTGATACGCGCTCTGAAGGTGACGCTCTTGAAGCACTTGTCTCTCTTGGCTACAGCGAACGTGACGCCCGCGAAGCACTTAAACATGTACCGAAAGAAATCAAAGGAGCTAGCGAACGTGTTAAATCGGCTCTAAAACAGCTTTCTAGGAATTAGGTATCAATTTTTTAAGTTCTTCGGCATTTAAATAGTAAGATCTCACAAACGAATCATCTATGTGAGCATATAGTATGCCTTTACCTGGTTCCATTTCTACAAACTGACTTGCAAAAGTAATTGCTCGCCCTCCTCCCTTGCCAGCTTCACTATCTTGAATAAATGGCTCTTGAGACACCCAGTCAATTTTTCCATTTTCGTAATCGTAAATAAAAAGTCCAATGTTAAAGTTTCCATATTTAATATCATCAACAATTTTTTGATTCGCTTGGCAACCGTTCATTATTCCGAGAAGTTTTCCACTTCCAAGATCTATAAAACTTTTTGGAAAAAGCGGACCTGGTGATGCATGCCCCGCGATCCAAGAAATACCACAATCTTCTGGATCAAACACTGTGTCTCCAAATACCCACGATTTCCCCATATCATGGGCTTCGGCTACTCGCACAGTGGAATAAATAAACTCCTTTCCTTTTTTACTCGACTCAACAAGATTATAACGAAAACCTTTACTATTTAATGGTGCGATAGAAAGCTCTTTGGCTCCATTTCCTAGGCTGTCTGTTACTAAAACTGGTTCTGTCATCTCAAGGTCATTAAGATCTTTACCAACTGCATGACCAAGATGAGTTCTTGATTTGTCTTCAAATTCTTTGTCGTGAAATGGCATAGTAAAGTAAAGATGCATTAATCCCGTTTCCTTTTCTGTAAAAATATCTGGGTCTTCAAAGCCCAAAAGATCTAGATTGGTACCGTTTAGTTTTTTAACCATCTCATCTTCATTTTTAAGACTTAACCTTTCGCCTATTACAAATTTTCCAGATTCACTTTGGATAATTTTGTGCAGTTCACTTCTATCAATACCCCCTTTTATGGCCAGGTCGCCAGAACGACTTGTGATACAGCGAATAACTCCCTCCTTGTAGTTGGAGTCGGGATTAAGACTAATAGACATTACATGCTTAAAGCGCGAATCTGCTTCAACAACTTTTTCTCCTGCTGTATATGCTTTTTCTGCCATTTGTTTATTATAATGCCTTAAACACAATATGCCTGAGCTGCCAGAAGTCCAAACTACTGTAAATGGACTAAATAAGACTGTTAAAGGAAAGAAAATTGTAGCTGTTTCTACAACTTATAACAGCAAGTACTATGTGGGCAAAGATGATACAAAGAACCCCAGTTACTTTAATATATTTAAGAAAAGAATAGTTGGTAAGAAAATTTTAGGGGCCGAAAGAAGGGCAAAAAATGTTTTGATACATCTTTCTGGAGGAGAAACAATAATCGCCCACATGAAGATGACTGGGCACTTTGTTTACAATCGCCCTAACTACCCTTTCACCCGACTAACACTCACATTAGACAATGGCCGACACTTAGTACTCTCGGACATGAGAAAATTTGCAAGAATTAATCTTGAGAAGACTGCTAACTTAGAAAAATCTTTCCACCTAGAACATTTGGGTCCAGAACCTCTCGAGAAAAGTTTTGATTTCAAATTATTTAAATCTCAATTACTAAATAAACCTAAGGGAAGAATCAAGCAAGTTTTACTAGACCAAGAAATTATTGCTGGCATAGGAAACATTTATTCTGACGAGATTTTATGGCGAGCAGGTGTTCACCCACAATCTGTTGTCTCTAAAATCCCTGAAATAAATTTTAAAGTTATGTTTAAAGCTATGAAAGAAACCCTACGGAAAGGGATAGATTTTGGCGGAGACTCGATGTCAGATTATAGAAATATTGAAGGAGAAAGAGGTAGTTTCCAAGATCATCACCGCGCTTACCGTCGTACAAGTAAACCTTGCACTAAACCAGGCTGTAAAGGGGTTATTTCAAGAATGATTGTGGGCTCACGGAGCGCCCACTTCTGCTCCAGCCACCAAAAGCTATTTAAGTAGTTTAAATAGTGCCACACCAGCTGCAACTGATACGTTTAGAGACTCCTTCATCCCAGCCATTGAGATTTCGACAATTTTATCTGAATTTTCTAGCGCTATTTTAGACACTCCATCCGTCTCACTTCCAACCATAAGAGCAAATTTTCCTGAAGTTTGAAAAGTGCTCAGGTCTTCCGAATCCGGATTTTGTTCCAAAGCAATTATCTGAAATCCTTCTTGTTTTAATTTAATTATCAAAGATTCAATCTCCTTAACATGCTCCCATTTCAAAGTTTCCTCTGCACCTAAAGAGACTTTGGCAAAATCTGCTCGTTTCCTCCCAAACCTATCGAGTGGTGTTGGGGTAATGCCGACCAGAATTATTTTTGACACCCCTAGACCTTCTGCTGTGCGGAAAATAGAACCTACATTTTCTACGCTCCTAATATTATCGAGAATTAACACACATTCTTTCGTCATATCGCGACTATGCTATCATAAATTAATGCTAAACCCCTTTCCGGACCTTCTTATGTACTCGTTTCTTGCTCCTTTTGTATTGAGATTAGTAATTGGGTGTATTTTTATCGATCTTGGACTTTTGAAGTTTAAAGGTGAGAAAAGTACCTGGCTTTCCTCTTTTGAGGCTCTTGGCCTTCGCCCAGCCGACCTTCTACTACCAATTTATGCTATGCTCCAAATCGTTGGTGGAATAATGCTTATCATTGGTCTTTGGACACAGGTTGCAGCTCTAGCCTTCGTAATATTTACCGGTATAGAACTCTATGTTGAGTGGCAGGCGCGGGAGATCCTCAAACGCGATATGGTTTTCTATGTATTACTCTTCGCGATTTCACTTTCTCTTCTACTAACCGGCGCTGGCGCTTACGCAATAGACATTCCACTTTAATCGTTATAATGTTTCTAACATTGCGCCCATAGCTCAGTCGGTAGAGCGGCTCCCTTTTAAGGAGAAGGTCGCAGGTTCGATTCCTGCTGGGCGCACCACTTCGCTCTGATTACAGAGCTTCGCGGTGCTGGCTTAATTAAAGGCGTAGTAGAGTTTTTTCGACAAACGTCTCTATCTCTCCCCGACCCCGTCGAGCTTGGTGGTAACCAATGACTATTTCTTCTGAGAGTTTTTCTAACTCTCCAGGTTTAAAGTTCTTAAGAAATCCTTTGGCTTTGCTATATGGATAAGCTTTCATATCTGCTTCTTCCGCACTCTTAGTCCTCTTGGCCACAAGCATGGTCTTAATCTGCCAAGCAACTTTAAAGAAGACCTCTTCCGCAGATACTCCAGCTGCTAGAGCTTTTTGATAAAGGGTCCAAGCTTCTCGCTTATTTCTCGCACCAAGCGCATCAGTAAAGGAAAATATGTTGAATTCTCTTCCCTTTCTATCAAGAATAGGCTTCTCATCTTCTTCAACTTCACCGAGATCTATATCAACGACATTACCAAATATGTCTTTGTGATAAAACTCTTCTGTCATATTTTTTCCATCTCTCCCCAATTATTTCCCGCTGCAGACTCCGCAATAATCGGGACACCAAGTGTTTTTTCTTCTGGCAAAACTGTCTCCATTATTTTCTTAAATTTCTTAACAGATTCTTCCACCAAATCATTTTTTATTTCAAAGACCAATTCGTCATGCACTTGTAGTAAGAGCCTTATATTATCTTGTTTGTTTTCTTTTTTAATCTGTTCATCAATCTTTCTCATTGCAATTTTTATAAGATCAGCTTGAGTACCCTGCATAGGGGCATTGATAGCCATTCTCTCAGCTTGAGCGCGAACGTAAGGAAGTGGTGACTCAAATCCGGAGAAATATCTTCTCCTTCCAAACATTGTTTCTGTGTAGCCCTTGCGTTTAGTCTCAAGTTTTATTTTATCTATATAGTCAGCAATTCCAGTGAAAGTTTCAAAATATTTGTTATAAAACTCCTGTGCATCTTTTCTATCAGTACCTAAATTTACCTTTAGCGCATTTACGCCCATTCCATAAAGAATTCCGAAGTTAATTGTTTTTGCCTTTATTCTCATCGCCTTGTCTACTTTGTCCTGTGGAACTTTGAAAACTCGGGAAGCTACTCCAGCGTGTGCATCTTCTCCATTTTTAAATATCTCTATTAGTTTCTTATCTTTCGAAAGAATTGCCGCGATACGAAGCTCAATCTGGGAATAGTCGAGAGAAACTAATTTGTATCCTTTTTCAGCGATAAAAGCATTCCTGATAGCTCGGCCAAGTGCCGTTTTATTGGGAATATTCTGAAGATTAGGGTTATTTGAAGCCATTCTTCCGGTCGTAGAGCCTGCTGGTTCAAATGTTGAGTGGAGACGAGAATTCTTATCAAGAAGTGGTGGAATAGCGTCTATATAAGTAGATAGGAGCTTCGCAAGTTCTCTATACTCAAGAACATGACTAATTATTGAGTGCTTGTCTCGTATTTTTTCAAGTTCCGATTCTTTGGTTGATAGAGCACCTGAAGCAGTCTTCTTCTGTCTTTTATCAGCAAGACCTAATTTTTCAAATAAAATTCCGGATAGAATTTTTGGCGAATTGATGTTAAATTCCTCTCCCGCCTCTTTCCATATTACTTTCTCTAAACGAGAAAGTTCTTTGTGATATTTTTCCGAAAGTTCTTTTAGCTCTTTTTTATCTACTTTTATACCAGTAGCATTCATCTTTTCAACAATAGGCAGCAGCGGCTTCTCAATATCTTCGAAGATATTTCTTACCTTTCTTTTATCAAGTTCTTTTTCAAGAATCTTTCTTGCTTCATCAAGATCTTTAGCTTTAGTAAATCTGAAAACTTCTTCAAGTGTTGGAAGTGGAAAGTTAGAATCCACAACCCATAGCATTAAAGCAAGCTCCCTCTCATCTTTAGAATTCTGGAAGAGTGAAGTATTTTTTGAATCTGCTAATTTGGTTTCTTTTTTGTCTGGTGCTTTTTGTAAACCGAAAAGTTGTCTTACCCTATCTCCCATTGTTCTAAACTCAAGTTCTTGAAACAAATCTAGAAGCTTGTTTGTGTCGAGATTTTCTTTCCAGTTTGACGGTAAAACAAAATTTATCGGTGCATCTTTTCTAATAATAGCCAGTGTCTTGGAAAATAGTGCTTCTTCCTCACTTTCCAAAAGTAAATCCCTTACTCTCTCTGTTATTCCCGATTTTTTGTATGTATCATCCTTTTTCTTGAGCGCCTTATAAATATCCTCAACTCCTCCAAAAGCCTTAATTAAATTTGTAGCAGTTTTCTCTCCAATCCCTTTTACCCCAGGGATATTGTCTGATGGGTCACCGCGCAAACCTTTGTAATCAACAATAAGTTCTGGAGCAAAGCCGTATCTTTCAATAACCTTTTTCTCATCATAAAGAATTGTGTCATTGATTCCCTTCTTCAAGGTATAGACTTGGACCTTTTTATCATTCACCAACTGAAGTGCGTCCATGTCACCGGAGGCAATGATTATGTCCAAGGTCGAACCTTTGGAATCTTTAAAGGTTCGACCTTGGACCTCAGAAACGACGGTCCCAATAACATCGTCTGCCTCAAATCCCGGACATGAGTAAATTGGAATTCCAAAAGCGGTAAAGATTTTTTTAGCACTCTCTAATTGGAGAACTAGATTATCTTCAAGTTTGGCTCGACCTGCTTTGTACTGGTCATACGCTTCGTGCCTATGAGTAGGGCCTTTTAAATCAAAGGCGGCAACAAGATAGTCTGGTTTAAGTTCACTAATTATTTTTATGAGCATGGCCGAGAGTCCATAGAGTGCTCCTGTTGGTTCTCCTTTCGCCGTTGAGAAATCAGGTAGCGCGTGATAAGCGCGGTGAATTATCGCGTGAGCATCGAAGAGTATTAACTTTTTATTTTTCGATTCAGGCATATTCTATTTCTCTAGTTTCGTTGTCTATAAATTTAAAATTAATTCTCTTCGCAGTTTCTGGAATAATACCAGATACATTTTCTGGCCACTCTATAAATATTAAATTTTCTGGTTCTTTTATAATTTCATTCCAACCGAGATGTATGAGTTCAGATTCTTTCTCTATTCTATATGCATCAATGTGGATTAACCTCTTAAAACCTTTGAAATCTATTCCATAAATTTTTTCTATAACAAATGTTGGGCTATGCATATTTTCTTCTACTCCCAAAATCTTCCCAACTTCTTTTGTAAAAGCAGTCTTACCAGCTCCAAGATCACCTTGAAGCGCTACAACCAAAGCTTCGCTCCCCGCTTTAATAGTATTTAGGAAATCATTTGCCACTTTATTGGTCTCAACTGTGCTCTTAGAGACGTATTTCATGAGGGCATTCTAGCATTTTAGGTACGAAAAAGGGTGGAGTTCTGGTATAGACCTGAACTCCACCCTTACTTTTTTGTACTACGGGGCTCTACACTGAGAATACTGCTGCCCCATTCCCATACTACTTGGATAGTTCTTGGAAACCGTCCACATCCGCCCTATCGGCTGGTATGGACCAACCTGGAATTCTGCTGATGCGTTCGAGATGAGCGCCCCACTGACGTCAAATGATTGGATGTTTACTCCGATCACTTGGTCATGACCAAGTGCAAACAAGGTCTTCACAATCGGCGCCGCCCCTTGAAACTCCGCAATGGGCTTGTCTATACCTACCTGGTAAAGTCTTGCGAACTCTCCACAGGTATGCACGACAGTAAGGCGTATGTTGCTCGATGGAAACGAGACAATCGGACGGTTGTTCAACGTCACTGCACAGCCACTAGCCAGCAGAGAAAACACGACGATAAACATTTTCATGTTTCTTCTGCGCCTATCGGCGGCAGCCTCCGTTTGGATCCGACGTCTGCAGGTACATGACCTGCCACGGCGTGATCTGGGATGGTCCTGTGGGACCACCACTGCTTTGGGGAATGTAGACGCTTGTCGACGCCGAACCGAGTGGTCGGTTCGAGCCGATCTCGTACCCAGTCGCGACCAAGTACATGGTCGCACCCGAGTACCACTTGGCGTCTATACCTTGAGACTGCCCGTAGTCGATCCGAGGAGCAATGACTTTTCCTTCGCCATCCCGAACCTCCAACCACGAGCCGTTGCAGGAGTTTGATATCACCATTTCTGGTGGTGAAAATATCATGCTGCACCCGCTCATCGCGACGGCGACGATCACAACGGCCAGGAATTCTACTAGCTTGCTAACCACAACAAGAAAACACCACATTACGAAGAGCTTTTTCATGGAATCCTCCAGAAAATGTTATCAGGTTACATTATACCACAGTTGAGGCTAGGAAGTCAAGCTCTAAACTGGGCTAAAAATAAGGCGTTTTAGGGTAAAATAAAACGATGATTCAGTTCGACGAAGAAAAACAGAAAGACCAACTAAAGGCTTTAAGGAATAAGGAGGAAGAAGAGCTTGTCTCGGCACTCTCGACAGGCCATGGCCTACCCTATTTAGACCTATCGACACATCCAATAGATATCGACGCTTTGAGAGTTATAAAGGAGGAAGACGCTAGAGAGGCAGAAATTGCGGTATTTAACGCTACTGATAAAAAAATTGAGGTAGCAGTGCTCTCCCCGAAGAACGAGAAGACTCTTGCAGCCATTGAGGAATTTAAACGCAGAGGTTATATACCACAAGTTTTTATGGTTTCTCATGAGAGCCTTAGGAAGGTTTGGGACAGGTACAAAGATCTTTCTTATTCTTTCCAAACCAAGTCCGGTGCTCTCGATATATCAAATGATGAAATCTTAGAGCTCATCAAGAAAGTTAATTCTCTCGATGATATTAAAAAGCAGATTGAGGGAGTATTATCTTTGAAACGCGCTTATAGGATTACAAAAATTTTGGAAATTATCTTGGCCGGTAGTATTGCTCTCAAGGCTTCTGACGTGCACTTGGAACCAGAGCAGAAGGATGTGAGACTGCGTTTCAGACTCGATGGTGTTCTTACAGATATTCTCCATTTTGATTCTGAAACATTCGATCTTTTAATCTCACGTATCAAACTTGTCTCGGAGTTAAAGTTGAATGTGAGTGAAAAAGCTCAGGACGGAAGATTCTCTATTAAACTTGGTGAAATTGATATAGAGATACGAACTTCCCTCTTGCCTGGCCCATACGGCGAAGCGGTGGTGCTTCGAGTTCTTAACCCAGAAGCTATAGCTATCGATTTTACAAACATTGGCATTGATCCGCGACTCTTAGAGATTATTGATAGAGAAATCAAAAAACCAAACGGTATGATACTTACCACTGGTCCTACTGGTTCTGGTAAAACTACTACTCTCTATGCTTTCTTAAAGAAAATTTATACCCCAGACATCAAGGTCGTAACTATCGAAAACCCTATCGAATACCACATAACCGGCATCGTCCAGACTCAAGCCGAAGCGGAAAAGGGTTACACTTTCGCTGAGGGATTGAGAAGTGCTCTTAGACAGGACCCAGATGTCATTATGGTTGGAGAAATCCGTGACGCTGAGACAGCGTCTGTTGCTGTTAATGCCGCTCTCACTGGTCACTTGGTCTTTTCTACCCTTCACACCAACAATGCCGCTGGTTCCTTCCCACGACTTCTTGATCTTGGAGTTAATTCCAAAATTATAAGCTCAGCTATAAATATCTCTATTGCTCAGAGATTAGTAAGGACACTTTGTGAGAAATGTAGAAAAGAAATCCCTCTTGAGGGTAAAAATAGGGAGGTTGTAGAAAAAATCCTTGCTAATATTCCAGACCCAAAATATTTAGAAGGAATCCAGAAAGACCATATCTGGGAGGCGGTTGGTTGTGACGCATGTAACGGACTCGGATTCTTGGGCAGAAAAGGAGTATTCGAAGCTATATATATGGATGAGAAAATAGAACAAGCAATCATCACTAACCCATCCGAGCGTGATATTAGAGAAGCAGCTAAAAGTCAGAGGCTTTTATCACTTGAGCAAGACGGAATATTGAAAGTACTTAAAGGAGTAACAACTATCGAAGAGCTCGACCGAGTTGTTGATTTGTCAAATGTGTCGTAGAGAGTGTAAAAGTGGTTGCAGTGGCAATGCTAAAATGAATAATGGAGGACAGATCCAGTACATAAATCTCTAAGCAACACTTTCAGTATGCACCAAAAGCTAAACGAATCTTTCAAGGATAGCCTCAGAAGCCAAAAAGGTACCAAGAGCGTCCTTAGAGAAAAGTCCAAATGCCCCGAAGGGCACGTTGCTTAGAGATTTATGGTCTGGATAGGAACAAAAATTTCTGCCAAACACTAGCACAAATTATTTTTTATGTCAAGTAAGAAACCTGTGAATAATAAGGGGGGTGGCGAGGCAAAAGAAGAGAAAGGCTATGCCTCATTTTTAGATACTGAGCTCCGTCCTTCAAGTTGGCAGGAGTATATTGGTCAAAAATCGGTTAAAAACAACCTTAGAATCCTCATCCAAGCAGCTACCGAACGTGGTACTCCCCCAGAACACGTACTCTTCTATGGTCCGCCTGGACTTGGTAAGACAACTTTGGCACATTTGGTTGCCAAAGAGACTGGTAGAGCTATAAAGATTACTTCTGGACCAGCTATAGAGCGTGTTGGTGACCTTGCTTCCATAATCACGAATCTTGCAGCTGGTGACATTCTTTTTATTGATGAGATACATCGACTGAACAAGTCTATTGAAGAGGTTCTCTACCCTGCTATGGAGTCTGGAGTGCTCGATATTATTATCGGCAAAGGTCCTTCAGCACGTACAATCCAACTTGAGCTTCCACCATTTACCCTTCTTGCCGCAACCACTCGAGTAGCTATGATCTCCTCTCCATTAAGAAGTCGTTTTTCTGGCGGAATCTTTCGCCTTGAGTTTTATGATGAGGACGAAATAGCGGAAATATTAAGACGATCGGCAAAAATCTTGGGGGTTAAAATTGAAAGTGGTGCTGAACAAG
>Ga0105252_10000749_pt1 | contig 17768 bp, 38 predicted proteins | sample EasRivMeERMZT100_FD_89675 | JGI IMG/M metagenome (GOLD analysis project Ga0105252, IMG submission 89675) | Soil microbial communities from meander-bound floodplain in the East River, Colorado, USA - East River MetaG ERMZT100 | ecosystem: Environmental > Terrestrial > Soil > Floodplain | place... | reverse complement strand
TGCATTAGTTGTTGTACTATTTATTCAGGCGAAGCCAAAACCATTGGCAAGGGAATTAAAATACGCAAACAGGTCTTTGTCTTTTGCCGACAACTTTGATAGTGCATATTACGCCGATTTAAAAGCGGCAGGGTTTACTTCTATTGAAAACGTAAAGGCATTAAGCTACATAACTGAAAGAAAAAAGTGGATGCGGGAATATGGCCTTTACTTTTTGGGGGATGCTGAAATGTCTCAGTTCTTATCAGACAATGATTTTATTATCGGGCCAGCTTCAAGGTATATTGAAGACGTACCAAAAGAAGCCGGGTTGAAGATGATTGAAAATTTTAATAAGATTTATTCTGTAAGCATGAACGCCCCAAATAGGTATAAGCTATACACAAGGAACAATGAATGGATATTGGATGAGTCTGAGTTTATAAGACCACCATCTGAAAATTTCTGCAATGACCCTTCAACAGCAACTGCGTATGTTTACCCAGAAATAATAATGCAAAAGGGTATTGAGATTACTCCATTCTTCTGCATAGAACGTCAAAGCGTAGAAACGGGGGTGCAAATACAAATAATCGCAGCAGCAAAATGCTTTAATACGGTTGGAATGGTTATAGAGGATAGGGTATTAAAAGCTGTTCCCCCCAAAGACCCGATAGCCGTAGTTAAAGTAAAAGACGGGTGGGTAGAACTGGCAAATTGGTAACCACCCTTCGGGGGTAGGGTTCATTGTTTAAAAATTGAATGTATGAGACTAACAAAAGACCAAAGGTTCACAGCGTATTGTATTATGCTGGAGGAATTGGAAGAATATGACGGCGCAGAAATGTATAGCATAGCCCATGATGGTTTTTGTTTTTTGGCTTTTAATCTTTTTGAACTAAATGACTTATTTGACGGTTTTGATGAATGTCTTGAATTATTTCCAGAAATACTATCAAAAAAACCAGAACATAGTGAATGGCTTTGGTTTAGGGCTAATTGTTACGGTGGGACTCCGCAACGAATAGCTATCCTCAAACAGTGCATCCGTGAAACCCACCCCTAACCCATCATTGACGTAAAAAATAAGTAGTATGAATACAACGGAATGTGTAATGAAACTAATGCAGTATTGCTTAGAGCAAACAGAAAAGGGTAATGACTTTTTTATTAATTACAGCGGACACGTAAACACGTTAAGTATTAGAGGAACTGTTGGCAAGTGGGTTGATAGAGGAGAACAAATTTCTGGCTACAGTTTTAAAGTTTCTGAATTAACAGAGGGTAAAGTCAGAAACTGCATTGACCACTTTGATTACCACTTAGTATATGAGTAGCCGATGCCCTTATCGCTGAACTTAATCGTGATAAAATTTAGTAGTATGAATAAGACACAGTTTGAAACTATTGTAAATTGGCAACGGGTTACATTCCCCAACGCAACCCCGTTATCTAAAATAGCACACTTAGCAGAGGAATTGCAAGAACTTGTGCATGATTTAAAAAATGGGAACGACGATAGGAAATTGGAATTTGCAGATTGTTTTTTCCTGCTATTTGGAGCAGCAGCAGCCGATGGCATGACCTATGATGATATTATAAATGCAATCGAAGAAAAGTGGGAAATAAATAAAGTCAGAAGTTGGGGGAAACCAGATGAGGACGGCGTTGTTCGCCATATCGCCCGCATCACGCCGCCAGTAAGTGAGGGTAGTGATGAGTAAAAATATTAAAGATAACATAAGGGCCAAGTGTTCGGCCAACTATGATTCGATTGTCGAAGGCCGGGTGAAACAGACCGGCACATTTTAACAAACCTGACAGGGGAGTTGGTGATAATTTTAAAATGAAATGTATGCCAGACTATTTAGATACAGACCATTGGAAAGTTGCACAGCTTGTGGATGAACTTAATGCCGCAGCAAGTGAAAAAAGAGCCTTGCAGTTAATAGAATTATTGAAGCCTGAATTTTCAAAAGATGGCAATCAATTTTGTTTCATTTATGGTAAGCTGCCAAATGATTGTGTTGTTGGATTTGGCAATACAGCAGGAGAAGCAATGTATGACTTTAGTAAAAACTTCTGGAATTATAAAGCCACCAACCCCCAACACCATGAGTAACGATAACCTGCCGAAAGGCAAAGGAATGGAGCAGGAAAAGATATGGGAAAGGGTATTCGATTTCTACCACGGCGAATATATCCTTACTCCACACAATACCCGTAAATACGTTATATCGGAAATGATGAAAACGTTTACTATTACCATCACCCCCGCCAATCCTAATAGCGATGCGGTGGCAGAGTTGATAAGCTGGCTGAACAGCGAATGTACTCACGGAACAATGACCGGAGATTTATCACATGACTTTGCTGAATCATTGCGGGCAAGGTTGGATGCCATCTACTCCGGCCAACCAGCTCCACGGATGTTCAGCGTGGAGGAGAGTGTGAAGTGGCTATTCGATGACTTCCCAAGTAATCAACCGTTATATTTGGATAGTGGATTATGGCAACTACGAAGTGATGATATGAATGATGTATTGGTTGAACAAGGAATGAATGAATCATTATATGACTTTATTGAACGCTGTAAATCCTACTTCCAATCACTCGGCATTGACATAACCAAAAACAACTCAAAACAAAAATAAAGAGAAATGAAAATTATAGAAACTAAAATCGAGAATGACGTTGTAAACAATTCCCCTACTATTGTCTTTGTTGACGAAACTGGTATGGAATGGGTTTATGAAGAACAATCATCTAATCACGGCGGGTTTATTACCAAACTTGTCGAAAAGAAAAACTCTTGGTATTTTAACCCCTCAAACAAACAACAATGACAGAAGAACAGAAACAGGCAATCAATAGCTCCATGTTTATGAATGGGGGAAACACGAATGAAGAAAAATCTTTTTACCTGTTGGGCGCAACCAGCCCCACGTACATTCAGCGTGGAGGAAGCGGTGGCTATGATTGAAACGTTAAGGGAGAATATGATACTTGGCAACTCAATTGAAGATTTAGCAGCCGACATTGTATCTCGTTACAACATATTGCCATTGACATAACTAACTATAAAAAGTGAAAGTATGAAAGAGATAACATTACCAAGCGGGAAGTATTTGATGGTGGAACTATTGGATGATGCCTGCGACTTTGAAATAAAAGAAAGGGTGTCTATGCCGCATTTATTTTACCATTATAGCAGGCCGCATCGTGTAATCCCGCAACCGTGGTATGAACTACTCCCTTTCGGCAACTGGCAGATAATCGGGAAAGCGGATGAAATTGATTGGAGTGGAATAGCTGAAAAGGATACTGATGGTAACGGTGAACAAGGTTTTATAAACTATACTGGTGATTATGGCAAAAAAGATTCTGTCTGGTATGGTTGTTTCCAGTTCTACACCGCCACCGAATCCGGCCACTCCCTTTTATCATCACATGGAATGAAACCAGAGACAACGTTACTGCTAAGACTCATCCCATCCGGCCTCGCCATTGATTCAACCAAAGTAAAATAAAGAGTTATGGAAGAGCAAGAATTACATAAACAATTATACCCTGAAGCACACTCAAAAGGTGAATATGTTATTTGTGCCGCTATTTGGTTTAACGATGGGAATAAACATATTCACAAGCCCAAGAATATAGAAATTGGTTTTGTTGTTAGCGGCAGAAGGCATCACAACTGTTATTACATAGCATCTGTATGTTTAGCCGAAAAATATTCGGAAGCAAAAGGAACTTGCGTTCAGGGATTCTTAACAAGTAAAGATAATTTTCTCGATAGAAAAGAAGCAGGTAAATTGGCATTTGAGCAAAAACAAATTTCAGAACCGACAGATTGTTTATTCAGCGAAGATTTATATTAACAACTAAACCCCAACAACAATGAAACAGCAAAGTGTTATAGAAGGGAATAGGACACACGATACGTTCGTTATTGGCATTAATGACGGGAAAATTACGTTCATTAAATCATACGATTATGCCAACCAAACAGACGAAGCCCAAAAGGATTTAGCTTACGTTTCAAATAAAGCTAATTTTTCCGGATGGTATATCTCTCATGTCGGACATTGGATATTGGAGCATGATAACAGCGAAAGGTTTAAGTTTTCAATCCCTTTACCATAACCCATCAACCCCTAAGCCATGAAAAACGTTCTGATGTTTCTGTTGTTGATTACTGTTTGTGGTTCATTGCGTGGGCAGGATTCGATGGTATATGGAAGGATGGTTGGTTATTCCACTTACAGCACAAAGCCATACAGACTATTGGATTCAGTAGTTAATGATACGGATAGTACCCAACTTTGGATTTACCGGAACAGAAAAAAAGTTCCAATGGGAGAGTATTTCGATACCACTATCCATAAAGAACATGATTATAAAATCATTGAAATATCATACTTTGTTGACCGAAGGAGAATAGTCTATGTAATGTTCCTTGCTCACGGAAGAAACGTTTGGAACGCTATTTATCAAAAACAACCGCTATTAAAAGGCTTTTGAAAATAAATTTGGAGATACAGGAAAAGTTATTAATTTCGTAACACCTTTTAGCTGAATAAGAAATTTATGTCAAACTTTTTTTTAAATAATGAACTTATTGACGTATTTTGCGCCAATAACATTAACATAGTTTCTTGTTCAAAAAGGGAGGAAGCCCGGTGATTTAATTCATCGGGTTTTCTATTTTATTAACCCTGAATCCAAAATATGAGATGGCCAAAAGACTTACTGACACGGACAAGTGGAAAGATGATTGGTATATATCATTAAGCAATGATTATAGAATAATTTGGCAATGGTTGTTGGATAATTGCAGCCATGCCGGTATTTGTAAAAGAAGTATCGGCATATTAAATATGATGTGTAAAACAGACATAATAGAGAATAGCCTAATATCTGTCATGGAAGGAAGGGTTATTCCTGTAAAAAATGATTGGTTTATACCAAAATTTTTGAAGTTCCAATATACTGATTTACATAGTAATAGACCAGTTATAGTGTCGGTAAGAAGGGAACTTATTAGGAATGATTACTATAAACTAATTCCAGAATCATTCGGCAATGATTACACAATCATTCCAGAATCATTAGATAATGATTACTTAATCATTAAGGATAAAGACAAGGATAAGGATAAAAGAAAGGATAAAGTATTTATCGGCAACAAAAAAAATTTAAAAGGAAGTGAAATAAAAAATGGAAAAGTGTATTTTGAAGATGGGTCTGCTCAGTTGTTGGGTAAAGACCAATCCGCCCTACTGGAAATGGGAGAATTAAAACCACAGGATATTTTACAAGGTTCAATAAGTTAAACTATGTACTACGACAGATTATCGGACTTGGGTATAAAACTTACCAGAAGGATAGGGAATGTAAAAACAAAGTGTCCCCAATGTTCGGATGGCCGTAAGAATAAAACCGATACGCCGCTATCCGTTAATATCACAACCGGGGAATATAATTGCCATAACTGCGGGTGGAAAGGTAATGTCAGGGCTTTTGTAGGGAAACGAGAAAGTAAAAAATACGAGAAACCGCCGCAAGACGTTTTGCAAAATATTAAATTAAAAAACGAAGTTGTTGGTTGGTTCGCCGGAAGGGGAATATCTAAATCCACTTTGGACAAGTTTATGATTTTTTGCAGGCAAGAGTGGATGCCACAAACACAAAAAGAAGAAAGCTGTATTGCTTTCCCGTATTTACGGGATGGTGAAATTGTGAATATAAAATTTAGGGATGGCAGAAAGGGGTTTAAGATGGTAAAGGATGCTGAATTGATTTTTTATAATCTAAATACTATCGGGGGCAAAAAACATTGCATCATCACAGAAGGTGAAATTGATTGCATGAGTGTTTATGAAGCTGGCTTTGGAGTTGAACCATCTGCTAACGAAGAAGGAGGGTTACAGAACGAAGAATTTTCAAAGTGGTGTGTTGTTTCTGTTCCTAATGGCGCAAGCAAGGGAAATCAAAGAATGGAGTATTTGGATAATTGCAGCGATTGGTTTATTGGGTTACATGAAATAATTATTGCTACTGATGATGATGAAGCTGGTCAACAATTAAGAGACGAACTTATAAGAAGGTTAGGTGTTGAACGGTGTAAAGTTATTTCATACCCAATAGAAGAAGTTGTGCCGACTCCGCAGGGAATAAAAAGAAGGTGTAAGGATTTTAACGAAGTGTTGCAGTATTTAGGGAAGGACGTTCTGTATAACATCATTCAAAATGCAGAACAAATACCAATAGAGGGAATTTATTATGCGGAAGAAATATTCCAGTCTATGCTGGATAATTTCAGGAAAGGTGTTCAGCTTGCCCCCACAACAAGGTTTAATGAAATGGATGATTATTTCAGATGGAAGAAAGGAGATATTAATTTGGTTGTCGGGTATGCGAATTGGGGAAAAACTTTTTTCATTCTACAAATGATGCTGACAAAAAGTATTTGGGACGGATGGCGGTGGGCTGTATTTTCACCAGAGAATTATCCTGCCAACGATTTTTATGACGATATGGTTGAAATGTATGTCGGCAAGTGGCTCGATAAAATGAATGAAGATGAATATACGGCGGCGGTAAAATTTATTGGTGAACACATTTACTATGTTTACCCTGAAGATAGCCACGATATTCATTCCATAAACGAAAAATTCAGATACCTTGTTCTGAAAAAAGGAATTGACGGAGTACTTGTTGATCCGTTCAACCAACTTGACCACATACAAAAAGCCTACCAACGGGAAGACCAATATTTGTCCGAAGTCTTAAAAGATATTAAAAGGTTTGCCCTATTGAATAACCTTGTTTATAACATCGTAGCGCATCCAAAAAACCCCAATTTTAGTCAAGGCAGAATATTACCAGTAGTGGATATGTACGACATAGCGGGTGGTGCTGCATGGGGTAATAAGACCGACCAAATACTTTCCTACCACAGACCACGTTTCCATGAAGATAAAAACAGCCCTGAAGTTGAAATACATTTACAAAAAGTAAAGAGAAAAAGAACGGGCGGCAAGTTGGGTAGTTTCCCAATGACACTTGTTTGGTCAAGAAAAAGGTTTGCAGAAAGCAACGAAAGAATACCGTGTGACCCCGTTATTGCAAAGATGCAAGGAGGACAAAGACAAATAGTTTTCGATAACAGAACAACTTATTTACCATACAAAGATAATGATGGAGACACCGTTGACTTTTAAACCAGTTGTCAGGAACGTAAACACGAATGACCTTTACTTCCATGAAGGGGGAAACTCTTTTAAAAATATACGTACCGGGAAAGAAGGCGAAGTTTCGGACACAGCAGCGCAAAAAACATTTTTAATAAATGTTCCAGCAACCCAAATATTAAATGAATACCCAATGGTAGCCGAACTAATAAATAAATTAGATTTGAAGTATGACGTACTGTGTATGCAGAAATAAGGATGATGGTTCTTTGTTTATTACAACAAGGGGAGCAAGGGAAACAATGCTTAATGTTCTGTATGATTTAAGGCAGATACCGGATTCAAATGTTTTAAAAGAATGTTCAACGTATGCCGAAGCAGACACATTTAAAAAAGAACAGGAAATGGTTGATAGAGATTTGGATAATATTTTAAAATAACGGTTATGAAAATCCACGACAACGAAAACAATTCAGAAAGTCAGGAACACCTTGAAGAAAACCGTGAAAGGTTTAGTCTCCAATGTTTAAAAGTTCTTGAATTGTTGCGTACCGGAAAGCGGCTTACCACAATCAATGCCCCTACCTACGGCATTCTTTCACTCCCAAGAAGAATAAAAGATTTGAAAGATAAGAACGGAATTATTATAGATTGGATATGGCTGCATGATGATAAAGGGAGAAAGACAATCAAAGAGTGGTATTGGAAGCCAAAGACAGATGCCGAAGCCATCCACCATTTTGCCAACTCCTTAATCGAAATAGCCACAAAAGACCAATACGTTAATGGAAAACTTTTTTGAATATGAGTTGTAGAAAATATAGACCGAGCAACGGAACAGAAGGTATGGGGTTTACGGAAGCGTTTTGTGATAACTGTTTAAACCAACACCCTGACCCGGATAATAAAAAGCAATGTATGATACTTTGCAGAACGATGTGTTATGACATAAATGAAAAAGAATACCCGGAAGAATGGATTTATGGAGAAGATGGAGAACCAACTTGCACAGCATTTGTAAAATGGGATTGGGGGAAAGATGATGATGGTAATTGGATTGAGCCACCACCACCGCCATTTGATGACCCAAATCAACTTTGTCTGCCGTTCATCTTTGACGAAATTGGAGTCCTTAAAATAAAAGAAGAAGTGTGTTTATGACAGCCCGTTCCATTTGGCAAGTGCTTAGGTTCTGTCCCTACTGCCGTGTAATTACAAAAGTTTATAGGGGATTTGAATATTATAAACAGGATTCTGGAGTGATTGGTTTTTTGGCTAACGTAAATAGTAATTTGGGCAAGTCGGCTAAGATAGAAAAAGTAAGAGATTATTGTAAAGCCGCAAACCTTCCTGTGGTAGTAGAAGATGATGAGCAATCATTAACTGGTATAAAAATAAAAATTTTACCATGAAAAATAATCCTACTGGTGCTAACCCTAAAGGGCGGATGGCGGTTTATAACGGGGTGCATAAATTAATATTTCAGAAACTTTATTACACCAGTAAGGGGATGAAGAAAATAATGGACGATTGGTTTCAAATGTTTGCAGATGAACCAGACTCATACATAACAGTACGGCCATATTCAGATTCAGATGGCAGGAAATATAAAAAAGGGGATTGTGTAAGGTTGGAAGTTCCGAAAGGCACATCCAAAGTTTTCCTTCGCCCTCCCGCCATCTATAACAATATCCAAACCTATGACTACAACCAATCAAAAAACGGACATGGACATTAAAACCCACAACCCATGACAGAAGAACAAAAGAAGATAGACGACCTCATTCATGCTTTGGCAAAATCCAATTTGCAACTCCAATTAGCACATGAGTTATTGGGGAAGATAGCGGAAAGGGATTTATCTTTAATTGGCAGTACGAGTATCATGCGGATGGAAATTAGTAACTACTTCAATGATTTTAAACATCACAAAATAAATAACAATGACAATGAAACTTACGCAAAGAAGAATTAAAACTGCAACGCTGGTTACTATTTTCTTATTTATTGGGGTGGTGTATTTGACATTAGCAACTTGCTCCAACCCCTCCTATGGTCAATCAGTAAAGCCCCCAAAGACCGATACCACCCCGCCCAAAACATACACCCTTACCTATGACAGAAACTTCCTTAGTGTTCATTTGGATTCATTGTTAAGATACGGGAGTCAGTTTATTGGAACGGAATTATCAAAGACAAACTACTTTGAGGTTATGGCTATTTATAATAGAATTGTTTTCAGAATTGTGCAAAGCGGGAAGCTGGATTCGTTATCCGTTAAGAAGTGATTGCCGTTACTAACCTATCTCTCTCTTGTTGGTTTAATGGTTATGGTTTATTTTTAGATTTACAAGTTGAAACAGAAAACGCTCCTATTCTTGGGAGCGTTTATTTATTAAGCAAATAGTACTGACGTTTAAGTTGCCAACCTTTTCGTTTCCCCCTTTCATAAAATGATTTATCCTCCCATGATATACAAAAGAAATACCAAAGAAGGTTAAGGGCTATGAGTAGGGAGAAGGTCATTGGGTAAGTTTCTTCGGTTCTACAATTTGGTAATCGGAATAATATTTTGGTTGAAGTTTTGGTCTTTCCCCTCTGATGCCGTAATAAACACTTTCAAAATATTCAATAGTTAAATCCCACCACGGAAACGGGATACATATAAATCCACACCCAACATCATCTTGAAAATAAGTCATTACATTATATCCTTCTTCGGGGTCGCCGTTATAAGGAGAGAAAATAACCACACACATTTGTCTGCTAAATTCAACCTCTCTAAAGCATAAACTGTGGCCATCCTCAAATGGTATTAAACTACAATCCCCTTCTTCTTCATTTTTATATTGAAAAAAACCATGCGTAAGCAAATATTCAATCGTTACCTTTTCTTCTTTTTGTAATTCAGTACTCATTTCAAATCATCATTTTTGTTTTTATACTTTTGTGCAATGACGGTTAAAATACCAACGCCAATTCCGGTAATAAGATTATTCACAACTGCACTTGCCCCTTCTGTTAATGTTTGCCCCGTTACCATCCTTACAATAGGCAATATCACAATAGCAAGGGGAATGGTGGAGGCCAATATAATTAATGCAATGTCATTGGCATCATAGTTTTTCATTTTCTTTTTTACCCCGAAGATACTCATTAATTATCTGCCTCACATACCCCTCTGATATTCCCATTAGGTAGGCGGCGAAATAATATGGCGAGCCTTGACGATATAATCCTATAATTATTGCTTTCTCTTGTGGGTTCATTTTGAAGTGCCGTTTGATTGTTCTTTTGATAATTGAAGGTTACGGGTTTCTTGTCTTTCTGAATTTGGAAAGGGAATTGCCGTTGGGTTATCAATAAGGTGGATTTGGTAAACGCATCTTCCTTCAATACCTTCTGACTGTCGTGCGCCTAATGTTTTGCTTTTTGCCAACTCTTTTAAACCAACATACTGTTCCCTTCGCTGTTCGGGAGTTCCCTTTATGTTGTTGTAAATTTTCAGCAATAGCACCCAATTTTCATTACAAATTCTGTCGTACTCTTGTTGGCCTGTTTTCATTTTTTCTCGTTTTTAAGTTTTTGAAATAATTCTTCCATATCTGCCACCCCTTTTGTTTTGGTGGTATCAATAGAATAGTTGGTTTTTGGTGGGGCGGCTGTAATATCCTTTACTACCACCTTTCCGCTTTTATCCACAGCACTTATTTTTGTTTTCGACATATCCACAAAGTCTTTTGGTAACGAAAGATATTCTGGTTTTAAATCCCTAACATACTCCGCCAATAAAAAATCCATTAATTTTTGCGTTTTCTTAATCCCGCTTTTTAACATAGCGAGAGCAAGGTCGGTTTCTTCAAATCTGTAACTTTTAGCTTTTGTCTTCATGTAACCTTTTTGTAACACAAATGTAACCTTTTTCTACTCCCCATCCAAACACAAACCAGCCCCCCAACCACTTTCCCCCCTGCCTCTACAATCCTCTCAGGCTTCAATACCTTCTCACAACCGGCATATCAATCCAATAGTGGCGCAATCGCTTTACTCCCATGATCCGGGCAAGCAGCCCCCAACCCTGACAATTCCCCAACACAAGACAGATAGTGCAGCCATAAGCCTGAGAATAAGCCACAAGGCAAACCAGAACACATATCAATTGCTTTCCCTCATAACCAGCGATCAATCCGCTTTATCATTCAATCCTAAACCAAAAGTGAAAAGCAAAAGGCAAGTGGCCCGGCCTGTTTAAATCGCAAAATCCCCGGCCCTGACCGCCGCCCCCAAACGTGGCGTGACCGCAGTTCGACGTGAGCGCAGAGTTATTTGCCTTTTTAGCTTTGAATTTGGATGGCGGCTATTGTGGCGCATTTTAAGGCGATTTTAGCGGGTCAGGCAAAAACAGTTAGCAACGTCCAATTTCCAGAAGATAGGCGGAATTTAATTGGTTGCTGCAAACGGGAAAGGATTTTTCGACCTACCCGGTAAACAGGCAAAAAAAGACCCAAGCCAACCCGGTTGCATATTTCGGTGGGGGTACATTTGAAGGCGATGCGGATAAAAGATTCCCGCCTTTTTTTTATTTTTTGGTACAGAATGGCCTTTGGAGGCTGGTTTCAGGGGAAACCTTCGCCTTATCTTCGCCCGAATTTCGCCTTGCCAATTTTTTCCCGCCTGACCATTTTCTTGACGTCAGGAATATGGTTTAGCTTTGTGGGTATGGATTGGGAAAAGCCACCAAAGAGATTATGTGACCAATTCCGGTCATGGCAAACAATGGAAAAATATTTCGGAATTAAGCAGCCGGGAACTTTAATAATTCCATTTAAGAATTTACCCAAACACATTCAGGAGGCTTTTGAACAACTTAAACCATTGGCTAAAATGGCAGATGACCGTGAAGCGGAACGTATAAAACTCAATTAGCCACCCCTTCAATAATATTTCATAGGTTTGCGTGGACAAGCTATTCGTTCGTTAGATTTTTTCATTTGTGGATTCATGTTGAATTTTTCGAATTGGTTTACCGGCCGCTATTTCCATAGTGGCCTCTTTTTTGTAGCTTTGGTTTGAAAAATTAATTACAATGAAAATACGCTTAGGTCAATCACGGAAAATAGAAGTGGATGGGAAAACGGTTCGTGCTGTCCCAACCGCAATTCAACGCAAAGAAGGAAGGCAAGTAGTTTTTTTCAGAGAAGTATGGCCTCCGCATAATAGTTATTGGTACGATACCAAAGCAAGAATAAAAACAGTAATTCCTAATTGAAAGTACATTACTCCCAACGCCTACTTCCCGGATGGAGAAAACCACCCCCAAAATGGAAAACCATCCTTAAAAAGATTATCAGGTTTTTTGTACCTTAGTGGCCGTTTTTGATTTGTCAGCCATATTTCTTCTTGTTTTTTGTTTTATGATTGTTTAACACGGCCTGCGGAGTGGTTACCGCAGGCTTTTTTGTGGGGCGGGGAAAAATAAATTTGGAACTGTCAGAAATATTATATTACCTTCGGGTTATAATAATCATTTATGAATTTACCCGCAGCGATTAAAGAAATAAGACAGAAAAAAGGAATGAAGCAATATGAGGCAGCAGATGGCATAGGGATTACTCAAACCTATATGTCTCAAATTGAAAGCGGCCAAAAAGTTCCATCTGTCGAAGTGCTTCAGAAATTGGCTAAATTCTATAAAACCCCAATAGCTATCATGCTTTGGTTCTCCCTTGATGAAAAAGATATTGCAAAGAATAAGCTGAACGCTTACCGTGAACTTCGCCCCGTTGTTGACTCAATGATTAATAATTTCATATAAAACAAAAAACCATGAATAAGCAACCCATCTACGATGTAGATTACTTTATTAAGAAGTTTGAAGCAATACCGGAACAGAATATTCTTAATGGTTCTCAGGGTAAAATTATTGGAGTCGGGTGTGCTTATGGGCAATGCAAAAGCATGGATGGAAAACAAGATGGTGCATGTACTCCTGAAGGGGCTGCCCTTAATTTATTAATGACATCACTTCCTAATTTAACTTCAATAGGAGGATATTATTATCCGTACCAAAGCACACCCGCAAGAATAAACAACGGTGAGGTTGAACAATACCAACAACCCACCCCCAAGCAGCGCATCCTTGCCGCACTCTATGACATCAAAAAAATGCAGCAACCCGTTTATGAAGATATAACCACTTCCTTAGCCATACTTCCAGAAGATAAATCAGAAGTGGATGTCGTAAATGTCAAGGAAACAAAAGTAATTCACTAACCCCCATCATACATTAAGGGAAAGACCAGTAATCCGTACCCTTGAAAGCCAAAGTAAAAATAGAGTAATGAAAAATGTGTCAGTTATAGCAGCCCATGTAAGTTTTATTATAGCGTGTGGGCTTACTGTATTCGCTAAGACAAACACAACGGGGATTATTTTCTTTTTCTCTACTGCTATTTTTTATTATATCGTACACATCGCTTGTTTAATTGAAGAAAAAGATAACCATTAACCATGACCCATCAAGGAGGAAGAAGAAACACGCCAAAGCATCCCGTTATTGCAAACCTTTTCGATTATATCCGAATAAAAGAGGTAAGGGCAAATACATCATTGATAGGTGGGAAGATTATCTATAACGGACAAGTCTTTGATGAAAAGGAGTACGATGAATTATTTCCCATCCCGAAATTAGAGTACATCACCCAACCACTTGAACAATCAAATAAGTCAAACCGATAAAAGCCATGAGTAAGAAGTATAAGCTAAAATTTGACGTTCCGGGTTTGCATAGTGACGAACCAATTGTTCCACTTAGCGCATTGTCTTATGGTTTTCATAGTAAAAGGCACGACCTTCATTTGGAATGGCCTAAAGATATAGTTGAAAATTCACCCGATTGGTTTCAAGAGATAAAAGAACCCGAACCATCAAAGGAATGGGAGATAGTGAAGTTTCAATGGAACACATTCGGTGAACCATTTACATATAAATGTTACAATGGTGTTTGGCAGAAGCAAGAAGATTGGGGAAAGTTTTTTCTAAAACATGGGTATAAAATTCATTCCGTAAAACGCCTCTCAGACAACCAGACCTTTTCCATAGGAGATATGGTTGAAGTATTTGCAGAAGACGGAAAGGGGTTTGTTGACACCATTAATCACTTTACTTATTGCGCCCCCATTATTGATGTTTATTTTAAAGACAATCGTTCAGCCTTCAGCATTTCTCATTGGTTAAAAAATGCCAAAAAACTTCCACCATCCACCCAACAAGAAAAGGAAGTATTTACATGGGAGGAAATAGAATCGGCATTATCCGAATTTGATGGTCATGTAAACGATATGGATTATGCTTTAATAAAACATGATTTGAAAAGATACCTCAAACAATCCAAGCAACCATCCCCCACAACAATGAAGGACATGAGAGATTGGCTAAAGGGAACTGTACCATCCCATTTTACCAAAGAAGCTATTGAAGATTACGTTAATAAACATACAGATACCAAAGAAAGAGTAGAGTATTCTAAAGATGATATTGTTGGGTTACTAAGGGATGCTGTTTCTGAGACATGGGGTAATCCATCCCTTGATGAAACCCAAATTCTATTCGATAAATTTTTATACAAAAGAAAGTTAGCCCCGCCGTCAAAAGCGTACATAAACAAATTCGTAACCAATAAGGTCAATGAAATATTGCTCGATAAAAAGTACACCCAAGAGGCAATGGATAATGCAGAAGAATGTGCTTGGAACTTTGCAAGGGAGCAAGTTGTTATTGACAAAAACACAATGAACAAGCAATATCGTTTCCTTTCATTCAGGCAATACCAATATTATAAAAAGCAGATGAAAGGGTTAGTCAACAAAAACCAAGAACCAAATGAGTAAGGAAAGAGAAGAAAGATACCCAACAGAGGAGCAATTAAAGCAATGGATGGACGGCCTTGTTCCGCTTACTTCCACCAAAGAAAAAGTAACCGAATCATACAACAAAGCCATAGACGATGCTATTAAAGTGGTGGATGAATTTTCAAAAACAAATACCCCGTTCAATGACCCTTATATGTTATTCAACAATTTGATTTCCAGACTTCAAAAGCTAAAGAAATAAACCATGACAGAAGACACGATAACAAACTCATTTAATGAAATATATAACATGGCTGTTACCCATTGTATTAATGTAATTAATATCGTTGCCCCCACAAGTTCAGACCAGTTTTCAATGAAATTGATAATAGCAGCTTTGAACGAAATTAAAAAACCACAATCCTCTGAAACCCTTACCCAATAACCATTCTTTAAAATAAAACCCATGCACATAGACAAACTATCTTACTCCCAATCCCACGAAACCCTTTCCAGCATTGGATTACGAACATGGTACAAGTTTGAAGCTGGTGGAACAGTAGTTGAAGGGGAGAACATGGAAGAAGCGGTAGCCACCCTTAAAAAGTTCGTTCAGGAAAATGTATTCCCGGACATAGGGATGGCTAATGAGTATATGGGGGGACATGAGATTTCAAAGGAGAAGGTTGACCCCATGCAAGCAAGAGCCGAAGCCTTCATAAAGGATATAGAAGCCTGTACCAAAATAACCGATATTAATTCCAGAGGGGTGGAAACCGGCCTCCTGTCCTATGAATCACCTGCCAAATCCGACCCCCGAATCCAAGCCGCCTATGACCTGCAAATGATAAAACTAAAGAAACAACCATGAACATAGAAGCTAAAATCAAAGAAGGGTGGATTCCGTTTACCATAGGTCTGTCAAAGCAAGAGTATAATAATATGCGGTCAGAGCTAAAAAGGAGTGAAGCTATAAGTCAATATAAGGATAAGTTTATTGTGGTTGAGGAGTATTCAGAACCAGCTTCTGATTGCGTTATGTTAACGATAATAGCTGAAAGCGGCGAAATAATTTATAAAGTAGCCGCATGGGTAGAATTAGTTCACCAACAGCGTAAACAAATTTTCGGAGATAACTATAAAATTGATCCAGATTGGGATGATCCTAAATATAATTAGTATGTTCGATTTTTCAACAGCAAAAGTAAGATGCAGTGGCATTTACAATATAATGGGCGGCTCAGACCGTAAAACTAACCTTCAGAAGTGGGAAGAAATGTGCGAAGAACTCGCAAAACAGCAGCTTAGGGAGCAAAAAATGATAAAAAGAACCGGCCCCGGATATGTAAAAGTCATAGAAACCATAGAAAGGTTAGAAAATTGTTTAAAAGTATTTGAGCAGTTCAAAAATGACGAATTACCATTATCTGATGGCACAAAATCGTTCTGTTCGGCTCTTTATGCTGATGTAAAGTACGGAAAATGGAACCCGTCAAAGGATATTGGTAATAAATACACAACCAAAGGGAAAATGGCAGAAGAAGCATCCATTGATCTCATCTCCCGGTTAGAAAAACAACTATATTTTAAGAATGAATTGCTTGTTGAGAACGAATTTTTGAAAGGAACCCCTGATGTTATCGTCGGCGACCCGTATAATTCAAGTCTTATAGTGGATGCAAAATCTCCGTGGGATTGTGAGACATTTTTTTCAAATCTTAATGATGAATTGAACCCGCAGTACATTTACCAGATGCAAGGGTACATGGCAATAACAGGTGCGCCGAAGGCAGAAGTTCACTTTTGTCTGGTTGACATACCAGATTTCATGTGGCAAAAAGAAAGAATGGGACTGTTTAACCGAATGGAGGTTCTTACAGATGATAGTCCTGATTTTAAACTGGCTGAAGCGCAACTGTATAGAAATTTACACTATGGAGATATGCCTATGGAAGAAAGACGAGTGAAATTTACTGTTTACCGAAATGAAGAAACCATACAAAAAATCTACAATCAGGTGATAAAAGTACGTGAATACCTGCCTGAAATAGAAAAAAGGCACTTATTCGGTATGGATAATGTATTTTTGCCTGAAATTTCAGAAATAATTGAAAATACAGAAGATAATTCTTAATATCAATCCCCAAACGTGGTGCAGAGTAACTCAAAAAGACAAGATTTTCTTCAGGATACCATTCGATAAGCTCTACCCATCCGGGCAAAAGAGAAAACTTCGCATCCAGAGATACAATGATTACAAATTAGAACTTTCCGCAGAAGCAAAGAGAAATAATTTCATTTTGCCAGACATAGGTGCTGGCATTATGTTTTATATACCAGTCCCCCGGTCATGGTCAAAAAAGAAAAAAAAGCTCCATCACGGTCTTTTTCATGGCAATCTCCCCGATTTAAAGAACCTCCTTCAAGCCTTTGAAGATTCCCTCCGTAAACAGGATAAGGGGATAGCTTTCTACTCTCACTTAGGGAAACGATGGGTAAACTCCGAAACTGGCTGGATTGAAGTAACCATCTCTGATCCAGCACAAATATTCATGCTACCGCCTTCAATCGAAGGGGAGAGTAGCCCTTTGTGAGTATATACATTACGCAAACGATTGCGTGTATTATGTACACTATATAGTTTAACAAACATTTAGGACAAACGATTGTGTAACGCAACTCATTGATTTTCAGCCTTTCGTAACTGATTGATACTCTAAGCCGTTGAAAACTTAAATCCATA